>Ga0172379_10001200_pt1 | contig 54303 bp, 45 predicted proteins | sample GrowelOW334metaG_FD_119756 | JGI IMG/M metagenome (GOLD analysis project Ga0172379, IMG submission 119756) | Groundwater microbial communities from an aquifer near a municipal landfill in Southern Ontario, Canada - Groundwater well OW334 metaG | ecosystem: Environmental > Aquatic > Deep... | reverse complement strand
CGTGCTTTACCACGTGGGAAATTTCATGAGCGAGGCGGACGCCAGCCCAAAGCTCAGTATAGTCCTCTGTCAGAGGTGCGAAAATCGCCCTCAGATCGTGCAGGTATTGCCAGTTGCCCGCGCTCTGATACCCGTTTGCAGTACGCTGCTCTTGGGAAGCGACAATCACCATCACGCTACGCGTCTGTGCCTCGCCAAGGTCGAAGCTAAGACGGGTTGGCCCGACGATGGTCCCATAAAACATGCGGCTCTCAAAGACTCTAATGAGTGCATCGCCTTCAGGATCACCGGCAACAGCCATCTTCAAGCTACGGAGATGGTATGCGCGTGCGGCATTCTCCCTTGCTCCGAATTGAGCCGCCGTCGAAGCCGATGATGTTGTCTGAGAAGTTTGGTTTGTCTTCTTGTGCGAAGGCTCCCTCGGCCAGTAGACGAAAAGTGAGGCACCCATAAGCAGGCCACCGATAATCCAAATGATGCTTGAATTTTTAGTGGGAGTAGCTTTCATTTCCGATCTCCTTGTTGTCTTGTGGCGTCCCATTCGATCAAAAGTTGGTCTCAAATGTAAGGTTCTAAGCAAAAGTTCAGATAAATAAGTTGGCACAAACAAGCCTTTTTGTCAATTGACACCCCAGGCTAAACGCGGTAATGAACTCTATATGAGTCAAAAGGTAGGAAAACTAGTTCTTTGGTGCTATACTTGGTCCTAAATAAGCTAAAAACTATATGAATACCCTATCAAAGTGGTCTGTAGGCGCTGTTGCGGCATTATTTTGCCTAATTGGCGCCATTGGTGTGGCCAAAGCCCAAACCGGGCCTTGGACTTGGTCTGACATGTCAGACAAATTAAGCGCTCGCGATAATAGGCCTGTTTGGGCCATTACCCGCGCTGAGCCATATTGGTATATGACTGATGGCCAGGAGCTTTGGTCTGGTAGCCATGTCTGGAAAACAGACGGCAGCGTAATCACGGATATTACCGCGGACGTGCGCAACGCCGGCATCTCTCGCGTGGATGATGTGGTAAGCGACGGCCAAAGGGTTTTATTCTTAAAAAATGTTTTCACCAGGGACAATTCATTTGAAGTCGTTTCTTTTGACGGCAACTATAAAAATCTCACCAGCTATTTCCGCGGCTATTTCAATTCATACGAAGGCTTGAACTCAGTCCAAGGCAAAAACGGCATTTGGATGTTCATCACCACCACCGGCCGCGTGCTCAAGTGGAATACGGGCAGCAACACAGTGGAATATGTAAACTTGCCGAGCGGCACTTATGCTTACACGCAGAACCAAGGCGTGGGCAAATATTCCATGCGTCATGTCTCGCCTGGCGATGATGCCAATGCTTTCTCAATGGCTGTCGCGCCCTTGGGCAATGACTGGTTCTTTGTCTTGACCGGAAGCAACAGCAACCCGAGCTACATGCGCTATTACAAATATACGAATGGCACTTTCTCGGAAGTGACTGCCATGTCATCCATTAACTATGTGCATGCCCTGGCGTCCAATGGCACGCAAGTACTTGTCGGAGGCGGCGCAAATGGAATCACTGACCGCGTATTTGTATATGATGGCGTTTCAGTCAAAGACGTAAGCTCGGCGGCCAACACCACGAACTTGAACAACTGGAACCGCGCCATGATCGCTTATGACGGCAAATCCTGGATGATCATGAGCGGGAAAAAGCTCGTCAGGTTCGATGGCACGAACTTTGCCCAATACCAGGATGCCAATGATTACATCGCGACCATAGCTGGCAGCGGCGATGGCAGGTTCTTGGTCGGCGGCGCAGTCTCAGTCTCAGGTTTGAGCACGCCATCCTCCCCTCTCAAAGCCAAACTTTTGCGCGTGGACGAAGGCACGAACTATAACAATTCATTGACCGTAAGCGGCGACACCATCCCCACGGTCAAAGGCAAGAAAAATTACATCAACTACTGGTCATGGTACGAACCGAACGCCAAACAGCATGATAATATTTCCGATCCGAAGTATTCGGTCGGTGCGCAATCCAACTATGGCATCAAGAAAGTCGAGCTCTACATCAATGATGTGAGGCAAAAGGTGTGCGACGGCAAAAACAGCAAAAAGAATGTCATTTGCGCCATGTTCATCGAGAGTTCCGCTTACCCGTATTATTCCAATGTCGGCGCCTTTGCCAAAATCACGGATTCAAAGGGCCGCGTAGCCTATGTCCCAGCCAGCATTGTCCAGTTCTATGATGCAGGCGGCACCTCTGGCAACAGCTTTGGCTTAAGCGCGCAGATGACAGCCTCGCCCCAGACATCAAACTTGGGACGCAACCAATCAGCCTCGGTTTCCATCACAGCCAATGCAACCCAAGGCCTGAACAGGATTGATGTTTATGTGAACGGCATAGTCAAATATTCTTGCCCGTTCAACAGCCAGACCTATGCCACGTGCAATTACACGATTTACGGCTCGAGCTACACTGCAGGCAGCGCTGTTGCCTTCAATGCCCGCGCTGTTGACCAGCAAGGGCACGATGTCTGGACTTGGCTCGGCACATACAACATCGTCGAACAGGGTTCGGCTTCAGGCAATCTCTCAGCCTGGATGTGGTTTGACCCTTCAGGCTCAACACTCTACTCAGACACCAACAAAGCCATCAAAGTCCAAGCCAATGCAGTCGATGGTCTGCAAAGAATCGAGATCTACGTCAATGGCGTACAAAAACAATATTGCGGATTCGGCCGCGCTTATGGCACGCAAAGCTGCCAGACCACAATCACCGGAAACAGCTATGCCCAAAACTCAAGCCTGCCTGTCTATGCCATTGCTTATGACTACACTGGCCAGCAGACCACGGTCGCGACCCAGTATCTGAACGTGTACGGCTATTCCAATGTGTCGCTCTCGACCTGGTTTGACAGCAACATCTCGACTTCGAACTTAGGCCGCAATGATTCAAGAAAAGTAAAGATCTATGGCACGTCCGGCAATGGGCTGCGTTCCCTGCAGTTATATGTGAATGACGCTTCCTATGGCACCTGTAATTTCTCGGATATCATGGGCATTACCCAGCCGTGCGAATTCACTCTTTATGGCAGCAACTATTCGGACGGCCAGTGGCTCACGCTCAAATCCAAGGCTACGGACATGAACGGCAATGTGGCCTGGTCATCCGGAACGACCGGCTTCAGGGTCTCGGGCGCGCAGACTTCGAACACGACCATCTCAAGCTGGATTACGCCTGAAAAGACCGAGATGACGACCAGCGATACAGTCAATTACTATGCCCAGGCCTATAACGCTTCCGGCATACTGCGCATCGAGTTGTGGGACGGAACCCGCAAGCTGGACCAATGCAGCTACACGGAGATGAATAACACGCGCCAGTGCACCACTGTGGTACGCGGCTCGGATTATACGAATGATACTTATGCCACGCTCCAGGCCCGCGCTTATGACTGGAACGGCAATGTCGCTTATTCGGAAAGCAAGACCATCAAAATCCATAATGGCACGACCAACAATGCTACGACCCTTACGAGCACTGTCTCCCCTGCCAAATCCTCGTTCAACCGCAACGAGAGCATGACTTACAGCGTAGAGGCTAATGATCCGGATGGTTTGCAGGGCATCAGGCTGTATGTGAATGGCACGCAAGTCAATGATTGCTCAATCGCTTCAAAAACCTACGGAGTTTGCAGCGCTAACTTGAGCATGAGCAACTATTCAGCTGGCTCAGTCGTGACTTTGCAGGCCAGGGCCATTGATTCGCTCAACAATGTGACTTGGTCGTCCAGTCAGCAAATCTCAGTGACGGATACCACGAGCTATGTTGATGTACCGGGCACAATCTCCATTACATCAGATGCATCGAACGGATACACCGGAACGCAGAGCATCACGTTTACAGCCACGGGCAGCGATCAAAACGGCGTGGACCACATTGAGATCTTGGTGAATGCCATGCTAGCCAAGACTTGCACGGGCGTAAGCACTTGCTCCTACACTGGCAGCGGTTACACGACCTACGATACCGTTACCTTTGGCGCTAACTTGTATGACTCGCTCGGCAATAGAGTTTGGACCGGGTATAAGAGCATCAATAAAATACGATAAAATAGCTACAAGTCACAAGTAACAAGTTACAAGAGTAACAAAAATCCCTGACGAAAGTTGGGGATTTTTAATAACCCGATCTCCGCGTGTCATTCCCTTGAAAAAGGGAATCTAACTTGTATGCAGGAATGGATCCCCGCGTTCGCGAGGATGACATAAGCCCAGGGCAAGGCCATTGACAGAATCCCGATTTTGTGCTAGATTAACCGATTCTTTAACCAAGAACTACGCGGATTATGGAGGTAATCTGCTCTTATATTAGCCCAAATATGTTTAACTACATTGTTCGTGTTTTAATGGCCTATTCTGCGTTCCTCGGCATACTTTTAGCTTTGCCGGTCGGAGCCAGTGCAGCCACAACCGATTTGAGCTGGCAGGATATCTCCAACCAGCTTCAGGCTAGGCAAAACCGCCCGGTTTGGGCAGTTGCCTATGCCAATAGCGCATATCTCATGACTGACGGCCAGGATATTACATCTGGCGGCCATGTTTGGCGTATGGAAAACGGGAAAATCTCAGACATCTCCCAAGAGGTGTGCCAGGCTGGCTTATCCCGCGTAGATTCCATTGCTGGCGGCCCGCGCTTTGCTTTGTATGGACAGACATCTGATAAATGTTCTAGCACTGCGTCAAAAAACTTTGATGTCAGCACTGCCATCAAATTGCAACAGATTCCTCAGGAATTATTGTCTTTGCCGAACGACGTAACCAAGGGATCTATTTCCGCTTATGATGGCACGGTTTGGCTGATCATCAATGGCAAGAATCTTTACAGTTATGACGGCCAAAAGCTTTCGGCTTTGGGACGCACGCAGGATTATTTCACCAGCATTGCCAGCGATGGCAATGGGTCATTTATCCTTGGCGGCGCAGTCTCCAACATGAATTCGGATTCACCGACCCTGCCTTTGACCGCTAAGTTGGTCAAGGTGACTGAAGGCCAGATCAAGGCTGCGGCCGAAAACCGCAAGCTCAATACCGTCAAAGGCACAACCAACAAAATCAGCTATTGGTCTTGGCTTGAACCGAACGACAGCCGCCATGACAATATCACTGATCCTAAATTTACGGTCGGCGCCCAGTCAGCTGCTGGCTTGAAAACAGTTGACCTGTACGTCAACGGCATCAAGATCAAGAGCTGTGATGCCGGAAACACAAAAAAGAATTTCACTTGCAGCGCTTCAATCTTCAGCAAAGCGTTTGCTTATGGTTCAGAAGTCAAACTCTCAGCCATGGTCACGAATTCCAAAGGCAAAACCGCTTCAGTGCCAGTGCAATCAATTTATTTCTACGATGCAACAGCCCATGCGAACGGCACGTTGGTTGAATCCGGAAGGACTTCGACCTATAAAGTCTCAGCCGAAGCTGAAGATGGGATAAAACAGATTGATATCTACTTGAACGGCAAGGTCAGCCAGACTTGTTTGGAATCCCAAGCTTGCGAGCTCCAAATCAACAAAAACGATTATGCCAAGGGCAGTGAACTGGCTGTGAATGCCCGCGCCTTGGGCAAGAACGGATTGGATAATTGGACCAAGCTTGAAACCATTAAAGTGGATTCAACTGCTGCTCCGGTAATCACTGCTAACCAAAAACTTTTTGCCTGGTTTTGGTCTGAGCCTTCGGATAATATCCTTGGCGCCAACCAAAGCAAACTAGTGCGCGCCCAGGCCATAGCAGCCGACGGACTTTCAAGCATCCAAATCATAGCCAATGGACAAGTGAAGCAGATCTGCCATTTTAATGGCCAGACTTCAGCCCAAACGTGCGAGGCTACTTTGTTCGGCAATGATTATGCCAGCAATTCAAGCGTCCCGGTTTCAGTCAAAGCCATTGATTTGAACGGCAAAGAGATATATGCCGAGACTCAATATCTTTTGGCCAGGCCTGACAACAAACAAGCCTTCACTTTGATCGCTTGGTTGAACATGAACCCGGAAAGCCTGAACATGGCCAGCTATGAGAAAAAAGTTATCCATGCCGGCGGCGACAGCACCAATGGCGTAAAGAAAATCGAGATATTCGTGAATGGCAAAGTCCATGAGACCTGCGAATTCTATGACCGCAGCTCTTCGCATTCGTGCGACACGCAGGTCGTTGGCAACCTGCCGTATGCTGATATGGGATTCATGGCCATCAATGCCAAGGTTACGGATTTATCAGGCAACATTTCTTGGTCCCCGACTCAAATCATCAACATCACTGATGCTAAGTTCAGACCAACGAATGAATTGAACACGACTTTGATTGTCAATCCTGATGACCAAATCCTTAGGGCTGACCAAAGCAAGGACGTGACTGCCACGGCTTTTGCTACCAAGGGCTTGAAAGAAGTGAACATCTATGTGAACGACACCCTTTGGCAAACCTGCAGCACTAACAATGCCAACCAGGAACGCACTTGCAGCTTGAACGTATCAGGCCGCATGTACGGAAACGGCGCTGTTGTCACAGTGCGCGCCAATGCCATAGACAGCGAGGGCTATATTGCCTGGTCTGAACCTAAGACATTCACCATTCGCCAGACCGGAACTGATGCAAAAGAAGATTTGACCTTGAGCATCCAGACCGCGCCTGATGAATTCGGCAACAAAACAGTCGCTGTCACAGCTTATGCAGACGCTCCCCAGGGAATTGAACGCATAGAAGTCTCAGCTGACAACTTGCCGATCGCTTCATGCTACTTTGGCCGCGCTTACAACAAAGAATGCAGCGGCAAGTTGGACATCGCCAACAAAGCCCCAGGCACTGAGATACAACTCAAAGCCAAGGCCACTGATGTTTACGGAAACATCAAAGAAACAACCAAAAAATACATAGTGAACTAAACAGACAAAAATCCCCGCTTCGGCGGGGATTTTTTGTTTTGTCATCTTGAGCGAAGTGAGTTTGACGAACAAAGTCGAAAGATCTGGTTCGATCTGAACAAGCCAGATCCTTCGGCAAGCTCAGGATGACATTAAGTTGACGCTAATTAATCGGTGGCGCAAGGTACTCCCCATGCGAAAGATCGTGACATTGCTCGCTCTCTTGGCCCTGGCTTGGCCTGGCTTAAGTTTAGCTCAAACAAGACTGCAGTGGACTGACCTTTCGGCCAAGATTCCTGGTACTGTTTTAGACGAAAAATCACATTTTCCTTTATTGTCTTTTTCTGCCAGCCGCGGAGACGAATGGCTGGCTGGCAACCCAAACCAGCTCTTCAAAGTCGATGCGCGCGGCAATGTAACAGACCTAACGCCAGAGCTTTCCAAGCTTGGTTTTAAGAGCATCCGCCAAGTTGCAGTGGACGGCCAGCAGTGGCTCATAGTCGGGGACAGCGAATTGTGGATGACCCAGCCTGACTTGGCTGTTATTTATGATGGCATGTATTTTGAGGACGTGAGTTTTATCTTGGGACAGCTTTCGCCTGGCGAATGGATCGGACAGATTGCCGGCCGCCGCGGGTATTGGATAATCCCAACCGAAAAAAGTTTGTATCTCTGGTATTCGTCCATGGAAAGCGTGGCTTCCATTCCTTTGCCCGCGCAGTTCCAAGGCCATCTAGATACGCTCAAATTCCATTCAGTCAAAGATGCATGGGTCGCGGAATATCTGGCGTTTGACCCAGGCAAGACAATCAAATACGGTTCAGCCCAATTCATACGCAAATTCTTTTTGTTTGACGGGCAAAAATTCAAGGACATCACCCGCCAATTCAATGGCCTGGGCAATGACAGTGCCATTGCTTCCAATGGATACTCAATCCTGGCTGTCGGCACAGTTCGCGACGCAAAAAATGAGCTCGTATCAAAAATTTTGACGTTTGACGGCAAAAAAGTCCAAGACATCTCCCTGAGTTGCGAGTTACAAGCTACAGGTTTCGGGTTACAAGTCGTCTGGACCGGAAAAAGCTGGGTGATTTTTGATGCGCAAAAAAATATCGCCAAATATGACAATAAGAACCAAGTTTTCAGACTCCCGAACCTAAAAGACAATTTTCTGAATGTTGGTTATGGCACACAAGGCGCCATGCTCATGGTCGGCTACAGAAATACGGGAGGGATTTATCCTAGACTGCTTTTTGTAACCGAAAAATAGCCCACCCCTTGTCGTCATCCTGAACCACCCCTCTTGTCATTGCGAACGAGCAGTGAAGCAATCTCTTACCGAAATACTGAAGTGCCTCGGTTAATTAGTAAGAGATTGCCGCGCCGTTGGCTCGCAATGACAGTTTAAATTATTATTCTATAGGCAAGGCTTCTTGTTCTTTGTAGTATGCCAATTCCTGGTCCAAGATTTCGGATGATAATGTCTGGCCTTTGTAAAAACACTGGTCTTCAAAGCGATTCACTTTTGCGTAAAGTTCTTCTTGCAATAAGACTGGCAAGCCTTCGGCAATCAAACGCAAAGATTCCATCTTGTCCTGGAAAGTTTCCATTAATTCCTTGCCTTCCTCAACTAATTTGCTGAGGTTTTTGGCATGCGCCTTCCAATAATCCTCGCGGATGTGGTGCCGCACCTGTTCTATCTCACTCCTCTCCTCGTCCCGAAACGACATGTCAAAATCATCATGCCCTAGCATCTCGCTGAGCGATTTGCAGCCAGAATTAATACGAAACCTTTCTATCAAATGCGCCGTGGATTTGCGCACTGACTTCTCAACCTTATCCAATTCAATCAAAGCGCCTTCTTCTTCAAAAAAACGATTGAGCGCAAAACGGATGGGCCAAATCTCAATGGCCATGGCTTTGGCCAACAGCATCAAAGGCACGACATCTTCCACTTTTCCGTCATCATAATCCCTGACCATGGCCTCGGCTTTGGCTTTCATGTCTTTGGACGCCAACCCAGACCACACAGATAAAAAATCAACCAGCTTGGCTTTGTTGTTTAAATCCAAATACGCATCCTCCATACGACAAGTATAACACAACCGAGAGAGCAAGAGGTACAGAGAGTAAGAGATCAAGTTTTCGACATATCCGCCGTTGTATCTCTGCATCTCTTGATCTCTGTATCTCTAAATAAAAAAGCCGGGGTGGTTACCGGCGAGTGAATCAAATCTTCAGATGTCCAGGAACGGCCGCGGCGGATTGGACTTCGCGCTCGCTAGCTTCCTGCTGTTGTTTGGCAATGATACGACTGATGCGCTCTTGTCTGACCTTGCGATTCTCATCGCGCTTCTTCAGGGCTACCTGAATCTGCTTGGCTTTGCTGATGCCGCGCAAGAGATAGAGCCGATCCGCACAACTGCGGCGGACGCGATAACTGCACAGGAGAGCCTCGTGCATATCCTTGGGCGGTTCGCAGTCATAAATGAGCCTGACGTCACTGGTGTCGCGGGGTCCGAAGACTATCTGCTCCAAAGCCTGGAGCGAAGCCTCGTCTCGCGAGACGATCAAGTGCGCCATCTCATACTCAGCCAAAGCCTTGTACAAGACGGGCAAATGTTTGGTCCGCATATCAGCGAATTTATGGTATTCGTCATGCCCAGACACCTCCACGCAGTTCCTCAAAAACTTCTTGACCACAGAACGCGGGAAGCGAGTCTGGTCGCGCATGTATTCGTCAGGGCAATGCAGGTACAAGGACCGCAGGAGGCGCGGAAACAACCCGGGCTCTTTTTCGCAATCTTCAACCCAAGGCGCTCGATCTTCCCTGGGGTCGCCCTTGATGTAGTCAAAGATGATCAGGTCGGCTGCCCTCAACTTGCAGCTCGCGGCCAGCAGCATCTCATAGCGCTCGTTCTTCTTCAGCGGCGCCGGGATATTGCACTGCTTCCACCCCTGGCGATCTTCTTCGTAATCCACGATATCCAGGAGAAAGAGCACAGCCTGCGGGCGCCAAGTATAGTAATCCAAGGCCGTGCCCAAGTAGGCGATGTACCCTTGATTGGACGAGGCACTCAGCAAGCCTGAGAGCCACTCACCCCAGGTCTTCGGTTCTTTTCGTGACCGATTACCCGTGAACGCGTGCTGGATCAGAGCTGAGTTGGGAATGAACTCAAACAGCTCGTATTCGGCCAGGGCCTTGTAAAGCTCATCCCTGAACTCGTTTCGGATTCTAGCGAACCCTCGCTCCTTATCCGTGCCCTCATACCTGACACAGTGCTCAAGGAACGCGCAGATCCTATGCTTGTACTCTGCATTCAAGGGATAGCCGACACGGAGCAAGCGCAGTGAACGCAAGAGCCTGGGAAAAAGTTCTGTTTCCTTGGCACAATCTTCGGTCCAGTGAGGTGGCTCTATTTCCACGCCATCCAGCAGATGGGATTGATCTGCTAGGTAAGCCAAAAGCAATTCAACCATCGTAGTCCTGCAGTACACCTGTGGCCTGATGGCCGGGCCGCAGTTGCCAGGCAGCAAATTGCCTCGGCCATAATCAAGGCCATCAAGCAGATATGCAACGGCTTGCGGCCGCCAATCCGGGAAGTCGAGGAGGGTGAGATAGTATTTGCTCGCCTCATCTTCATTTTTGAAGTGGCCAAATGCCTCCAGCCACTCCTCCAAACTACTGGGTTTCTTGGCCTTTTTCCCATTACGCGAATTTTCCATGGTACGACTCCTTCTTTCTTTTTCTCCCACTTAACGGAGAGCGGGAAGAAGTTAACACAAAGATAAAAAGATGAAAAGGAGGGAAAGATAAGAAGGTAAAAAGCAGTCAACCTGACCCTCTTGCCAAAAAACCCTGATTCGTCTATACTCATGCTACTAATAAATTGCCTTCTTCCCTCGATATTCTAGCTTCCAGCTTCTAACTTCTAGCTTCAAGCTCCGAGGAAAAGGCGCTCAATTGCCCGGCAAAAGGTCTGCTCGGCATGTGGGCTAAGAACACACAGTATGACGACCAATAATGATACAAATAATGACGTTTCGTCAGAGATCGGTAAGTTGTTGCAGGACAAGACATACACCCAGTTCCCGCAGATCGGCGAGGTGGTACACGGCAAAGTGATTTCCGTGGGCCGCAACGAAGTGCGCGTGGACGTAGGCGGCTTGGCCATTGGCTTAATCCGCGGCCCAGAAATGGATCCGCAGGCCATGCTCACTGCTGGCGATGAGATAGACGCTACAGTCGTTGATTTAGATAATGAATTCGGCGAGCTTGAACTCTCGCTCAAGGGCGCAGGCCGCAAGAAGACTTGGGAAAGGCTCAAGGAATTGTTCACCAGCGGCGTTATGGTGCCGGTCAAGATCGTGGAAGCAAACAAGGGCGGTTTGATTGTCCGCTTGGAAGGCCTCTCAGGTTTCTTGCCAGTCTCCCAGCTTTCGCCAGAGAATTATCCGCGCGTGCAGGGCGGCGAAAAAGCAAGGATTCTTGAGAAGCTTAAGGACTTGGTGAATAAAGACCTTGAAGTCAAAGTAATTGATGTGAACGAAGAAGAAGGCAAGTTCATTGTGTCTGAAAAGGCCGTGTGGGAGACCAAGCAAGAAAGCGTAATCTCCAAGTACAAGGTCGGCGACGTGGTTGAGGGCACAGTAACAGCCGTGACTGACTTTGGCGCTTTCGTGAAGTTTGATGCCAACTTGGAAGGCTTGGTTCACATCAGCGAAATCGCTTGGCAGAGAATAGACCACCCGCGCGACATCCTGAAAGTTGGAGACCGCGTGCGTGCCGAGATCCTGAACATCGAAGGCTCAAAGATTTTCTTGTCCATGAAAAAATTGGTTGACGACCCATGGATCAGAGTCGGCCAAAAATACAAGGAAAACCAATGGGTCAAGGGCCGCGTGCTCAAAATCAATCCGTTCGGTCTGTTCGTGGAGCTTGATCCAGACATCCACGGTTTGGCCCACATCAGCGAATTGGCTGAAAAGCCGGTCAAAGACGTGAATGAGATTGCGCGCATTGGAGACGAATTCGAATTCCGCATCGTATCCATTGACCCGCTCAACCACCGCTTGGGCTTGTCGCTCAAGAAGGCGAAAGAAGCAGAAACGAAAGAGTGAAGAGTGAAAAGAGTGAAGAGTGAAACGTAAAAAAAGACGCCCTGAGCAATTGGGGCGTTTTTAGTACGCGTGAGCCAGCTATTGCTGACCCTGTCTGACGAACGTGGTGAAGCGTTCGGCTTCGGCTTTGAGTTGTTCCTCGTGGGCTGGCAAGATGCCGTGCTTTTCGAGCTGGTCAAGAGCTGTTTCCCTGATGGAGTGCCTGACTCTATAGTTCGAGCCGTCATCAACCAAGAGCAGACCTCGAAGGATGCACAATCGATGATCGTTGGCCTTGATGCTGCACACCGATAACCGAGTGCGGAAAAGATTCTCAAAACAGGGCTGCCAGTAGTTTTGCTCGCGCAGGAACTTGCGGAGCGAGTCTTCGCTGAAGACCATTCCTGGGTCCAGCATGAGCAACATGCCAATGAGAGCTTCGCCTAATGAAAGAGCTTGTGGGGTGCTTCGTGCCTCTACAGGTACCTCTGACTCTGCCTCCATCCTTCACCTCCGCGAAAAGTATAATGAAAGGATTCAGACCGCGCAAGGCTTAGACCTTTTCAGCTTATAAAAAAGACCGCATTCACGATGCGGTAGAAGTTCGGAAAAGTCTCGCCCAGATTCGCTTGAACGAAAGCGATGATTGCTTCCATGCCGAAGGCGCAATCAAATCGCGCGTGGCTGGCGGCAAATCCATCATTTCCATAGCAACCCTGACGCGCGAGGGCTCAAGATGATATGTTCCATGGCTAAGGCAAGACTCGGTCTTTAGAAGCTTAGGTTGTCTTTCTCCGTTGACCAAGCGCTCCTCAATTTGGAAATGTCGGCCGCCATAACAGATGGTGTATGCGATCTGTTCTGGCCCAGGACGCATGGCCATTGGGACCCAGGGTTGTTCTGGCTCAAGGCGCGGATAGTAAGGCCGCGGCACCCATTTGACGCCAGGAATCTCAGGCCTCTTGCCGGCCATGTCCCTGTAACCCGTGGGAAGTTCGTGCGGTTTGAGCACACGCTCATCGAGTCTGCCAAAAGTCCCAAGCAGGTAGTTCAGATTGGGAAAACCATCACACGGTTCGCCGTCTTCAGTCATGTCCAAAAGCGTCACCATTACCATGATCATCCCTCCTCGTTGGTTTTATTTGTATTTCAGCAGGAACGATAATACAAATGCCCTAAGGATGCAAAGGCCGTTTAGGACGACCAAAAAGTGAATCATTGAGTATATGGGCATGTCTTGCTAGAATAGCTAAATATGAAAATAGCTTTTGTAGACGGGTTTAAGATCAGGCAGACTTTGGATACAGATTTTAACGTGATCCATGTTCACGAGGATGATCCGACCCAGTATTCGCCCAAGTTTTATATCCCACGCGGTGAGGTTTGGATTGACCATCGCTATAAAAAAGAAGCCAAATATCTGCTCAAAGTTGAGCTGGATTGGTTTGGCGCAAAAAGCGGCTCTTATCATGAGGCACGCAAGCGCGCGGTTGAACGAGTGCGTGCTTTAGGCAGGCCTCCGGCTTTCATCAAAAAAACAACGCGCCAAAAAGGCCTGACTATCCGGTATGTAGACGGAGCTATTGTCCGCAAATTTCTTGATCCGCAGTTTGTGTGCGGCGGGCATGACTTGGTATATGAATATGTGCCCATAAATGAAATCTGGATTGATGTCGCAATGGATCCGCGCGACTGGCCGCATGTGCTCTTGCATGAAATCACGGAAAGAGGCTTAATGGCTAAAGGCATGGCCTATGACCCAGCCCATGAATTCGCCACGGCCACAGAGCGCCTCTCGCGTCGCGATTGCGGCGGAGTCTATCCAGGCGAACCAGGCTATCCGCGCGGCCTAAAACGAGCTGAATTCCTAAAAAAATACATTAAAAGCTACAGTAAATAACTGCATATGAAAATTCTCAAAGTAAAACACTTCAGGCAGACGCCGGATTTTTGCGGACCAGCATCCATCAAGATTGCGGCTTCGTATTTTGGTTTTGATTATACTGAAAAAGAATTGGTCAAACTTTCTGGCTGCACCCATAAATACGGAACTTTCCACCCGGGCATGATCAAGGCCGCGAAAGCCAAAGGTTTTTACGCTTTCACAAAAGAGCATTCAAGCTTGGAGGATTTGGACTACTTCATCAACAAAGAAAAGCTGCCTGTCATAGTGGGTTGGTACAGCACTTATGGCTCTTATGCAGGCGAACATTATGCTGTGGCTATTGGCCTGGACAGCAAGCATCTAATCACCTCAGATCCGGAACGTGATGAGTCAATAACTAAAATGGACCGCGAATATTTCCCAAGCCTTTGGTTTGACTTTGAGAACAAGGCAAAGACTGATATAGTCTGGCGCTGGATGATTGTAATAACTCCATATAAACGAAAATTTAAGGTAAAAGGCGGCAGGTACTACTAAAGCCCAGGGGGTCTCGACAAGTACGGCTTTTTGCGCTAAGCTGGCTTTAATAAACATATGTCTCAAACCGTAAGAAACATCATCATTTTTGTCGTCGCTTTGCTTGTAATGGGCGGTATCTTGGCGACCCTGAATATCGATACAGCCAAAAAGACTGACATCGCGACCTTGGCCACTGAAGTCCAGAAGGGCAACATCACCCAGCTCACGATTTCAGGCGATATTGTGACAGCTAAGTATAAAGACGGCACAACAACCGAAACCACAAAAGAGAGCACTGACTCTTTGACCACTGTGCTCAAGGATTATGGCATTGATCCGGCTGTGGCGCGTGCCATCCCGACCGAAGTTAAAGCCCCAGGCGGTTTTGGATACTGGGCTGGGCTTCTTCTGCCAAATCTTTTGCTCATTGGCCTGCTTTTGGTTGTGATGTGGTTTTTCTTCAGGCAGGTTCAAGGCCAAAACAACAAAGCCATGTCATTCGGCCAGTCTGCAGGCCATGAAATGGCGCGCGACGGAAAAGATAAAGTGACGTTCAAGGACGTGGCCGGCGTAAAAGAAGCTAAGCATGAGCTGGTAGAGATCGTAGACTTTTTGAAAACCCCTGAAAAATTTGCAGCCTTTGGCGCCAAGATTCCTAAAGGCGTGCTTTTGATGGGCGCGCCTGGCACAGGCAAGACCTTGCTCGCCAAAGCAATCGCTGGCGAGGCTGACGTGCCTTTCTACCACATTAGCGGTTCTGAATTCGTTGAGATGTTCGTGGGCGTAGGCGCCTCGCGCGTCAGGGATTTGTTTGCCCGCGCCAAAAAGAGCGCACCGTGTATTGTGTTTATCGATGAAATAGATGCTGTCGGCCGCCAGCGCGGTTCTGGCTTGGGCGGTTCGCATGACGAACGCGAACAGACCTTGAACCAAATCTTGGTTGAGATGGATGGCTTTGAACCGAACGCGGGCGTGATCATCATTGCCGCAACAAACAGGCCTGATGTGCTGGACCCTGCGCTTTTGCGCCCAGGCCGCTTTGACCGCCGCATTGTGCTTGATCCGCCGGATTTGGAAGACCGCGAAGCCATCTTGAAATTGCATGCCAAGAACAAACCTTTGTCCAAAAACGTGTCTTTGCGCCGTTTGGCCGAAAGGACTCCTGGTTTCTCTGGCGCTGATTTGATGAACTTGATGAACGAGGCTGCCATCATGACAGTGCGCCGCGATAAGACCACAATTGGACAGGATGAATTATTTGAATCAATCGAAAAAGTCATGCTTGGCCCTGAACGCAGGAGCCGGGTCATGAATGAACATGAACGCAAAGTAACTGCATACCACGAAGTCGGCCATGCTTTGGTTGCGCACCTAATGCCGCATGCTGACCCGGTGCAGAAAATCAGCATTATCTCCCGCGGCCGTGCAGCCGGTTATACAATCAAGACGCCGACCGAAGATAGGCATATGCGCAGCCGTGAAGAATACGTGGAAGATTTGGCCGTAATGCTGGGCGGCTACGCAGCCGAGCAGATTATCTTCGGGGACATTACTACTGGCGCTTCCAGCGACATGAAAAGCTCAACCCAGTTGGCTAAAAACATGGTCACTCAATGGGGAATGAGTACTGCGCTCGGCCCCAGGGTCTACGGCGAACAAACAGAAATGATTTTCTTGGGACGCGATATACATGAAAACAGGGATTACTCGGAAAAAATCGCTGAGAAGATTGATCAAGAAATCGACAAGCTGATAACAGAGGCGCTTGAAAGGGCGAGCAAAACAATCAGCGAGCAGCGCGAAGCCATGGACAGGGTAGCGAGCAAATTACTAGAAACGGAAACCATGGAACGCGAAGCATTCATGGATGCGATTGAGCTCAAATCAGCCAACCCTGACAACCTAACAGTTGAGGCCAGGCCTGCTAGCGAGAAATCGCGAGTTGAAGAAGTGAACCCTGGGCACACTGAAGAAGCCTAACTTCCAACACTATTCGTCATTACGAACGAGCAGTGAAGCAATCTCATACCGAAACACTGCCGTACTTCGGTTGATTAGTGAGAGATTGCCACGCTTTCGCTCGCAATGACACTAGGGTTTTGCGGTAATGTGGCGTTTTTAAGTTTTTGAAATTGGTGTTTGTTTGTATCTTGGTTTTTGTATCTTGGTGTTTACCGTACGTATGTCGTGCTATAATAGCGCCATATGTTGAAAACCAAATCGCTCTTACCGCACGACAAGCCAGTGTACCGGGAAATTATCCCACACGCTTTAAAAACAGCCTGGAAAAATCCTTTATTCTGGCTGTTCGGCGTCTTCGCGGCCATTCTAAATACCGGCGGTTCATTGGATGTTGTCTGGAAATTCTGGAGCTCTGTCCAAACGCAAGGTTCTAATATGTTTGTAGGCGACAGCACGGCCCGACTTTGGAACGCATCCCAAATCGCGCAAAACGGTTTGAACTGGCTCCATATTTCCCAGGGCATAGTCGTAATCTTATTTTTCCTTATCTTGGTCCTGGCTTTTGCCGCAGCCTCATGCATTGCCCAAGGAGCTTTGGTCTACAATGTCGGCGGCATGAAACTTTTAAAGAAAACCAGCTTCAAACAGATCCTGAGCATCGGGGCCAAAGCAATCATTCCGATCGCCATCCTTGATATCATCGTGATTATTGCAGTCTGGCTGGCGCGCTTTGCCATCTCGCTCCCCTTATCTTTTGTACTCGGAAAAAACTCAACCCTCATGATGGTGCTATATGTCATAACCTTCATAATTTTCTTTGTGGTGGCGGTCGGCATCAGCATTATGCAGATCTATGCCTTGAATGCCATGATTTTGCAGGGCGCCACTTTGGTCCAGGCTTTCAAGCGCGCATGGGAAGTGATAATAGAACATTGGCTCGTGACGCTTGAGACCGCTATCTTGCAAGGCCTTGTTGTTTTCGCCATCGGAGCAGTCGCGGCCATCATCGGCATTATCCTGACCATACCTTTTATGGCCTTGTACATGCTTTCCATCGTGAACAACAATCTGCTTTTGTTCAATTTGACCATTGGCTGCTATTTGGTCATATTTGTCTTGTATTCCCTGGTTTTGCTCGGTTTTGTGGTCACATTCCAATATTCAATCTGGGCTCAGATGTTCAAGAAATTCGGTGAAGGCGGCGTTGTGCCGAAACTTCATAGGCTTGTCCGAGCCCTAACCAATCGAACTTCAGTCCCTCAACCTTAAGTTATGGCCACAGCTCCCAGGCCCAAGACTCCTTCCATCGAAGACTTATTCAAGAAGTCCGCGGCTTCAACTTCTTCGCAAACAATTCAGACCCCTGGGCTAGTTAAGGGCGCTCCGGCCAAAATCGGCGCACCAACAGAAAAAAGGAAGAAGAGCTCGTCTGAAATGTCCAAGATAGAGTTACTGGAGGAGAAGCGGAATCAAATACAGACTTCGGAATTGGAAATACTGGCTCAAAAAGAAGCAATCAAGGTCAAATTGCCCTATATCAACCTAAAAGGCTTTCCCGTTTCGCCCGAAGCTATCTCAACTCTGACCCTTGATGAGGCCAAGCAAGAACGCGTGATTGTTTTCATGAAACTTTCCGAAGAAATTCACCTTGCGACCTCAAAACCAGGCAACAAAGTCAATGCTATTGCCGAGCGTTTGGCCAAAGCCGAAGTAGCAGACGTGCATATCTATTATTGTTCGGACCAAAGCGTTGATTTTGGCTTGGCGCTTTACGAGGCTCTGCCCGAAAAGGTTGAAGTTGTTTATGGCGTCAAAATCGAGGAGTCTGATCTGAAAAAATTCGAAAAAGAAATCGCCAATTTCAAGGATTTGCAGGAAAGACTGCAAAAGGCCACGGTCAGCGACGTGGTGACAATGATTATCGGCGCAGCCATGAAAGGCGATGCTTCAGATGTGCACATTGAGGCCGAAGAAGAAGGCATCAAAGTGCGCTTGCGCGTTGACGGCATCTTGCATGACGCGGCCATGATCCCATCTTCCCAGTGGAAGCTCATCATTTCGCGCATCAAGTTGCTCTCAGGCATGAAAATTAACATTGACACAGTGCCGCAAGACGGGCGCATCACCATTTTCCTGACCAACGAAAAGGTTGAAGTCCGCGTTTCCACTTTGCCAACTGCTTATGGCGAAAGCGTGGTCATGCGTATCCTGCGCCCCAAATCCATTTCGCTGGATTTCGAACAGCTTGGCATCAGCGGCCTGGCGTGGGAACGTTTGAAGAAAGAAATAGAACGTCCGAACGGCATGATCATCACCACTGGCCCGACCGGGTCAGGCAAAACCACGACTTTGTATGCAATTTTGAAAAAACTGAATAATTCTGACGTAAAAATCATTACTTTGGAAGATCCAGTTGAATACAAATTGGCCGGCATTAACCAAAGCCAGATAGACCATTCCAAAGATTACACCTTTGCCAAAGGTTTGCGCTCCATCTTGCGCCAAGATCCGGATATTGTGATGGTCGGCGAAATCCGCGACTTTGAAACAGCTGAAATTGCCATCCAAGCGGCTTTGACCGGCCACCTTGTGGTCTCCACCATCCATACGAACAATGCCGCAGGCGCTATTCCCCGCTTTTTATCCATGGGCGTCAAACCATTTTTCCTGGCCCCGGCTTTAAACTGCGTAATCGGCCAACGGTTGGTGCGCCGCTTGTGCACTGAATGCAAAAAGAAAGTTGAACTTGATCCAAAAATAATGGAAGAGGTCAAAAAGAATTTATCCGACCTCCCGCCGACCGCCAATATCAAGATTCCAGAAAAGATGGAGTTTTATGGCCCGGATGAATCCAAAAAATGCGAGAAGTGCAATGGCTTGGGCTACAAAGGCCAGATCGGCATTTACGAAATCTTCACCATGAACAAGGATATTGAACATCAAATCCTTTCCGGCTCTGCTTCAGAATACGACATGCTGGCTGTGGCCAAAAAATTCGGCATGGTAACCATGACTCAAGACGGATTATTAAAAGCCTTGGACGGCGTCACCAGCGTTGACGAAGTAATCCGCGTGGCTGGCATCACGGTTGAGCAGGAAGACGCGGAAACAAAACCAGAGGCTTAATATTTGATTGCAACTTTTATCGGTTTCAACCTTGAAACAATTTTTTTGATATTCTCCGGCCATTCAATAATCATCAGCGTTCCAGGTTCCAACAGCTCTTCATACAAATCCAGAACCATGGCATCGCGTTCGCTTTCTATCCTATAGGCGTCGACGTGCACCACCCTTCGAATCTCGCAGCTCCGCTTCACTGCATCTCGCATCTCGTCCGAAATTTTCCGAGCTACGAGCTTCGAGCTACGAGCTACGTGGTATATTCGCATCAGTGCAAACGTGGGGCTGATTGCATTCTTCTTTACGCCAAGCTCGCGGGCAATAAATTGGGTTAAAGTTGTCTTTCCAGCTCCGAGTGGGCCTGAGAGCGCAATCACTGAGCCAGGCTTGATCAGTTTGACTAAATATTTCGCCACGACCTCCCAATCCGCGACTTCGTGGACTAAAAACTTCTTGGACTTTTGTCCAATTTTTATTTCTACGTGGCGGGAGTCTGATTTCATAGATCTAAATCCGGTTGCGCATCAATATTTTTGATGGATGTTGGCTTGCGCTTGCTGAGTATCTGCCAATAACCAGCCGCGGCAATCATGGCGCCATTATCAGTATACAAACCTTTGGCTGGAGCCAGCAATTTTATGCCAGGGCAGTTCTTTTTGAGCGCGACTTTAAGGTCTGCTTTTAATTTTGGGTTAGCAGAAACACCGCCGACTACTGCCACGGCCTTTGGTTTGACCTTTAGCGCTGCTCTGATTGTTTTGGACACTAGAGTCTCAACAATCGCGGCTTGGATGGAGGCGCAAACATCCTCGATCGTACCACGTACTTCGTACTTCGTACCGCGTGGCGTCGACGTTGTACGTTGTACGTTGTACGTTGAGCTCTCTACGAGCTGCCTGACCGCAGTCTTCAAGCCTGAAAAACTAAAATCAAGCGACGGATCATGGAGCATGGGACGCGGCAAATCAAAGGCTTTGGGGTTTCCCTTTTCCGCAAGTTTGGACAACTTAGGTCCGCCTGGATATTCCAGACCAAGCATTTTCGCCGTCTTATCAAACGCTTCACCAGCCGCATCATCGCGCGTGCGGCCCAAAACTTTGTATTTTCCAAAATCAGTCATGAGCACAAGCTCGCTATGCCCGCCTGAGACCAACAAAAACAAGATCGGGAACTTCCAGTTCTTGCGATTGGCTGGCACGAGCCAGGCAGAGGCCATGTGGCCCTCAAGGTGATTGATGCCATGCAAAGGCTTTCCATATACCCAAGACAAGGTCTTAGCCGCGTCCAGGCCTACACGCAAAGCAGTGGCCAAACCAGGGCCTTGGGTGACGGCGATAGCGTCAAACGCGCTTTTCGCTTTTCGCTTTTCGCTTTTCGCTCCAGACCAGCCGAGGGTTTTATCAAGTAAAGACACAGTCTCAGCCACGTGCATGCGCGCCGCAACTTCTGGCACAACGCCCCCATAGCGGGCATGGACCGGAATCTGGGTGGCAATTAAATGTTTCAGAATTTTGAATTTTGAATTTTGAATTTTGAATTCTAATAGAGCCACGCTGGTTTCGTCGCAGCTGGTTTCGATGCCTAGAATCCGGATTGTTTTGGCCTTATTCATGGATTGCATACTATCTGATTTTGGCTAATAAATCAATAGTCTAATACCACCTCAGGACTATTGACAAAACCCTCATTTTATGATATTTATATATCGTTCTGATTCCTACCTAAAAGGAGAGAGCAATGCCCAATCGCAGCAAGGTCAATGACCCACGTTTCAGGGATATCTGGAAGCGCTCAGGCGCAGTACAGGACTGTAGCTACGGAATGAGTACCGACGGCCCCACGCCGCCGCCCGCCGACACCAACATCTACGAGAACGGCGAGTGTGTGATGGTCACCTCGACCATCGGTTCGAACGCTATCGAGAAGTGGGTCAAGCGAGTGGCTAAGCGCTCGGGCCAGCCCGTCGACTGGCACTGGTTCGGTGGCAGAGCGCTCATCCTTGCTCTCGGCGACATTAGTCGCGTGAAGAGCACTATCGTGGCCATGATGCCCGAACACGACCGCCTTTATACGGACGCTGTGAGGAAGCTGTCGCCAGATATGGTTGACGTGCTCCATCCACCTCGCCCCAACTGGTTCGAAGAGTACCAACAGGGCAACTAAACTCACGCATCCGCGCGGCAAAGAGCCCACTCGCTCCAGCCGTTCGGGTGCGCTTTTTGTTTTCTAAAACCAATTCGTACATTCGTTCGTATTCGTCCCGCCTCCGCAGTAATGATATGCTTTTGCGGGATCCCGCCCCAGGCGGTGATAATTCGCGCTAGCGCAGCGTCAATAAATCACCATCTGCCCCTCTTCATCCAAATACTCAACTTCGGGCGGTTGGTTCAAGACCTCATTAAAAAAATAATTCAAGTGGTCATTGGCTTTGAGTTGCCATTTGGTGATGGGCTTGATCAGGCTCAGGCCTTCAAGCGTCCTGCAACGGCTCAAAGCCACGTAGATTTGCCCGGCTGCGAATGCTCCCCGGCCTAAATCAAGAGTGACTTGGTCAAAACTTTTGCCCTGGCTTTTATGGATGGTGACTGCCCAGGCCAAGCGCAAAGGGATTTGTTTGAAACTGCCCACTGGCTTCTGTTCCAAGTTGCCTGTTCTGCGATTGAATTTGGTGCGCTGGATTTTCCAAGTATACGGTGCGATAACAGTCGGCTCTTTTGCATCATCAAGCTGGACTAGGACAGTGCGCTCCCCATCTATTTCATTGAACGCAATGACCCAGCCCAAACTGCCATTCACGAATTTGTGGTTCAAGTCATTGGCCACGCACATGATGCGCGCTCCGACCTTCAGACCCAAACACAAATCAGTGGGCATGTCCTTTTCCTGGAATTTGCCTTCGACTTCTCCGTCAAAAATCTGCATGAGCGTGCCGAGCTTTCCCATCTTGGATTGATTCAGCGTATCAGCCGCCTCATTAGTCGGCGTCAGCACGATCGACCCCTCTGGCGGCGGTGTTTCGATTATGCGCGCGTTCAGTTGCAGCAGTTGTTCCTCGCTTATTTCGCGTTCGCGGATCGCATTCAAAAGGCTGATGAACGCCTGGTCTTTTTGGCGGTAAATCTTGGTCAGCTCAGTAAAATCAATTTGCCCGGCAGTATGCAAACGCTTGTAAGCAGTGGATGAGAAAAAATACGGCGTTTTATATTTTTGCGCAAATTCATCTTGGTCATATGTGGTCACCACAGGCGGGAGTTGATACAAGTCGCCGATGCCGATGACGCGCACGCCGCCAAACGGGCGCTTATCATGGCGGATGACTTGCAAGAACACGTCCATAGCATCCAACAAGTCAGCCCTAAGCATGGAAATCTCATCAATAATCATGGCTTGGATCTGGCGATAGATCTCTGGCTTTCTTCTGGTCTCTGCTTCCATGCACGCAGTCTCCAAATCACAGCCTGGCGGGATTTTGAAAAAGCGATGGATTGTTTCACCCTGGACATTGAGCGCGGCAACGCCGGTCGGTGCCAACACCGGGGCTTTTATCCTCCCCTGCTCCACAAAGTGACGCAAAAGAGTACTTTTGCCAGTACCAGCGCGGCCAGTAATAAAAACAAAAGCCTTGCCGTTTTCCATTTTTTGCAAAGCTTCTTCAAACTCCGGCGTCCTCTCCAGCTTCATTGGGATGTATTGTGGTGGCTGGGAGGAGCGGTGTCAATATATTGACCAAGGAAGCGGCTATTGTTTTATTGACATTGCCAAGATAATATTAAGCCATATGAAACCAGTGCTATATGAAGGAGATTTTCACAAATCTATCAATAAAGCCATAAAGGAAAAACGCCATGTGGATTATCTCAAAAACGTCCTCCACGAATACGAAGAATATAAAAATTATATGGACAAAGTACTCTTAGACTCCGCACCCGCGAAGGATATTTACTTGTTTAGAGCCAAATACTTGAATAAGAAACCCGTTTGGCGGGATATTGAGATTGCTAGCGAGCAGACGCTTGAAGAGATGGCGGAATCCATTATTGATGCCATGGGCTGGGCGAACGACCATTTGCATGCTTTCACTTTTCCTAAATCTCTTGGAAAAACGCGCAGCTATCCTTTTGGATGGACAAGCATATTCAGCGAAGGCGTAGAAGACGACCCACATCCGACTTATAAAACCCAAAGTGTCAAAATTTACCAAATTGATTACGAAAAATTTCCAAAATTTCATTTCAGTTTCGATTTCGGCGACGGTCACGAGTTCGAGATTCTCTATAAAGGCCAACGGGGATACAGCGGTAAAACCTCCCTTTTCCCACGGCTGATAAATCAGCACGGCGTAGCGCCTGAACAATATCCGGACTGGAACGAGGACGAATCAACGGAAGAGGGCGCAGAAGATCTGAAATCTTTTGTGCCTTTTGACGACTGTTCAATCTGCCAGGCGATGCAAGAAGCCGCTAAACAAGGCCGGGAGTTGACCAAGAATGAACTGAAGAACGCGTTCGACCAAGCTAATAATCACCAAAAAATATGAGCGATAAAACAACGTCCATTGTCCTGTTCGAACAAAAAGAGGTTAGACGCGTCTGGGACGAAATAGTTGAGCAATGGTTTTTTAGTATTGTGGATATTATAGAAATCCTTACAGGGACCCCTCGGCCTCGAAAATATTGGAATGATCTGAAAAAGAAGCTTAAAGACGAAGGATTTCAGTTGTCCGAAAAAATCGGACAACTGAAATTCTTGGCTAAGGACGGTAAAAAATACGCTACAGACTGTGCAGATACTGAAACCGTTTTACGCCTTATCCAATCCATCCCGTCCCCCAAGGCCGAGCCGTTCAAACAATGGTTGGCTAAAGTCGGATATGAACGTTTGAAAGAAATTGAGGATCCGGAAATCGCTATTCATCGCGCTGGAGATTATTACCGCAAGAAAGGATATTCGGAAGAGTGGGTTGCCCAGCGCATGAAGAGCATCGAAATTCGGCATGAGCTGACAACTGAATGGAAGAATCGCGGTATTGAGAAGCCAGAATACGCAATCTTGACGGACGATATCACTGAGGCCTGGGCTGGCATGAAAACAAGGCAGTACAAAAAAGTGAAAGGCCTCAAATCGCAAAATCTGCGTGACCATATGACCAATCTGGAGTTGGTCTTGAACATGCTTGGCGAAGTCTCGACGACTGAAATCGCACGCAAGCGTGACGCCAAGGGTCTTGTCGAAAACCGCAAAGCCGCCTGGCAGGGCGGGTCTGTAGCCGGAAATGCGCGCAAAGAGATTGAATCACGAACCGGCAAACCAGTTATTTCATCAGGAAATTTTTTGCTGGCTAAAAAATCACCAAAGAAACTCAAATAGTCCGGAAATGGTCTTTTGTGCCACTTCTCATAAAATGCTATGATTACCGAATAATCATATGAACTTTCGACGATCCTCCTTCAAAAAATATAAATATATTTTTGCAGTTTCAGCAGTTATTGTCTGCGCCTTGATTGTCTGGGTTGCCATTCGAGTCCAGGCTTCTCCAGATGGCGACAAAACCATTACTTTTGTTAAGCATTATCGGATTCAGGATTGGTCGCCGGCCAGAGGCATTTCGCAAACAAAGGATGGCGGCTATATTTTTACCGGCCAAGGTCTTTATGACAAACAAGGAACACCCTCTGATGATGATGCTTTTATCACTAAAGTCGATGCCCAAGGCAATGTGCAGTGGACCAAGCTTTTCCAATCATTCCATTCAGTCAGCATTGACAAAAGCTATGCCGGAGCCGCCAAAAAGGGCGAAGAATATGGCCGAGATGTGGTTGAGCTTGAAGATGGCAGCTTTTTAATGGCCAGCCAAGGTGCAGGCTTTGTTGATAGAAGTTATTTAAAACAAAAAGAAAAGTGGGATGATGTTTTTTTGACTAAATTCGACAAGCAAGGCAACCATCTTTGGACCAAAATGATCGGTGATTATTCGACTGACCGCGTTTATAAGGTTTACGCCACAAAAGACAGCGGATTTATATTCTCCGGATATTTTACCCAGACAGGTTATGGCAAAAAAACCGCACCGACTGATTTCGTGCTGGCTAAATTCAATAAAGACGGGAAGAATGAATGGTCAAAAAAGATGGAAATGAGCAATGCTGACATTCAACCCTTGGCTGAAGGCGGTTATATAGCTTTAGGTAGCGTCAAAACCGCAGGCAGAGAAAGCAGCTCAACTGAAAAATTTGAGGACACGACTGTGCCGGTGGTCGTTAAATTCAATTCAAGTTTTGGAATTGAGTGGACGAAAAGTTTAGAGATTGTTCCCTTGGAAGAATCCATCTACACAACCGGGGAGGACGGCCATACCAAGATGCATTACAGGACCAAGCGAAGTGCGGCCGGAAAATTTTACGCTATCCAACAAACACCTGACGGCTACATGGCCCTAGGCTTCCTTTCCCCGCTTTTATCCGCCGGCTCCATCTGGTCTACTCCAGCCGGAAAATATTCGCTGGCAGCCGTCAAAATCAATAAATCCGGCGAACTGCAGTGGGCCAAAGCCATAAAAATAGGCATGCAATACGGCGATAATATCAGCGAGGCGAAAATAATCAAGACAAAAGACAATGGTTTTGTTTTTAAACTGGATTATCTTCCGCCTACCAGAAGCGACCACGAAAATAAGGCAGAGGTTGTCGAAGAAGCTCTCAAACCTTTCAACGATTTATGCGCAAGCAAGCATCGGGAAAATGATTGTGAAAAAGGCACGATAACCAATGACCCGGAACTTCTTTTGGCCTGGGAAAATTATATAAAAACCACCAAGAGTTTTGATAATCGCCTCAACAACGGCCTGTTGCTGGTAAAGACAGATGCGGATTTTAATCCTCAGTGGTCAAAAAAAATCAGCCTGGAGGATTATGTCTATGGTTACGGCATGGCATTGACCTCAGACAACGGTTTGATCCTTGCCGGCAGCTACAACACGTCTATCTTGAATTACACCAATGGCATGGGAAAGGGTTATTTTACGGACGCCTTGCTCGCTAAATTAGACGTCAACGGCAATGCCGCCAACAACCAAGGCATGATTTCCGATTACACTGACCTATCCATCAAGGATGTCGGCCCTTTTCTCGCTTTGAAAGATTTTAAGCCCGTGGTAAAAAGCTTGTCTTTAAAAATCGATAAAAAAGTCCAGCCAAAAACTCCGGTTATAAAAACGAAAGTCACTGATATCTATGCCGCGTATGTTGCCCAAGCAATACCGGCCGTTTCTAGCTTGCCGAAAATTTTCCCGTCCCAAATCCCGCCAAAAACAAAAACTTGGGCGGAAATAAATTACGCAAATGCGGCAGATACTGTTGCCATCAAAGCGATGTATAAATCCGCCTCTCTAATCCACGAAGAGCTCTTGCCTGTTTTGAATGAAATCTTCGCGAATGAAGTAAAATTAAATAAGGATGTTTCCGGCGGTTTGGAATATACCGTGGGACGGCTGATGACCGAGAGCGATAAAACAGCAGTCCAAACATATCTTGAAGCGCAGGGATATAAGACCTATCTATCCGAAGGCGAAGAATTGGTGATGATGAAAATCGGCCGAACGCTGACGATTACTTTTTCTTTTAGAGACAAGACCAAGGGGAGTATATTTGTGACTTACTAAAACACAAAACCCGCTGACAGCACGAGCCTTGTGCTTAGCGGGTTTGACGATATAGCGGCTTGATCACTCCAGGCTGTGATACGGGTCATCCTCCAGGATGCCTTTGCCGCCGAGCTCCGGAGGAATCGCGGCTGCGGCGTGGAAATAGAGGGTGCCTCCAGGCGCATGGCTCTCAGCGGCTTGGCCATCGTCGACCGACTCTACGGTGAATAGCTCGTAATTCACTCCTAGCACATTGACCGAGCAGGCATTATGGCCTTTGGGAACAATGTGACCATCGCCTGGGGTCATGGGGTTGCCCATCTCGTCGTGGAATTGAACTCCAGCGGGGAGAGGGGTGCGGACATGAGCGTCAGAAGCTTGGGCATTGTCCGTCGGCAGGTCGAGCTTCACGCCTTGGGCGACGAACTCGACAACAATGGCGAATGAGACATTGGCCCTCGAGCAGTTGAAGGAAAGCCTGACTTGATTCTTGACAGTGCGTCTGTTATCCGGAAAGTACATGGTGAAGAACCTCCAAATTCATCATGCAACAAACCCTGTTGCCGGGATCACTTGAACGAAAAATAGCAAAAAACAGGCCTTTTGTCAAGGTTGGCGTCATTGCCGATTATTATTGACATTCGACCTTATCCAGGCTAATATGGCTGCACTTTTGGAAACCAGATTACCGGGCAGTGCCCCGTGATCTGCGACGCAGATTTTACGGGGCCTCTTCGTCTAATGGTTAGGACAGCGGCTTTTCAAGCCGTTAACAGGGGTTCAATTCCCCTAGAGGCTACCAAAGAAGAAGAATCCAGCGATGGGTTCTTTTTTAGTTCATAGATAAGCGCTGTTTTGGCGGTTCGACAATTCTGTCCATCGAATTCGATTCCTTGAGGGCATGCCAAACCCTGTAGTTGAATCTTTGTCTTATAGTCAGCTTCAAGCCAGCTCTGAGATGCCGTGGTTACAAAGTTAAAACAACAATTCAATGCCTTGTCCATATTTAGCTCATCCGACCAATAAGTTTGTAATTGGCCTCTTTTCTGTTTTATTAATTCTCCTATGACTATTTTTTGTTCCTTAAATTCATCGTCTGAATATTTACCGGACCGGTGTAACGCAAAAATAGCCTGTCGCTCCTGTTCAAGTTTTTGAATTTCTTTAGTGACTTTTGCATTGTCTTCGTCATACTGTTTGAAATTAGACTTCCAGATATCCATTACAACGGCCTTGAAAAGATCTAGACATTCCTGCTTAGGAGTGAGTGAATCAAGGTACTCCATAAAGACCTGTTCGAATACGGGTTTAGGAATGGACCGACATAAACCACACTTCATTGTCCCATGGTGGTGATAATAGGGGTATTTTACGCCCCTGCGCCCTGTAGACTCGCTGCCGGTGAATGGAGCATTGCACTCGCTACATCTAAAAAATCCTCGCAATGGAAATTTTGGATTATTGGCTGAACGTGGGGTTACATTGTACCCGCGGCCATCCACGATTTTTTGACAGGCATCAAATAGTTCTTCTGAGATCAGAGGTGCGAAATTACCTTTTATACATTCATCGAATACTTCTATCCTGCCGCAATAAAGCGGGTTGTGTATCAACTTTTCCATGAGTTGCATAGTCGGAGGGTTGCTTTTTTTTGTTACCAACCCTTTTCCGGCCAAAAGATTAGCCAATGCTTCATAGGTGTAAATGCCTCTGCTGTACTCTTCAAAACCTAATTTGACCAATGGCCCCTTAATCGGGTCGGGTGCTATGTTGGTACCCTTGCCCTTCACAGGTTTGTGATAGCCCAACGGAGGAGCCCAGCACCAAATACCCTCCTTTACGCGGGCCACCATGCCACCTTTTGATCGATCTGCGCGGATACGGTTATCAAGTTCTGCGAAAACAGCAGTTATGTTTTCCATAGCCTGGCCCATGGGAGAGTCGTCTAATTGTTCCGAAACGGATTTTAATTCTGTACCTGAGCGTCGCAACGTCCCGCGAACTGCGATATGATCCTCTGCATTTCGTGCGAATCGATCTAACTTGTGTACCAAAAAGTAACCGACTGGTCGTTTCTTGTCTGTACAGAAAATAATAGCCTTCTTAAATTCTGTGCGATCAGTTGTTTTGGCAGATTCGCCCTGTTCTAGGAACACATTAACCACAGTCCAACCCATGCGCTTCGCGTATTCACGGCAATGCATCTCTTGAGTCTCGAGACTTGTGCCCTCAATTTGCTCCTTGGAAGAAACCCGGGCATAGATGATGCAAGTATCAGGTCTTGTGATATTTTGGGTAGGCATATACTTACAGGTTAGCTCATTCGTGAGGCTCTTTATAGATAACCAAAGGGGAGCTCGTCGAACCGCTTTGCTTAAAGAAGGATTCGAGTCCTAATCGTCCGAATGTGTATAACTCATTTCTTATTTTCAATAGTTCCTCGTCCGTAATGTTGGCGAGTCCTGGCGGCAAATGTTTGCGGCATTGGTCCAGGGAGAGCATAGATCTAAAAAGGTACGGTGGAATTGCCGTCAGTCGCGTCAGTACTGTCAAAACTCCCTGACCCACTCTTTGGGCGGATATCCAGGCCAGCACTTATGACTGTTGTGGGTACAACCAACAGGTTGCCTTGAATGACTGGTGGGACATCCCGCTGGTCTTTTGTCATACGCTCAATCACGAGTAGTCGCTGTCTTCCTGTCATGCGCCGTGTGACACGAAACCCAAAGGTCAGAAGGTCAGGGGAAAGCTCATTCAGTCTGCGCGAGAGCTGAGCCGCTCCTTTTGGAAAATCCTTAGCTGAGGACGTGTCCTCGTCTGCGATGGCTTTGATTGCCTTTAGAAGGTCCGTAGGAGTTATTTCGACACGATCCGGAATGTTTGCCTGTAAATATCCAATTAGGCACTGGGCAAAACTGCTTTGTTCTATGGCCTCATCTGATTGACGGTTGATATTTTTAGCATATGCCTGCATGAAAGGCTCTGCATTCCCCGTGTGAGCCATGGAAACCGCACGCCCCCAAAGGTCAAAATCAGCCAAACGCGCGAGATTGCCTCTGGGTACACTTGGAAGTGCGGCTAGGGCGCGGGACGTGAGGTCAAAAAGGGAACCCAGGAGTTTTGGCAACAAGCCGGTCAGTTCACTTTGGAGATCGGCCTCCGGCCTCCTTGCACCGTCATCAATCCTTTCAATTTCAATTAATACTGCACGATCTAGGAGGTCGGGCTTTTTCGCGGGGTTATTGATTCCGTTGATGATTAGGCAACGCCTGAAGCTCATCACATGAAGTTCTCCATCGGAATATAGTTTGCGGGTTGAAAAACTGTCACCAGTAACAACTTTAGAAAGGACGTCCGAGACCTCAGATTCGATGAAGGTTACGTTGTCAAAAGGAATGAGCCAGCTACTGAAGAAATTTAACGCTATATCCTTCAAATTTTTTGTAAGCTGAACCGATGTCACTTCAGATGGGTCAATTAGAGTCTTGATGAGATGCATAGCCGTGCTTTTTGCTGACCCTTTTGGACCATGAAAAATCAGCACAGGGTGAGGAATGTCGGAAATAAAGCAAGCCGTTAGGGTGGCAAGGAGTAGGAGACGGTCATCATCATTTTTGACGTTAATGAACCGAAAAAGGTCATTGATATCGCCTCCGTTTTCCGGTTTGCGCTGCTCTGCCGTCAGTCTGTTTGTGATGAGGGGGATATTTTGATTAGTCACAACCCGCCATCCTGTCGCGTCTGTCTTAATGCATTCGCATGCTTCGTTCGCTAGATCGTAAAAATATGCCTTGTTTTCTTTGGCAACGCGGAGGGATGGATTAATCCGTTCGCCTTTTTGCCTCGCGTTAGCCGAGAGTTGTGACATTACTTGACGCACTTGATTGTCCGTAGGAGGTTTTCTGGTCATTTCAAAGAAAAAAGTGCGGTAGAGATCGCTTATCTCTGAAGATTCCGAAGATATAAGTCTGAAGGCGTTATCTTTTTTGATCCGCAAATATCCGTCTTTCTTCGCATCGCGGAAAAAAGTAATTTCATGAGTCTGTACAAATGGCTGGAAGAAGGATTTGTCCGTATCCTGTTTGCCGCCATTTGGCCTAGTAGTAGCTGGTTCGTGATTTTGACGTTTGAGTAGTTCGCATCCCTTAATACTGTCAAAGATAGAGTGGAGCTCCTTCTCCTCCAAGGGGGGCGTATTTCGTCGGTTCCATTCAAGAGACTCGACCCAACCCCTCTCTTGAAAATCTTCTGACCTCAGCTGCGCAAGTATGAGGCCAATGACTCTTGAGGCTGCATCGTTGCGTTGACCTTCATGTACGCCATCAAGTAACTGCAATACGGGTCTTTTGATCCGGCTTTTTGCGCGCGCGACAAGCCAACCAGGGCAAAGAGCAATTAAACTCGGGTCGAATCCCACGGCCCATCCATACGCTTTTCCTGAAGCATGAACCGATGGTGGAGCAACCACAAACCCACCATCGCCCCTGATGTCAACGCCAAGGCAAGGCCACCCTGTCGCATTTTCTATAAGAAAGTCTTTACCTGGATGCTTATAGAAGTAATGCCAGCCTCCCCCACCAGTATTTGAAACAAGCGTTGCAGGAAGACCTAAGCTGCGAGTTGAACCATTATTTTTTGGATCTACGTCTACAACAACAATACCTGAAACTACCCCCGTAACAATACCGACACGCGCTTCCGGCCATTTTTTCCACCATGAGGCTAGATCGTTCTCCGTTGGTAGTACGGTTTGAAAATCCTTCCAGTTGATGAGGGGTTTTTTCCATCCTCCTTGTTCATTTTGGCCAACGGGAATAATAGACCAACCAAGGGCGGTATACTCGCTTGCTGCATGAAGCATGGGGTTAGGTTCTGAGGTCATAGAAATTACTTGGTTAGAAATTTTATTTTAGACACAGATTATATCATAAAAACACCAAATTTTCAAGGGTTTTATGGCTAAACTAAGCCAAAAATACGATTACATTTTTCGAAATATTTACCTATATAGAAAACTAGCCCTTAGATGGGCTAATATTTGCGATTACAAATTAGGATGGAGTGTAATTTATTCAGGCTCCTCAGATTCCGAAATGGCCAAGATTTTATATCCCGGGGACTTCTTGCCACTGCCGGATCTTATATTTCGACGTACATCCTTTGGTAACCTGGCATATAGGCCAGATACCTGTGACCCATATCTACCCACATGTTCCGATTCTATGGCAGCCCTGATCTCCTTGGTTTTTACATATTCTCCCTTGGCTTGAATTAGAGTCCTAAGGAATATAGCCTGTGCTCTTTCCTGATTTGTCGGAGATTCTAAACTCCAGGAAGACGCTCCATATGAAACAACTTGATTTATCAGGTTAAATTTAAATATACCCATATCATCAATTGGGTTAAATCTAACATTGACAATGGGACTGACAAATATGTTGCCAGTGTCTTCATCTCTAAGCTGCTTATCGGTCAAGGATGTAATTTCCAGGAACCCTTTGATGACCATGCCCATTATCAATTCCTCGAAGCAAAACTGCTGGTAAGGCCTGCCAATGTCCTGCTTGAACATCATGCGAATGATGCTGATGTTTTCCCCGTACTCCTCATATTGGTCGGACAGATACTTCTGGAATAACACCGTCTGCCGTTCAAACTTGATTAGACTAGTACACTCGTTTAGATCCTCGTCGTCCGCGCGAGATAGAGACTTTTGTCTGAGCATTCTATCTAGGTGTTGTTTGAAATAATTAACTATACGGGAAGAATCTGCCGAGGTGACTCGTATGCCTCCATCTTCTTTCTTGAACACGAATCCGGTATCTGACGCTAAACCGACCAGCCGGTCAAGAGCCTCGACAATCGGTCCATCTTCCGACCAGCGACTGTAATGAAACTTAGTAAACGGTAAAAACTGGCCTTCAATTTCCCTACCTGTTTTTATCCAGCAATAAATCTTGAACAATATTGACGCGTCCAACCTGCGTAATACTTTATACATAAATTTAAATTTTAACCCACAGAACTCCAAGAGGATACTGCATCCTCCACAAAACACTTTAATTTGCCTAAATCTTGTGACAAATAAATCTTACCTTAGCTTTAGGGGCTCGTCTATCAGCATCTGACTAGCCATTTTTGAGACATTCGCATGATGCTTTTAGCTTTGCGCGTGTATTTGCCAGAATAATCTATCCGTTTGACCTCGGTTTGCCTTAGCCGCAGCTTGGTATAGCGTCTTAGGAGTCTAAAAAGGGGGTTCGAATGATTGTCTCTACAGCACTGGTACGTAAGGCCGAGGCAGGAGCGGCAGGCTAGCCTCCCAAGGCTGGTAAATTGAAGCTTGAGGCGTAAAGATCCGCAGGTTGGACAGACGAGATATGGCCGAAGTCCAAAAGTTGCTCTGCTACCTTCTAAGGCAACTTCCTGGAACATCGGCAGATGATTCTTCGAGGTCATATGCCATAAGCGCAGCATCTTACTTCCATCGACTTTTGAGAGGACTTCAAATCTTACTTTAGGCCATTCCCACATTTTGCCGATAGATACAGTGCCGTTTTTCTCTTTTCCGTCATCTCGAAGCAAGCCGCGCCCCAGCATGGAAATAGATAAAGTTTTATAATCCTCCACCAGTTCGGACATGGCTTTAGAGGGTTTTTTAGGAGGGTCAGCTACATCCATATTCCATTCATTATAGCTTGTCTTAGCCTTTTTTTCAAGATGCCCCTTTGGCAATTTTTTTAGAAAAATTTTAGCCTCAGCTTTGTTTTTAAGGATCAAAAGTCAACCAACAACCCCACCACCCTAGAATGAATTGATTTTGAGAAAAAGCACGTAAAGGTACCTGTCAATATAGTATCTTCGCCTGCAAAAACAAAAGGTAACCACCGCCCACCAGCCTCATGCTATGTACTTCCATACTTGTCTTCGATTGTTTAACAAGGAGCAATGCCATGACGTCATCTACTCAACAGACCGTTGTCCTTCGCTCTCCACGCAAGGTTTCTGCTTCGCAGTCAACTGACTATGAGGCATTGCGTGCCCACTACATCAACGAAGAGCTTGTTGCTGCCAAGCAGCGTGAGCAAGGGCTGAAGCCCTTGTTTGCTACAAGCAACTTCTTTGATGACTAACCCTTCTTTTATGCAACTAGCCACTTGGCTTTTTGCATATTTTTTCCTTGGGGATTTCTAACCCACGGATCAGGGCATGGTCGGTTGTCTTGATCAGTTTTAATTTTAACTAGAAGCTAATCAAAAATATATGTCGAACTCTTATTTTCAGTCATTCAGGGACATGGTCGTCTGGCAGCAGAGTTTTGATTTTGCCAAAGGGATTTTAGCCTTCAACAAATCCTTACCCTCAGAAGAGAGGCATGGCCTGCTTTCTCAATTAAGTCGCGCAGCCGTGGCCATTCCGGCTCAGATCGCCCAGGGTCAGCGCAAAATGGTCAAGAGCGAATTTATCAAGCACCTGTCTTATGCTCAAGCTAATGCGGCCGAGTGCGAAACTTATCTGCTCTTGGTCCAGGAATTGTTTCCAGACCATGCAGAAACAGCTTCACGCTTGCGCGAGACTAATTCAATCATCCAGAAGATGCTGGGAGCATTGATGTATGCCATGGAGACACCCAAAGCGCGAAAAGCTGAGGCCGTTCCAATCCCACAAGAAGTGATATGAGCATCAGCGACCTTGGTGCGATATCCGTGATATTAATTGGCAATCTAAAAATGACCAGCAACGGGCCTAGGCTCTATGCTGATAAAAGTAGGCGAAGCATCAGGCTAGCCTTTCCAGGTGCAATGAAAAGGAACATCCACGAGGGCGCGATTAAAGCTATTGGCATTCTGCGGTTCAATGACAGAGATAAGCCCTTCTTGGATGTAAAAAAGGTTCAACGTGCGTGAGAGATCAAATCATTTAATCCTGCCATGGCAAAGGTCGATTGCCTTGGCTATTTTAAGTCTAATCGAAAAAATATTATGCCCAATTCATCAGTTGCAGCTCTTGCCGATATGCCTTCAAGTTGGCGTGGAAGCGAAAAGACTGCTCAACTTGTGCGTTCAGAAATCGCTGAAAGGTTCGGCTCTGAAGCTGCCTCGCTTTATGATCCTTCCTTAAACGCCCGCACCTTTCGCGGATGGCTCAAGGTCGGATATCGCGTCAAAGCCGGGGAGAAATCTCTGCGTTCAATGACAATGGTGGAGAAAAAGGACTCGCAAGGAAACATTGTACGTAAATACCCTAAGCAGGTTTGTTTGTTCTTCCAAACCCAAGTCGAGCCTATCACTAATCCTTAACTAAGACATATGCAAACTAAAGAGATTGTCCGGCCACATCAGCCGGATCTTTTGGAATATGCGTCTTGGCGAAAGAAACAAGTGCAGGACGAATGCAAACATAAATACAGACGTTATCCGCTCCTGGATTCTGAAAGGGACAGGATTATAAAAATAGCGGTCTGCCAAAAATGCGGTCAAGAGTCTTAATTCAAATTAATCAAATAAATATATGTTACCAGTAGTCGTAGCTCAGCCAGCAGTACAAATCCATCGTGAACGCAGCGTTTCGGAATTCCCCTTGGTTTCACCCGTGGCTTCCAACGATAAAATCATGGAGGCCTGGCAAAACTTTCAAGACCTAAAGCTTAAACTTTTGGATGCTTCGGACTTCGTAGAGGTTAGAGGCGAAAAGCTGGCTAAAAAATCGGCCTATCGTAAATTAGCCTTGGCTTTTGGTATTAGTACGGAACTAATCAGAGAGGACCGACTGGAATTCAAAAGTGGGACAGCTTATCTCATAACCATGAAGGCAATTTCGCCTTCGGGGCGCTTCATGACAGCCGTGGCTTCATGCCATTCCGATGAGCGCAAGTTCACTAAGTCGTCTGATGTCAGGGCTATTGCCGAGACCAGGGCGACCACCCGCTCAATAGCGAATCTCATAGGCTGGTCGGCACCGAGCGCGGAAGAAGTCTTGGCAGATGAAGAACCGATACAGGCCAAGCGGACAGAAAGTCCTCCTATGGTCAACTATGACGAGATGACGGATAGACAGAAAAAGCTCCTCACGGAATTGATAAACCAGCGGAACCCTGAACCGGAAGAGCGTGAGAGCGCTTTAAACGTCATTGAGGGTTTGTCTAAGGTTGACGCCTCTTCCCTGATTTCCGAGATGCTTCAGCAAAACGCAGCTTAATTCAACATAAGGGCAGTACGTATTAAAAATGTGCTGCCCTTTTATAATTCCTCTAACCATCGCATTATGGCTGTTTTAGTTTTCATGTTATTAATCACCACCCTGCTCATGTTGTCCGTCTGCCACAAACGAATACCCAAACTAACCGCAGAACATCCATGCATGAGGCATAGAGATCTACATTCGGTCCTATTGCGTCTGACGGGTGAGGATGTTTGTCAAGAAAAGCTGGAAGCCTTGGCTCTGGATGCCCAAAACGTGCTCATCACGGCTCGGGCTGGTAGTGGCAAGACGAAGACCATTGCGCTAAAAGTGGCCCTGTCCGACCATAACGGGATTCCCCCAGATCAAATCCTTGCCCTGTCCTTTAATCGCAATGCTGCTCATGAATTGGGGAATAGGATGCTCAAATATGGGGCATCCAAGATTCCTTCATCGACGTTTCACGCTTTGGCCTATGCTATCGTCAGGCCTAAGCCCGGTGCACTGGTCTATGGCGATAGGCAGATGACGCTACTGCGCTCATTGCTCGGGACAAGTTCGGACAAGATTTCCCAAAACAAATTGGAAGAGATGCGGGACTTCATCGTTCGCACGAAGCATAGTGGTTTGGATCCGGCTGCGTTGCGTGAGCGGGGGCAAAGGATTGGCGGGTTGGCAGCCACCGCCACCAGGCTTTATGACGATTACACCATCTTAATGCGAAGGAAAGGCTGGATGGACTTTGATGACCTAATTGAAATGGCTACGGAACGGCTTCAAATGATGCCGCACACGTCCATAATACGATTGAACGACAATAGATGCGATCTAGGTTCACTTAAGCTCGTATGTCTTGATGAATTTCAGGACTTCTCCAGGTTATTCTATGGCCTCATCTCTGCCCTAAGGGACACAAACTCCTCCATGGGGGTCTATGCCGTAGGTGATGACTGGCAGGCGATTAACGGTTTTGCTGGTTCTGATTTGGAATATTTTAACAACTTTGATGCTTATTTTGGCAATTCTGCTAAGGCTAATCTGCTCACGAACTACAGGAGTGGCAAAGCCATCGTCGAATACGCCAATAAACAAATGCGAGGCCTGGGAAACGGAGGCATGGCTTTGCAAGATGGTGGCAAGGTCGAGCAGATTAAAATTAATAGGGGGCTAGGGGGAGTTTCTGTCCCTGACGCCCTCAAGCGTGTCTTGGGCAGTATCGCTGGTTCTGTCATGATCCTATCTAGGCGGAATGTGCTTCATGGCATGGATCTGACCGAATGGCAGGATAAGCTAGTTAAGTTTGGTCTAAACGCCCGAGTCTCTACCATCCATAAAGCGAAAGGAACGGAGGCAGACACCGTTGTAGTGGTCAATGAGCCGGGGAACCATGCCAATAGCCAGCTAAAGGCCCTGATGGGCCTTGAACAGGCTGATGTTGAGCAGGAAGAGCGCAGGATAAACTATGTGGCTTCTACCAGGGCTCGCAGGCAGTTAGTAGTTATAAATTAATATCTCCGTCCGAAAGGATAGGGGTATTTTTTTGACCAAAATATGCGGTAAAGCTATAGTACTAATTGTCTAGGTTCAAACAATAGTCCCGCTAGCTTTTTAGCTTATCAGGGTCGTGGTGTGCCGTAACGGGCACCCTGATAAAACAAACGGCACGACCCTCGGGTCTGTTGTTTGGGCCTAGACACCTCAGGGTGTCCTTTTGTTTATCACACCTTTATGGGAAATCCGCTGCCACAAAACATGAACAAGGGAACTATGGGTGAACTGCTGGTGCAGCTTCGTCTTCTTGAATTTGGCATCCAGGCTTCCTGTCCACTGAAAGATACCGGCAATGATTTGATAGCTATCAAGGGAGAAAAAATAAAATTGATCCAGGTCAAAACGAATGGTGGTCGAATAAAGAAAGAAAGAATTTTTCATATCTTGGCCCACGTAGCCTTGAAGTATGACAAAAAAGGTGGATTGTCACTGGATGAAACAAGAATTCACATGACCGACATGACGACGGGTACAAGAAAACCTCTCACGAGAGAATGGGTGTGCGAGATCTGGAATCCGTGAATCTTTCTTCGATATGTCCTTAAACCAAAATCCCATGTCCCCCACAAGCAGAAATGTGCCATTTGTCTCTGAAGAAAAGGTACTGGCTCAACTGCAGAGACTCCTCGAAGCTGGCGAGTACGCGGGCAATATAGTCCCATATCTCGACGGTTTTGATTCCGATAGAGCTTGGAAAATGAGAAAAGAGCTTATTAATGCTTTCGTTAAACACATCAAAGCCGTTAATGACCGCGACGGTTCTGACCCCATATATGGGCAAAACCTTACTAACTGGACACGTGAGATGAAGAAAGAATTTTTTGACTCTATGGCCGAAGGTCTTATCGGCCTTGATTCCGATAGAGCTTGGGAGATGAGAGAGAAAATTCTTGATATTGGAGCGGAAGGGGTTCGTGCCGCTAAAATTCTGGCTGATCCACGCGCCTTGGGTTTTGCGGAGCTCATGAGATACCGGTTAATGGGCTCGGTCGCCGTAGGCCTTTCGGGTGTTGATTCTGAGAGGGCGTGGCAGATGAGAGAGATGTTTATTAGTGCAGATGAAAGGTTAGTCTATCCAGATGGTGATTTAACACTAGGATGCCCAATGTATGTAGATAAGGGTTATATCGCCAAGGGCCTCGCTGGTCTTGATTCCGAGAGAGCTTGGGAGATGAGAAAAGAGCTTATTGATGCCGGTGCAGCTTCTGATCGGGTAATCAAGGGGCTCACGGGTCTAGATTCCGATAGAGCTTGGGAGATGAGAGACGAAGACACGTATGCAGGAGATGAAATTGCCGTAGCAATGAGCGTCACTGGTCTTGATTCCGAGAGAGCATGGCAGGTAAGGGAAAAGTTCCTTGGAGCCGCTCGTGCGTTTTGGAAAGAATTTCGACCTGAAACCGTTGGTCCCGACGGAGATGATGAGGCCGACCACTATTATCAACTTACAAGTGAGGTCGCTAACAGTCTTGCCGGTCTTGATTCCGAGAGAGCTCTGGAAATGAAAAAAACGATTCTTGAGTTCACGATAATCGAGAAGTCGGAACTTTATGTGCGTTTACAGAGAGAAATATATGGGAATGAAACACGGAAGATTTTTCCGCGATCATATGTCGTCTACGACCTCGAAACCACAGGTCTTGATCCGATGAAGGATGAAGCGATAGAGATAGGTGCATTGCTAGTGAAGGATGGAGAAAATCCAATCTTAAATAAATGGTTACTTAAACCAAGTATTCCCATTCCGCCAGAAATCACCAACATCACGGGAATCACTCAGGACGATGTCGATAGGTTTGGCCGTGACCCCGACGAATGCTGGCGGGAATTTGTAAAGTTCACGGGGATTGATCAGTCTGTACCGCTGTACCCTCTCGTCGGCCACAATATTATTTGTTATGACAACATCATAACCCAACGCGCAATTAAGAAAATCGGCTTATCACTCGCCAATGTGAAATTCATCGACACTGCTGCGATGTATAAGGGCAATAAGATGGGGGTATCGCGAAAAGATGACGAGTCGCATGAGTCATATGCAAAACGTATTTTGGAAACACGGATTTTTGGTCTAAAGTACAAGCTTGAGTTGGTATATTGTGAGCTAGGTGGTCTCATGGACGACATAAAGGCGCACAATGCGGGAGGTGACGTGCAGATGACGAACTTCGTTTATCAGAAGTTGGCAGGACTCACGTGATTTTTTTGAATAAATTATGAAACTTTCCTGGTATTCTGTTTTCACCTACGTCATCGCCCCACTTGTTGCCTTGTTTTTCTTGTTGCTTGTGCTTGCCCTATCATTCAACCTCCAGGACGGCATCGTGTCGGGGGATGTATTTTATGTGCGATTTCAAACCTTATATATCCCCTTAATGGCTCTCTTAGCGGTTTGTACTATAGCCATGATTGTTGGCTTAGCTAAACGCAAACTTTGGGGCTTGCTGCTTCTATTCTTTGTTTCAGGCATGTGGGTGTTTAAGTCGGCAACAGATATTATTTTGTCTGAGTTTCAGACGAGTACCGTAATAATCCAAGTCGCGATTATTGGTTTGATTCTGGCCAATTTGGGGTACTTTTATTGGAAGAGGAGGATGTTTGAATAACGAACCTACTGTAGCTGTTTCTTGCAATATTCAACGATTAAAGGAACTGGGTCGGGGATAGGATCAAATGGTTCGCCCTGATATTCTGCGCAAAAGCCCATTTCGCTAGGCGACGTGCCGACACATAGCGACAAGATTCTTTTACCCATTGCCAACGCAAAGCCACATTCTTGTTCGGAAGCTGGACTCTGGGCATACTTTTTAGTTCTTAAAGATACAAACGTTGAGCATGTCGTCAGATTGCTTATAATCACATCGCGCCATTTAGCACCTCCCTGTATTTCTTCCGGTGCCATAAAAACGTAAAAGCCTAGGCCTTCCAAGCCTTGCTTAATACCTGTTGCCATGGCTTTATCTATGGTCGAATAGGACAGGAATATTTTTCGTGAGTCCACCCCGCCCATCGGAAACAGCCATTCATCCATGCCTTTTTGAGTCAGTTTAAAAACCGATTGATCGTCATGATTCTGCGAATATGGCGCCAGGTATCCCTTCCCGGCCAACTGCCTTAAGCCATAAATGATCTCTTCGTCAGACATCTCTGGCCATTTGGCCTTTACTTCTTTTTGAACGTGTTCCGCGGTAATCATAACACCGATATCTCGATCTGAATCCAACAAATAATCCTTAACATGATCAAAAACCAAATTGTAACGACGATCTCTTAGTTTCATAGTTAATAGTTACCTTTTGAAATATTAAATCAATTCTTATTGCCTTTACCCGTCCAACCGCATTTTCGGCATGTATGGTCATCGTATATATCATCGTGCTCATCATCTATGTATGTTGAATGCTTAATGGCGCTTGAGCCGCATTCAGGGCAGACGCCATAGGGAATGTCATCCTTCTCATCGATTTTGTGGATTTTATTTTTATACAAATCCAGAATTTGTTTTGATGTCCATTCAAAGTTTTCTGGATGCTGTTTTAAAATTGCCTTAATTGATTCCTCTGTGAACCAAGCAGGTTTCTCGTTATTTTGTTTACGATAATAGAACCAACTTACAATCCATGTTATTAATGCACCTAAAATTAGCGGCAAAATCAAATCAATTATAAAATCAATAATCATATAACTACGCTACCCACAGATTTTCCCCAAACATACGCTTTAAGTTCCACTTGCTTGTTGTGTCCACGGCACGCTCGAGGCAGATGAAGCGGCGTTCTTTATACGGCTCTAAGCCTTTGATCGTGTCTTCTTGGATGTTCTCGTCCAAGCAAATCAAAGCCGCCTTTTCGCCATCCGAAACGTCGAGTACTTTGTTCTTCTTGAATTCCTTAATCGGCTCGGCCTTGAAGTTGAGATCGAATCCATCTTTGAGAGCAATTTCAACTAGCAACTCATCTGGCTTGAAGTCGAACAGGTGTGCTTGCTTAGATTTTTCTAAATACTCTTCCCAAGCCTTCGTTTTCTGCTCCTCCGTCATATCCGGATTAATCTCAAATAGGTTCTGAGGAAACAAAGACCTTGCGAGACGAAACACTTTGAATCCGGTATCTACTTGGGGTTTTCCTGCTTTAATCTTTGTGCCAGCACGCTTCACGCGCTCGATGGTGATTTGAGAGATGGTTTTGTAACCGGCTTTAGAGGCTTCGTTTCTTTCGTCCGTAGCCTCTGGAAGCTGAATTAGGATGTATTGTCGTTCGCCACCGTCTTCTTGATTTAGTTGCATAATTGCATGACCGGTAGTGCCAGAGCCTGCGAAAAAATCGAGCACAATATCATTGTTATTTGATGCAATCTCCAACATTCTTTTGATTAGTAATACCGGTTTCGGCGTATCAAATGCTTCTTCACCATTTGGGAATAAATCTCTAAGTTCTCTCTTTGCCGCCTGATTATCACCCGCAAACTCACGCGTCCACCATGTTGAAGGAACAACGCCTGACTGCACCTCACTCAAAAAACGCTTTTGTCGTGGAAAATTTTCACCCAGAGTGCCCCAAGAGATCCTTTTTTCGGCAATGAGTTTAGACATCGCTTCTTTGCTATAACGCCATACTCTTTCTTTGGTAGGCCAAATTTCTTTTCCAGATTTTGGATTGATAATGGAATAGTAAAGATTAGGGCGTTGGCTGGCAGTTTTATTCGAAGTCATATCCACAGAGGTCCACGCCCCTCGGGAATCATCATCCGTGTTTTGATATCTTTCGATTTGTTCATCCGATCTAGAGAGTAGGTTCATGGACCAACCAACTTCATCTCCTCGATACTCTTTTGCCCGTTTGGCGAATAAAACTACATAATCATGCATTGAGGAAAGATACGTTGAGTCATTTTGTGGCGACTGTTTCTTTTGCCAAATAATACTAGCAACAAAATTTTCCTCCCCAAAAACTTCATCCATCAGTTTACGCAAATTGTGTACCTCGTTATCATCAATACTCACAAAGATCACCCCATCATCCCGCAACAAGTTTCTCGCCAAGAGTAGGCGACTCTGCATCATCGATAGCCAGTTAGAGTGATAGCGACCGCTGGACTCGGTGTTCGTATCCATACGTACGCCATCGTGATAGACGCCGTTCTTTTCCCAGTAAGTTTGTTTGGATTCGGAATAATCATCCGGATATACAAAGTCATGGCCAGTATTATACGGAGGGTCGATGTAGATCATCTTCACCTTTTTGAAGTACGAGGCCTGGAGCAGCTTTAGCACTTCCAAATTCTCCCCCTCGATAATCAGGTTTTGCGTTGTGTCAAAATCCACGCTTCGCTCCTTGTCCGGCACAAGCCTCGCCTTGCTAGGCGTGAAGGCAAACCGCTTGGAAGCCGTTTTACCGGCCCAGGGGAAGGCGTAGCGCTCTGATTCGGATTTGTTATAACCCTCAGATAATGCTTTTAGTTCTTTTTCGTTTATTGATCCATCCTCTTGTATGAGGGCAGGATAAATTGCACCTATCTCAACCAAAATCTCTCGCCGCTCGTCAGGACTGGCCGCAGGTATTTTATTTACTTTGAAGTCGTCTTTCTTTATAGGCATATATTTAGTCATTAACTTCTTGTTTAAAGTAATCAAAAGTATCCACGGGTGCCAGGTATTCTTTTAATCCTACGGCTTCAAAATGCTTCATGGCGCATTGTATATTTATCCGCTCATCAGGCGACAGCGTGTCCATAGCGCGCGTACCTTTGGTTTCCACCACATAATAATACTTAGTTTGTTTGCCCCCTTCGTCTAAAGCGCGTTTCTCCATCACGATCGCCCAATCAGGGTGGTGATTCCCGATGGGCGTTGGTATGGAATACCATTTAGGAAGTTTAAAAAATAGGCGGATCTGGCTGTCATTATCCAATTCTGCGCCAAATTGTTTCTCGATGCCGCTGTCCACCCTTTCTTTGTCGTATAATCCATGATTCGGGGTGGGAATGGTATCTGCGTAAGTTGAATACAACTCTTCAAATAGTGATTTATCATGAGTGTCTTTTATTGTTTCGTATCTTACTACTTTGACCAGTTCTCTATCTAAAACGTACTTAATTCGCTCAATAGTTTCGGCCATAAAGGCTATAGGATTTTTAGTCACATTTTGCGGGTTGCCGGCCTTTTGCAAGATCTCACGAACGGTATCCAATGCCAAGCCGGTTTGATCTGATATCTCGTTAATCGGATCAAGAGACGCACGCATGCCTTTGGCGGTTATTGGCGCGCTACTGCCTACGTATTCATTCCAGATTTGCGGTGCACCCTCTCGGCCCAAGGTTGTGATGCGGTTCAATTCTACGTTGATTGTAGGCTCCGGTACTTGGATACTTCTAACAACCTCTACGCAAAGATTAATCACGCTTGGTTCATGGAAGGAAACCGACCATTTAGTTTTTTTGGCAATGCGTTTCCAGAGCTCGGAAAAATCATTGCTTTCAAATCTAGCCTTATTCAGCTTGATCTTATCCGGCTGTTGCTTGGCATTGCGTAGTTTAATCGTTTTAACTCCAGGCCCGTATTCTTCAATCAGCTCGGTTTGATATTGTTCGGCGAATTCTTGATAACTTTGGTTAGCGATAACTGTCAACAAATTAGTCTCTTTGCCTTCGACGACGTCCAGCGGGTCATGAACGCGTTCACCATTTTGATTCACGCAAATGCGTAGACCACGACCGATTTCCTGGCGTTTTTTAGTTGAGCTCAGCGTCTCGTTTAGGGCGCAAATGTTAAAGACGTTAGGGTTGTCCCAGCCCACGCCAAGAGCGGAATGAGAAAAAATAAACTCCAAAGGTTCCTCCAATGATAGTAAACGTTCTTTATCTTTAAGAATCAACTGGTATGCTTCGCTATTTTTTTTCATTGAGACCTCATTATCCGTCCACTCGCCACTGCTGGTTTTGGCAAAATAGCCATTATGAATAGACTCCATATCAGCAGGACTTTTGCCGTAACGCTTCTTATATAGCTCTTTATATAACTTACAAAATAATTGTTTTATCAAGCCGTCCTCATCAACGTAATTAGCCACACGATCTATAAAAAACAATGAAAGTATCTTTATGCCTTTGGAGTTGAATTCGTCTTTCTTAGCAAAATGTTTTTCAATGGTGCGTCTTATCTGCTCTGTAAAGATTTGTTCCTTATTACTCCCTGTCTGCTCACCTTTTATGAGCACAGCACCACCATTGAACTGTAATTTGGTTTGCCCATCATTCATATCACGCCAGATCCGCTCGATAACAAGTCCGCGGTATGCCGGGTTATTAGTTTTTTGCTCTAAGTCATCATTGGCTTTGCAGGTAATGGTTTTAGATTTGAAGCCTTTATCTTTTATATGGGTATTGATAATCAGTTTGGCTTGTGGTGGTTTTCTGCCAGCAAATACCGCATCCTTAAACACCATAGATTCAACTATACCTTCGGATTTAACGGAAAATACCTCTATCTTTTTTACCAACCCCTGATTGTAAGCATCAAATGGAGTCAGGCGGTATATGACGTTTTTGGGTACTTCGTGTGTCGCTGAATAGCGCAACTTGAATAAAGGATTGAGTTTTGAAAGCGCATGTTCCGCCCGTGTCGTTCCCATGCCAACCTGTGGCTCATCCATAATAATGACCGGATATGTTTGTTTAATAAGGTCAATCATGCGGACGCCATGCGTTGCATCGCGTTCCTGGGAAATAACGCGATCCTCAGCATTAAACGCCTGAATATTCATCACCATAATCTGCAATGTATTGGCCTCGCAGAAAGATTTAACCTGCGTTAGTTTTTTACTATCATAAGCAAAGTATTCGAATGGCACAGAATACAAACCTTTAAAATGTTGCTTGGTTATTTCCAATGTTTTCAATGCGCCTTCTTTAACTGGTATGCTAGGAACTACGATGATGAATTTACTTAAACCATAAGAGCGGTTAAGTTCAAATATGGTGCGTAGATAAACGTAGGTTTTGCCCGTTCCTGTTTCCATCTCGATGGAAAAATCCATTTCATCTGTTTTGTGCGCATCGGAATCAGCGATTCTTCGCAAGCCCATAATATCATCACGATTCCGCAAGATCCTCTCAGGTGCCAGCTTTAAAATGTTGGCATGTACTTCGGCCAAGATAGTATCCCTCGACCTTACCCGCGGAGCACCTTCAAATAGTCGAGACACAGAATCTATGGCATCCAGTTGATATTGCAAATTTGGCTCAAAATGAAGCTTCATATGTCAGTTTGTCTTATGCGCATTCATGAATTTATTAAACTCCGCTTTGGCAATACGGAACTCCTTGCCCGTTTTAAATGCCTCAACCTTTCCCGCCTTGATGTAGCGGTAAATAGTCATCTTGCTCACACGCAGTTTGTTGGCTAGTTCTTCCACTAGGTAAAAGTCAGGTTGGGTCATACTTCGTCCTTATAGGCACGTAGAAGCGGCCTGAACACTCTATTAAAGGCTATTGTGCGTTCCAATAACCAGGCGAAATACTTTTCATAGTTGCCCGGATTGTCTATATCAAAGTCATTATAATATTGCGCCACATAAGCTGCCTTTCCGGAAGTATCATAGTATTCAAGTTGGCCTAGTTCTTTCTCAACCTTCTCTTTGTCCTCACAGATGTGTTTATATATTTCTTTATCGTTAGGCACGTAGAGCTGTATCCCCAATTTATGTTTGCGGGTGTCCATCCATAAAGAGATATGTGCATCCGAGCTACCTACTGCCACATTCGACCAATGTTGCGGAAGCCCATTCTGAAGTTTTATTTCTTTGGTATGAGATCGGGTGTATTCATTTAGCTTTGTCCAAAAATCTAACTGCCTAAGTTTGCCTTCACTAAGCTCCTCTTGGTTAGATTGGCGTTTTACTGTCTTAGCCCACTCATTAGGACGACATAGCACATCAAACTTTGGCGCAGGATCAGAATCTCCAATTTTCCATAGCTCAAGCTTAACACCAAAAAAGTTTACATCATTAGTCGTGTGCTGGTTCAGCCAATCTATCGCGCCTCTATGTTCCTCGCGCATTTCTCGGAAGATCCAGATTATGTAGCTCGCCTCATGCCCAGACGCATAAGTAATCAGTTTTCCCAAATGGTCATGATTGGTGGGTTCCAACTGATTCTCTATGATAACTTTAGTACTGGTTCCGGCCTCCTCGGCCAGAATGTCTACATTAAAGTCGCCTACGTCAGCCTCTGTTTTTATGAGGGTCAGATCAAGCCCTAATTCATCGCCTAAAAGGGCTAGATTCTCATCACGGGCAAGCCACGAGCTGAACTCCGTCTCCTTTGTCCAGACTCCGCGCAAATCCACCTCCACTATACGACCAAGATCTTGTTTCATAGTTGACAATACTTTACAGAGGGGGCATGTTCTTGGCAAGAATTCGTATTGCAAACACGGGCGAGGTGATTGGAAATTTTGAATAGAAAAACCCTATTACTATACAACCCTCTCCCGCTTGAATAATCCGCATGAAAGACGTATTTGCTCTTCGGTTGGATTTGCTGGCATTTGCTGGGTCAAATTGGTAATTCTGCCATCAAAGGGATTAAAGGCATGACCGCAACCAAAGAATGTAGCGTCAAGGCCGTGCGGAATATCTCCGAGTACAACTTTGTAAATTGCCGGAAGACCGAAGAAGGTCATGTGCACGACTATTTGGCCGTTTTCTGGCAAGAAACTGAGCACATGCCCCAAAAATCTACCGCCCGTCGCATGTTCTTCGCCCAAGATAGGTTCTTCATTGATGGAAGGGATGATTTGTTTCAGCTCGCCGTATCCTTCATGGATAAATCTTCGCAGTGTACTAAATTCTTTGCCAAGAAGGATGTGCTGCATCCCTTCTTGTACGGCGCAATATGCGAAATAGTTGAACGCGGTTTTCGCAAGAATCCGACTTAGCGCAATATCCAGCGTGCAAGTTACATCTTCTTTTAACTCAAACATGGTTCCAGGGGGAATCGCCCACCCCTTGGAAGTCTTCTCTTTATAGTTCACTCCAAATTTCATGAGCAGTACCTTCATTTGCTCAACCTTCTCTGAAGTTTCCCCAAATATGTGAATATCTTTTTGATCCAGGTTTTTGAAGTGCCGGACTAATTTTTTGTATTCAGATGTGCCCTCCTTTACGGCCTCCAATCCCTCCAAAAGGAAAATACGATATCCTGTACCGGATCGCCACAGCTTAATCTGATCTTTCAGCACGGGGACAACCTTTCCGTCGCGTAATTCTAAGAAGAAAAATATTTGATCAAAAAAGTCACCTCCAAGCCCACATACTCTCTTGATTTTAAAATTCTTTTCTCTTAGTACAACGCTCCTTCTTTTTTTAATCCCCAAACGCTGACCATAGACGCCTTCCCACGTATCCTCAGTGAAATTAGTTTCCAGTGGGCTGAATAATTCATTACATGAATCACAAACTACACCGTACTCGGGCAACAATGTCAGACTATAAGGCGTGAAGCTACCCAGCGAGTCCATGATCACATGCTCTCGTTTAGTAAAAGTGGCCCCATTCTGGTCTTTCAAGCAGTAAATACATTTTGGAGTCATATAAAACAAGAGATTCGGTCTTGATCAATTAGGCTGGACGGGAGACAATTTTTTGAGCCTCGAGAATAAGTGTTTTGACCCGTGAATCTCCTTCCCAGTCTGCAAGATCCTGACCTTGGAATAAAGTAAGGAGGTCGTATATATTACCAAATAGTTGATTCGTGAGCTTCGCATTAAATTCCGAATGAAGGCCTTTTTTCCTTGACGGCATTTGATATTCATTTACTACCAAACAAGCCAATTGAGGCAACATAATTTTTGGTTGAAGCCGCACAGCTTCCATTAAGGTTTGAGCAAAGAGTTTCCAGTCATTAAATGGAAGACCTTCCTCGTCTTTTGCCCTTAGGCGATCAATCCCCCAACATAGCCAGATCAAAGTTCTAGGATCTGTGCCTTCAAGAGCCGAAGCAAGTCTTTCTGGTTTGCCCCCATAAGTCGAAAGGAGCAGCTCTCGGAGATAAACTTTCGCTTCTTTGACATGCTCTACTGAGAAGATTGGATCGCCATCAGAAATGACAAAAAAACGTTCAATTCCCGTTACTAGTGCAAGTTTTTTTGGTACAGCTAAATCATAAGCCCATTTAATCAATGGTAACGAATTCGAATCTTTTATTGATCCGCGTTTGGAGCTTGTTAACCATAGTTGCCACAATGGTATAAGCCCGGGTGCCTCTTCGTCCCATTTTTTTTCTTTGTCATTGCATCGCCTCTCGACCCATAGCTTAAACAGCTCCATTCTTCGTTGTGCGCTCAAAAGCTTGATAGCATCAATTTTAACATCGGCGAAGTCCTTGACGGCATCAGAACATGCAGGATTTTCAATTAATTCCATTACTTTTAGGTCATCTTTTCCTTGCATGACACTTAGGATTCTTTGATCACTTTCCTCGGGTTCCACTTTTGGCACGGATAAAAATCGCTTCCAATAATCAGCATGCCCAGCATTAGCCAATCCTTGAGGCTTGCCTCCTTCATCAAAAACAAATTTTATAATCTCATATACAGCCTCTCTTTTTATTTCGCTCAGTACGAGTGATTCCATAGCTTTTTTAAATCTTGCTCGAGGATCTTCATTGGATTCCTTAATACGTAGATCAGAAATATACTTATCAATTATTGCAAAAACACTCGGCTCTGCTACCTTTAGCATGCTCATAATTAGGAGGTCGTCAAAATCAATTTCCCCAGCAAGCTGATTCCATATGTATAGGCAGTTCCGAAGTCCTTGTTTAAGCACCCTTGGTGTTTCGCTGATGATTAATAAAGCATGATCAGGACCATAGACTTCACTATCTAAATTAGCCATGCGAAAAAACTTCTCAAATGTTTCTGGATCAGCAGTGAATTCAAGCTTTTTGCGTATTTCTAGCATGGCGGGGTCGATAATATTTTTTGAAAGACAGCCATCTCTAAAACATTCTAAAATACGTGAAGCGTCGGATTTTTTTACTTCGGGAACTTTTTCAACGAAACGAGCTATTTTGAACAAATCAAATCTTGAATTCAAAGAAGTTGTAGCAGTTACAACGCTTACAGACCCCATTCTATCTAAACCGAACAATAGTGCTCTTATTGGGTTTAATCGTTCAGATATTTTTTCGTCATTGGGCGGTTCAGGACCACCATCTGCAAAACGTTCAAGATCCTCAACCCAGACAATAAAAGTAAGTCCTATGGCGGTTGCGATGTCGTCAACATGTTTCAGAATATCAAAAGGATTTGAAGGGATTCCTTGAATCCTAACGAGCACTGACCAAAAACCGCCTAAAGCGCTCATTGCCTCTGCATATGACTCTGGCAGCCCACGTAATCCAATTACGTCAACTTCCTGCGAAAGAGACTCGACAAGCTCTCCGAGTACACCTTCAACTGCTGCACGGGGAGTTTCGTAAGGCCAAAGCTCAGCATGAACGATTTTTACTCGTGAGCCCCCATTAATGAATTTAAGTTCATTTTTAACTAAATTAAGTATGGATGTTTTTCCTGATCCTAATTGTCCGATGAGTGCCTGAGACGGGGATTCTTTCCAGACTATTCGCGCAGCTATTCTTTGTGCAACTAGGTTGTGTTCAAAAATAGCATACCTCTCATTTTCTATAGGTAAGTCGTCCTTAAGCCAAACGGTAAGGTCGTTGAACGAGGTAAATAAAGTACTGGGCGAAGCTAGCTTTTGTTTTTGATCAGGGACATCGTCAGGGCAGTCTTTTTTCTGAAGCTCCCACACAATTCTAACTAACCAAGAAGCGTAGGCGGCTAAAAAGGCACTCCATCCAAGCCATTGAAAAATTGGGTGATATGTGTCTGATAACTTCAGACTATTTAAAATGCCTGGAACATAACCCATTAATAGAAACGCGATGGCTCCGCCGAGGAGGGCAGCTATCCAAATAGGTGGATAGTTTAAAAAATGCCGCCAACCAAAGAAAGAAGCGGTTTTTTTACCCTTATAAATGGAGATGACAAAAATACAAGCTATCAGGGCCATGCCTGCCCAAATTGGGGTTTCAGTGATGATCGCTAGCTTGGACCTAAAAAACCAAAGCAAAAGCAGGAAAATCCCAGCTGATAGGCACCCCATGTAAAGAAGCTCATACCAACGTCTTGACTGCGCTTTCTCAGGATCTATAACCATAAACAACAAGACCTTATCGCGAAAATGTGCAGATGCCAAGGATGACTAAATAGGTTAATCTTATGACGCTCATGACGGTACTGACGATAAAATTAAACAGTAGCCTTCGCCAGCCTCTCCCAACCCTTCATTTCAGCCAATAATCGGTTCCAGTTGGCTCTAAATGTGGGTCTATTGACAAAATCCTGAAGATTCGTCTAATATGGGTACGAACTAGAGGTGAAAAAGTTTCTTGACACTCATGACGGAGGACGCCAAATGAAGAAGATGATGAAGATTGAACTCGTAGTCGTTGCCTGCGCTTTAGGAAGCGTTTCAATCGCCGGATGTGGCGAAACCCAAGCCGTCCCCGAAGATCCGACGAGTTTCTCGGGGCACGCTGATGTGGGGAGCTACGCTGATGCACCTTACGCTAAGTTATGCAGCGAAACCTTCGTCAACGACTATGCTGGCAAGTCTGTCCACCTCAAGGCGATGTTCATCGGTGAGTGGACTTCCACTTCGGCGTACAAGGCTGGCGGAATCGACACTGACGACCGTGTGTTCGTGAACCACCGTGATGTCTCGTACTCCCAGCAAACAACGGGACTCGGTGGGAGCGACGACGGATTCCCGGGGTTCGCGTTGTCGGTTCCGAAGTCGAAGAGCGACATCGTATATCAACTCAAACGGGGCGATACGTTTGAGGTGTGGGGCAGGACACGAGAAGCCGGACTCCCCGGCCAACGCGGGCTCCACATTTTTGCGGATCGAATGCAGAAAGCAGAGTAGGTATCACGGGATACGAACGTAAATCTGTTTACCTGCGCACCCACTCTTTACGCACGTTCGTTTCAACCCAACTTCACAGAGCTTTCGATCAATTCTTGATTGGGGGCTCTTTTTTTTCTATACAAGTCTTCGATCCAAACCCTGACGTAAATTCTTAAAACATAAAAATTCATCGTACCAGTAAGCCTCCGTGCACCAGATTCCGATTGACGCTCCTGACGATACTGACGATAAAATCAAACAGTAGCCTTCGCCAGCCTCTCCCAACCCTTCATTTCAGCCAATAATCGGTTCCAGTTGGCTCGGACTAGGGCTACCACGTAAAACGCTCAGCAAACGCTGGGCGTTTTGCTTTGCGTCATGTGGCACCGCCAAGCTAGGAGACAAAAAAGCCTCGGAGACCGAGACTGTAAAGTTAGTACTGGAAGTCAAAGACCTGGATCTTGAGCTCGCTCTCAGCCAAGGCCGCCAGAATCTTGAATCGGATGGACCCAGGAATATCTTGGCCGCTGAGGACAAATCCCAGGGTCTGGTTTTTTGTAACCAGCTTTTCCATGACTTTCAGGAATTTCTCCACTGCTACCGGCGCCATCTCATAGTCGTCCCCCTTATGGCAGACAACTGCGAAGAAATGACGCCCCTCATTGAACCATGAAAAGAAAGAGTCAATCGGCTGAAGTCCCTTTACGCCCAGCTGCCCCCAATACATCTGGGTGAGCAGCTCCGCGAAACCCTTGCCGGTTCCTTCTGTCGGGATCATGGAAATCAGGACCTGTTTTTCCCCGTCCATAATCAGGGGATTTTTGTGCTGCATTTTAACGATCGCCATGCTGCCTCCTTTGTGCCCCAAGTTAAACATTTTTATAGCAAAAGGTCAACCCCGAGTGTTCATGGCCAGGAATTGACAAAAATGCCTATTAGACGTATGTTCAAACCACGAAAAACAAGGAGAAATAGGATGAAAACAGCATTGTTTGCGCTCTTGGGATCATGCTTGCTGGCATTTGCTTCTGCGGGCTGCTACCACCCCTGTCCGAGCAATGGATTCGCGACCTATCCACGGGCAAAAGAACCGGTCACCTTTTACCAGATGCCGAAGTCGGTCAGAGATGCTCTCCCGCCGCCCCCTCCTGCAGTGACTGAAAGCTACCAGGTCTACTACCCTGCTCCTTACTATGGACCATATGTTTACAGGCCATACATTGGCGTCCCTCGTTATGGAAGCTACGTCTACCAGCAGAACTACGTCCATTTTGGCTACGGGCATCCTGGATCACACTTCGGCGGCTTCCACGGACATGGCCACGGGCATTGACTCACACCATCGCAAGATGGTTTTTTTAATTCTTTTTGCCTGAAAAAGGCATGATGGGCACGAACTCTGGCAAGCGGCGCTTGAATGTATAGCCCATGGCCGGGCGATGCGCTGCGCCTTCGGCAATTTTGCCTACTTCATCCAAAATATCCAAATCCAAAATGCGTTTGCGGAAATTTCTTGGATCAAGTTCTGATTTTAAAATGTTTTGATAAAAATTTTGGATTTGAGTCAAAGTAAAAACCTTGGGCAACAAATAAGCCACGACCGGTGAATGATTTATGACCTCGCGCAAATAATTCACTGAGTCCATCAGGATTTGATCATGGTCATAAGCCAGATTTTTGACTTTTGAAACAGGCATCCAGTGTGCATCCTGGCGCTTTTCAAGCTGCTCAGAAACATCAAAAGGTGCGAGCGCAATAAAAGCAAGAGAAACGACTCTGCCGCGCGGATCGCGATCTATGCGGCTATATAGTTTTTGCTGGCGCATCCAAACTTTGTTTTGGTCAGACAAACCTATCCTTGATTTTAAGATTCTGATCGCTGCTTGTTCAGCTGTTTCATTGGGCAAGATCAAGCCGCCAGGCAAGGCTGGCATGCCCTTGTATTCAAAGTCGCTGGTGACAGATATGAGCAGGGTCTCTAAAACCCCTGCGTTATAGCGAAGCAGGCAAATATCCACGGCCAGGGCCGCGAATCTAATCTCTGGTTCTAATATTTTTTTCATAGTTGCTACATGCTCTATGCTACATGCTCTATGTTACATGTTACATGTTTACGTGTCATATCTTACCAAAAAAACGCAAGGCAAGCATTGCCTGGCGTTAAGCTGCGAGAGAGAACGGTCGCAGAATCCGTTCATGAGTAGTGCAAGGTCCATATGAGGTGAACGAGACTGGCGTGCCCAGAGCTCGCTCAATGTAAGGGATAATGACTTGGGAATCGAGTTCAGGCTGGCCTGTAAGCTCAAGGGTTTCGTACTGCGGGACAGCGTGCATCAGCCCGTCTGTGATGCTGCGCTGGTAATCCAAATCGTGCGGAGCGCTGAAGCGGATACTGCGCGCAATCCCATCAGCATCGTGGCTGAAGAAGGGCGAGACACTGGGAAGTTTGTAGCCAATGGCTGCTTTCCATGCCTT
>Ga0172379_10001199_pt1 | contig 54315 bp, 56 predicted proteins | sample GrowelOW334metaG_FD_119756 | JGI IMG/M metagenome (GOLD analysis project Ga0172379, IMG submission 119756) | Groundwater microbial communities from an aquifer near a municipal landfill in Southern Ontario, Canada - Groundwater well OW334 metaG | ecosystem: Environmental > Aquatic > Deep... | reverse complement strand
GATAACTTTAAGTTTGAACGCTCCATCGTACTGTTTCCGTATACCTTTTGGCATAATTTTTGGGGTTAAAAACCTCTCTTAGCATACCCCATTTTTCTGTCCGATTTTGCGGGACCATTATAGTATTTTGCTAATAAGTCTTTTGATTGAGCCATAATTATATATTTAGGGATTTTTCTTTGATAACAATCCAGCCGGAGTCACCAGGGAGCTGATAGAATAGACCTATTTTATCAATTGTAAATCTAAACTCTGGCTGATAATTTGTTTTAAGATATTTATATGCTTTATCGAAAGTTTCTTCATCAATGTCATCATATGCTAAAGTTGCATGAAAAATCATGTCATCTTTTATAAGTTTAGGATTGCATTTATTTTTAATATCACCAAATATTATTTCATAAATATCATATAATTTTTGATTATTTTTGACATCTAAATAAATAACTTTTTTTCCAAAAGAGTTAAATCCTTTTAGTTCCACCTCAAATGCCTTAATTTTTCCACATAATTCATCAAGATAATTTTTATATGATGATAATTCTTCAACTTCAAAAGGAGGTTTTATGGTTATATGAGGGGGCTGATAAAGCCCTTTTCGAAGATTGAATTTATTAAATAATAATAGCTCCACCTCTCTCATGAAATTATTTATTTCACCTCCCAGGATGATTCCATATCCAATTTGCATAAAAAAGTTTTATTAAATATCGGTTTGGATAATATCTGATAAATTCACAAATAGTTGTTCCATTTCATCACGACTTCTACAGGAAGCTCTTACCCATTTATCAGCTAGGCCATCTATTGTAGCACAATCTCTCACCAAAAGGCCTCTTTCTTTTAATTTTTTTTCGATTTCTGTACTTGAAATACCTTCCTTAAAACCCAATAAAACAAAAGGTCCTTCAGGTTTGATAACTTCTACAGTATCTTGTGAAAATGTGTCCATAGCAAGAGCGTAGGTTTGATTTATTCTATCACCGAAAATTTGCCTGGTAGAATTAACAAAATCTCTGTCCCGCAGTACGTGTTTAATTGCAGGTACGGATATTGGAGATAACGTATAAGGAATCATATTTTCTTCGTAGCTTTGAATATTATCAGATGATGAGACTAAGATCCCAGTTCTTAAACCAGGAATTGAATAAAATTTTGAAAATGAAATTACTACATATACATTTTCTACAGAGGCTGCAAAAGCCATAAGACTCCTTTTTTGAAATTCAGGAATAAATAATAAATAAGTTTCATCAATCACAAAATCAACATGGGGATATTCAGCCGCAAGGGTCTTTATTATTTCGGTATCGTATAGTTTTGAAGTTGGGTTATTTGGATTACAGAGATATACAACTGCAGATTTTTCAATCTCTTTCCTTAGTTCCCCATAATCAACCTGAAAGTCCGAAGTGGGGCCAATAGGGAAGCGTACGATTTGTTTTTTTTCACGCCGACTTGATGCAGTATATTGCCAGAAAGTGGGGGATGGTATTAAAACTCGACCCTCATTAAGAATTCTAGGAAGATTATATATGATTTCCGTTGCCCCAGCTCCAAAAGTTACTGTTGAATTATCCAGATTATTTGCTTCAGCAAAAACCTTTTTCAGATCATCATTTGAATATGCTTCTGGATATTCTGAGCAAAGTTGTATTGAGTCACGAAGGACTTCCATAGTGCCCTCTGGTACACCTAGAGAATTTAAGTTTTTAGCGAAATCCAATATTTTCATACAGCACTAGGTAATCTAATCTGATCGAACCTGTCTTGAATAATCCTCGTAATATGTGCAATAGATTTGGGATTTCTTTTATAACCAAGGAACATTTCTCCCTCTTCTCCTTGTCGATTTTTAAACAGGCTTTCTATAAGAGATTCAACACTTACCACATCGTAAAGCCCGAGTAAGTCTAAAGCAACTCTTACCAATTGATTTTCAGCAATTGCTCTAAAAGATTCATAAGCTCCAAAGTCTTTCCCGAAAAATTCATGGGGAGAAGTTAATGCATTAAATAATAAACGATATCGTACCGGTAAAGAGGCTAGAAAACTTGCTTCTTTTATGATTGGAGGGACGATTATTTTACCATTTTCCTTGCTCAATCCTTTAAGATTAACAGCTTGGCTAATATCATCGTAGGAAACTACCAGTTTATTATTATAAGGCACTTCTTCATCCTGCATTAAGGCATGATCAATATGATATTTTACTATAAACTCTGTAAGTGAACTAATGTCATCTGGAGTAACATCTGGAGTAGCAAAAAAGACATCTAAATCTGAATTAGCTTGTGCGGTTTCACTTGGGTATGATCCATACGCGCATCCAAAGTATGGCCGATCTCGAAAATAATCTTTTGCAGAAGAGGCCAAGTCGTATAATAAATTTTCTTTAGATAGAGCCATCCTCTATGCGTTTAGCGAGTGAAGCAACATATTCCACCATCTCATCAATCAAATCAGTTGTGATCCTCAAGTTACCTGTCATAAATCTCAGCGGATAGATAATTTCATCTTTTTTAACTTTTCCACTGTCGGGAACACTAAACTGATGAAGATGAAATTTACCTTCGGCCAAGATCATATCATGAAGTCGTTTATTTAGCTGGTTGATTCCATTGATATTATCTGAATCCATATCTCCCTTATATAAAAAAGCAACAGAGTTTATATCAACATCGTTAATAACTACAAACCGATTATTCCGTTTTAGTGTTTCTGCGAGATAGATTGCCATATCATGTCTATGCTCAACCATTGCAGCCAATCCTTCTCTCCCAGCATTTTTCATCATGAACCATAATTTTAAAGAATTCCATGGTCTGCTGCCCAAAAAAGGAGTTACTTGCCCAAAGGCAAAAGGCTCTTGCATGATTAAATCTGACAAACTTGTGACAGTTTTTAAAGCACTTGGCTCTCTAACTAGCAATGCACTAACTACATAAGGTGTTGTCATTACCTTATGCGGGTCCATGGTAATACTATCAAATCTTTCTATTCCTTTTATTTTCCCTTTTAATTTTGGGCTAAAACCTAAACTGAAACCATGACAAGCATCAGCATGTAACCAAATCTCTTCACTGGCTGTTTTTGCTCTATCGGCCAATGCATTAAAATTATCAACCGTCATAGTCCTACTATCACCACAGTAAGCAACCAAGCACATAATATCATCAGCTCTTTCACGAAGAACACCATCTAATTCGTCTAGGTCATATTTGAAGTCTTTTGTGCCTACTTCGATCAGTCTATTACCAAGACCAGCCCACATTTGTGCGCTTTTTACACTATAATGTCCAATTCCTTTAGGAACCACTATGTAGCTTTTATCTAAATCAGTAACACCTTTCTCCATGGCATTCGGAAATTTATGTTCTCTTGCTAGTAAAATTCCTGTTGCATTACTTCCAGTACCTCCTGGAGTGATGATGCCTCCAACATCCCAAATATCTTTTATTTCCGAGCTAACTTCGTAGCCAACAGTCTCTCTTAGCCATTGTAAAACTGAAATTTCAGCAAAAGTTCCAACAGGGGAACAAAAACTCTGATTAATTAAATTCTGATTCGTCATTAATTCTGCTATCCCACCAGCAAGAGCAGCCACAGAGTTTCCAGCATCAGGGAAACCCATAAATTGAGGACTTGAAAAATTAGTACAGTAAGGAAGAAATCTTTCTTTAAATTCTTTTATCAACTGTTCAACTGGCACGCCACCTTCAGGAAACGGCTCAATAAACGCTTTTCCCTCCCCAGGTTTAAGAGTTTTTTGAGCAACATTATCTTGAAGCTTAAAATCAATCCCGTCCTTAATAACTTGTTGTAATAATTTTTCGACCCCTTCTGCGTTGTCTGGGCCTAGAATTTCAATCGGCATATGCTATTAGTTGAAGAAGTCCTTCAAATCTTTCACTGCGGAAAATCTTATACGCATCTCTTCAACTTGCTCATTAGTTAGTTTCACAAATAACATTTGTGGTTTCTTGATTTCTAATTGGTTTGGCATAGAATCAAAACTTCTAACTTCTGTTAAATTGGCCGGATCAGATGCTTGTCCCTCTAAATTTAATTGATCCCATATTTTAGTTGCAGTATCTGGAAGGAAAGGTACAAGTAAAGTTGCCAATACTTTACTAATGTATGAACATACAAAAATAACAGCTTTCGCTCTTTCGGGATCGGTCTTGATTGCGCTCCATGGAGCCGCCTGATCAATGTATTTATTGCCGAGTGATGCAATATCAAAAACTGTTTTAAATGCAGTTTTTATATGTACTTCATCCATACTCTTTTCATGTGCATCAACAAGTTCATTAACTTTAGCTATCAAATCTCTTTCTAAGTCAGTTAAATTTTCATTTTTAACTTTCTCCAACTTACCGCCAAATTTCGAGAAATTAAATGAAGATGATCGATGTACAAAATTTGATAATACATCACACAGCATTTTGTTATTCGTAATTTGGAATTCGGACCAGCTAAATTCAGTATCTGATTTTTCAGGAATGATCAGTGCTAGATATGCTCTAAAAAGATCAGGGTTTACGTCTGAATCTAAGAATGTTTCACAGAAAACACCACGTTTTTTACTCTTTGAAAATTTTGCTCCTTCATAGGTTAAATATTGCATTCCTTCAACATGGTCAGGCAGTTTATATTTCCCCGCAGCCATTAAAATTGCTGGCCAGAATATTGTGTGAAATGGAATATTATCTTTACCCAAAAAGTGAAAAACTTCTGTGGCTCCTTCGTTGCCAGCCTCTTTTTCCCAATATTGACGCCAGTTTTCTTCAATTTCAGCAAGGAAGGAAATATAAGCTATAGGAGCTTCAAACCAAACGTAAAGCACCTTATCCTCCATGCCTTCAGCAGGAACTTGTATTCCATGTTTTAAATCTCTTGTAATGCTGCGTTTTTTGAGTCCAGAATCTAACCAGCCAAGAGCCAAGTTTCTAACCTGAGGCCTCCAAGTACTTCTTGTTTCAATCCAACTTCGTAATTGATCTTCGAATTTTCCCAAATCCAAGAAAAGATGTTCAGTAGTTCTTAACTTCGGTGTAGCACCTGTAAGCTTTGATTTCGGATCAATAATTTCTTTTGGATCAAGGACATGGGTACAAACTTCACATTGATCACCTGAAGCTTCCTTAAATCCGCAGTTGGCACAAGTTCCTTCAATATATCTGTCCGCCAAAAATCTCTGAGCTTCTGGATCATAAAACATCTCGATCGTTTCTTTGGTAATATGTCCAGCTTGAAAAATTTCAGCAAAAACCTGTTGAACAATTTCTTTATGCTTTGGGGAACTGGTTCTTGAATAGTTGTCATAAGAAATTCCAAACCATTCGTAAATTCTTGCATGTATCCCGTGGATAACATCACAGAAGGTCTTATGATCTATCCCCAACTGTTCAGCTGCAAGTTCTGAAGGGGTACCATGTTCATCGGATCCGCCAATAAATAATGTTTTAATACCTTTCTGTCTTGAATGACGAGCAAAAATATCAGCAGGCAAATGTGATCCCACGATATGTCCCAAATGAGGGACATTATTTATGTATGGTAGTGCAGCCGTAATTAACCTACTTTTAACCGCCTGAGTGACATCTCCAATTTCTTTGTGTACAGTTCCCTCCGGAACGATCTCATGACCGCCGTCTTCGTCAGTTTCATGATCAACATTCTCACCATCTTGTTCGGGTTTTCGAGTGGGCTCTAGTGTCGCTCTCAGATTGTCTCCTTGTGAAGTCTCAATTCCCATACGTAATTTTATTAAAATAGGGGCCAATTCTGCTATAGCAAGTCTTTTTTGTCAAGTAAATTTATTGGAGGGTACTTGTTCGTGAGTCTTTTACGTGTAGCAACCAAAAGGCCAGTACGTTGTTTTCTTTATCCACTCTGTTACAATAGACCAGAATAGTCTCAAAATAGTACTAGTCCCTATCAAGCAGCCAGAAAATCTTGAAACTCATGCAAAAAACCTGCACTCAATGCAATAAAAGTTACGAAGTTTTCTCTGAAGATCTCGAACTTTATGCAAAAGTATCGCCTGTTTTTGCTGGCAAAAAATATTTGATTCCGGCGCCGGAAATCTGCCCGCATTGCCGGTTTATTTGCAAAGGGGCGTTTAGAAATGAACACACTTATTACAGGACAAAGTCTTCTTTTTCCGGCAAACCTTTGATTTCGGTTTATGCGCCAGACAGAGCCTATAAAGTGTTTTCTTATGATGAGTGGTGGGGCGATAAATGGAGCGCGTTGGACTTTGGCAGGGATTTTGATTTTAATCGCGGATTTTTTGAACAGTTTGCGGAGCTTTTTATGGAAGTTCCTAAAATCAATTTGATACAGGATGGGACTTCCGAGAACTGCGAATATACTAATTTTGGCTCAGAGAACAAGAATTGTTATTTTACTTTAGGGTTTCACGCTGAGAATGTTTATTATTCAATTGATGCTTTGATGAGCAACGATTGTGTTGATTGTTTGCATATAATCGCCGGTGAAAAACTTTATGAATGTGTTAGTTGCCAGCAGTGTTTTAATTCAAAGTATTTGAACCGCTGCAATCAGTGCATTGACAGTTACTTTTTAGAAAATTGTATTTCATGTAAAGATTGTTTAGGCTGTAAAAACCTTAGGCACAAGCAGTATTATATCTTCAATAAGCCATATTCAAAGGATGAGTATTTTGAAAAGTTGAAAAGTTACGAATTAAATACTCATGAAGGAGTCACCAAATTCAAAAAAGAATATGAAGAATTTAAATTAAAATTGCCGACTCTTTTTGCGATGCAAAGGCTTTCGGAAAACAGTACCGGAGAATTTCTTGATGGGGCGAAGAATTGTCATATGTGTTATCTGGTTGTGATGGGTGGGGAAAATTGCCGGCATAGTTATATGGTTGGTAGAAATTGCAAAGATATGATTGATTGCAGTAATACGGACGGGGAGCTGAACTGTTTTTCTGATGGAATGTTGAATTCGCAAAGAATTTTATTTTCACATTTTATCAGAAATTGTTCGGAGGTTTTTTATTCCATGTATTGTTACAATTCACAAAATTTATTTGGGTGTACGGGGCTTGTACGAAAGCAGTACTGTATTTTTAATAAACAATATTCCAGGGAAGAGTATGAAGATCTGGTTCCAAAAATTATTGAAAAAATGACTGAAATGGGCGAATGGGGAAAATATTTCCCGTTGAAAATGTCTGCATTCGGGTATAACGAAACTTTTGCTTACGATATGAATCCTTTAAGCAAAGAAGCGGCTTTGAAACTTGGATTTCAGTGGTCGGATTATCGGCAGGAACTAGAGGTTAGCCAGGGTGAACATGTCATTACCTGTGAAGTGACGGGAAGGAATTTTAAACTGATAAAACAGGAAATTGAGTTTTATGAAAAACACGGAATTCCTTTGCCAAAAAGGCATCCCAATGTCCGAATCGAGCAAAGATATAGGATCAGAAACCCGAATGAATTTTGGAAAAGAAATTGCGCAAAGTGTAGCGCGGAAATTGTGACTACTTATAATCCCAACAAGCCGGGAATCATTTATTGCGAAAAATGTTATCTGGCCGAGGTTTATTGAGAACTGAACCCCTCTTTTATTTCCCGAATAGTTAGCCGTTTTTCTTTTTGAAGCTGACGGATTTTCTTAGCTTGTTCGATCATGGTTTCAGCGTAGAGCTGATATCCTCCGGGTGAATATTCGGCTACTTTTAAAAGTCCTTCCTGAGTCCAGTAACGGATAGTGGGAACGTTTTCTTCTGAAGCCCCGGCCAGTTCGCCAATTTTTAGAAGTTTTTGTTTTTGTGAATGAGATTTTCCTTTTTGAGCAGGTTCTTTTTGCTCAACCGCTTTGAGGTAAATGTTTAGTGAATTTTCGACACTTTCATAAATTATCCGATAATAATCATTCATACCTTGCGAAAGTTGGCCTTTTTCTATGGCGTTGATATATTTTAAACGATCTTCTTTTTTGATCAGTGCCGGAGGATAACCCTCTTGCAAAAGCAGCAGGTTCATCAACAGCCGTGCGGTTCTGCCATTACCGTCCGTAAACGGATGAATGCTCACAAACTTAAAATGAGCATCTGCAGCAATCTTCACAGGATGATCGTCGATTTTTCCGTGAAGCCATTTGGTAAACTCTGACATCAATTCTGGGACCTTGAGCGGATTCGGCATGACCACCGTTGATCCGGCAATTCGCACGGAAACACTTCGGTATCGTCCCGCATTCGTGTCATCAATTTTGCTCAAAATAATATGATGAATATCAAGAATATCTCTTTCACTAATGTTTCGCCTCTTTTTTTGGACAAATTTCTTGATGTACTCCAGAGCCTGAGCATGGTTGATGGCTTCCAGATGCTCGTTCATGGACTTGCCGCCAATTGTTATACCTTTTTCAACCACCAGAGCGGTTTCCTGTCGCGACAAAGTATTTCCTTCTATCGCATTCGATGTGTAGGTCAGTTCAATCTTAAACCACTGTTCCAAATTCTTAACCAGTTCCGGCGAAAGAGGACGAAATGATTCGAGTTTTTTTTGTTGGGCCGTAATTTTTTTGAGAACTTTATCCATGTGTAAAGTATAAAGTATTACTTCATGGTTGTCAATGGGCATTATTTTGATTTCAATGCAGATACAAGTTAACCATCGAATGATGTGTACACAATACGCATGGAATTCTGTTACAATCAATTTCGTACAATTTATAAATATCCCCCATGCACCTAATCTACCTCGACACCGAAACCACCGGTCTGGACCCAAACGCCCGACTTGTTCAGCTAGCCTACAAAACTTCCGCGACCGGCGAAGCGTTGAATGAGTACTTCAAGCCACCAATTCCAATTTCGTTTGGGGCGATGTCCATGCATCATATTACCGAAAAAAAGGTCGCCGATAAGCCGGTTTTTAAGGATAGCGCGGCGCAGGCCAGGTTAATTGCGCTGCTTGCGGAAGGCCATATTCTCGTTGCCCACAACGCCGCTTTTGATATTCATATTTTGAAAAATGAGGATGTAACAATCGGTCAGCACATTGATACTTTGCGATTGGCCAAACATCTTGTAACAAGCGAACAGTACAAGCTTCAGTATTTAAGATATTTTTTGGATTTGGATGCAGAGGGTTTGCCGCATGACGCGGAAGGGGACGTGATGGTCTTGGAAGCTTTATTTAACCGTTTACGTTCGTTGACCCAGGAAAAATTTACGCTAGCAGGTGATGACGAAGTCCTGACGAAAATGTTGGAACTAAGCCAAACACCGGTTTTACTTAAAACTTTTGGTTTTGGAAAACACATCAATAAAACCTTTGAAGAGGTGAGTTTCTCCGATCGCGGTTATTTGGAATGGTTGTACGGCAGCGAATCCAAGAAAAACAAATCCGACCAGGACGAAGATCTGGTTCACACTTTGAAGTATTATTTAAAATAGGGCCGATAAACCTTGAAAATCTAAGGAGTTGGGTCCAAAACCGTGAATTTATGGTCATTTTAGCTACATTTTTACGTTTATGTTGTCAAAACCGTGAAAAACCTATAATCCTTCCCCCGCCATTTCGTAATCCTGCGCGGTAAATTCGGGGGCACCGGCGTCAAAATTATCGGAATCATTTTTTGGCTTGGTCCATTCCGCCAAAAGATTATCAACAAAACACTGGATTCCTTCCACATTTTTTTCGTAATCGGTCACATCCGGAAAATCCAAATCCACAATCTTGCGATACACCACTTGAATCAGTTTTTTCATTTTCTCGGTTTCTTCTTCCGAAATGTTCAGCTCTAAAAGTTTGATTTCGTCATTGATCGGTTGCAAAAATTCCAGAAAGCCATTTCTGACCTTATAGCGGCCCTTAAAGTCGCGCGCGTTTTCTACCAGAATTTTATAAAAAATCAGCTGATTCCTGTTTTTCCAGGCTTTAATTTTTTCAAAATCCTGTTTGCCCTGCCAATCTTGCAGTGGTTTTCCGGTCTTGTAATCAAAAACCAGAATCTCTTTTTTATCTTCGTCGTATCTGATCCTGTCGATTTTACCGGTTATCTCCGCCTTTCCAAGCACGACTCCCTGTTGTTGAAAATCAAATTCGGCCTGGTCTTTCGCATTAAAATCCGCGCGCCTTTTCTCGTAATAAATTTTCAAATGATCCCGCCCTTTTTCTAATAAATGGGCAAAATCTTTTTGATTCAGTCTTTGTTTAAGCAATGATTTTTCAAATTCTTGAAGCAAGAATTCGAGTTCGGGAACTTCGTTTGTCCGCTTCATTGTCACCAAAAGTTCCTGAAGCGCCGCGTGCATGGCCGATCCAAAAGCATTCGATGTAGTCAGTTTTTGCGGAAATTTTAAAAGATTCTGTTCCAAAAATTTTTGCGGGCCGCCATCAACAATATTCAAAAAATTATTCAAATGCGTAACACTCAATTTGTAGTTTTTGATCAGTCCTTTCAGCAAATCATTCTCATCAATATTTCGCACTTCATGGCGGGACACCTCAAACTGAAGTTCCAAAAGTTTTTCGAGCCCCTTATTTGCCGCATACTCTTCACGATAACCCTCAACCTGTTCCAGACTGATATTTTCACGTTTTTTCTTTTCGAACTCGCCCTCTTCCAAAAATCTTAACCTGATTTGTTCATTTCCTTTTGGACTATAAATGTGACGACACAGGTAAAGATTTCTTTTGGCACGGGTCAAAGTCACGTAAAAAAGCCGCAAAGGGTCTTCCACACTATCACTTTCCGGCGACAAAGGAATATTTGCCGGAAACGAAAGTTTATCGCTTTTGCGATCAATCCAAAAATCTTCCTGACAATGCAAAACAAAAACATTTTCAAATTCCAGGCCTTTTGCCTTGTGCGCGGTCATCAAATTAACCGCTTTCTCCTCATCATTAAAGGCACTCTTGTGATGCATGGAAAGGTGGTGAGTCTCGTGCAGCTCCACAAATTCAACCACATCTTTTACAGTCAAAGTTTCGGTCCCGCGATGTTGTCTGATTTTTTTAACGAAAGCCTGCAAGCTCTGCAGAAAGTCCAAATAATCCAGTCTGGAATTCTCAAAACGCTCATTGCTGAAATAATATTTTTTGTAAGGACTTTGAAATTTCGAGGATGGCTCCGTGAAGCCAGACTCCTCTTTAGGAAGAGCCATCCCATCTTCATCAAGCAAATTCTTTTCCTGCGTCGATCCCGTAATCAGATCAATAATTTCCTCAGCGGTTCCCGCTTTTGCCGCAATCCCCAGATCAAGAAAAAATTCAGCGATCGCTTTAATCTTTTCATTATCGCTGGAAAGCATTACTTCCATCCAAAGTTTGCGCTCATGTGAAGCCTGAACCGAAATTTTCCAGACCTCAAGCCGTTCAATTCCCCAAAACTCAAAACTCAAAATCTCCGGCAAAAAATCATCGGCTTCCTTTTGCCCCTTTAAAAGCATGGTACTAACAAAGCGCAGCATCAAAATAATTTCACGCAGATGTTTTTGCTCGAGCAGATCTTTTTTTCGTTCATAAGCCACCGGTATCCCAAAATAATCCAGTACCTTAGCGGTTTCTTCCAGAATCTTATGTTTTGGCGCGATCACCGCAATTTCCGAAGGCGGAACTTTTTCCACCTCAATTTTATGTTTGATAGTTTCGGCGATCCAGGCCAACTCTTCAAACCCAGTCTGGAACTCTTTTTCCAGGATTTCGCCATTCGTTAATTTGGTATTTGCGGATTGAAGTTCTTTTTTAATCTGATCGGGGAGTCGCGCTTCCAGTCTTTCATTCCCGGTAAGAATAATTTTTCGAACAAGGTCAAGGATCGGCTGCGTGGAGCGATAATTCTTCTGCAGCACAACCAGTTCCGGATTCAAATATTTTTGGTGAAAATTCAGAATATTTTCCAAATTCGCGCCCTGAAACTTATAAATAGCCTGATCATCATCACCAACCGCCAAAATATTTGGCCTTCTTTCATTCACTTCGGCATCCAGCAGCAGATCCAAAAGTTGCATCTGCACCGCGTTCGTATCCTGAAATTCATCAACCAAAACATACAAATATCTTTCCTGAAGGTTGTAACGCAGCTCCGGATTTTTAGCGATAACTTCCGCGGTATCCATCAACATATCATCAAAATCAAAATAGCCTTCTTTGCGCAGCTCCTGCTGATATTTCTCGTAAATCTCACACAGTTCAAAATGCTTTTTAATATTTTCCAGTTCTTTCAAAGACGGCAAATTTTGATCGTTCTTTTTTAAATATTCATTTTTCCAAACGGTAATTGGCTTTGTATCGGGCTTTTCGCCACTCATAGAATCTCCAAAAGCCAGCTCCAGACTGTCAATCAATTGAGTCCCGATTGGTTTATAAGGCAAAACCTTGGTCCTTGGCTGCATTGGGACATTTTTCAACTTTTCCAGAAGTCCGGCAATTTGTTCGAGTGTCTTTTTGCTCATTCTTGCGCTAAAAATCTCCGGAAAAAATCCATTCACCTGTTCCAGATAATTTTTATTTTCTTTCAGAATTTCCCGCAGTGTCTTTGGATCAAGCCCGCCTTTTTTCAGTTCACCGATTTTTTTGATGATGTCACGAAGGTACGTATAGCCCTGTTCCGGATTATAGGATCTTAGCAGCGTGTCGTGCTTTAACGCCTCCAAGATTTTTTCCACAATTTTATACTGAACCAGTTCATCGGCAGGATTAAAAGAAGCCCCCTGATAAAAAAACTCCGGATTTCGGTTAATGATTTCCGAACCAAAACTATGAAAAGTGTGAATGGCCACCCTATAAGCTTCCTGCCCAATCAGACCGGCAAGCCTTTTGCGCATGTTTACAGCCGCCGAATCGGTAAAAGTAAGACAAAGTATGGAAGAGGGAAGTGTATCCGTAGAACGCAAAATATTGGCAACCCTTAAACTTAAAAGCTCCGTTTTGCCGGATCCCGGCCCCGCAATCACCAAAACCGGCCCATCTATTGTATCCACAGCCCTTTTCTGCTCGGCATTCAGGTTCTGATATCTTTCTGAAAAGTGATTATTCATTATTTAGTTTAAATTTTGTCGCTACTGGGCTATATTCTATCAGGCTTTTTTGATTACTGCATATGTTTGAACAATCCTTTAAAAATATCGACGATATTCTCCACAAAGATGCCGGTGCATCAAGTGAGCTTGATTACGTAGAACAGACCTCGTGGATCCTTTTTTTGAAGTATCTTGATGACCTGGAAAAGGATAAAAAGACCGAAGCATCGCTTGCCGGGAAAAAATATAAAGATATTATTGATCCAAAGTTTCGTTGGGAAGTTTGGGCTGCGCCAAGAACTACAGATGGTAAATTAGACCATCACAAAGCCCTTTCAGGCGATGATTTAAAAGATTTTGTTGATCACCAGCTTTTTCCATATCTCAAAAAATTCAAGTCGGAAGCCGAAAGTCCGGACACCATTCAATATAAAATTGGTGAAATTTTTAGTGAGATCAAAAACAAGATCCAGAGCGGCTACAACCTGCGTGAAGTTTTGAATATTATTGACAGTATGCGCTTTCGTTCGCAGACAGAAAAGCACGAACTTTCGCACCTGTATGAAGGAAAAATTAAGAATATGGGTAATGCCGGCAGAAATGGCGGAGAATACTACACTCCACGTCCGCTTATTAAAACGATTGTTAAGGTTGTCGCTCCAAAAATCGGCGATAAAATTTACGATGGAGCCGTTGGTTCCGCGGGATTTTTGGTGGAAGCTTTTGAGTATCTTAAGCAGAGCAAGGATCTTTCCACGCATGACATGGAGATTCTGCAGAAAAAGACCTTTTACGGCAAAGAGAAAAAGTCCCTCGCTTACGTTATTGGCATCATGAACATGGTTTTGCATGGAATTGAAGCGCCAAACATTATTCACACCAACACTCTTGCCGAAAACCTAGCCGATATTCAGGAAAAAGATCGTTATGATGTTGTCCTGGCTAATCCGCCATTTGGTGGCAAAGAAAGGGCCGAAGTCCAACAAAATTTCCCCATAAAAACCGGAGAAACTGCGTTTCTGTTTCTTCAGCATTTTATAAAAATTCTAAAAGCCGGTGGCAAGGCGGGCGTTGTCATTAAAAATACTTTCCTTTCCAATACGGATAACGCCTCTGTTTCCCTCCGCAAGTTGTTGCTGGAAAGCTGCAATCTGCACAGCGTTCTGGATTTGCCCGGTGGAACCTTCACAGGCGCAGGCGTAAAAACAGTTATTTTGTTTTTCCAAAAAGGCACACCAACCAAGAAAGTTTGGTTTTACCAGCTAAACCTTGACCGCAATCTAGGCAAAACCAATCCACTTAACGAAAAAGACCTGGAAAAATTCGTGGAACTGCAAAAGACCAAAGCAGACAGCGAAAATTCATGGACGATAGACGTCTCAAAAATTGACCAAAAAACTTTCGATCTATCGGTGAAAAACCCAAACAAAGGCGAAGAAGCCGCTTTGCGTGATCCAAAAGAAATTTTGGAGGAAATGGGGAAATTGGATAAAGAAAGTGAGCAGATTTTGAAGAAAATTGAGGGGTTTATTTCGTAGAAATCTGGTTTGAAATTGGCTAATTGCGGACTTATAATTCATTTTTATACAAAATTTCGTATAATCTTGACTTATATTTCTATTTTGATATACTGTTTGTGTAATATAAGTAATAACTTATCATCAAATGATACATTCATTTTCCTGCAAAAATTTCTACTCATTTGCCGAATATGCCAGCGTAAAATTTTTAGTGAACGATAAGGTTCCCGCAAAAGAAGCATATTTAAAATCAGAATCAGGCGAACGTGTGTCCAAGGCTATGGTCGTTATAGGTCCAAATGCATCCGGTAAAACCAATTTGCTCAAAATTCCGCCGTTTTTAAAATGGTTGATTGTGGATTCTTTTAATACTAAGCCGGAAGATGAAATACCAATTAAGCCTTTTTTATTTCGTGATTTAGAAAATAAACCAACTGAGTTGTCCGTTGAATTTGAAATGAATGGCGATATTTATTCTTACTTTTTTGCTCTTTCCGCAAAACGAATTATCAAAGAGGAGTTAAAGGTGAAAAATAAAACCAAACAGAAAACGACCACTAAAACTCTTTTTGTTCGTAACTGGAATGAAAAACAACAACAATATGAGTTAAACGATAAAAATTTTAATTTGCCCAAAGGATTTGAAAATGAAAACTTTTTACGCTCCAACGCCAGCCTTATTGGCTCCGCCATGCGCTTAAATCATGAACTTAGCCAGGAGATTGGGAAATATTGGCAAAAAATTGAATCAAATGTTTATGAAGGTGGTCTTCGCACAAATCATATGCACGATTTTCGTGAAGCATTGTCTTTTTTTAGCGATAACGAACCTTTAAAAAAAGAAGCGGAAAAACTTTTGGCCCGCTACGATATAGGTTTGGAGGCATTTAATATTACAAAAGAAAAAAAAGAAGGGCGCACGCGCGTCGATGCACGCGCGGTACATTCCTTTTCGGGTCACAAATATGAGTTGCCGATTGAGTATGAATCGTCCGGAACACGCCAGCTTTTCATTCTTTTAAGTACAATTTTACAGGTTTTATCAAATGGAGGGATAGCAGTATTGGATGAATTTGATGTTAATCTTCATCCTGACATGGTGTCGGCCTTATTCGATCTTTTTGTTTCACCAGCTACGAATCCCCATAACGCCCAAATTATTTTCAGTACGCACAGCCATCGCATTTTGAGCGAATTAGACAAATACCAGATTATTTTGACTGAAAAAAATGAGAATGGCAGCAGTGAAGCTTGGCGATTGGACGAAATGTCCGGTGTGCGTGCGGATGATAATTATTACACCAAATACATTGCCGGAGCATACGGCGCTATACCAAAAATTGATTAACCCGCTCCGTCATGTCCAGATCAAACCCCTACAAGAAGGCAAAAAGAGAAGCAAAGAAAACCATTCTTTTCTATGGTGAAGGAGAGGCGGAAAGCATTTTCTTAAAACATTTAAAGAAAATGTACGCCAATAATAGCGGAATTGCGGTAACAATTCGCAATGGACACGGGGGAACAGCCGAAATTATTGTTCATAAAGCCATTCAATATCCTGGTGATTTTGACAGGAGAGTTGTAGTGTTGGACAACGATAAGCTAAAGCAGGAAATGGAGCAGGCCAGAAAGTTAGCAGGGAAATGCGAAATTGATTTAATAGAGAACACTCCATGTTTGGAAGCACTACTTCAGTCAATTGTGGACGGTGGTAAGCCAAAAATGAACAAAAGTTCAGCCCAATACAAGAAAAATTTTGAAAAAAATCATATCTGCAAAGAAAAGCGTCTTGATCCAAGAGAATATGAAAAATTATTCACTATAAAATTATTGGATAAACGGCGGAAAGAGATAAAGAATCTGGAGGTGATTATTGGGTTTATGGAGGGGTGATTTGAAGAAAGCAATGAGGATTAATCGCCACACTGAAAAATAAATAATTATTAAAAATTTACATGAGTAGAATATTTGATTTTAAAAAAAGATTTGGGCAAGAAGTAAATATTGATGACCTCAAAAAAGATTTTATAAACAAGATTAGCCATTTTTTAATGGAAGAGCTAGATGGAAAAATCGGTTCATTTTATAGTGACAGAACTAAATCTATTTTTGATTTTGTTGCTATGGAGTTTAGCTGTAATCCATCAAATTTGATACAAAAATACAATAGCAATAGTTTTGGCCCTACTCTCTCTAGGCCCACTTTTTCTATATTCTCTGGAAATGATTTTGAAAAAACGCTTTTATTGATTGAAGTTTTTTATGATTATTTCAGACGTTCTGACGACTATGAAAAAGAATTTTGGATAGAAGAAATCGATAAAACAGTACTATTAGCTCTTAGTCAGCCAATTTCGCTTGGTATTTCTTGGCGTAATGGTAGATTTTATCCAGAAGGGGTGAAAGAATTCGATGAGAAATTGATTTCAGATGTATTGATATGGCTTGAAAACAAACCAAAAATCAAAGCACTTTATCAAAATGCTCTCGATCATTACTCTAAATCGATAAATGATCCAATTAAGAGGAAAGATGTGTTTAGTAATGCTTTTCAGGCTGTCGAAAAGCTTACAAAAGAATTTCTAGAAACTTCAACGAATGCTTTTGATAACAATTTTAACGCTTTAATAAAAAAACTCGACCTTCATAAAGAATGGAGTAAAATATTTAATTCTTACAAGGAATTGAGTAAGGAGTTTGGTAGGCATGGTGGAAATAATGATAATTTTATTCCAGAACAAGCTGATACAGAAGCCTTTTTATATTTATCAGGATTAATTATGAGGCTAATTCTTCAAAAAATATTATGAGTGAAAGATCAATTGAAGTAATTTCTATCCATTTCAATGTTCCGAGTCATTATTTACTGCTTAGTGAATTTATTGAAACAGCAAATGATGTAGAACAAATATTGCAAGAATTTAATTTTAAATTCTTTGATGCCAAACTTAATATTCAGATTTTAGTTTTACCTCCAGAGGAGGGGAGTTTTCTTAAAAAACTGGGCATATTTTTTGCATTACCAGTTTGCGTTTTATCATGGGGGTTTCTAGAAAGCGACATAGGAAAAGCTTACATAAAAGGCCTAACAGGTAATGAACCTGCTTATTGGGCAGAAATTGCCGGTGAAGGTACCGCAAAGGAGTTAATAATTTTAAAAGAATCAGTTAAGGGGTTTCTAGAAAAAAATAATAACACTTTAGAGCAAGCTGGGATCAAAATTAATGAATTTCCATTTGCTTATAAGGCACGAAATAATTTTTACAACATGTGCTTAAAAAGTGAGGAAATCTCAGGAGTAGAATTTAATAATTCTGGTTGTTTCGATATTAAAAGAGTTAATTTCCCTAACTATTTTACAAAGGAAATTGATAAGCCAGATGGTAAAAAATCTAAATCTGTATTTAGGCTGCACAGACTAGTAATTGTTGCACCTGTTATAAGTGGAGGTAGTTCTGCTCAATGGAAGACGCGAGATGCAAAAACACTAAATCCATTAAATTTTTTTCTTAAGGATGAGGATTTTTATGATGGAATTTTATCCGGAAAATATCCGCTTAAAGAAACAGGAAACGACGATATTATCACAGTATGCATCGAATATAAAATACATGAAGAAAATGGACAAGAAAAAGTTTACGAAAGAAGTGCTATCAAAGTATACCAATTTAATAATATCAAGATAGCTGAGATTCCTACAGATCTAGAACTCATGGCATTTAAAGAATCAAAACATTTTGAAGATAAAGAAAAAGAAAATAGAAATGAAAATCAGCCTTCATTATTTTAACTATAACCTATGGTCAAAAAAACTATCCAGACTAATTGGCAAACCAAAAAACTCGATGAAGTCTGTGATTTAATAACTTGTGGCGTGGCTGCTAGGCCTAATTATGTTGTGAATGGTACTCCATTTCTTTCTGCAAAAAATGTAAAAAATGGCCAAGTAATTTGGAATGGTTTTAATTGTATTTCTGAAAGTACTCATAAAGAATTAACGAAAAATAATAAACCCATGGTTGGCGATATATTGTATACACGCGTAGGTAGCTATGGAGAAGCAGCAGTTGTTGAGGATAATATTGAATTTAGTATATTTGTTAGCCTTACCTTAATTAAGGTAAATAAGAATTTATTAAATAATTATTTTTTAAAATATTATCTTAATTCGAGTTATATAAAAAGTTTGGCAAAGAGCAGTATTAGCAGTTCTGGTGTCGGTAATTTAAATGTTGGGTCAGTTCGAGATTTTCCAATATCTTTCCCCCCCATTCCCGAACAACGCCGCATCGTAAAAATCCTCGATGAAGCTTTTGAAAAAACCGCAAAAGCCAAAGAAAACGCCGAAAAAAATCTACAAAATGCCAAAGAGCTTTTTGAATCGTATTTACATAGTGTTTTTACCAATTCGGGAAAGGATTGGGAGGAGGAAGAATTGGGTGATATTTGTGAAGTTGAGTATGGATACACCGAAAAAGCAAAAAACAACGGTGACTATCGGTTTGTAAGGATCACTGACACAGACGAAAATGGTTTACTGACAAAAGAAAATAAGATGTACATAGATTCTTTTGACGGGGCGGATAAATATGTTTTGAATGACGGAGATTTGCTCATGGCTCGAACGGGTGCTTCTGCAGGTAATGTATTATTATTTGAGGGTGATGAAGATGCAGTATTTGCATCGTACCTAATTAGAATGAAATTTAAAAAAGAAATATTAAGTAAGCTGTATTGGTATTTCTCAAAATCTAAAATTTATTGGGATCAAGTTAGCCAACTATCCGCTGGTTCGGCGCAACCTCAATTTAACGGCGGCGCACTAAAGCAGGTCATTTTTTCTTATCCAAAATTTTTCTCTGAACAAAAGGCCATCGTCGCTCACCTCGACGCCCTCTCCGCCGAAACCAAAAAGCTCGAATCAATTTATAAACAAAAGCTCACTAATCTGGAAGAGCTCAAGAAATCAGTGCTCAAAAAAGCATTTTCTGGTCAATTGTAGATTTTTATAATTAATTTAATTTTATGGCTAATATTATCACAAAAACAGCTGAAGAATTGTCAGAAACGGATGATCTTGTTATTGATGAGCTATTGCATTCATCAAATGTATTTATTGTGTTACATCCCACTGAGGATAAGGAGGATTTAAATATTGTTAAAGAATTGGGAAATGCCTTGAATTATATGGGTAACATGTTTGCATATGAAGAACTAGGGGGAAAAGGAGGTGGGGGTTGTGATTTATTACCATCCCTTTCAGATGTTATATTTTATTCGGTTGCTTTTGTCGTAACAACATCTGCAACAACTTTTATTACTGAGTTAACAAAAGATATATATAAATCTACATTAAAAAAGTTGTTTGATAAAAAAAAGAATTCTTCCTATGAAGATGGTAAGTTTGTGCTCAAATTGACAACGTCTGCAGGCTCAACCATTACTTATTATTTCCAAAAATATTTAACTAATGATGAATTTATTGAAGCATTAGTACTTGTGCGGGATCATTTTATTAATTTTGAAAATAGCCATAAAATTGAATATCTTGATTTTATATTTGATAGAAAAGAAAATTCCTGGATGCCGCTATAGAATTTTGTAGTTTATATCCATCTGCATAAATATTAAGTTTTCTTATCGGCTTTGTATACTCGAGCCACGAAATGTCCTCGAACCAAAAAACTCGAAGCAATCTATCGCCAAAAACTCGCAAAGCTGGAAGAACTCAAGAAATCCGTCCTGAAAAAAGCTTTTGCGGGGGAATTGTAAATTATGTTACACTTAAAACATGAGCAAACTATTACCAAAAAAACGAGGCGACACACTGGTTAAAACCATAGAGAAAAAGTATGGCGTTGATTTAGGGTATCGGTCAGACGCTCAGCTTCATACTGTGCTAAAAAAAGAAGGCCTGCCCTCTCTTTCCAAGCTTTTGAAAATGGTACACAAAGAGATATAGCTGAAATATATGAGCAATTTCGATTTTATTAAAGATGAAAATCTCCGTAACACACTGGATGATGCCATTGAGTTTATTTATGTACTTTTTAAAAGATCTAAAGAAGAAGGGCAAAAAGAATTATACAAAGAGGAAACACATAGAATAATAATTTTATATGTTGTGTCGGCAATAGAAGCCGTCTTGCTTTACTTCTATAAAGATCGAGGCGAAAGAATTAAACATCCAGAATATAAGTTTGTTCAGGCATTGTCCCCAAAGTTTGGACACAGCGAGAAAAAGGGTTGCCCTTTAGTAATCGCGGTTCAAGAAAAAAAAGAGAAAGATCAAATAGGCATGCGCGATCTCGTAACTTTTTTTAAAGCTAAAAAACTCATAGAAGAAAAAATGGCAAATGACATTTTAGAATTAAATGACGTAAGAAATACATTTCATTTAAGTAAGCCACGAGCTAAAAGTTGCGATGTGAAGCAGGTTGAGGCTGCGCTTCAGTTATTAGTGCATACAATTGAAAATGCACCAAAGGCATTAGAGAAAAAATAAAAAACATTACTATGACTGATGAAGAAATAGCTATCAAACAGCAAGCGAACGAATTTGCCCAAAAGACCAGGAAGGAAGACACTTCCAGTGATTTTTCCAAGTTTTTTCGTAAAGCGTCTTATGCTCAGAAAAGGAAGGTGTTTTTGGAGGTAGCCAAGAAGGCAAGCAAGGAACAACTAGAAGTTATTCAGAGTGTTCAATAAATCCATCCTAAAAAAGGCATTTAGCGCTAGCCTATAGCAATTTCTTTAAATAGGTACAATTTAGGTATAAAATAGGTATAATTAGACCTATTTCTACTATAATTTGAAAAATAACCTATGAACGAATCAGAAACCCGCGCGGAATATATTGACCCCAAGCTTAAACAAAGTGGCTGGGGAGAAATAGAAGGATCAAAAATTCTTCGTGAATTTCGCATTACAGAGGGCAGAATTCAGGTTGGCGGCACGCGCATGAAGCCGGAAATTGCCGATTATGTTTTAGTGTACAAAAATGTGAAACTTGCCGTGATTGAGGCTAAAAAAGAAGATTTAAGTGCTACCGAAGGCGCGGCTCAGGCAAAAGCTTATGCTGAAAAATTGAAGATTGATCATACCTACGCAACTAATGGTAAGAAAATTTACGAGATTTCCATGAAAACCGGCGTGGAGGGCTATGTGGACTCTTTTCCAACTCCGGAAGAATTATGGAACAAGGTTTTTGCGCGTCACAATGAATGGCGCGAGAAATTTTTGGCAGTTCCGTCGGAAGGAGAATACGGGAAACGGTATTATCAAGAACTTGCCATTAATAGGGCATTAGAGGCTATTGCTGAAGAAAAGAAACGAATCTTGCTAACTTTAGCCACCGGAACCGGCAAGACGATTATCGCCTTCCAGATAGCCTGGAAACTCTTCCAGACCCGTTGGAATATAAAGCGTGATGGAAGCAGAAGACCAAGGGTTCTTTTTCTTGCGGATCGCAATATTTTGGCAGATCAGGCTTTCAACTCATTTTCATCTTTTGCTGAGGACGCATTGGTGCGCATTAACCCCGCAGACATAAAGAAAAAGGGGAATGTGCCAACAAATGGCAGTATTTTCTTCACGATTTTCCAGACTTTTATGAGTGGGCCGAATAATACGCCTTATTATGGCGATTATCCTGCTGATTTCTTTGATTTTATTATTATTGATGAGTGTCACCGTGGCGGTTCAAATGACGAATCAAACTGGCGGGGGATTCTGGAGCATTTTTCTCCGGCTGTTCAGCTCGGTTTAACCGCAACTCCAAAACGAAAAGATAATATTGATACTTACAAATATTTTGGCGAACCGGTTTACATTTATTCGCTTAAAGAAGGGATGATGATGGCTTTTTAACGCCATTTAAAGTCAAAAGGATTCAAACGACTCTTGATGAGTACGTTTATACTTCCGATGATCAGATTGTTGAGGGCGAGGTGGAAGAAGGGAAAATTTATGAAGAATCCGATTTTAATAGAATTATCGAGATCAAGGAGCGCGAAGCAAAACGCGTTCAAATCATGCTGGACGAAATCAATCAAAACGAGAAAACGATTGTGTTCTGCGCGTCGCAGGATCATGCGCTTGCGGTACGGGACTTAATCAATCAAACCAAAAAAAGTTCAGATCCAAATTATTGTGTGCGTGTAACTGCTAACGATGGTGCGCGCGGTGAGCAGTTTTTACGGGCTTTTCAGGATAATGAAAAAACTATTCCAACAATTCTGACCACTTCCCAAAAGCTGTCCACGGGTGTTGATGCCCGCAATATTCGCAATATTGTTTTGATGCGTCCGATCAACTCCATGATTGAATTTAAGCAGATTGTAGGGCGCGGAACGCGTCTTTTTGATGGAAAAGAGTATTTTACGATCTTTGATTTTGTCGATGCCTATAAGCATTTTTCTGATCCACAGTGGGACGGCGAGCCAATCGATGAAACAACCGAAAATAAAGAGCCAAAAAATACGAATTATGATGTCGATCCTTCTAAAAACAGTGGATTAGCTTTAGCTGATGGGGATTTTGAAGGTTTTGAACCAAAGAAAAAATTGAAAATAAAATTGCGGGACGGCAAAGAACGTGAAATCAAACACATGATCTCTACTTCCTTCTGGAGCGCCGACGGCAAGCCAATTTCAACGGAAGAGTTTTTGCAAAATATGTTTGGGACTCTGCCGGAGTTTTTTGCCAATGAAGATGAATTGCGGAAAATCTGGTCAAATCCAAAAACAAGAAAAATGTTTTTAGAGAAGATTGCGGATCTTGGATACGGGAAAGATCAGCTAATAACATTACAAAAAATGATCGACGCCGAAAAAAGCGATATTTTTGATGTACTTGCCTATATTTCCTTTGCCACACCGCCAATTTCCAGAAAAGAACGTGTAGATGAAGCAAAAGATGCCATTCTAAAGCCACTTGATGAACAGCAAAAAGATTTCTTTGGATTTGTGCTGAACGAATATGTTGAAAATGGAGTAGAAGAGCTCGACGAAGAAAAATTGCCTGATCTGCTAAATCTGAAATATCACGCAATCTCTGATGCTGAAAAAGCGCTTGGTGGAGTCGAAAAGATCAGGTCGACCTTTTTCAATTTTCAAAAGGATTTATACTTAAACAAGCGTAAAGTTGAGGTGAAAAATGTGAAGTCGCCAAAGTGAGCATTTTCTTCTTTACACGCCCCTTCCATATTTCGCCAAAATAGGCTAAATTATTGGCCTTGTATTATTTTTGGCCGCCTGGCCTCTACGCCCCTCACACTATGGCTAACAACGAAACAATCATCAGCTTTGACGCAGTCTCATTTGAATATCTTCATGATAAACCGCTATTAAACGAAGCCAGCTTTTCTGTCCGCAGAGGGAGCAAAGTGACTTTTATGGGCCAAAACGGCGCCGGTAAAAGTACGATTTTTAAACTTTTGGCTGGAACCTTAAAGCCTCAATCAGGACACGTAAACGTTGTTCCTCGCCTTACCATCGCCACTGCGCATCAGGTTATGCCGGCAACTGACCGCGAATTAACCGTAAGCGAATTTTTTCAAAAATGTTTCCACGAAAAAAAGTACGATCTTGATCGCCGCATTGATGAAATTCTTGAAGTGGTAAATCTTCATGCTCCACATGACAAAATCGTTAAAGCTTTTTCCGGAGGACAGCAGGCCAGATTATTGCTTGCTGCAGCCCTTATTCAGGATCCTGATTTGTTGCTTCTGGATGAACCGACCAATAATCTTGATAAAACCGGTATTGAACATTTGACCGACTTTCTAATCAACTACCCAAAAACGTGCATAGTTATTTCCCATGATGAAGACTTTTTGAATGCTTTCACCGAAGGAGTTTTGTATTTGGATATTTTTACCCGCAAAGTTGAACAGTATGTTGGTAATTATTTTGATGCCGTTGCGGAAATTGCCATTCGTATCGAAAAGGAAAATCGCAAAAATGCCCAGCTGGCAAAAGAGATTCAAGAGAACAAAGAGCAGGCCAATGTTTTCGCCCATAAAGGTGGTAAATTAAGACTTGTGGCAAAACGCATGCGTGAAAAAGCTGAAGAGTTTGAGGAAAACAAGGTCGATGTCCGTCGTGAAGATCAAACCATTCGCAATTTTACGATCCCCGCGCAGGAAGATCTTTCCGGTGAAATTTTGAAAATTTCTTCATTGATGGTTATAAAAAATCATCAGCCAACTACAAAAAAGGCCAAAATTTCTTTAAGAAAAAATCAGCATTTGCTTCTTTCCGGCCCAAACGGAATCGGCAAAAGTACGCTGCTTGAATCTTTGGCGCAGGGGACTGCTACAGGCGCAAAGATCGATCCAAGTGTCAGAGTTGGCTATTATCGCCAGGATTTTTCCACGCTTAATTTTGAGCACACAGTCCACCAGGCGCTTCACGAAGCCCTAAAGTTGTCAGGAGAAGAACTCCATGAAGAAATTCTTCGTTCGGTGGCATCAGGCTTTCTTATCACCAGAGAACTGATTAACAGCAAAATCGGCAACATTTCCGAAGGTCAAAAAGGGCTGGTTGCGTTTGCCTGTCTGGTTTTGCAAAAGCCGGGACTTTTAATTTTGGATGAGCCGACCAACCATATTAATTTCCGCCATCTTCCGATTATTGCCGCCGCGCTGGACCAATATGAAGGAGCCATGATTCTGGTTTCCCACGTGCCGGAATTCGTTGAACAGATCAGAATTGATGAAATTCTTGATCTTAATAAATAACCGCTCCGATTTTGAGCGTTTCGCCAGGCCATAAATCACTTAATCGGCCCTTCCAATCCGGAAGAGCCTGAAAATGATTTATTTTCTTGCTGCTTTCTTAGCTCTTTTTGCTTCCAATCTTTCTTTTGGATTTAGCTTTGGTGCTTTTTTTCCTTCTCTTTTTGGTTTGTCTCCAGCCATGGTGAAAAGATTAAAAAATATTTGATGGATAAAAATCCATTACCAAAATAATAAACCAAATGTCCGTAATTTCATACAAGAAATGAAATTATTTACAGTCAGCCTATGTTCAACAATTAATATTTGGAAATTTCCTCAGTCAGCGCGCCAATGCCAATGTTTTTTACTGATGAGTATGGGAAAACTTTATGGCCACCAACGGCATCCTGAATTTTTTTAAGCTTCATTTTATATTCGGAATTTTTGATTTTGTCGATTTTATTCGCAACAACCACAATGTTTTTTTGAGCTGCTTCCAAACACTCAAGCATCTCTAAATCGTTAGCGGTTACACCTATATTCGCATCAATGATCAGTACAATTATTTTTTGCTCATAGCGCGACTCAAACAAATACCAGTTGATCAATTTTTTCAGTTTGTCGCGTCCTGCTCCGGAAACTCTGGCAAATCCATATCCCGGTAAATCCACCAGATAAAATTTATTATTAATCAAAAATAAATTTATTTGCTGGGTGCGCCCCGGAAAAGCACTGGTTCTGGCCAAATCTTTCTGTTTGGTCAAAGAATTAATGATACTGGATTTACCCACATTGGACCTGCCAATAAACGCAATTTGTGGCCTGTCGTCGTCCAAATTCCAATCTTCATCAACTATGCCCTTTAAAAATTTTGCAGATTTTATATTCATAAATCCATTATATCAGGAAATTACTTTAAAAAGCGGTCTTCCAGGTTATTAGTCTCGGCGTAAGCCTTAATAATCGCCAAAAAATCCGGCCCATATTCGGCCAATTTCATTCTTCCCACGCCCGTAATAAAGGCAAAAGTGTCATTACTTTGCGGCAGATAGAAAGACATTTCCTGCAACGAAACATCGCCAAAAATAATAAATGGCGGAACCCGTTTTTTATCGGCAATACCCTTTCGCAGTACGCGCAGTTGTTCAAACAGTGGGCGATGATAATCCAAAACCACAGTGGCCGCATTTTTCTTGACCCTGGCCCTATTTACGGTTGCCACATGCAAAGAATCCCTTGCCACAGTTGGCCTGCTTAGAAAGATTTTTTCACGCGTGTTCAGGCAAACTCTGCCTTCTTCCGTCACTTTTAACACCGGATATTCTCCGGTAGTTTTTTGCAGAATTTTATTGGCGATGAGTAGCTCAATAATCTGACGAAGTTCTTCCGCCTTTTCGTCTTTGGCAACCCCAAAAACCGATAATTTTTGATGCTGGCGTTCACGAGTTTTTTCGGTTTCTTTTCCACGCAAAACATCAACAATATAAGTTAGCCCAAAGCGTTCTTCCGTGCGTAAAATTGCCGAAAGAATTTTCCAGGATATTCCGGTGGCATCAAAACTTTCCTTTGTAGCAAGGCAATTATCGCAACCCTGACAATTTTCCTGGATCTGATTTTCGCCAAAATATTTCAAAAGATAAGCGCGCCGGCAAGTTTGAAGCTCGGCATACTGAATAATCTGAGCCAGTTTCTCCGCCGCGCCCTTGCGCTGATCCGGATCCGCAATCTGATTTATAAAAAAATTATGTTTGATTTTATCGCCATAGGAATAAAAAAGCACACACTCGCTTGGAAGCCCGTCACGTCCCGCACGGCCCGTTTCCTGATAATAAGATTCAACGCTCTTCGGCAAATCAAAATGTACAACTAAACGTACATTTGGCTTGTCTATGCCCATTCCAAAAGCAATCGTGGCCACGATAATTGAAGTTTCATCGTGGATAAATTTTTCCTGGGTGTCTTTGCGCTTTTCCGCATCCAGACCTGCATGATAAGGCAAAGCCCGTAAATTTTCTTCCTGCAGTCTTTCCGCAATTTCTTCCGTTCTTTTTCGCGAAAAACAGTAAATAATCACCGACTCGTTTTCGTATTTTTTCAACAAAACCACCAGTTCTTCCAGCGCTTTTTTCTTTGGCCTCATCTGGTACGTAAGATTGCTTCGATTAAAACTGGAAAGAAAAGTTTTAGCTTTAGAAAGTCCCAGTTGTTCAATAATATCCAAACGTACTTTATCCGTAGCCGTAGCGGTTAGTGCCATCAACGGCACTTTTGGAAAATTCTTCCGTAAAGATTTTAAATTTCGATATTCCGGACGGAAATCATGCCCCCATTCCGAAATACAATGCGCTTCATCAATCGCGATCAGATCAAGTTTAAGTTTATGCAAAAAATCCTGAAAAGCGGGCAGAGCCAAGCGTTCCGGAGTCACATATAAAATTTTGATTTGCCCCTTTTTCAATCGAAACTCAATATTTTGATGAGCCTCAAAAGATAAAGTACTATTAATAAAGGCAGCCGGAATACCGTTGCTGTTCAAGGAATCGACCTGATCCTTCATTAAAGCTATCAAAGGCGAAATCACCAAAGTAAGGCCCGGAAAAGCCAGCGCGGGTAACTGATAGCAAAGTGATTTTCCTCCACCTGTAGCCATAATTACCAGCGCTTCTTGCTTTTGTAGGATGTGATAAATAATTTCTTCCTGTAAAGGACGGAATTTATCATACCCAAAATGGGTTTTGAGTAATTTTTGCATGAATCAAGTCTAAGCTTTAGCCACCTTTTTAGCCTTAGGCTTAGAAGCTTTGACCTTTTTTTCCTCAACCGGTGCTTTTTCAGTTTCTTTAGGTTGAGCAGTTTCCTTAGCCTGTACCGGTTCTTTTGCCTTAACCGTTTCTTTAGCAGGAGCTGTTCCTTTAGAAGCAGAAGTCATCATCATCAAGATTCTATCAAGTTTGATATTTAAGATATCAAGCTGTTCTTTATATTGATCAGGACCTTTGTTGTTGCTGCCGGCATTGCCACCTTTTTTAAAGCAATTATTGCAGAAAACTGGCTTATCGCCACTTGGTCTAAAAGGAACTTCACAAGACTCACCGCAATCGGTGCATGTTGCCTCGTGCATTTCAGGTCTTGAATCTCTGCCAAAGCCGGAATCCCTGTCTCTGCCAAAACTTCTACCTCTGTCACCACCACGGTCATCTGTTCTGCGTGGGCTGGAATCGCCACCTTTTTTAAAGCAGTCACTGCAATAAACAGGCCTGTCATTACTTGGCTTGAAAGGAACTTCGCAAGAACTTCCACAGTCGCCACAAGTTGCCTTGTGCATTGTGAAATTGCTTGGACCTCTGTCGCTAAAGCTTCTTTTACCAAAGTCTCTGTTACCTCCACCAAACGACCTACCGCCGCCACTTCCACCTCTGTTTGATCTGTCGAATCCCATAAAAAAAGGATAAAAAATAAATTCCGTTAAGTCTTGGACTGTAGGAATCTACTAAGCACCCTACAAAACTCTACCTATTGGCTTGCGCATATTACCTAATATATTCAAATATAACAACCCCATTTTAAAAAACCGCAATTATTAGCCATTATTCCATTTGCGCAAGAGCTCTTTTTAACCTTAGCGGTCATCAAGGCTGAAACCGATTTTAAGCATCACCAAAACGCTTGCAAATGCAATACAGTTGCATTATGATTGACTCAGTTTTTAACTCTTTTACCGTTCAAAATGAAAAGACACCTCGCGTACATATTTATGATCCCTGCTTTACTTTTTGTGGGCTGCGGCCAGCCACAGAATGTGCCCGGAAATTCCTCCACCTTAAAAATCATCACCAGTTTTTATCCAATTTATGAAATAGTGAAACAGGTTGGGGGAGCCAATGTAACCATTCAAAATCTTGTTCCGGCAGGCGCGGAACCGCACGACTACGAGCCAACTCCCCAAGAAATTGTGAATCTTAATCAGGCTGATTTGGTGGTTTATAATGGAATGGGCCTGGAACCATGGGCGGACAAAATCATCCCCGAGCTTCAGCAAAATGGCTCAAAAACTTTAAATCTTTCCGATTATTTTAAAAATAATGCCATTACAAATAGTCCCAAAACACCTGGAGATGCGGAATATCTGCCTTTTGACCCACATTTATGGCTGGATCCGGTTAATTATCAAAAAGAAGTTCAAACAGTTACGCAAAAATTGGTAGAGATAGATCCAAATCATCAAACAGACTATCAACAAAATTCGCAGAAATTTATTAAACAACTTCAGGAGTTGGACCTTGCTTACCAAAATGGCTTTAAAAGCTGCAAATTAAACAGTTTTGTCACAAGTCACGCTGCTTTTGCCTATCTTGCCAATCGTTATCATCTAAAGATGGTCGCAATTTCCGGCCTTTCCCCCGATGCCGAGCCTTCTTCCAAAGTTATGGCCGAACTGACCAATTTAATCCGGCAAAACAACATTCAATATATTCTTACCGAAAGCCTGGTTAGCCCTAAAATTGCCGATACTTTAGCGCAGGAAACAGGCACCAAAACTTTAATTTTAAATCCGTTGGAGGGATTAACCGACCAGGAAATCGCCAAAGGTAAAAATTACGTGAGTGTGATGCAGGACAATCTTAGGAGTCTGCAAACAGCACTTGAGTGCGGAAATTAATGTGAAATATTTTTAGCCACCGGGTGTAATATAGGTGTACAGATAAAATTCCCGCTAAATTCTGCTCGATGAAAATACCCGAAGCTCAGCTGACTGATGAACAAATAGCGCTATTGGTACAACAAGGAGATAAAGAAAAATTCGGGTTCTTGATGGATCGATACGAACAGAAACTTTTCCGCTACGGCAAAAAATTTCTTTTTGATTGGCATAATATTGAGGATCTGATTCAGGAGATCTTTTTAAAAGCTTATCAAAATATTAAAAGTTTTGATGTTTCACAAAAGTTTTCTCCCTGGATTTACCGCATTGCCCACAATTCATTTATCAATGCCATCAAGAAAACCAGCAGAAGCCCCCTTTCGTTTTTTGATTTTGATACACTGATCCCTCATCCGGAACATATTGATGAAGTAGCTCAGGAACATGATCGTAAAGCGATGCGTAAAATCATTGATCAGGGACTTCAAAAGCTCTCATCAAACTATCGGGAAATTATTATTTTATTTTATCTTGAAGAACTGAGTTACAAAGAAATCGGAGACATCCTTCATGTTCCACCTGGGACGGTTGGAATTCGCCTGCAAAGAGCCAAAAAACAGCTTAAAGAAAATTTACCGGCAGATGTAAAACTTCACCTATGAATAAAATACCACCACAATCAGACCCAAGCGCGAGCTCCATTCCTGAAACATTGCACGAGAAATTTAAAAATTCCGTGCTTGATAAAATTAAAAAAGGCGAAGTTCACATGCGTCCCAAAGCTTATTTTGTGCTCAAATTAATACTTTTGATTACAGTTGGTGTTTTGGCTTTGCTGACATCTTCAGTGCTGATTAGTTTCATTATTTTTAGTGTAAACGTCAGCGGGAAAATGTTTTTGTTAGGATTTGGTGCACGCGGAATTAGCATGTTCTTTTTGCTTTTCCCCTGGAAAATTCTGGTAATAAATGTTTTACTTTTATTTTTATTGGAATGGCTGATTAAACGTTTTCAATTTGGGTATCGCCGACCTTTTATTTATCTTTTATCATGTGCCTTGGCAATCAGCATTGTTGCCGGACTTATCATCAATGCAACTCCACTTCATCAAGCTATATTAAAATCAAACGAAGAAAGGCATTTGCCGGTAATTGGATCATTTTATGAACATTTAAGAAGGCCGACCGATGGCAGAGATGTGGTCAGAGGAGTGGTAATCACCATTTCCGGAAACTCATTAACACTTCAGGCTGATGATCTTGATAACGATCATGATGACGGTATCAGAAAAGTTATTATGGCACCGCCAATTCAAATTCCAAATTTTATCAAAATTGGGGACTTGATTTTCGTAGCGGGTGATCTTAGGGATGATCAAATTTTTGCCTTTGGTATAAGAAAAATCGAACCTAATGTGGGTAATCGGAAATAATAAATGAAATAATCTTGTCCGAGAGGGTGTAGTAGTAAGTGTCGCGACTGATTATTATTTATTAAACTCAAAATCTATGAATAAGAAATTATTGGCATCCGGAAGTGCGTTTGTAGTTTTACTTATGGTAGGCTCCGGCATCGGTTTTGCCCAAGTGGCTCCTACAGAATCGTCTACTGCAGATCAAGAAAATACTTCAAAAGGAGCTTGGCATTTTAACCATAACTTTAAGCCAAATTCAAATTCGGACGCAGGTATGACTATGCTTGCAACCAAACTTGGCCTTAATGCCGATCAGGTTAAACGGAAGCTGCAATCAGGGAAAAGTTTCAAACAGATTCTTGCTGACCGTGGCATTACTCGCAATCGCCATTTTGGCGGTGGATTAATGGCTCCTGAAATGCTTCAGGCACAGGCTAATGCTTTGGGTATTACGGTTGATCAACTAAAACTGGATTTAAAAAACAAGCAAACTCCACGCCAGATTGCCACCACTCAAGGGCTTACTATCGCGCAATTTAACCAAAAGCTCGCTCAACAACTTCAAACAATGATTCAAAATGGAACAATCACCGGCGACAAAGTTACTTTCTTTAACCGCATTATTAAAAGATTGAACCAGCCTAAACAATAACCCGAGCCAACCGCTTGCCCCATATGAAAGATCAAATCAACCAGTTTTTAAAAAATATTACCCGTCGTAAAGGTTTACTCGCTATAATAATTTTGGTGTTGATAGGTATCATTTATTTTGGTTATCAATCAACAAAAGGTGCCGACACTACACCTCATTATACCCTTACAGATCTAACCAAAGGGACTTTAGTCGTTTCCATTTCCGGATCCGGACAAGTTATTGCATCAAACCAGTTGGATATAAAACCGCAAGCTTCAGGTCTAATCACGGCTGTTAATGTTAAACAGGGCGATATAGTAAAATCAGGACAAGTGTTAGCGATTATTGATCAGCGAAGCGCCGCTGCTTCTGTATTACAATCAAAATCTTCCGTGGCATCGGCTCAGGCAAGCTACAATAAACTGGTTGCAGGCACCACAAGTACAGATCTAAAAGTAAGCCAAACTTCAGTTGATTCGGCCAAGTCAAGCCTGGATAGCGCGCAAAAAAGTGGAGATATGACCATCATAAGCGCTCAAAATAGTTTAGAAAACGCCAAAAGAAATTATGAAAATGTAAAAAATCAACAAGATATAGCTGTCAAAAATGCCCATACGGATTTACTGAATTCATCTTTAGAAGCACTTCCAAGCGATCAAGCTTCAACTGCAACAGTAGCTATTTCCGGAACTTATGCTGGAACCAAGGAAGGCAGTTTCCAGATCAGAGTTTATAATGGTGGCAACGGCCAATATTATTATTCAATCGATCCAAACGGAGCGGCATCGACATCGGCAATTATCACTCCCGGGTTGTCCCAACCACTTGGAGATGGGTTATATATAACTTTTAGTACAGGAACTATCTACAGTACAACTTGGACTATCGACCTTCCAAACACCAAAGCTTCTGATTACCTGAGCAATTACAACGCCTACCAAGAAGCTTTACAAAATCAGCCTCAGGCTTTGGCTACTGCACAAGCTTCTGTTGACTCAGCCCAAATCGCCTTAGATCAGGCCAAACTGCAAGTTCAAAACTCCATTACAAGTGCCCAAAATTCTCTTATAACTGCGCAGACAAATTTGGAAGCAAAACAGGTTCCCGCGCTCAAAGAAGATGTTGCTGCCTCACAGGCCCAATTGGATAGTGCCAACGCGCAACTCATGATTACCGAAACCAATGCTTCAAATAACATTATTACCGCTCCATTCAGCGGAGAAATCGCCACTGTCAGCATTCAAAAAGGTGACACGGCCAGTTCGGGAACTGCCGCCTTTACGCTAATCACTAAAGAGAAAATGGCCCAAATTTCCTTGAACGAAGTTGATATCGCCAAAGTTAAAATTGGCCAAAAAGCCACACTCAAAATTGATGCACTAAATAGCAATACTTTTGCCGGACAGGTAACATCCATAGATGTTTTAGGAACAGTGACTCAGGGCGTTGTAAATTATAACGTAAAAATAGTTTTCCTTGATAACGACGATCGAATTATGCCGGGCATGAGTGTTAGCGCCGGAATAATTACCGATGTTAAACAGGATATTCTGATGGTTCCAAACGCTGCCGTTAAATCCCAAAATAGTATTAGTTACATAGAAATACTTGATGTTTCAAATCCGGTAAATATCCAAACCTCCGCAGATGAAACAGTAATTTCTAAAAAGCTACCGGCGCAGGAACAGGTTATCGTTGGCGCAACAAATGACACAAGCACCGAAATTTCCGGAACGAATATTAAAGAAGGTGATCAGGTCATAATTAAAACTACAGTTGGTAGCAAAGCCGCAACTGGTAGCTCATCCGGTAGTTTGGGTGGTTTAAGAATTCCAGGCGTTAGTGGTGGTGCGGGAGGTAACTTTGGCGGAGGCGCAAGAGGAAATTAAGCAATAATCATGATCGAAATTAAAAACATCACCAAAACCTACATAACAGGCGACGTTGAAACACCTGTACTTAAAGGAATTTCCTTTACAATTAAAGATGGTGAATTTGTCGCGATTATGGGACCTTCCGGTTCAGGCAAATCAACTCTTATGCATATTTTGGGAGCCTTGGATTCGCCAACAGGTGGACAATATTTTTTGGATGGACAGGACGTTTCCAAACTTAGTGATGATGAACTTGCCGATATCCGCCGCACCAAAATCGGGTTTGTTTTTCAGGCTTTTAATCTTTTGCCAAGAGCCACCGTTTTTAGAAATGTGATGTTGCCGCTGATTTATGCCGAAATTCCCGAAAAGGAACGTGAAGAGAAAACTAAAAAAGCACTACTCGCTGCGGGACTGGATGAAGATCGCTGGTATCACCACTCCAACCAGATTTCCGGTGGACAGATGCAGCGCGTTGCCATTGCCCGTTCACTTGTAAATAATCCTTCTCTTATTTTAGCTGATGAACCAACAGGTAACCTGGACACCAAAACCGGTGAAGTTGTGATGGGAACTTTTCAGCAGCTGAATGAAAAACATGGGCATACTATTGTACTTATTACTCATGAACTTAATGTGGCGGAACATGCCGATCGCATTATTCACTTGCGTGATGGAGTCGTCATCGAAGACAAAAAAAATGGTCACCGAAAATTAATTAATCATCACGCCTAATGTTAATTGCTGATTTAGTCCACGAAACTTATGCGGCTGTCACCGTTAACAAGGTCCGCACGGCTTTAACGATTTTAGGAATTGTCATTGGTATTGGCTCGGTAATTGCCATGGTTGCAATTGGCCAGGGTGTTCAAAATTCAATTCAAGCCAGCATTCAATCAATCGGCTCAAATCTTATTATCGTGACCCCAGGGGCCCAGCGCGGTGCCGGAGTGCAAGTTAGTGCAGGTAGAGGAAGTGCTCAGTCGCTAATCGAAGATGATGCAACGGCAATTAAAAAAGATATTACTGATGCCTCCGCAGTTGCTCCGGAAATTTCCAAAAGATACCAGGTTACTTCCAAGGGTTTAAACACCAACACTCAAATCACCGGAACAACACCGGATTATCCCGCTGTTCGCAATGTGGAGATTGATGAAGGTACTTTTATTACCGATCAAAATGTTATCGGTCTGAATAAAGTTGCGGTACTTGGACCAACTACCCGTGATGATCTTTTTGGGGTAGGAGCTACAGAGGTGATTGGTCAAACCATTCGCATCAACAAAATGGAATTTAAGATTATTGGCATCACAAAGGCTAAAGGTGGCAGTGGCTTTAGTAATCCCGATGATGCCATTTACATTCCAATATCAACAGCCAGCCGTTTTTTAGCGGGAAATAATTATGTGACAACAATTTCAGTACAGTCTAAAGAATCCGCTACTTTAGCTGATGTTCAACAACAAATAACGGATTTACTGCTGCAACGCCACAAAATTTCCGACCCCCAGTTGGCTGATTTCAGCACGTTAAATCAGGCCGATATTGTGGCTACAGCTTCAACGGTAACCGGCACATTTACAATTTTACTTGCTGCCATCGCCGCTATTTCTTTGCTCGTTGGCGGTATCGGCATTATGAATATGATGCTTACCACAGTTACCGAAAGAACCCGCGAAATCGGTTTGCGTAAAGCAATTGGCGCCAAAAAGAATGACATCAGTATTCAGTTTTTGGCAGAATCAATTATGCTCACCTTTTTAGGAGGAATGATTGGCGTGTTTTTAGGGTGGCTCATTTCTTTTGCCGTGAGCGTGTTCGCCAATATTCCCACCAGTGTTTCTTTATCTTCAGTACTTTTGGCTTTTGGCGTTTCCGCCGGTATCGGCATCGTTTTTGGATACTATCCGGCACGTCGTGCCGCGGGACTTAATCCAATCGAGGCCTTACGTTACGAATAATTTTATTATTTATTAACTCTCATAATTTATGAAAAAGATAGTTGTTCCGGTTTTAATTACGGCCGTGGTTGTAGGCGGTTTATCATTCTATGGTGGCATGCAATATCAGCAAAGCACACTTAATGCTCAAAGACAGCAAAGAACGGGTAGTTTTGGTGGAGCCGGTGGTATTGGAGCGGCAGGTTTCGGTGGCGCAGCAGGTGTTCGCGGACAAGCCGCCGGCATGATAAATGGTGACATTATCAGCAGCGACGATAAAAGCATTACTGTAAAAACACGCGATGGTGGCTCTAAAATCGTTTTTTTCTCCGGATCAACCGGCATCACAAAATCAGTTGATGGTGTTGCAAGTGATTTGGCAACAGGTAAAACGGTAATTGTAAGTGGTACAGCAAATTCAGACGGCAGTGTTACCGCACAAACAATTCAGCTTCGCCCACAGGCACCTGCAGGCACTCCAAATACAACCTCTCAACAAACTCAAACTGGCGCTTCGGAGCAGACTAAAAAATAATAAGTTCCTAAGTTTTCAACCCGGCGCCCTTTTTTAAAAGCACCAGTGCGATTGTTGCCAGTGTTATTGTGAACCCAACCAAAATCGCTGCGCTTACTGCCACATTCACGTCGGAAGCTCCAAAAAATCCGTAACGGAAACCGTCAATCATATAAAGAACGGGATTTAATCTGGAAAGATTTTGCCAAAAAACCGGCAAGTCTTTGATCGAATAAAAAACTCCACCGAAATAGGTCAGGGGAGTCAAAATAAACGTTGGAAAAATACTGATATCATCAAACTTTGTGGCAAAAAGCGCATTAATAAAGCCTGCCAAAGCAAACAAAATTGAAGTTAAAACAATAAAAGTTATCACAATGCCAAGGTTGTAAATCTCCAAATGCGTAAAAAAAGCCGAAACAATAAAAATAATTATACCAACCAGAATTCCCCTAAGCACTCCGCCAATTGTAAAACCGGCTAAGATGATCCAATTTGGCGTGGGGGAGACCATCAGTTCCTCAATATTACGATTGAATTTAGCGCCAAAAAAAGAACTCACCACGTTGGCAAAAGAACTCGTAATCACCGCCATCATCACCAAACCCGGCACAATGAAAGCCATATAAGGAACACCATGAATGTTTTTGATCTGTGAGCCAATAAAAGCCCCAAAGATCACAAAATAAAGAGCTTGATTGATCACCGGAGGCAACAAAGTTTGCATCCAGATCCTTAAAAATCGGACTATTTCTTTTCTGACAATAGTGTAAAAAGCGATCCAGTTATTTTTTAGTATCATGCGTTTTTAAAATGTTTAAAAATAGCTGCTCCAGGCGGTTTCCTTTCGGTTTTAAATCCTTAACGGTAATGCCATTTTCATGAAGCAGTGAAACCAGATCCGTCACATTCTGGTTGAGCCCCAAGTCCACTTCCATCGTCGAATCATCAATAACTTTTAAGTCGAAATCCTGAATTTTGCCCTGACCGATCAGTTTATTCACTGTTACCACATAGGTCTGCTTTTCCAATGAATTTACCAGATTTTTCACAGTTCCGCTTTTTACAATTTCACCTTCTTTAATAATTGCCACGGTTTTGCAAAGCTGCTCAGCCTCTTCCAGATAGTGCGTAGTCAATAAAATGGTGGTCCCGTTTTTGTTTAGTGCACTCAAATAATTCCACATCTCATGACGGAGTTCCACGTCGACTCCAGCGGTTGGTTCATCCAAAATTAAAAGTTTTGGCCGATGAACCAAAGCTCTGGCAATCATCAATCTTCGCTTCATCCCGCCGGAAAGTGCTCTTCCAGGTTGCCCGCGCTTATCCCATAAATTCAAAGCTTTCAAAATATGTGCCGTTTCTTTTAACGCAGTCTGTCGCGGCACACCAAAATATCCGGCCTGTGTTACCACAATATCTTCAACCTTTTCAAAAATATTAAAATTAAATTCCTGCGGAACAACACCGATTAACTGTTTGGCCCTATTCAAATCATGATCAAGATCAAACTCATGAATTTTCACCAAACCGGAAGTCTTGTTCACCAAACCGGTCAGAATGCCAATAATCGTAGTTTTTCCGGCACCATTTGCCCCAAGCAAAGCAAAAAAATCACCCTTCTTTACCTGAAGATTCACGCCTTTTAAAGCCAGCGTACCGGTTGAATATTTTTTTGTTAGATTTTCGATTGTGATTGCATTCATTTTAGAATTTTTTTCATGGATTTATAATTTATAAACGGGACTGTAAGATTAGCCAAAAGTAGGCCACCTGTAAACGAGGCGGCCGGATAAACCTGCAACATCACAAAGGTAAAAAGCGCCGTAAGTACTCCAAATTTCATTTGTTGATTTGGGAAAATTGGAGCGGTCTTTGGATCTGTCAGCATAAAGAAAGTAAAAAAGAACGAGATCCCGATATTTAAAAAAAGTTCCTCCACAATCACCAAATGATAAAAATATGCCTTATAACAAATTAAAGCCGCAAAAGTTATCAAAAAAGCAAAAATCATTTTCCAGTGGCCCGCGTATTTCATCATCAAAATCGCCCCCAGAATAATCGTTATAATATGGCTGTAATCAGCCCACCAGCCCAAAGCTATTTTAAAAAACAGCATACCAATTAAAAGACCAAACGCCGCCGGATTTAAAACCGACCGTTTATTTATTTGGAAAAGATATTTGGAAATAATCGCCAAAACGGAAATCACGGCAATTGCCACAAGCGAAGAATTCGGCCCGGCCACCATGCCAATAATTAAGCCTGTAATAATTGCCGATTCTGAAATCTTCCATTTCTTGGTTTTCAAATAATCGGCTATCCCGCTTGTTAAAACCGCGCAAATTACCGCTACCGCAAGCTGTCCCAAAACACTTTCGTAGCCATAATGATAGCCGGAAATAATTCCTGCTATTAGAAGCAAAATTATGGTCCACTTTTTTACATTTAAAGTTGGCATAAAAGCGAAGTAAATTAAGGTTGGAAATAAGCTCTCATTTTAGGGCTCATGTAGAGCTCATTTTTATTATCTATCAGCAAACAGGAACAGCCTTCAAATTTTTCTATAAACAAAATAGCACTTTCTACAGGCATAAAAAAGATCGCCGTACTTAAAACGTCGGCCATTTTTGCCGTAGGTGCAACAACCGTAACGCTGCTAAGTTCATTTTCCTGATTTGGCGAATTAGCCGGATTAGAATTGGCGCGGTTAGCCTGCGGAGCTGCCTGGCTCGCCAGATGTGCTGCCGCGTTAACCAGATGCAGCTTTCCTTCATCCGCCAATTTTTCTTTTCTAAAATAATTCCCGGATGTACAAATTGCCGCGTCAATAATATGAAGAACAGTTATCAGCTTTGTTGGATTTTTGGGATCACGAATGCCAACATCCCAATTTTTTTTATTTGGAGGAGTGCCTTTTACTCTAATGTCACCGCCAGCTTCAATCATCACGGCAGGCTCTTCAAAGCAGTCCATGGCCAAATCAATCGCCAATCCCTTTATCACACTGTTTAAATCCAAGGCCGCATTTTTTGGGAGTAGTACCGTCGATTTTTCTTTGTTGACCACGATTTGTTCAAAAGCAGCTAAATCCTCGGAAGTTTTAATTTCGGGAAAACTTTCATAATTCCGCTGAAAACCGGGCGTAAACGCGCCAACCAACGGATTAAATGCGCCCTCACTTTTTTCCGCAAAACCCAACGCATAATCCAAAACATCCAAAAACAAAGGCGAAACACTGGTAACCTCGCCAGCTTTACCGTTTACCAAACAAATTTCCGAATCCGCTTTAAAAAGTGAAAATTGCTTCTCCAGATCCTTAAAAACCATAAAAGCTTTTTCAACACTTTTCTCCGTTTTTCCACCATTTCCTCCGCCAACGGACTTGTTTTCCCCGGCATCGTTTGAATAAAGAGTGATTGTAACTCTCGTATCCATACTGGTTTGCTCAAATATTAGTGGCTGCATGAAAGCTATTTTGATTGTGCAATAATTTGTTTTAAATCATCTCTAAAAGCATCACTTGTATAAGTTGCTCCGGAAACGCCATCAATTAAATCGTTCTGGGCCTGCATTGCCTGTTTTGCAAGATAAGAAGCTGCATAAATAGAAGGAGGGGAGGCGGGAATTTTAATTGGTTTAACACTGGTCCATTGCCCATTTTTAACGGTAACTCCAATTGTTAACGTTCCCCATGGAATATCGGAAGATGCCTTATAAACTCCATCTTTATAAGTACCAAGGCGGGTTATCTTTTGTATGGCGGGCGGAGTATTCACGTTCTGTCCCACAACGGGAGTCGGGATGGTTATTTGTTGCGTGGCAGTCTGAGTATCCACATTTTGGTCCGCAATAGCAGCTGCCATCTGATTTTCATTCATTTGATTAATATAAATCCAGAATGCAATGATGACGCTGCCGCTAACAATACTTAAAAACATGTTATTTGCCAGCACCTTTTTCAAATTTTCAGAAATAGTCATATAATTTAAAAATATCTCATCCATTTTATGCTCTTTCACTTATTCTTACAAAATTTTTAGACAAATATTTCAAAAAGGGTATAAATGATACAGAAGCATATTTTGTGTTGTATGAACATAAAGGAAAAATTTCTAGAAATTTACGTTACTGTCGGCACGGTACTGACAGCTATTTTTGGCTTGTTGACTGTCATTTTAACCGGTCAGGGGACTTTATTCCAGGGCAAATTGGGGATTGATCAAAATCTGGTTTCTCAAATTCAAAACCGGGACATAGCCATATCACAGTTAGAATCTATCAACATATCGGAAAATATCCCTTTAAAAGAAAATCAGGGAAATGTTTTGCTGAAATTGAATTTGCAGGCATTAAAACCAATCAGTTTTCAAAGAGGCAATCTTATTTCTATCAATCTTTATAGCAATCAGAGCTTCGGCAACGTTAAAAGTTGCTCACTTTCTTTTATTGATCCACAAAGCAATTTAAACACTCTGGTCGACGAAAAAGCCCCAGTGCCTACACTCACTTCAAATTATCAGGTGCAAAAAGCCCAGCTCCCTTTTGATTTTTCCAAAAATAAATATGCGCTTAACTCTAACGAAAGCGCTACAGTCGAAGTAAAATGCAATATTTCCGCTAAAATCGATCATCAAAACCTTGAAGCTTCTTTGGATGATTCCAAAGACCCAAGTCCAAGCCTTTTTCCGGTTACTTACAGTGATAGTCAGGGGCAGACACTTCAATACAATCCACCTTCAGCCTTGATGGGAGCAACTGCAACCTTTTAGCCAAAATTCAGCCATCGGAGCTTTGACAATAACCTGAAATTGCTTTAGTTTGAAAGCTCAATCCCATACAATTTTCGATGCTTCAAGAATTTCTCCAACGTTTTAAAGAAAAAGAAAGTGTCATCAATCAATGGCTTGAAGAAAAAAGGAAACTGGTCGGCCCGGAACCGCTTTATGCTTCCGTTGATTTACGCAATGCCGGTTTTAAAATTGTTCCGGTGGACACCAATTTATTTCCTGCCGGCTGGAACAACCTCTGCCCTAATTACGGCCGCCAAGCCGCAGAATATTTTAAAAATTATTTTGATACTTATTTCCCGGGGACCAAATGTCTGCTGATTATTCCCGAAAATCACACCCGCAATCTTTATTATTTTTCCAGTCTTAAAAGATTAAAAGACATTTTAGCCGCCTCGGGTTTTGAGGTTAAAATAGGCACTTTAAACCCTGAGCTCACCGAATCGGAAAATAAATTTTTGACCCAGGAAAACGAAGAAATTGTTCTTCAAAAAATCACCCGTGAAGGTGACAATCTTTTCGTTGGAGATAAACGCATTTGCCAGGTTGTTATTAATAATGATTTTTCCGTTGGCATTCCGGAAATCCTTCATGGAGTTAAAGAAAATCTGTTGCCATCACCGGAAATTGGCTGGCACCAGCGCAAAAAGAGTGACCATTTTGCTTTTTATCACCAGCTGATTCAGGAGTTCGCGGAAGTTATCGGTATTGATTCCTGGTTTTTTGAAAGTCATTATTCTGTTGTGGATGATGTTGATTTTGATGATGAGGCGTCGCGTGAAAAAGCGGCCCAAGCCGTTGACGCACTTATCCAAAAAATTGCGGTCGATTATGAGAAACATAAAATTCAGGGATACCCTTCCGTCTTCATCAAAAACAATGCCGGCACTTATGGAATGGCTGTAATTCGTGTAAATAGTGGCGACGACGTGCGCAAATTAAATCAGCAAAACCGCAAACAGATGCGAGTGGGAAAGGGAAGCGTTGATATTAAAAGCGTTATTTTGCAGGAAGGCGTGGTTACGGTTGAAAGAATCAAAGACCTCGTTGCCGAGCCGGTTATATACCTTGTCGGCAATAAATCCGTAGGTGGATTTTACCGTTTGAATGACGAAAAAGGCGATAATGATAATCTGAATTCAAAGGGAATGCAGTTTGCAAAATCATGTTTCCACGAAAATATCGGTTACGAAAATTTAGCCGATCCAACTTTGAAGCAGGATGATTTAACGCCTATATATAAGGTTATTGCCGCCATCGCCAGCCTTGCTTCCGGATATGAACTTAAGGCTTTAAAACAAAAATAATCACGCCCAAATTATGAAGCATCTTTTTATTATTGATCCGCTTTCGGAAATTTTCAAAAAAATTCTGAATGATTCTTCCACGCTTTTAATGCAGGAAGGATTAAAACGCGGTCATGAAATTTACGTTTCCACACTGGATAATCTGCTTTTAACTTCGCAGTTTTTAAAAGTAAAATGTCAAAAAGTTTTAGCAATCAATGACCAATCCGTTGAATTTGAATCAGCCTACCAACTGGAAGACTGGCAGGACCAATTTGCTGAAGCCTTTCAGGTTATTTGGCTTCGTAAGAATCCTCCTTTTGATGAAACTTACCTGATGCACCTGGCTCTTTTTGACGGTTTAACCGGTTCAAAAGTATTCTTCATCAACAATCCGCAAAGTATTCGTGCACTCAACGAAAAACTCACAATTTTAAATTTCCCCAACGATATTATTGAAACAATCGTGACCATGAAGACCTCGGAAATCCATGATTTTTGGCAGCAACATAAGAAGATTGTCGTGAAAGGTTTAACCGGTTTTGGTGGCGATTCGGTAATTTTAATTGAAGATTGGAAAAAAGATCACCCAAACTTGGAAAAACTTAGTCAGAATGGCAAAAGATTTTTAATGGTTCAGAAGTTTATTGAAAACGTTGTTGAAGGAGATAAGCGCGTAACCGTCGTAAACGGGAAAATTATTGGGGCTTTGGTTCGGGTTCCTCCGGAAAATTCTTTCATTGCTTATACCGGTGGAGGAGCCACGGTTCATCAAACTACACTTTCCATAGAGGAAACAAAACTTGCCGAAAAAGTTGCCAAATTCTTAAAAGAACACGGCATTTTTTGGGCGGGAATTGACCTGATTGACGGCAATCTTTCGGAAATAAACATCACTTCCCCCAGCATTTTAGCCGCAGCCAATCGCAAATTTGGGCTCAACCTGGAAAATAAAATTTGGAATGAACTGGAGTTCCATTTATAATACCCCCCGATTATTTTAAAATTATCGCATGTCCAAAGAAATCACTTTCAATACCAAAAAATACGTTGAACATGCCCTGCAAAGCCTTAAGGACAACGGCCTAAAGATCACCGATCCCCGCAAGATGATTGTAAATCTTTTGGCCAAGAGCGAAAAAGCGCTTTCTCCATACGAAATGCGTGACCTTTTAAAAAAGCAGAAAATTCATGCCGATGTTGTAACCATCTACAGAGTGCTGGAAGTGCTGGAGAAAATGTCACTGGCCCACAAGGTTTTGGCTGTTAATGGCTATATTCGTTGCAGCACCACCGAAGATGAAACTGCGTGTCATCATTATCTTTTATGCAAAAATTGCCGAAAAGTTGAAGAGGTTGAAGGCGAGAATCTTCACAGCCTACAGACAAAAATAGCCAAAGATTATAAGTTTGAAATTACGTCACACTATTTGGAATTTACCGGACTCTGCTCCGAATGTTCGCAAAAGCCAAAGCGCAAATAAACAGGATCAAAGACAAAAATACGATTGCTCCTCCGGCTATCACATCAAAATAGAAGGACAAAATAAGCCCTGCAAAAACGGCAATCAAAGAAAAGACCGTGGCATAAAGCATAGTTTGCTTGAAGCTTTTGGCTATTTGCAGTGCCGTTAAAACAGGGACCACCATCAAGGCACCAATAAGCAAAACTCCCACTATACGCATGCTGAGTGAAACCGTAACAGCCGCCAATGACATTAAAAGCAGATTAAGGTTTTTGACCGGAAGTCCGCTTACCTTGGCCGATTCTTCGTCAAAAGCTATAAAGAAAAGTTCTTTGTAAAATCCAAGTAAAAATACCAGCATCAAAACGCTCAAACTTAACATAATATAAATATCCTGAGTTTCAACCGCCGTAATACTTCCAAACAAATAACTGAAAAGATTCACATTAAATCCGTGTCCAAAGCTGATCAAAATCAGGGCAACCGCCAAGCTTCCGGATAAGAAAAGCGAAAGAGCTGCGTCACCATAAATTTTTTGATTCTCACGCAATTTTTCAATCACAATCGCAGCAATTATGCAGGTAACAACTGCAGTCAAAATCGGATAAATGCCGCTAATTAAGCCAATCGCCACACCGGCCAAAGCCACATGCGCCAACGAGTCCGCGAACAAAGAAAAGCGACGCATCACCAAAAATGTTCCAATCAAAGGTGCAATAACCGCGATCACTCCGCCGGCTATAAACGCCCGGACCATAAAGCTATAATTGAATATTTCGAACATCATTTGGAATTCTTTTAGAATAAATTTTTAATGACCGTGAAGCACCATGCGAATATTTTTGCCGTAAAGTTTTTTCAGATAATCGTTTTTCACAAAATATTCAGGATGACCATGATAAATCAAAGTCTGGTTGATACAGGCAAAAACGTTTGCCTGACTGGCAATAACATCAATATCGTGTGAAACCAAAACAATTGTCAGACCTTTTTCTTTCCGCAACTGTTGGAGTAAATCATAAAATTGTTCCTGTGCCTTAATATCAATACCAATAGTTGGTTCATCCAACACCAGCAGTTTTGGATGACTGGAAAGTGCTCTCGCAATAAAAACCCTTTGCTGCTGACCTCCGGAAAGTTCATGCAACGGGGTGTTTTCATATTTCAACATACCGACATCCTTAAGCGCATTGCGGGAAATCTCGTAATCTTCTTTTGTTAACGGGTGAAAAAGTCCACGGGTTTGAACGCGGCCCATTGCTACTATTTCACCTACTGTAGCCGGAAAACGTTGGTCAAAGTGAGTTGCCTTTTGAGAAACATAACCAATCAGATTCCGTTGTTTGAATTTTCTCACGTCAGTCCCAAACAGCGTAACAACGCCTTTTTGCAAAGGTAAAATCCCCATCATCAATTTTAACAATGTCGATTTTCCGCCACCATTTGGCCCAACCATGCCAATAAAGTCACCCTGCATAATATCAAAATCAATATCGGTCAAAACGGGTAATCCCTTGCTGTACTCATAACTGACCATTTTTACGCACACCAATGGAGTTTTTTGATCTGCGATTTCAGTATGAGTTTTATGTGTGTGTGGCATGCTTATTTTTAGAATTGCCTGTATTCTAATCGCAATATTATTGCAAGTCAATTAAAACCTTTAACAAATAATAAAATCGGGCTATGATTTACGCACATTATTTATGAATTTCAATGATCACAAATCTTAAAAAAATTTCCATTCTTTTATTGGCGGGTTTTGCCTGTGTTTTTTCAGCGCCATTAACTTCGAATGCTCAAGCTCAAAATCCAACCAGCAATAGCATTTTTTTTAAGGCCGAAATAGTTCAGGTCGCTAACACTCAAGAAGAAATTGCAGAGGACGGTACCAAAACTTACATTCAAACCATAGAATTAAAAGGTCTGGAAAAACCATGGAAAGATCAATTGATCACGGTAAGCAACAGTGAATTCAACACTCTCGGACCCAAAAGTTATCAAAAAGGCGATGTCATGTTAATGGTCGACAACAAAGACGATAGCGGCAAGGATCATTTTGTAATTGTCGATTTTGTGCGTGAAACGCCACTTTATTTTTTGGGATTTATTTTTGTTGCCCTGGTTGCGTTGATCGGTAAGAAAAAAGGATTAAAGGCCTTATTCTCTTTATTTTTAAGTTTTCTGGTGATTATTTATTTTATGGTTCCGCAAATTGCCGGTGGCTCGGATCCGGTTTTAATTAGTGCGATTGGGGCGATTTTTATTACAATTTTAACGCTTTATCTGACATATGGGTTTACTTACTTTAGTCACTTGGGAGCGATAAGTGTAATAGCAAGTTTGCTTATAACGGTCATTATGTCGCAGTTTTTTTCGGATTTAACCAAGCTTACCGGCAAGGCCGAAGAAAGCGTTACATATTTAACACAATTACTAGGTCCAAATTTTAACGCCAGGGGATTATTGCTGGCCGGCTTTATAATTGGCGCATTGGGTATTTTAGATGATGTGATTATTAACCAGCTTTCTTTAATTGAGGAGCTGCACAAGGCCGATAAAAATCTTTCCTCGTTTGAACTTTTCAAACGTGGTTTAAAAGTTGGAGTCGATCATATTTCGGCAATCGTGAACACGCTTTTCTTGGCCTACACAGGCGCATCATTGCCGCTACTTTTATTGTTTGTTGCCGATAAAAGTGTTCAGTACAGTTTTACTTCGGTGATCAATATGGAAATTATCACAACCGAAATTGTGCGCACGTTAACAGGTTCAATTGGGATAGTCCTTTCGGTTCCAATCAGCACTTTTTTTGCCGCCATTTTTATTCCAATGTTTTTCAAAAAAGGCCACGAGTTAGCTCACAAACATCACACTCACGTGAAGTAAAAATCTTTAACTCAATCCACCATGAAGCTTACAAGTTCGGCTTTTGAGCATAATAGTTTAATGCCCCACAAATACACTTGCGACGGCGAAGGCACGAATCCGCCACTTCAAATTGAAGGACTTCCGGCAAAAACCAAAAGTATTGCTTTGATTGTTGATGATCCCGACGCTCCAAATGGCGACTTTGTTCATTGGCTGGTTTGGAATATTGATCCAAGCATTAAAGATATTCGCGAAAAATCCATTCCGGTTGGATCGGTTGAAGGTTTGACCGATTTTGGCAAACCGGGCTGGGGCGCGCCATGTCCACCCGGCGGAACCCATCGTTATTTCTTTAAATTATATGCTCTGGATACCGCATTGGACATTTCGCCAAATAGCAAAAAAGCCGACTTTCTTAATGCCGCGCAGGACCACATTCTGGCTCAATCCGAACTAATCGGACTTTATAAAAGGACAGATCTTGTTTAAAAAACAGCCGGCACAATCAGGTTTTTGCGCTTTGCAGATCTTGCGTCCGTGGGCAATTAAATAATGCGACAACATGCCCCAATCTTTTTTTGGCGTGATCTTCATCAAATCCTGTTCAATTTTTTCGGCGGTTTTTTCTTTACTTAATCCCAGTCGATGCGATAGCCGGATTACATGCGTATCAACCGTAATTCCATCAATTATTCCAAAAGCGTTAAACAAAACCACATTGGCGGTTTTACGCGCGACCCCCGGCAGCAAAATCAATTCCTGCATGGTTTTAGGCACGTGCCCATTAAATTTTTCAATCAGCATTTTGCAGGCATTTTGAATATTTTTGCCTTTATTTTTATAAAATCCGGTTGAACGCACGGCTTGCTGCAGCTCTTCCAGGTTAGCATCTGCATAAGCTTTAGCAGTTTTATATTTGGCAAAAAGTTTTGGCGTTACCCTGTTTACAACTTCATCGGTACACTGCGCCGAAAGCATTGTCGCAATTAAAAGCTCCAGCGGAGACTTAAAAATCAAAGCGCATTTTGCATCCGGATAATGCTTTTTTAGCAATTTCAAAACGCCGCGCATTTGTTGCTGCGGCTTCCGACTTTGGATCACACGTCCTGGTTGTTTCCGTTTTATAATCCGCATCGTTTTGCTGAAAAGCTAACATTTGCTATTATAGGGCAGCTTTAAGAAAGTCCCAACCAATTCTCAAACAACAAATGAACATAAGCAATTTAAGAAACAATAAGCGCGCCATCCTTTGGATCATGGCGATTGATGCGGCCCTGGCCATTTCTTCCACGGTTGTTGATTGGCCATGGTTGATTCGTGTTCCACGTAACCTGATAATTTTTGCTCCGATTTGTTCGCTTTATCCGCTGCTTTTGCTCATCTGGCTGACACTGCATTATTTCCAAAAAAAAATCCCCACCTGGTTTACAACTTTTTTGTTTATGGGACTTGTGAGCTACGGAATTATGTCTTACATCTATTTCCCTTTGTACATGAGCTGGACCGGCATCAACTTCCACGATGTTGGTAGCATTTTATGGGTTACAGCCTATGCAATTCAGGCCTTCATCATCGCGCCGGATCTTAAAAAAATCCCGTGGTATCAGTACCTTATTATTTTTGGTTATTTCTTTTTGAAAGATTATTCCGATCGTTATTGGGGAACTTTTTTAGATGTTTTATTGGATAGTTATCCGGAATATCTAAAACTTGGCTTCACCATTAGCGTAGTTACACTTCATAGTTTTGCCGCAGGATTAATTCTGTATTTTGGATTTTCTAATTCGAAGCAGAAGCTTTCACCGGTACAGGAGCCACAGCCGGTGCAGACATTTGAAAAGCAGGAATTGCTTTAGTCAAAGGCCCCGCGGCAGGAGTAGCAGATCTGGGCACAGTAGTCGCAGCAGGTACAGGAACTTTTGTAGTTGGTACGATTGGGACGAGCATATTGTAGCTCTGACCCGGACTCAGGTTAGAACTCTGAAAACCATTATCCAAACTCAATCCCGTTGGGCCGGAAAGCTCGATTGGAGCTCTTTGAACTTTGGCCTGATCACCGGTAATTCTGCTTAAATATTTTTGAGGCAACGTACTAATCGGCAAATAAGAAAGCGGCATATAATCCAAAGGATCAACATGTAATCCGCCTTTAATGACTTCAAAATGCAAATGCGCGCCGGTTGTCATCGCGCCCGCACCTTTAGTTCCCGGCGTTCCTCCGGACAGACCAATTGTTTGTCCCTGAATAATTTTTTGGCCATTCTGAACCAGAATTTGGGAAACGTGCCCATATAAAGTCATAAATCCACCAGAATGAGCCAAAATAACATAGCTGTATCCAAAGCCATTATCGCGTGTTTTATAAACCACGCCATCCGCCGGAGCATGAATCGCCGTACCCTGATTTATTGGAATATCAATGGCCTGATGCTCCATTCCCATAACCACTCTATAAGCTTGATCATGAAAATAAGCGCTAAGTCCACGATTTGGACTAACCGGCCAACGTGGATTAAATCCATCAATAGCCTGTGTGTTGCGAATATAATCGTAAACCGAAGTTGTATCCTTCCCCAAAACAGCCTGATAATCGTTTGGATTAAATTTATCCCCAAGTTCATTAATTTTCTTTTGGATAAACGACAAATTATCACGCAAGGACTGAATATCCTTTAAAGTCTGATCTTCCTGCTGTTTAGACTGATCCAATAACTGCTGGTAAATTTCCTGTTGGCCCTGTGTTTCCGCCAAGAGTTGGGCTTTACCCTGTTTTTGGATTTCCAGATTTTTGCGTTCGCTATCCAATTGTCTTCCCAGCATTTGCATCATATTTCTGGCATTTTCAATCTCTGTTTGGTCGTTTTGCTGCGCCTTAACCAGATTTTCCAATCTGACAAAAATCGTATTTCCGGCATTTTCCAAAACCTTAAAATAGCGCATTTCCTGCAAAATTTCGCCAACCGGCTTGTCGGATAAAAGCAGTTTTGCCACATTTACAGACTCGTCACTGCCATCATAAACTGCACGATCCTGCTGGTACAAAATCTTCACATATTCAAACAACATCTGTTTCTGATTTTCAATTTCCATTTTTTTAATTTGGATATCCTCTTCCAAAGCCACAATGCGATTTTCTTTATCGCTGATTTGCCATTCAACATTTTTTATAAGATCAGTCGTATTGGCAATTTGATCATCAATATTTTGGAGTTGAGTTTGAAGAGTAAGAACCTGAGTTTGAATATTTTTCATCTTATCCTGAGTATCATTCATGTTGCGCTTGATGTTGATGTAATCACTTTGCGCAGCCTGTAATTGATCTTTAACCTGGGTTAAAAATCCACTTCGTGCAACACCCTGCAGATTTTGGGAAGGATCGGCCTGTTGAGCTTGTGCAGGGTCAGCGACGGTCTGTTGAGCCTGGGCAGGATCCATCACCGCCTGTTGCGCCAAAATAATTTTCTCGGACGCGCTAAAAGTAATGACAAATGCCAAAAGTGCGCTTAGAATAGTCCAAAATTTGTTTTTCCTCTGATCTTTCATGGTTTTTAAGTTATTCTCAATATTATAGCGAAAAAACAAAAATTGAACAATGCAAGAGGCCGCAAAAAGGTCGCCAGCTAGCGGAAAGACCTTGCAAATAAGCAATTTTATGGCAAAATGTACCCGCAAGAGCACAAAACCCTAAATTTCCCTTGCATCAACTCCAACATTTCAGTAAAATCCCACTGCTAGACATACTTTTTGAAGATGTCTCTTACCTAAAGTAATTATTAATTTAAGTTAGTATGGCACATAAAAAAGCCGGAGGTTCTACAAGTAACGGACGAGATTCACAAGCCAAAAGACTTGGTGTTAAAATTTTTGGCGGACAAGTTGTACGCGCTGGAAACATCATTATTCGTCAACGTGGAACAAAATGGCATCCAGGTAAAAACGTTGGTATGGGTAAAGATCACACCATTTTTGCTTTGATTCCTGGAAAGGTTCAGTTTCAGGAGAAGCAACTTAAAAAGTACGATGGTCGTGTGTTTAAGGACGTTCATGTTAACGTTGTTGCCTAACCTAAAAGGGCTTTCTTGGTGCACATAAGGCTATATTTTTTCGTAAAGCATGCCTGATTTCGAGTCATTTTCAGGGGGTAACGACCGTTCGGAAGCAATGGATCCGGCGGCCTTTGAGCGTTTCAAAGAAAGAATGGCGGCGGCCGCAGCTCAACTAAAAGCCATTCAGGCAGGGGAGCAAAAACAAAAGAAAAAGGAAGATGAATTGGTGAAAATTCTGTTAAAATTTATTCAAACAGGTCAAAAAAGAGACTTAATGCTGCTGGTTTCCAGACTTCTGGAACAAAATATACCGGCTGCGTTTATTGTTGGTATTCTTTTGATCAACAATCCGGAAATGCAGCAGGAAATTGGTTTAAAACTTTTGCCGGCAGGGGACATAGAAGATAAAATTGCCGTCCAGGACCAAAATCAGACTCTGCCGGATCGTTATATGCCGGACCAGACCCTGCCTTTAAAGATTAAAATTGCCATTGATGCCTGGATTCAGGAAATGATCAAATATGCCTACGAAAAGCCATATCGTCTGGTTGAAACGGGTTTGGATACGGATGGATTAATTAAACTTCCACTGCTTCAACTCACTATTATTTGTTTGGAGGATTTTTTGATTCAAAACGAGGTTCAATGCGATTATCAAACCCTAAAAAGTTTCATGAGCTTAATGCTCGAAGGCATTTTTAAGAAAATCCAGGAACAGCTAAAAACCCGCAAAGAGTTAAAGGATGGGACAGACCAAGCCTAAGCCAAGCCAAGCCGGGCCGCGCTCATGCCGCAACCTCACTCCATTTCATCCTTGCCAAGCGTTTAGGCCTTTTTAAAAAGCCCGCTTTTTTCTATGGCTTCAAAAATTTCATCTTCAGTTAAACCTTGAAGTTTTTTTATGATGATATATTCGCAAATTTCTTTTACCTCCTCCAAATCTTTCAAAGCAAACTCATGCAAAACTCTTTCCAGTTTTTCCAAATCCGGCTCGGAAATACTATTTTCCGCACCAAAAATCAAAAAGTAATCCTTAAGCTCTTTTTTAAAATTTTCATCCATAATCAACAATTGTTAATTACTAATTTTTAATTGAATGGGGTGGCCTATGGGGCTCGAACCCACGACCCTCGGGACCACAACCCGATGCTCTGCCAACTGAGCTAAGGCCACCATGCTGGCTGTTTTTGCTGGGAAATTATATATAAAGCGCCGGGAAAACACAAACCGCTTTTTTGCGCGCCCGCGACCGGAAATATTCCACTTCCCAAATCATTCCTCCTAAACTTCTGCATCCTGCGTCCGGATACACCAAGACACCCCCCGAAACTTGCAGGGGGCGTCTTTTGGGTCTTAGGAGTACCAACGCCCTAGAAAAGCCTTAGTATCCTAAAAACATGAAGGAATAATCCTTAAACGTAACAAAGTCTCTCTATGGCCTGAGCTTAGCGTATTTCGCCAGCCCGACCTCATCTATGTTCCAAAAAATTTATTCAGATCGTATGGGATCAACGTAGCATCGTAATTGCGCTCTACCGCGCCCACCTGCGTCGTTATACCCAAACGTTTCTCATCGTCATTAAAAAACTCTTCACCGTGAAATATCCTAGTTTTCAAATAATTATATTTTGCCTGTAACACCTTATTTTGAGTTCCCAATTTTCTGAACTCTCCTCCGTGTAGTATATAGTAATTATATGTTTCTGCAAAGTCTTCAAACGGATCACTCATTGCATAACCGGAAACAAAGTCCATTCTGGAAGCATCTGGTCTTAATGTTTTCTCATCCAGAAAGCTCAAACTGTAAAATTCCAAACTCGGATCGTCTTTGTAAACAGGGTTATTTCCATCTTGGAAATCGCTTTCTTCAGATGAAGAATTTCCTTCCACAACGCCCGTATCTACAATGTGTCCCATTTCATGTACCAAAACCGATACAAGTTCCGTGTCCGTAACTCCAACACATCTTAAAATGACGGTAGAGCCTCCGCCAAGCCCACGACGTGCATCCGCAGAAAATGACAATGTCAGATTTTGGAGATGAGCTGTGGCTTTTTTGGGGAGACTTAAGAGTGTCCGATAAGCCAGAGATTCGCAATGATTCAAAGAACCGGTAGAATCTGAACTAACAGATTCTGGGCCAGAGTGAAGATTTATGCCAAGATTTTCGATTCCTTTGGCATAATTATCGTCACCAACATTACTGCCCGAAACAAATTGATTATACTCAATATATTTAGTCTTAGCAAGCGCATTGTTTTCAAGGAGCTGGTTTAGTGAAGAGCCCAGTGTTGCTATGCTTGAGCCATTAAAGCCTGCTGTGTTCGCGCTTCCTGCGGAGGAAATTGATGCTTGCAGACTTGACGTTGACGGTCCTGCAAACCCAATCAAATTCCAGAGCAAAATCCAAAGGTTAAAGAATGTTACGAATTGTTTAGTCATAGGTACAAAAGAAATTCTCGGTTGAGTTTTTCTTTTTGTTTAATGACTAGTGATAGACCACTTTATTTTTGGGTCTTCGCCTTCTCCATTAGATTTTGTTCCGGGACTTGATTTTAGATTTTTTAACGAAATTTTTTCTGATCGATCCGATTACCGATGAGGATGATTTTTCCATTCCATCGCCACCATGTTTTCGGATTTTTCAGAAGATGTAATTATAACAAGAATTTAAGATAAGTCAAGGAAAACATTTACTTGATGTACTTTAAAGCACCTGCAGCGGTTCCAAAAACCATCGGCAATTTAATCCACCACGGAACTCTCCCCCCGCCTATTACGGTTACTCCACCTTCAGCCAGCGCAGCTAACACCATTGGAGTCATTGGCAAATCAAAAGCAATACCAAGGAGCCCCAATACAAGCATAATTCCGGCTTCAGTCCAGCCTTCAGTTTCAAGATCTTTTCGTCTAATTACCCCAATAATCAGAGCCATTAAACCCAAATTTAAAACCCAAGGAGAAACATCGGCTGTTGCTTTGACTATCTTATCTCCTCCTGCTTTTACAACCTCGGTCGTATCAAAATACGCTCCAGATATTCTATCGGAAATCGTAGGTTCAGGATGACGATATCCCGGCACGGATGCCCTTTCGCGATCTTGTTTTTCAGCTTGTGCTTGGGCTGCAGGGCCGAATCCCGAAGTATGAGAGTCTTTTGGAGGCTCTATTCCACATCCGGAAAGCAACAAGCCACCAGACAATAATAGTGGGGCTAACTTAGTTGATATTGCAGACATCGCACTTGTAATACGTGCCCTGGTTTCAGGGGAATCATCCAGAGTTTTGCCTGAAGAAGGCATTAGTTCGGTTCCGGTAGCGCTCATTTCAGATAACCCAGGTTGTAAATTGTGTGCAGCTTCCATAAGTATGCTTATTAAAGAAGCATACATTAATGCAAAAGCACGAAAAAGTCAACCGGAAGTCTAACTTAAGGTAACAAGTTCGCAAGAACAGGATCATACGCTTTTTGGTTTGAATAAATTAAATCGCTAGACATAGAGCTGAACAATGCGATATAAAAAGAAATCAACATCACTCACCCCACGAACCAGTAATCTGAATCCTTTTAATCTGG
>Ga0172379_10001198_pt1 | contig 54353 bp, 56 predicted proteins | sample GrowelOW334metaG_FD_119756 | JGI IMG/M metagenome (GOLD analysis project Ga0172379, IMG submission 119756) | Groundwater microbial communities from an aquifer near a municipal landfill in Southern Ontario, Canada - Groundwater well OW334 metaG | ecosystem: Environmental > Aquatic > Deep... | reverse complement strand
TATTTTCACAACGCGCCTGCGGACCGAAGCTCTTCACGCAGTGAAGGGCGAAGGTTCGTTCGACTTGCATGCCTAAAACACGCCGCCAGCGTTCATCCTGAGCCAGGATCAAACTCTCAAAAAGTTTTTACAGAAAACTTTGGAAACTGGGTGCCACCCGAAGGCGACACCGGGAATTAACTCAAATTGAATTGGCGTTCTTTTCCTTACCACTCTTCAGTTGTCAACGTTCAGGATATCCACTTCTCAACACTCGGCCCTCCTGCGCGTAAAGCTTCGGAGGGCTTGCCCTCCGTAGTTCCGCTTCGCGGAACGTAGGAGGGAAGAAAAAACAGGGAGGCCGGTTGGCTTCACTGTTCTCTCTGGACCAAGCACACGATCGATGGTGACGGAGTGTTGGTTGGGTTGGAAGGGAAAGGGGTTGGAACCGAATGTACTGTAAAAGACACTACATTATCGGCTCCAGTAGCATACGGGGGAACCTCAATCCTGTCAAGAGCGGACTGGGGGTTCGGCCGAGAGCGGATGACGGTGGTAGTAGACTGCCCCAGCAATGGCCGTAATGCCCACAATCACACCTAATCCAGCGATGACGACGGGCACGGCGACGACCCCGCTGAGCGCGCCAATGGCAACCACCGGGACAAAGGCGAAGAGGTTTTGGACAGTGTTCTGCAAGCCGAAAACGCGGCCTTGCTCTTCGTTCGGGGTACGTTCCTGCAGGACCGTCTGCGCCGAGACGAGGATGAACGGGTCGGCGAAGCCAGAGGCGCTCGCGAGCAAGATGACGAGAGCGAGACGCACGCCTTCTGGAGAGAAGAACGGCACGAGATCTGGAAGCCACCGCGTGAGCGGGACGATTGCAACAGCGAGCATGAGCGCGAGCGCGTCCAGGGTGATGCCGAAGTTTACCAGCCGATGCTTGGGAATTTTTTTCTTCAAGTGGTTCGCCAGGGCAACGCCCAACAGCGTGCCGACTGCAGTGGGGACGATGAAGACGAGCGTGATATCCCGCACGCGGAAGCCGAGGAAGTCCAAGGCGAAGGACGGCATGAGCGACGCGAAGGATTTCTCCACGGCGATGAGGATGGAGACTTGCAGCAAGAGCGTCATGATGACCGCGTCACGCCGGACGTACCGAATGCCTTCGATGAACCGCACCCAGACAAGGCGGAGGTGGTGCGCGAGCGCGAGCCGGGGACCTTCCAGCTTCGCCAAGTGGTCGGCCAGGTGGGGGAGGCGAGATGTCGCCAAGGCAGCGAGCATGTAGCACGCCAGGCCAATGACGTAGGTCATCCTGCCACCGAGCGCGTCGACAAGCGGTGCCGCAGCGCCGTACCCAACCAAGAACAGCGCGTACGTGGTAAGGGTGAAGAACGAGTTGGCGGCGAAGAGTTTCTCCTTGGGGACGATCTGCGGGATTGCCGCGGACGTGGCTGGTGTGAAGAGCTGTGAGAGCGTATGCATGGCAAAGGCGGCCACGAGCACACCAACCGTCCAGTTGGCGAACGCAATGGCAATGAGCACGCTCGCGGCACGGGTGAGGTGGGTGAAGACCAGGACCTTCCGCCTATCGTAGCTATCGGCAATGACCCCTGCGACCGAGGAGAACAGTATCGGCGGGATGCTCTGCATGCCCACCAGGATGGCGACTGCGGCGTTGGATTTGGACTGCTCATACACGGCCAGCACGAAAGCGAACGTCAGCACGTTCGTGGCTGCCAGTGAGGCTACTTGGCCGGCCCAGAGCTTACGGAAGTTGGCGATGCGCAGGACGGACGCGTCGATCTTCATACCTATCGCTTCTTCGCATGCGCTTCCCGCCACTGCTTGATAGCTGCATGGTCGCCGGAGAGCAATGCTTTGGGGACGCGCTTCCGCTTGAACACCTCAGGCCGGGTGTAGTGCGGGTACTCTAGCCAACCAGGGGTACGGTGCGATTCATCGGCCGAGGATTCGTCTTTACCGAGTACGCCTGGCAACAAGCGCGCTACTGCATCGACAACGACCATGGCTCCAAGCTCGCCGCCGGTGAGCACGTAGTCACCAATGGAAATTTCATCGTCGACGTACTCCATGACACGTTCATCAATGCCTTCGTACCGTCCTGGGATGAGGATGATTTGATCGAGCTTGGTCCACTGCTTCGCCATCGCCTGCGTCAAGGTTTTTCCTTTCGCGGCAAAGAGAATGACTTTCACTTTTTTCTTCTTGAGCTTCACGGCCGTGATTGCCTTCACCAACGGCTCGGCTTTCATCACCATGCCCGGCCCGCCACCATACGGCCGGTCATCCACGGTGCGGTGATTGTCCGTCGTCCAGTCACGGAGGTTGTGAATTTTCACCGTGAACTTCTTGGTACCTTGGCCCCGACCGAGGATGCTCTGGTTCAGGTACCCAAACGCGTCTGGCAGGATGGTGATGATGTCGAAACGCATGGAACTAGTGTAGCATTTTTCTCATTGTCATCCTGAACTTGTCCCGCCACGGCGGGATCCCGCATGGCGGTGATTTCAGGATCTCCCCGAATACAGCGGGATGCCGAAACAAGTTCGGCATGACACAAAAAAGAGGGCAGCCACCGAAGTAGCTGCCTGCATACATGCCTAGCGATCGGAGCTAGGATCCATCGATATCGCCACCGCGGAGCTTCTGGGCTTCATCACCACCGCCACAGGCATTCTGTGTTCCATCAACCCCGCCGCCGGGGAATCGATGGTGATCCGGCCCTTCGCCATCATCGCCTCTGGCACGAAGAGTCTGGGTTTCACCGTCATCGCCGGTTCTGGCATTGATTGGCGCGCCACCTTCTGCTTCCCAAACGGAATCGCCAATATCACTGCGTTTCATTTTTACCTCCTGCAGACTCGCATCTGCGATTGATTTGCTTCGAGTATACCGCGGACGTACCTCGCGTCAAACTCATTATGCGTAGTATTAGAAAGAGGCGGCTTGTGTGTAGCCGCCTGCACAAACGATCAACCCTGCCGGGTGCGCCGCCTTTGCCTCCTACCCGCCTTCTTCCGGATACCGGATGCGCTGGCCGCCGTCAGTGGGATCCAAGAGTTTCTTCACGAGACCTCCTGGTTTTGAGTTTCTAAACAGTACTGTTTTACACCGTTACCAGTGTTAGCCAAAGCATAGCACTGGTAACCCAGCTTATGTCAAAAGACCTCCAGAGGTTCTGGAGGTCTTCGTGATTTTTAGTATTTAGAGCTTCAGATCGTCAGCTAGGTCACCGCTGGGCTGTGGCGCTTGCGGCGCATCCTGGTGCGCTGGCTTGCCGCCCATTTCGCCTTTGAACTTGCGGTAGCCTTCGGGCTCATAGATCTTCATGTTCACCCGAGCGTGGTTCTTGGCGCCCACCACGCGCAAGAGCGTGCGGATGCTCTTGGCAGTCTGGCCTTGGCGGCCAATGACCTGCCCGAGGTCCGAGGGGTTCACGTGCAGCGTGCAGAGCACGCCCATCTCGTCTACCGTCCGTTCCACCTTCACGTCCTGCGGATTGTCGACAATCGCCTTGACGACGAACTCGACGAACTGTGCATCTTCATTCTGGTCTGCCATACGTCCTGTCCGATTAAGAGAGAGATTGTAAACAAAAAATAGCAGGGAGCTGCGTGGGTGTCAAAAAAGAGCCTTGCGGCTCTTTTGAAATTGATTGATTTACGCGGCTGGCGCGTCTTCCTTCTTCTCTTCTGCCTTCGGTGCTTCCGCAGGCTTCTCTTCGACTTTCGGCGCTTCGGCGGGTTTCTCCTCAACCTTTGGAGTCTCAATTGGCTTCTCCTCAACTTTGGGAGCCTCAGCCTTCACCTCTTCCTTGGGTGCTTCAACTTTCGCTTCTGCCTTCGGTGCCTCAGCTTTCGGCTCATCCTTCTTCACGGCTGCAGCTGGATCGACCTTCGGCTTCTTGGCGTGCGCCTTCTCCACCTTCTCGCCCTTGATGATGCCAGCAGTGATGAGGAGGTTGTGGACGGTCGCCGATGCCTGGGCACCCTTGCTCAGCCAGTACTGCACGCGGTCGCCTTTGACGTTGATAGCGGTCGGGTTGGCATGCGGATCGTACCAGCCCAGGATCTCCAAGGCTGGGCCGTACATGTCCTTCCGCTTATCAGACACGACGAAGCGGAACGAGGCGTGGCCCTTTTTTCCAACACGTGAAAGACGGATTGCGACCATAGTAGGGGTAGTGTAGGGGAGGAATAGGGACAGGTCAAGAGGCGTGGAGGCTAGTTACGTGAAAGGATGTAGAGGAAGGCATAAACCAAGCCCTCCTACTAAACCCTAACGAGCTTCCAAACCTGTAGTCTACCTACCGTTGACCACTCTATCTACGTCCTCCATCTTCACCGAGAGGAGCTTGGAAACGCCGTCGTCGCCCATGGTTACGCCGTAGAGCAAGGCAGCGCGCTGCATGGTGGCGCGGTTGTGGGTGATGGTAATGAATTGCGTCTTGTGCGCCAGCTTCTCTAGGATTTGCGCGAACCGGATGGAGTTGGATTCATCCAGCGCGGCATCCACCTCATCGAGCACGACGAACGGTGAGGGGTTCGAGGCGAGGATGGCGCAGATGAGCGCGATGGATGTGAGCGCGCGCTCGCCACCCGAGAGCATCCCAATGCCCTTCATGCGCTTGCCTGGCGGCGTGGCGTAAATTTCTACGCCAGTGACCACCTTCTCCCCGCGGGGTTTCGGTCCCGCGTTCAGAATTTCATCTTCTTCATCTTCGGCGTCATCATCGTCCTCATCACCTTCTTCTGACGGCGGCAATATTTCTTCTTTGACGAGTTCGATACTGGCGTGGCCGCCATTGAACAAGGTCTTGAAGTACTTGCTGAACTCCAAGGCCACGCGCTCGAAGCTGGCTTCGAAGCGCTCCTTGATGATCTTCTCCAGCTTCTCAATGGCAACTTCCAGGTCTTCGCCGGCTTTCGTCAGATCGTCGACGTGCGTGGTGAGGAAAGTGTAGCGCTCGTTGGTCTCTTTGTACTCCTGCTGCGCGTTCTCGTCGATGCCGCCGATGAGCTCAAGGGCGTGCTTCCCTTTGGCAATCTCCTGCTCGCTGGCATTCACGTCTACCACCGGCGCTTTCTGTGCTTTCTCAACGTGCTCAGCCTGCTCAATAGGGAGTTCAGCGCGGATTTCCCGAAGCAGGTCTTCTTCACGTGTCTCCAGGCGGGCAATTTCCACGCGGAGGTCGCTGAGTTGAGATTCAATTTCCCGCACCTCATCCTGCGCCTGGCGCGCGTCCTTCTGCAAGCTGAAGAGCGTATCGCGCTTGGCCTGCTCGGTGTGATTGAACTGGTCTATGCCTTTCCGCGCTTCGGCGAGCTTGGCGTCGAGCTGCGCGAGCTGGCTATCCATGTCTGCCTGCGCCTTCTGCAGCATCGCGTCAGCTTCGGCTTTGTTCGCGGGCTTCAGGCTGGCCAGCTTCTGCTCCCTGCCAATCTTCTGCAATTCGTCCTTCAGCTGCACGGCGCGGCGCTCCAGATCGTGGAACCGCTCGTCGAGCACGCGCTTCTCGGCATGCAGGTCATTGGCGCTCGCGGCAATCACTTCCTTGCGCTTCATGGTCTCGTGCAAACGGTGCTGCAGTTCCAGGAGCTCGGCTGGATCGATGCTCGGGCCTTGGCTCTGCACCTTGCGCACGAACTTCTCGGCGTCTACTTCCAAGCGACGAGCTTCTCGTTTGAGGGCTTCAAATTCCTCGGGCGTATTCGCGCTATGCACGGCAGTGAGGAACTTCTGGTGGTTGCTGACAACATCGACAACCTCCTTGGCAAGGTCGGGCAGGGTCATGGTCGTCCGGGTCTTCAGCGCTTGCTCAGCTTTCAAAAGGTTTGCCTCAATAGCTTTCAGGTCTTTCGCGAGGGTCTCTTGCTCAGTTGTGGTTATGCTCGTTTGCGCAGCGAGCTTCTCGAGCTTTGCCTTCAGCGTCGCTTGATCTTCCTCATTGTGCGCCAGCTGGGCGTCGAGGTCAGCTTGCCGCGCATTCAGCCAAGCCACGTTACTCTGCCCGGTCTGCGCCAAGGTGGCAGCAACTTTCCCGGCGAGCGCCGCGCGGTCGGTGAGCAGGTGATTCCGCTGGTCCACGAGCTGCTGGTACGTACGCTGCAGCTGGGTGAAAGACTCTTGGCGAGAGGCGCCACGCTCTTCGGTATCGAGCTTTTTCTGAATGGTTTGGACCTTTGCCAGGCCTTTCTCCTGCTCGGCTTCAGACTCTTCAACTTTGACGCGGACCCCAGCGATTTCTTCGCGGAGCGTGACGAGCTTATGCGTGTACGCTGCCACCTGGTGCTCGCGGAGTTCCTTCTGAATCTCCTCACGCTCACCCAAACGCTTCACTTGCCGCGTGAGGGACCTAAGGCGCGGGGCAATTTCATCGATGAGCAGCTGGGCCTGCGCCAGGTTCTCCCGTGTCAACGCCAGCTTGTGCTCGGCCTGCTCACGCTTCATCTGGTGCGGCCGCACACCGGCAGCTTCGTCGAAGAATTCCTTGCGTTCCCGCGGAGTTGCCAGGAGCACGGCGTCCACAGCGTTCTGGCCAATGACCGAGTAGGTCCGTTGGCCGATGTTGGACTTCGCGAGGAGGAGCTGGATGTCAGCTAGGCGGCTTGCCGAGCCGTTCACCAGGTACTCAGATGTGCCGTCTTTGTAGATGCGACGGGAAACCGAGAGCTTGGTGTAGTCAATGGCAGCTTTGCCGTCCGTGTTGTCCAGCGTCAATGTAACCTCAGCCATGCCGAGCTTGGTCTTCTTGTCCGATCCAGCGAAGATGACGTCCTCGCTCTTCTTCCCGCGGATGAGCTTGAGCGACTGCTCACCCAGCACCCACCGAATGGCGTCGGCGATGTTCGACTTGCCCGAACCGTTGGGGCCGACCACGGCGGCAATGCCGCGCTGGAACTCCAGCGTGGTCTTGTGGGCGAACGACTTGAAACCTTGAATATCGAGCTTCTCGAGGTACATGGAGCACGCCAAAAGCGAGGAAGATAGTTGTATCGTACCAGGCCAAGAGCCTCCCAGCAACAGTTTCCAGGCCTTGACGACGTGCCCAGAATGGCTAGGCTGGAAGCAAACCAGGAGGAACCATGCCGAAGTATTTCCTAAAAGCAGCTTGGGAGGAGGACTTCCGGAAAGTCACCGAAGAGCAGTTCATTGCAGCAGAGCGAGAAGCAGGATTTCACTCCAAGTTTGGTGAAAATACTGTTGCCACTGCGGGCTTCAACAGCAACGGGGTATGTGGGAAAGTCGAATACGATACCCAGACTGATGCAAAGCCTGCAACCAAAGAAGCCTAATCCGTACCGAAGTCGTACTCAATCGCCACTTGTCCCAACGAGTGGCGTTTCTTCAGGAAAAAGCAGGGACCCGGATGGATCCCTGCGCTTCAAAATCTTGTAAAAGGTACTTACGGAGCTTCTACCGGCGGCGCGCTAAGTGCTGCCTGGCTTCCTCCTCCGTATTGAAAATGTCGATATACTGCGAAATCTGAGTTAGCTCCAACATTTCCTTCGCCTCCGCTGGTACTGAGTGAAGAACGACACATCCCCCGGAATCGCGAACTGTTTTCAGGCTTGAGATGAACACCCCCAGCGTGATGGAATTCAACTTCTCCAGCTGCTGCAGATTCCATACGAAGCGGCGCGCACCCTCCTCCAGCCGCCGTCGCATTTCACCATGGAAACTGGTTACTTCCCCTGGTTGCCATCCTGCTCCCTCAAAGGCCACGTACGTGAATGTGTCTTCCACCCGAAATGTTACGAGCATTGCTTTCCTCCTTTGGTATTTACAATGTCTTTGCCTCCACCCTACGTCTGGTTGAGGAGGGCGTCAATATGAAATACCTGGTGTCGACCGGTAAAAATGCAAAATCCCCGCAGTAACCGTCACTGCCTGTTATTTTTGCGTGCTCATCATTGAGTACACTACTGTTCCACGTTCCCTATTTACTGTTGATCAATGTCTGTATGCTGTGGTTTTTCCCCATCGTGCGGATAACGAAGAATAGTCCATATCCCCCAAAGCCATAGAACGATGAATATACCAGTCATTATTACCTCCATCCGGTAGTACGTCAGGGGACCGAGATCGGCCTCGTGGTATCTCGTCGTAGCGAGTTCGTCTCCCACAATGATCTTCACGCATGACAACGCTTCAATCGCGGGATTGTAGCACTTGCATTCGACGTTGGTTGTCGTGCATTCTCGGTATCGCCCGTACTCAACAATGAGCGGCCGAGCGTACAGTACTATGAAAATGAGGAAAACCGCAGCAGCAATGATCCGGACTTTTCGCGAGGCGTAGGTGCTGCGCTCTTTGGGCATTTTCGTAAATTGGTACTGCTAGGGAGAACATCAACGTGCGCCCGTTAGCCTTTGCTTCACATCCACTTTTTAACCTGCAGGCCAGCAGCGGCAGCGGCCATCTGCGCTTCCTGCTTGCTGGTGCCGGCGCCCTCGGCCACTTTCTCTTTCCCAATGTAAAGGCCAACGACGAACTTCTTGTTGTGGTCTGGCCCGGCCTGGGAGAGGACGGTGTAGGTTGGCGTCACGCCCAGCTTCTCTTGCGCGGCTTCCTGGAACCGACTCTTCGCGTCGCGGGCCAGGTCGTTATCCATAATGTACTTCAACCGCGTGAGCACGTGGTCCGAGACGAACTTCTCCGCCGCCTTGTACCCTTGGTCCAGGTAGATGGCGCCGACGACTGCCTCGATGGCGTTCGCCAGGATAATCTGACGGGCTTTGCTCTTCGCGTCGCGCTGCTCCCCGCGGGAGAGGTACATGTAGTCGTCCATGCCAATGCCAGCCGCAATCTCGGAGAGCGTCTTAGCATTCACCAAGCTGGCGCGCCAGTTCGTGAGCTCGCCTTCGGGGTTGGGGAAGGTCTGGTACAAGTATTCCGTGACGACGAGCTCCAACACCGCATCGCCGAGGAATTCCAGACGCTCGTTGTGAGCCAGCGGGAAGTCGGCGTGCTCGTTGAGGTACGACCGGTGGACGAACGCTTGCTTGAGTAATTCAGGATTGTCGAAGGCAATCCCAATAGATTTTTCGAACTCTTGAAAGTGACGCATACAGGGAGCTAGGCCGCCGGCGGTTCTGGGGTATCGGCGGGTGGCGTGGGTGCTGACTTGGTACCGAGAATTTGGTTAACGTTCTCTGGGGTAATGACCTGGCTCTCGGGGTGGGACTGCTCTTCCTCGGCCATGTCTTTGAAGATAGAGCCGAGCACGCCGTTCACGAACCGGCCAGACGATTCACCGCCGAAGCTCTTCGCCAGTTCGATAGATTCGTTGATGGCAACCTTCGGGGGCACGTCGCTGGTGGCGTACTTCAATTCGTAGATGCCGAGCCGCAAGACGTTTCGGTCCACGTTGGTAATCTGATCCAGCGGCCACTCCGGTGCGTACTGCACGATGAGCTTGTCTATTTCTGATTGATGCTTCAGCACACCACGGACCAACCGCAAACTGAAGTCGTGGTCGTCGAAGTCTGGGGCGAACTCCTGCTTGTTCCGCTCCACCAGCGCCACGGGGTCTGCCTTCGGCTCATCGAAATCCCACTCGAAGAGCGACTGCAAGGCAATGGTCCGGGCAAGGTGGCGGTTGGACATAGGTTACTTGTCAGCTTCCTGCTTGTCCTTGCGCTTCTTGCGCTTGGCCGCGCGTTCGTCGCGCTCCTTCAGGTGCAGGACGTCTTTGCCGTTGTAGTAGCCGCAGTTCTGGCAGACGCGGTGGGGCAAAATGCTGTGCTTGCACTTCGGGCACTTCGTAACCGAAGTCGCCTTCAGGGCGAAGTGGGCGGCGCGCTCGCGCTTGGATTGCTTCGTTCGACGTTTGGCGGGAAGACCCATAGGACAGTTTCGGTGAGAGCGATATGTGCTCCCATCCTACGTACATTTGCCTCTGCTGGCAAGGATTTCTTGACTTTTCCCACCCCCAGGCGTACAACCACCCCAGAAACAGAGGAGGTTTATGGACACCAAAATTCACTCACATGAAGGCGTGCCGGCGGTCATTCGCCCCATGGGCAAGACGTGGAATGCCCCTGGTCACCCTCTCGATGGCAAGGAGATGTGCGAGTGCCTGCAGTGCGGCACATCAGTATCACACACCATTACACCGTTCGTGTTCCCACAGCTCCGTCAGACCCGCTAAACATCGCCCGCCCCCATCTGGAGGCGGGCTTTCTTATTCGTCTTGTCGTGCTTGAAAACCTGTGGTAAGACGCCTACACAAAATCAACCTTAGCTAAAGGAGGAAGTACATTGCACAATCCAATTCTCGTGGCCCTCGACGGTTTCACCGATGAAGCAAAGCTGCTCGCCATTGCCGAGAAACTCGGCCCGCACGTTGCGGGCTTCAAGCTCAATGACGCGCTCGACGTCCATGGCGTTGGTATCATCCACAAGCTATACCAGCACACCAGCTGGATCATGGCCGATCCGAAGTTGTACGACATCCCGAACACTATGAAGAATCGGGCTCTGCCGTACGTGCAAGCTGGAGCACGCATGCTCACCGTGCACGCCAGCGCAACCATCGATGGTATGCGCGAAGTCGTTACCGTGAGCCGCAGCATGAAGCTGCAGACCTTCGTCCTCGCCGTGACCGTGCTCACGTCCATGAGCGAAGAGGAAGCACACCTCATGTTCGGCAACCCGTCGAAAGCCGAAGTGCTGCAGCTGGCGCGCAATGCCAAGTTGGCCGACGCCGATGGCATCGTCTGCTCACCGCTGGAGCTGCCAATCCTGAAGAAGCGGCCCGAACTCGCCGGACTCATGTACGTCGTACCCGGCATTCGTCCGGCCTGGCACCAGAAAGCTGATGACCAGAAGCGGACCATGACGCCTGGCGAGGCGCGGAAAGCAGGCGCCGAGTACATCGTCATTGGTCGGCCGATCCTGGAGCACGCCGACCCGGTGGTCGCTGCGAAGCTCACGCTCGACGAGTGGAATGCTGCTGCCTAAGCTCATTTGCAAAACCCGCCCCCATGTGGAGGCGGGTTTTTCTCATCTGTCATGCCGGACGCCGATCCGTCATCTTGCGAATGCAGCAAGATCCCGGGTCAAGCCCGGGATGACACTGTGCAATACGTACCTACACAAACGTCACACTCGCGACGCTGTCCTTCTGCTCCTTGAAGCGCATCAGGCGTACGCCCTGCGTGTCGCGGCCGAGGACGGACACTTGCTTCAGCGCTAAGCGAATGACCTGCCCCTTCTCCGAGATGATGACAATATCTTCCTGCTCGCGCTTGGCATTCACGATGAAGGCGGAACAAATCTTGCCCGTCTTCTCTGTAACCTTTGCAGTCTTCACGCCACTGCCGCCGCGGCCCTGGATGCGGTACTCCTTCATGGCTGTGCGTTTGCCGAAGCCATTGTCCATGATGACGAGGAGTTGCTCGGTCTTCGCTTCGGAGCCGTCGGGGATGATGTCCATGCCGGCAATGGTGTCGCCGCGCTTCAGGTTCATGCCGCGCACGCCACCCGCATTGCGGCCCATGGCGCGCACCTGCTTCTCGGGGAAGCGAATGCTCTGCCCGTTGCGGGAGACCAGGATGATATCGTCCTTACCGCTGCTGGGCTTCACCCACTCCAACCGGTCTTCGGGCTTGAGCTTGACGGCTATGAGGCCCGAGCGACGCACGTCTTTGAATTCATTAATCTCAACCTTCTTGATTGTGCCCTGCCGCGTGAGCATAACCATGAACTTCTCGTCAGCGAGCTCGGCCAAGGAGAGGACAGAAGACACTTTCTCTTCTGGCCCGAGCTGCAGGAAGTTGACGACGGCCTGGCCTTTGGCCGTGCGGGACGCCACTGGCACGTCGTAGGCTTTCAGCTGGAACACACGGCCGCGCGTGGTGAAGAACAGCAGGTCGGCGTGCGTCATGGTAGAGAAGAGCTGCTCCACCATGTCTTCCTCTTTCGTGGTCAGGCCAATGACACCCTTGCCGCCACGGCCCTGGGTCTTGAACGTCTCGGGGGCCACGCGCTTGATGTAGCCATCCCGCGTGAGCATGACCACCGTGGCCTCATTCGGGATTAAGTCTTCCGCTTTGAACTCACCAACAGGGTGCGGATTTACCACCGTCTTCCGCTCGTCACCGTGATCAGCTTTGAGCTGCAGCACTTCCTTGGCCACCACCTTGCGAATCTTCTTGGGCGAGGCGAGGAGCTCTTCCAGCTCTTTGATGAGCGCGAGCTTCTCTTTGAGCTCCTGTTCGATCTTCAAGCGCTCTAGGTTCGCCAGCTGTTGCAGCTTCATTTCCAGAATGGCAGTGGCCTGGATTTCCGAAAGCTTGAACTGCTTCATGAGGTTCACGCGCGCTTCATCTTTATCTTTCGACTTCTTGATAGTGCGAATGACCGCGTCAATGTTGTCGACGGCAATCTTCAAGCCTTTCAGGATGTGGACGCGCTCCTTGGTCCGGTCCAGGTCGTACTGCGTGCGGCGGCGAACGACGTTTACCCGGTGCAGGATGTACTGCTCCAGCACGCCTTTGAGGTTGAGCACGCGCGGCTGCAATCCGTCGACGAGCGCCAGCATGTTCACGTGGAAGGTGGTCTGCAAGTCGGTGACGTCGAAGAGCTTGTTGAGGACTTTCTTCGGGTACGCGTCGCGCTTCAGCTCAATGACCACGCGCACGCCATCCTTGTCTGACTCATCACGAAGGTCGCGTATGCCTTCCAGCTTCTTATCCCGCACCAACTCAGCAATGTGCTCCAGCAGCGATGCCTTGTTCACCTGGTAGGGGACTTCGGTGACGATGATGTGGAACGAGCCGTTCTTCGTCTCCACGATGTCGGCCTTGGCGCGCATGACAATGGCGCCCTTGCCCGTGGAGTAGGCCGCTTCAATTTCTTTCTTGTCGTAGATGTGCCCACCGGTGGGGAAGTCTGGCCCTTTCACGTGCTCCATCAGGTCATCCACTGTGGCTTCGGGATTTTCAATGAGGAGGTTTATGGCGTCGCACACTTCCGAGAGGTTATGTGGCGGGATGCTGGTGGCCATACCCACTGCAATGCCGACCGCGCCGTTCACCAACAGGTTCGGCAGCAGGGCGGGGAGCACGCTGGGCTCATCCTTGGTGCCGTCATAGTTCGGGATGAAGTCAACGGTGTTCTTGTCGATATCCAGCAGCATGGCTTGGCTTATCTTCGCTAAGCGCGCCTCGGTGTAGCGCATGGCTGCGGCACGGTCGCCGTCCATGGAACCGAAGTTGCCCTGCCCTTGCACGAGCGGGTAGCGCATAGCGAAATCCTGCGCCAAGCGGACCATGGTTTCGTAGACGGCCGAGTCGCCGTGCGGATGGTACTTACCCAGTACTTCACCAACGACGGTAGCGGACTTTCGGTACTTGGCCGCGTGCGTCAGGCCCAGCTCCTTCATGGCGAACAGGATGCGGCGGTGCACGGGCTTCATGCCGTCGCGCACGTCGGGCAGGGCCCGCGCGATGATGACGGACATGGCGTAGTCCAGGTACGACTCCTGCATTTCGGTGACGATCGGCCTCGCTTCTAATTTCCCGGCGCGCGAAAGTGTCACCAGCGCTGGCTGCACGGGCTGCTTCGGCGGAGGCATTGATTTTTCACTCTTCGCCGGCTTCTTAGTTCGCATTGCGATTTTGGTTAGCCGACGCATTCGCATTGCCCTGCTGATTCACGTTGCCATTAGAGGTGGATCCGCTTACGGCAGATGCATTGGTATTGCTTGTAGTATCTATATCGTCTGCCGTCACTGCGCCGGAATTTGGGAAGACCTGCTCACGGAGGTACTGAATATCTGCTTCGGTAGGCGCGTTCACATCCATATTCTTAATCTTCTCATCGCCGCCTTTCCGGAAAACGCTCACGAGGTCAGAGGCTTTCTGCTTCAACGTGTTCCAAGCGGAGTTATCGCCATTCACATTCCCGAGCCGAGAACCCAACGTACCAAACCAAATGATGAGAATGACAGCAGAAGTCCCAGCCACAATACCCCACATGAGTCGGCGGCGGCGAACAACCTCCAAGGGCGAGAGCACGGGGTTAGCTTTCGCCTTCACCTTGAAGAACCGCTTGGGCTGCTTTGGGTTCGGCGTAATGGCATCGAGCTGTGGCATAGAGTGCTTATGCTGCAGGATTGAGGAGGATGACCCTCGTCTCTTCCTGCGGCAGATCTTTCTTCACGATCTTCAACTTATCTTCACGGCCGTTGGTCGTCAGGCCCATCTGCTTGATGAACTTATCCACGCCGTCGATAGGGAAGCGCTTGGCATCCAGGCCGGGAATTTTGTAGTGCATGGGGATGACGATGCGCGGTTCCAGCTGCGTGATAATATCCACGGCCGCCTTCGCGTCGATGGTGTAGACTCCGCCCACTGGGATGAAGAGGATGTCGACGCCGCTGAGTTGCTCGAACTGCTCGTCCGTGAGCTTTGGCTGACCCAGGTCGCCGAGATGGGCCAGGGTCATACCTTCGGCCTCAATGCGGTACATCGTAATTGCGCCGCGATCTTTGCCTTCGTTCGCATCGTGGTATGCCGCAATGCCGTGGGCAAAAACGCCACGCACTTCGTACTCACCTGGTGTTGCGGCAACGTATGGTGAACCCCCTACATCAGCGATATTGTTATGGTCGCTGTGGTCGTGTGTCACGAGCACGAAATCGGCCGTCACCTTCGGCAGGCGAATGCCAATGTCTTTCGCGTACGGATCAATGAGGACCGTTGCGTTTGAGGTCTGGAGCTTGAAGCAGGAGTGGCCGTACCAGGTGATAATCATGATTGTTTTGGGACAGGAAAACGGGCATCTCGCTTCTGCAGGGTACCAAAAAAATACCCCGTTGGCAAGGGGATTTCAGGCTCAAATGAGGGAAAAACTTATCTTTTGTCATCCCGAGGTAATCCTAGGGATCTCGCATCCACGGTTTGTGGATTTACGAAATTCGAGATTCCTCCCTTCGGTCGGAATGACACATTCACTCACCTAAGGGCTGCCCGCGCTAGCGAATAAAATTACGCGGCCAGAGGCAAATTCTGATCAATATCCTTTGTGGACGGCAATTCGTCGTCCGCGTCCTTACCTGGACGAATGTCAGTTACTTCAGTTTTCACGCCAGGTGTTGGTACGGTTTTCTCCGTGCCAGAATCTTCCTTGGCTATACCAATGCGTGGGATGGCAACGTCATCAGCGCGATCAGTTGGCTTGCCTTCAATTCTGCTCAACCCAATACCACCAGCAAGCTGTACCGAACTACGTGACGGAGGTGAGGCGTGCTGCCCAGGAATTGCCGGGGCACCTTGGTCTTTCTTCAGACCCGTACCCGCAGTCTCACTCGCACCCGCAATCGTACCGCCTTTGAATAAGTTGGGTTTCGTTGCCGAGTTTGCCGATTTTCCCCCAGTTGTGATGCTTGTCTTATTTTCCGTACGTTTCCCGCTTTCCAAATCTGCTCGCTCCTTCTGTGCCTGGTAGAGGTTCATGCCCTGTCTCGCCTTAGCAACTCGTCTCTCTTGAAGAATCTCACGCTCCGACTTCACAGGCTCTTTACTTGTATCTTGTTCTTTCTGTTCGCCCACCGCGTACCGATCGATTTTCTTCAGTGACTCATCGCTATCAAAATTTTCACGCAGCTTGCTTCCTTCATACGCGCGAATACCCATCTTCTCAAGTGCCCGACGGTTCGGCGCGAATTTCTCTGGGTGTTTCAGTATTTCTTCCTTCAACTCCCGAAAAGAATGTTTAAATTCATTTCGGGTTATCGTATCTTGATCTCCACGGAGAATACCCAAATGCTGCCCTTCGGCTTTCCCAAGGATATCTTTCTTAAAAGTAGTTTTGCTTACACCCTTTGTATTCTGCCCTGCCTTGGCAACAACGGAATGGAGAATTTGCCGAGCGACGTTCGTATTGATTCTGGTGATCCTCGCCATGTACATACTATACCAGAAAAAAGTGTTTTAGTCAATTCTTGCCAGAAAATCTCCGGCGCCGTAGTATGCAGAGGCTCTTTGCATTTCCTCACGCTTCTCACCATCGCTCGGTTAGCGTGCCGGGCGAGCCCACCAGTCCTTCCACAGTGAAGGGCGTGCCGGCTAGATCCGTTTTTTATTACTATGACCAAGCCTACAGAACCGCAGTCAGCGTTCGCGCAGCTCCTCGACTCATCCAACCAACCCACCTTACCCAAGGTCGGGGACATTATTGAAGGCACGATTATTGCGCTCTCCAAATCTGAAGTCCACGTGGACATCGACGGCATTATGACCGGCGTGGTCCGTGGCAAAGAGCTCATTGATGAATCTGGCGAGACTGCCAGCCTCAAGGTGGGCGACAAAGCTCGAGCGACGGTGCTGGAGCTGGAGAATGAGAATGGCCAAATGGAACTCTCGTTCCGCCTGGCTGGCCACGAGAAAGCCTGGGGCGAACTCGATACCATGCTCGCGAGCAAAGAGCCAATTGCCGTTACCATTATTGCCGCGAACAAAGGCGGGCTCATGGTGAAGGTTGGCCGCGTGGATGGCTTCCTGCCAGTCTCCCAGCTCACCCCCGAGCACTACCCACGTGTGGACGGCGGCGACAAGTCCCGCATCCTGGAACTCCTCAACAAATTCATTGGCACGCAGCTCACGGTAAAGCTCTTGGATATTGACGAGGCCGCAGGCAAGTTGATTGTCTCGGAGAAAGCTGCCTGGGAAGAGCAGCGCTCCGAAGCGCTCCGCGCCTACCAAGCTGGGCAAATTATTGAAGGCAAGGTCACGGGTGTGGTGGACTTCGGCATCTTCATTGGCTTCGGCGATGGTCTGGAAGGGCTCGTGCACATTTCGGAGCTCGCCTGGCAGCGCATCGACAACCCCAAAGGCGTCTTCACCGTCGGCCAGCCCATCAAGGCCATGATCATTGGCATTGAGGGCGCAAAAATTTCCCTTTCCCTCAAACGGCTCGAGGATGACCCATGGCAGCAAGCAACGGAGAAGTACCACATTGGCGATGTCGTGAAAGGCAAGGTCGCCCGGCTCAATACCTTCGGCGCGTTCGTGGAGCTCGACGACATCGTGCACGGTCTCTGCCACATCTCGGAGCTCTCGCACAAGCGGGTGAAGGATGCTGGGGAAATTGTTCGGCCAGGGGACACGAAGGAATTCAAAATTATCTCATTCGACGCAGTCCAGCACCGCATGGGTCTCTCCTTGAAAGCGCTCCAACCTGTACCAGAGGGCATGGAAGAAGAGAAGGCCGAGAAGTCTGACGCCACAGAGAGCGATGCCCCAAAAGCTGAAGCGGAAGGCGCAGCCCAAGAAGGCGACGTGACCCCAACAACCTAGCAGAGAATGCACGATTGCTCGGAAATGGAACGGACAGTATACTAAGTCCTACCTTTCTTGCGCTCAATGGCTATGAAAAATTTCAGCAAAAACTCCCTCCTCATCATCCTCGCGTTCTTCGTGGTCATGTTCCTCTTCTCGCGGGTGAACGGTGAGAGTGCAAAGACGAAAACGGCAAACCTGGGAGAAATAGTAACAGCTATAACGAATGGGACCGTCAAGCAGGTGGAGGTCGATGGCAACAAGCTGAACGTCACGTACAGCAACGACGAAAAACGCGTGGCGTACAAAGAGTCAACAGATTCTTTTACCGCGATGCTGAAAGACTACGGCGTTGCACCGGAGAAAATTGCCGTACTGGATATCCAGGTGAAGCAGCCATCGGGTGCCACGGTTTGGCTTGGTACGCTCTTGCCTATTCTCCTCCCACTCATCCTCTTCATTGGCTTCTTCTGGTTCATGATGCGTCAGGCGCAGGGCATGAACAACCGCGCCATGTCGTTCGGGCAGACTGCCCAACGCGAGCAACCAGACCAGAAGCAGCGCACAGGCGTGACGTTCAAAGATGTAGCGGGCGTGAAGGAAGCCAAGCAAGAACTCGTCGAAGTCGTGGAGTTTCTCAAGTTCCCGAAAAAATTTACCGCGCTTGGCGCGAAAATCCCCAAGGGTGTCCTCCTCGTCGGTAGCCCAGGCACAGGGAAGACCCTCTTAGCGAAAGCGGTGGCGGGGGAAGCAGACGTTCCGTTCTTCCACATCTCGGGTTCAGAATTCGTCGAGATGTTCGTCGGCGTGGGTGCCAGCCGCGTACGCGACCTCTTCCGCCGCGCCAAGAAAGCTGCCCCATCGATTATCTTCGTTGACGAAATTGACGCCGTCGCCCGCCAGCGTGGCTCTGGCCTGGGCGGCAGCCACGACGAGCGCGAGCAGACGTTGAACCAAATTCTCGTCGAGATGGACGGCTTCGACACCGATACGAACGTCATTATCATTGCCGCGACGAACCGGCCCGACGTCCTCGACCCAGCTTTGCTTCGACCAGGCCGTTTCGACCGCCGCGTCATCCTGGATCCGCCAGACATGGTGAGCCGAGAGGAAATCCTGAAGGTGCACAGCCGCAAGAAGCCGCTCAGCCCCGACGTCGACCTCAAGAAGATTGCTCAGCGCACCCCGGGCTTCAGCGGCGCAGACCTAGCCAACCTCCTCAACGAGGCCGCTATCCTCGCTGCCCGCCGCAACAAGAAGCAGGTGGAGATGATCGACTGCATCGAGTCCATTGAGAAGGTCATGCTCGGGCCCGAACGGAAGAGCCACATCCTCACGGATGCGGAGAAGAAGATTACGGCAGTCCACGAAGCTGGGCACGCTCTCGTCTCGGCGAGTTTACCGAACGCTGATCCGGTGCACAAAGTTTCCATCATCTCCCGTGGACAGGCGGCGGGGTACACCCTGAAGCTGCCGGACATCGAGAAACACTTACACCAGCGCGCCGAGTTCATTGACGACCTGGCGGTGATGCTCGCTGGCAACATCGCCGAGCGCGAAGTCTTCGGCGACGTAACGACTGGCGCGCAGAACGACTTCCGCCAAGCTACGCGGCTCGCCCGGAAGATGGTGACCGAGTACGGCATGAGCGAGCTGGGCATGCGCACCTACGGTCAGAAAGAGGAGCTTATCTTCCTCGGCCGCGAGATTAGCGAGCAGCGGGACTACTCCGAGAAGGTCGCCGAGGGCATTGACGCGGCGGTCGACAAATTCCTGAAGCAAGCTGCGGAAACGGCCAAGAAGACCATCCACAAGATGCGGCCGGCACTGGATGCCATCGTCACTGCGCTCCTGGAGAAGGAGACGCTGGAGCAGGAGGAGTTCGCAACCCTGGTGAAACCGTTCCTCCCGGCCCCAGTTCGAGTGACAGACCATTCGGAGTAGGGTATAATCCATAGCGTCCAAAAGGAGAAAAACGCTATGACACCCAACCCAATGTACCGACAGACCATAGCCGAAGCCTGGCGTCTCACCCGTCGCCACAAGTTCTTGTGGTTCTTCGGGTTCTTCGCCATCCTCATGAACTCCGGCGTGGCCAGCGGCATAGAAACGTTCTTCAACAACGTTAGCTACTTAGCAAACTCTAGCGACAACATTGCCAGCGTGAAGCAACTCTACCAAACCAACACCCTTGGCTTCATTGCAACGAACGTCGTTGATTTCTTCAAAGCCATAACCCTAGAGAATGCGTTGACGCTCCTGGTAATCTTAGCAATATTCATCTTCTTCTTGTGGATTGCAATTGTTTCTCAAGGATCGCTCATTACCGCAACAGACACGTTCCGCCAGGGGAAAAGTGTCAGCCCCGAGCAGAGCTTCATGAATGGTACGCGCCTCTTCTGGCCCCTGCTCTGGCTGAACCTCATGAAGTACATCCTCAGCGTCGGCGTGGTCATCGTCTTAGGATTGCCGCTCCTCTCCCTCTACCTCATCCGCGGGCAAGATTTCTGGATGAACATCCTCCTCTTCTTGAACTTCATCATCCTCGTCCCGGGAGCCATGGTGCTCGCCTTCCTCCTGCAGTTCGCCTCTGCCTACGTCTCCCTGAAGAACCTCCGGCTATGGCCAGCAATTCGCAGCGCCTGGACGCTCTTCCTCAAGCACTGGCTTGCCACGCTCGAAATGGCGTTCCTCCTCTTCCTCATCTACTTCATTGCAACCGCAATTCTGAGCATCGTGTTCCTCCCGCAAATCCTTAACATGTACGTGAATAACGTTACAGGGTTTCTCCCCGGACTTTCGGGGTACATCAACGTTTCAAATGTCGCGCTCCTCATCATCGCAATCTTCTTAACTTCCATCTACTCCACATTCCAGTACACCGCCACCACGCTCTTCTTCATCAAGCTAGAGCAGGGTACAATAACCTCGAAGCTCGTCCGCTGGTTCGGCCACTGGGGTACCATTGGCGAATCGAAAACGCCAGCGTTGAAGGTCGCAGCGAAACCGACGAAGTAGCGTTCCCAAAAGGGCCGCGGCCGATCTGCCACGGTGCTTTCATGTACCTGTCCGTTTGGTCGGCCCCCCAGGACTCGAACCTGGAACCAGTCGTGTATAAGACGACCGCTCTACCATTGAGCTAGAGGCCGACCGAGCGGCAGGACGTATACGCGCGCTATACTGTGGGTATCGCATTGAGTTTCGTTCAGAACTGCACAAAATGCAAGGTACTCATCCGCTCCTCGCCATGCAAGCACTCCGTAATCATCCATCCATTCAGCGTATAGCGAAAGCTCTCCCTTATGAGGCGACGCTCTACGTCGTCGGCGGCGCGGTGCGGGATGCGCTACTCGACCGACCAATTACCGACCTCGACCTTGTCGCTGCCGGTGTAACTATTGCTGACCTGAAGCAAGCACTGACCAAGCTCGGCGACGTTGACGGTAGCGGCGAGGGCTGGGGCGTCCTTGGTCTCACGCTTGGCGATCAGCGCATCGACGTTGCCCTCCCGCGTGAAGAAATCCAGAAGAAAGGTGACGGCCACTACTTCGACGCGCGGGTTACAGCGCAACCAAATTTACCCATTATTGATGATCTGCGGCGTCGAGATTTCACCATCAACGCCATGGCTCTCGACGTTCGTACAGGTGAGCTCATCGACCCCTTCCATGGCGAAGTCGACGTGCAGCACAAGACGCTCCGCACGGTGGGGAACCCGGTGACGCGCTTCGGCCAAGACCACTCCCGCATTCTACGGTGCCTCCGCTTCGCCACCCAGTTGGGCTTTACAATTGAACCCATAACGTGGGAAGGTCTGCGTACCGTCGTGCAGCAGGTTGGGCAACTCAAAGTCCCCAAACGCATCTGGGAGCAGGAATTTGCCAAAGCTGCTGAAGCAAATCTACCAACCTACCACGAATGGCTTCGCAAAGCTGGAATAGAACGACTGCATGCCTGACCCAGCACCACTTTGCACTCACGAAACGCTAACGACTAATGAATAACCAAATGGATGACAAAGAATGCAAAGTGGTGCTGGGTGACGTCCACATCATCACCGAAACCCCAGACTACGTGGTGCTCGATAAGCCCAGCGGCTTGCTCGTACACGCAGCGAACCACCACCCTGGCGCAGACACGCTCGTACAGTGGCTCCTGGAACGCTACCCAGAGGTGGAAGGTGTGGGGGAAGAATCTGACCGACCTGGGATTGTGCATCGGCTCGACATGGATGTGTCGGGCGTCATGGTTGTGGCACGCACCCAAGCGATGTACGACCACCTGAAACGGCAGTTCCAGAACCATGAGGTGCAGAAAACGTACCTGGCGCTCGTGCACGGCGTACCTGGGAAACCTGATGGCACGATATCCTTTCCATTAGGGCGCTCCCGCCGCAATGCTGGTCGGATGGCATCCCAGCCGCTTCCGACAGAGAAGACGCGCGATGCTGTGACCCACTTCGCTGTACAAGAGCAGTTCACCCACCTCACGCTCCTTGAGGTGACCATTGAGACAGGCCGCACCAACCAGATCCGCGCGCACCTGCTGGCCTTTGGCCTCCCCATCGTTGGCGACACGGTGTACGCCAGCAAGAGCGTAAAGCAGAAGGTGGCTCTGGACCGACCCTTCCTGCACAGCTGGAAACTAGCATTTACGGACTTGGCAGGAAGCTTGCGGCACTTCGAAGTACCGCTCCCAGAGGTGCTCACGGCTCTCCTGGCAAAGCTCCGCCCTTGACGGGAGAGCGCCTCATCCGTACACTACGCAGGCATATGGATACTATCCTCGAGACCGGCAAACTGAAGCAGCGCACTGACCTTCCCGCCCTCAAGCCGGGTATGGTGGTGAAAGTGCACCAGAAGATTAAGGAAGGCGACAAAGAGCGCATCCAGATCTTCGAAGGAACTGTCCTCGACGTCCGCCATGGCCAAGGCCTGCACGGCACGTTCACTGTCCGCAAAGTCTCCGAAGGTATTGGCGTAGAGCGCATCTACCCTTTCCACACCCCGACCATCGCGAAGATCGAGATTGTGAAGCTATTCAAGGTGCGTCGGGCAACACTCAGCTACCTGCGGGATGGGAGCTACAAGAAACGGTTGAAAGAAGTTCGGAAGGACACCAAGAAGAAATCGAAGGCCTAGGCGGACGTGGTGCAATTGGTAGACACGCTACCTTGAGGTGGTAGTGCCCGCAAGGGCTTGGAGGTTCGAGTCCTCTCGTCCGCACCAAAAGATTCGGCGCCACTTGGTGGTGACGAATCTTTTGCTGTAGGTGAGAGAGGACGAGAAGGGCGGGGGTGAGAGGCGGAGCGCAGGTCACGCTTGATGACTGGCGTTTTTCCGTGTATACTTTTCCTCCCGACGCGAAAAAATTACGTCGGCCACGGTTCGCCGTTGTGTTCCTCGCTGCTAACAAAGCATAACCTATGCTCACTGTCCGCAAAGCAAACGCCGAAGACGCTGACCGCGTCGCTGACTTGCTGAAGGCAAAGTACAGCTTTGCCACAGTAGCAGAGGCACGGACTGCTTTCGCGTACGAACGAGCGTACCACCACTTCCGCGTCGCGGAAGATAGCGAACGCATTCTCGGGTTGATTAGCTGGCAGCCACAGGGTACGACGAAACACGGGGTTGCAGAAGTGACGCGCTTTGCGGTCTTGCAAGACGCCCCAAACCAGACGGCAATTAAGGAGCAGCTCTTCGATGCCACAATTGCAGAGGCTGAGCTCTACTACGAGAGTCGGGGGACGAAGTTACGAAAAATTTTCTCCATGATCCACGCCGACAGCAAACACCTGCAGAATTTCTTCGCCAACAAAGGCATGCACCAGGAAGCTGTGCTCAAAGACCACTACCACTTTGGGCAGGACGAATTGGTATTCTCCATGTTCTTAGGCTAAAGGCCGGGGGCAGGGCGCACTCCTCTACAGAACAGAGCCTACCGAATTTTGGTTTTGGGAAAGGGTCGTGCTAGACTCCAGCGTACATGCAAGCCCGTTGCTTCCGAACAATCATTGCGTGCGCGGTCGTGGCCGTAACCTTCGGCATTGGCCACAGTGTGCAGGCGGCGCAGAACGTTAGCACGTGCGCTGTGCTCGATGATGCTGGGGAAACCTACACGCTCACAGCGGACGTCTCGGCGACAGGGACGTGCTTTACCGTTGCCCAGAATGACATCACCTTGAACCTCAATGGTCGCACCGTAACGTACAACACCGGCGCCGAGGACATGCGGTACGGCATTGCTATCCCGCCGCACTACCTCACGCGAACATCGTTTCCGGACACGGCTATACCAGACAGCGCCTTTACCTTGGAGAAACGGAACTTCACCGTGTACGGCGGCACGCTTACCCAGGCATCAGGCAACGGCACCAATAGCCACGGCATTCGTGGCATGCATAGCCACAGCATTGCCATTCACGACCTCACCATCAACGTGCATGGCGATGACACAGATGCCGTGGAGTTCAATGAGTCGGACACCATCTCGGTGTACCAGAATACGCTGAACAGTACGTCGACCGTGGTCACCAACAGGCACCAAGGACGCGGCGTCGTGCAGTTCGTGGAGACTTCTGGTGGGAATCGCGTCTACAGCAACACCATCACCGGCGGTCCGCAAATTGGCATCCGCATTGCGGGGTACAACCTGAGCACGTACCCCGCAGACGAGGTGCACGGCAACACCATCCGGCAGAATGGGAAAGTAGCCAACTGCTACGCCATTTCTGCTGGGGCCAAGAACATGAAAGTCTACAATAACCTCATCGAGCCGCAGAACGGCCGCGGCATTCACGTTGGTAATGACAACCAGCGTATCTACGGCAACACCATCACGGTGAAGGAAGGCAAGAATGCAGAAGTAGACCCAGGCTGGAGCCACGGGATAAAAATTGAGGAGGCGACGAATGCCAAGATTTACGACAACGTGGTCACGGCCATTGCCACCGCGGGGTACGGGTACGCGTACGCCTTGGATATTTCCGTCAACGCAAATTCGAACAACGAAGTGTACAACAACACCTTCACTGCAACGACGGATACCGCGGACTTGCGCGCCGTCGCTGTACACATTGTAGGGCCGGTTGCGCTTGGGAATGGCATCGATATCCACCACAATACCTTTCGCTCGAACAACTACAACGTCTGGGTGAACTGGAACGGCGGGCACGACGTCCTCTTCCGCTCCAATACCTTTGAACGCTACGGTACGCCCATCAACTACCACACTATTGCCATCCATAACGGCGGGGATAACGCCAGCTCCAACATCCGCTTCCTCGATAATGCCACGGGGACCGGCGCTTCCATGCACGACCTGAACTACAACCCTTACAGCCCGGGCTTCAGCTACGGGGTGGAGCAGTACCTGAACGTCGTGGCGAAGAATGCCGCGGGCTCGCCAATAAGCGGCGCGAGCGTGACAGTGAAAAATTCCAGCGGCGCAGTAGCTGTCTCCGGCACCACGGCCAGCGATGGCAGCATCGTCCTCGTAGTCCCGACGCACTGGTACGCCGGCCTCCCGCTCACCGCAACCACGTACACACCGCACAGCGTGAGCATTACCGCGAACGGTTTCCAGGCTGCATCAACCAGCGTCAGCCTCACCGAATCCAAAACAACCACGTTCACCCTGCAAACCAGTGGCAGTTCCAGCAGCACGGTTTCAGACTACACCGCACCGTCAAGCTACGACCCAAGCACCCAGGGAGTTAACGAGCCGAGCACCGCACCGAGCGGCACGGCACCAACCTCCAGCGCCGGGAACCGGATCATTACCTCCCCGCAGGCCAGTGGCGGGCCGCAAGTGAGAATCTTCAACGCCCAGGGGAGGCTCCGCGCGCAATTCATGGCGTACGAATCTGCATTCCGTGGCGGCGTGCACGCAATCAGCGCAGACTTAGAAGGCGATGGCATTGAGGAAATCATTACCGTACCAGCGAGCAACCACAGCCCGCAGGTGAAGGTATTCAACGCCAATGGCAGACTGCTCGCCACCAAGTACGTCACGACCCTGGCGTACCGGCACGGCTTCCAGCTAGCTGCGGGTGACGTGGATGGCGACGGGAAGGCAGAGATCGTTGTCGCCGCAAATCCCGGTGGCGGGCCGCAGGTGGTGGTGCTGGACTACGCGAGCGGCAAGCTCACGACACACGCCAGCTTCTTCGCCTATAGCAAAACGCTTCGGGTCGGTTTGCAGCTCGCGGTTGGAGACGTCAACGGCGACGGGAAAGCAGATATTGTAACCGCACCGACACGCAACGCCAGCCCACAGGTTCGGGCGTTCACGGACCGCGGCCGCGTGCTCGGTGGATTCTACCCCTTCAGCAAGCGCAGCCTCGTTGGCGTCCGGCTGGCACTGGCAGACGTGAATGGGGATAGCAGCCAAGAAATAATTACCGTACCAGGCCCAGGCGCAGTTGCCCAGGTTGCCGTCTGGACGTACCGCGGGCAGCGTCTGGTGCGGTTCAACGTCCTGCCAACGAAGATTCGTACCGGCGTGTTCATACAAGCTGCAGATGTCGACGCCGATGGCACAGTAGAAATCATCACTGCGCCGCTCGCGGGTGCCGGGCCAGAAGTATCGGTCCATAGCTGGCGCGGCCGCCTTGAGCGCCGTTGGTTTGCGTACGCGAAAAACAACCGAACGGGAACCAACCTTGCCATTCTCGATGCTGATGCAGACGGCGACTTGAATATCGTCACGGCGCCCGGGAGGGGGAGTAGCCCGTTGGTGAAAACGTTCAGCAGTACCGGGCGCCTGCTCAGGCAGTTCTTCAGCCATAGTCAGAACTTCAAAGGTGGTGTTGAGGTAACTGGCGTGTAGCAGCCGCGCGACAAGTTTGTTGGGAATGAGTATGATGGAGATGCTATGGAACCCAAGCTCTTCGTCGCAATGAAGGCCTTCATCATCCACGATGGGAAGGTGCTCATTGTACGTGAATCATCGAATTACCAGGATGGCACGAACGCCGCTAAGTACGATATAGTGGGTGGCCGCATCAAGCCCGGCCAAGCCTTTGATGAAAGCCTGCGCCGAGAAATCCGTGAGGAAACTGGGCTGGAAGTTGAACTCGGTCAGCCTTTCTACGTTGGCGAGTGGCGACCAATTATCAATGGTGAGCAAGTGCAAATTGTCGGAACGTTCTTCGAGTGCCGCACCAGTTCCGATGTCGTACGGCTAAGTGAAGATCACAATAACTACCAGTGGATTGACCCCAAAGACTACCAGCGTTTCAACCTCATCCCGAATCTCGTACCAGCTTTTGAAGCATTCCTACAACGTTAACCGAAACGACTATGCAGTACAACAAACTCATCCGCGATAACATTCCAGAAATCATCATCAGCAAAGGCGGGACGCCGGTGACGCACGTTGCCACAGCAGCAGAGTTCGAGGTGAAGCTCCTTGAGAAGCTCGCCGAAGAAGTGCAGGAGTTCACTGAGTCGAAGAGCGCTGAGGAAATGGCAGACATTCAAGAGGTGCTCAAGGCGCTGTACGAGCACTACGGCTTACAGGCTGAAGTAATCGAGGATCTCCGGTGGAAGAAAGCGGCGGAGCGAGGAGCGTTCACCAAGCGGCTGATCTTAGAGGAAAGCTGAATAGTAAATGTATGAAAGAAATCCACGTCCTATGAGTAACCACCCTCGAGTCGGTGTTGGCGTCATCGTCATGCGAGATGGCAAAGTGCTCATGCACCTGCGGAAGAGTACCCATGGCAATGGCACGTGGTCTTTCCCCGGGGGTCACTTAGAGTACGGGGAAACCCCAGAGCAGTGCGCCTTGCGAGAGGTCGCGGAAGAGTGTGGCGTAACCATAACCAACCTCCGCCGAGGTCCATACACGAACGACGTCCACGAGAGCGAAGGGAAGCACTACATCACCCTATTCATCCTGGCTGACTGGGTGGTTGGCGAAGCGCAGGTTCTGGAACCCGAGAAGTGCGAACGGTGGGAGTGGCGTAACTGGGATGACATGCCAGAGCCAGTATTCCTGCCAATCCGACACTTGAAAGAGCAGGGCTACGGCCCATTCTCGACGAAGGAATAATGCTCGCGGTTCACCTCGCAAGCATTCTTCGGCCCTACCTTGCATCCGTACAAGGACGCGAGTATTTACCGAAGCCTCCTTTCATCATTGCAGCGAACCACATAAGCCCACTGGACCCAGCGCTCTTTTTGGCTGCAACGGGATTGCCCATACGCTTCCTCGCCGCGGGGCATCTCTTCACGCGCTCCTGGGGTTTCGCCCGGCTGTACAACGAGCTCACCATTCGACGTCTCGGGCGAGCAATCACAACTGGCCCTGGTTGTATTGAATACAGCGTGCGAGTCCTCTCCTCGGGTGGCATTGTTGGCATCTTCCCAGAAGGCGATATCCACCCAGCGGTACGTCAAAACCGACTCCACACTGGCATTGTAATCATTGCCCAGCAAGCGCAAGTCCCAATTGTGCCAGTGCACATTGCGGGCAGCGAACGCATCTGGAAATTCATGGAGACGTTCGCACCGTGGCGGTTGCGCGCTGCGCACATTACTATTGGCAAGCCAATCTCTCCGCCGAATGCTCTGAAAGATCGAGAGGTGGCTTTAGCATTTGCTACAGACGTAATGGAGACTATCGCTGGACTCAAGGAATAAGAAAAGCCTGCGCGATTGCTCGGCAGGCTTCGTTAAATGTTCAGCAGTTTTTCCACAGCCACTCGATGTAGCGAAATGCATCTGAGAAATTTGCGACATCTCCCTTTGCCGTGTACGTACGGATGCGTGCGAACTCGCCAGCAATGAGCTCCCACTTCGCCACAACTTCAGGCTCGTACTCACGCAGAGTATCGAATGGACTGACGATGACTTGCACCGGGAGTACTGGGATCCACAAGTTGTTACGGAACACTATCTCCTGGACAAAGGTGAGCCACGCCCGCAGCAAGTGATAGTGCGGTGCGTACACTGCGACGCTCGTAGCGCCAGTATGTACAACTTGCTCGCAAACCCACTCTGCTTGATGGCGGGTATGTTCGGCACTCGGTTGGACGATAAGGCCATCATACCGGGTGAGTCCGTACCGCCGCGTGAGACTCTCAACGGTTTGCCATTCAGCGAACTTCTCTCGTTGGTTCTGACCAGCAATGAAGCAGAAGCGCGCTAGGCACCCTGGACTTTGCCAAGCCTTCAAGACCTGAGCAACCCGTTCGTCTTCACCAAGGCCAGTGCTCAGCGTTGCAAGGGCGTCAACCTTACGAGCGTCTGGCAGCAAGCTCTGCATGAGTACGAGCAGTGCGGCAAGCTGATCGTTAGGGTCAAGCGGCTCCTGACGCGAAAAAACCCGTTCATTCAAAGTGCGCCTTCCTTATGTGTGTTGTTCTGTATTCCACGTGTTAGCCAAAAAAACTACCACAGCACAGTAGGAATGTCAAAGCCTGCGCTCGACGGGCAACATCTGTGTTAGGATACGATTATGATTTCCTTCCGCATCCACAAGAAATCCAAGCGCAGCCACGCAAGGCTAGGAGTTCTGAAAACACCGCACGGTTCCGTCCAGACGCCGGCGTTCGTTGCCGTGGCCACGCAGGGCACGGTGAAGGCGCTCACGCACGACCAGCTTAAAACCACTGGGACGCAGATTGCTATCTCGAATACCTTTCACCTGCACCTGAAGCCAGGGGAGAACATTGTTGCGAAGCACGGTGGGCTCCACACGTTCACCAAGCTCCCAGTCCCGCTCATGACCGACTCGGGTGGCTTTCAGGTGTTCAGCCTTGGCTTTGGCAAAGACTTGCAGATTGGTAAGATCGGCACGGGACAGAAGGCTGGAAAAGTTCGGGAGGGTAATCAACCGAAGGAAATTCGCATCACCGACAGAGGTGTGTGGTTCCGCTCGCCCGTGGATGGGGGGAAGCTATTCCTCGGGCCGAAGGAATCCATTCGCATCCAGCAGAAACTCGGCGCAGACATCATCCTGGCGTTCGACGAGTGTCCGCCGCCAGTAGCGAACCATGCGTACAACCGAGCATCACTTGAAAAAACGCATGCTTGGGCACAGCTCTGCCTACGGTACCGCACCAGTAAGCAAGCGCTTTACGGTATTGTACAGGGCGGAAAGTACAGAGATCTCCGCATCCAGAGCGCCAAGTTCATCGGCAGTTTGCCCTTTGATGGCTTTGCCATTGGCGGGGAGTTTGGCAGCGACACCAAGGGGATGCGCAAAATGCTGGAGTGGGTGAATGCTGAACTGCCAGAGAACAAACCCCGGCACCTACTAGGCATTGGCCACCTCAAAGATATTCCTGAGGTTATCAAATCGGGCGTCGACACGTTCGACTGCATCGTACCCACGCATTACGCACGCCACGCCACGGCGTTTACGAAGAATGGCCGTCTCGACTTCTCAAAAGTTTCGCTACTGCAAGAGAAACGACCAATCGACCCATCCTGTCGATGCTCTGTGTGCACAACCTACAGTCGCGCATACATTTGCCACTTGGTCCGCGCCAAAGAAATGAGTGGCCTCACGCTGCTCACCCAGCATAACCTCTTCTTCTTCAACGCGTACGTTGCGGAACTTCGAAAAGCCATACGCAAAGGTACGCTATAATGTGGCCTATGAACACACCAACCCTGCAACCTGTCGCAACGAGCCCAAAGATTGAAGTCCCAGTTGCTGCTCATCGTAAACCCGGCATTAACTGGCGCTTTGAGTTTGGCCAGTACGGATTTGCCACAATCATTGCGGCAGTACTCTTTGGCTTAGCATCACTCTACCTGAATGCCCGGAGTGGAAATTACACGTTGAACATTGCCAACCGAGCACTCGCTGATGCGGCCTTGCTCTTGCTGGTTCTCGTGCTGCTCCTCGGGCCGCTCACGCGCTGGTACAACACGTTTGATCGGTACTTGCAGTACCGTAAAGAACTTGGTCTCACGGCAGCTGCGCTTGTCGTCGCGCATTTTGTCATCTCGTTCTTTCTGGTGACCAGTGCGAGTGGCCGTGTCCGGTTTGTTACAACCGGAGCAAAGGGCTTCCTCTTCGGCAGCCTGGCAATGCTCGTGCTCATTGGTCTTGCTGCTATTTCTTCCACAACGCTCATGCGGGCCATTGGCAGCAAGCAGTGGTGGAGCTTGCAACGCTGGGGCATTCGCATTGCGTACGTCACGACGCTCCTCCACGTGTGGTTCGTAGCCCTGCCACGTTGGCGCAGCTGGTACACGCTTGGCGACCCACGCGTCATGCACGATCAGTGGCCGAGCTTTGGCATCCTCACTGGGTGGCTCGCAATAGCGGTGCTGGTGTTGCACGCACTTGAACACGCAAATGACAGAGCTGCGCGTGTGTGGTGGCGCATGATGCTCGCGCTCGTGCCTTTAGCCTGGATTGTGACACTCTGGATTGGCAGGAAATTTGCGTGAAGTTAGAAAAGCTCCTCAAGCAGTACGACTACCACGTACCGCAACAACTCATAGCACAACGACCCGCGCGGCCACGGGACAGCGCCCGGCTTCTCGTTTACGACCGGAAGACCAAACGGACGCAGTTCGATACGTTCCGCAATCTTGGCAAGTACCTACCACCGAAAGCAGTACTCGTCTTCAATCAAACCAAAGTCATACCTGCGCGTCTAACGCTCACCAAAAGAACTGGTGGCAGAGTTCGTGTGCTCTACATCGCAACCGAAGGAAAATACATTCGTGTCTTAGCAGACCGGGCGCTGTCCCACGCCGAAACGTTACGCCTGACGAAACGATATTCATTCACTGTAGTGAAACGTGTGAATGCAGGATGGCTACTTAAACCTTCATTCTTCATTACTCAACTTAAAAGTATCTTCGATCGTTTCGGCGTGGCGCCGCTGCCGCCGTACATCAAGCACTCGCCGCTCACCGAAGCTGAGCGTAAAGCCCAGTACCAGACTGTCTTTGCGAAACGCAGCGGCTCCGTGGCCGCCCCGACAGCATCACTGCACTTCACCAAGAGCCTTATAGCCAAGCTCAAACGTCAAGACTTTGGCGTAGAGTACGTAACGTTGCACGTGAACCTCGGCACGTTTGCGCCACTCACCGAAGTGCACCTCAAGACGAACCAGTTGCATAGTGAATGGTACGAGGTGAACAGTACGACAGCCAAGCGCCTCAATGCTGCAAGAGAGCAGGGCGGGCCAATAGTCGCGGTGGGGACGACGGTCGTGCGCACACTCGAATCAACCTCGAACGCCCGTGGACACCTACGGGCGAAGGTCGGGGAGACCCGCCTCTTCATACAACCAGGCTACAAATTCCGATTTGTGAACAACCTCATCACGAACTTCCACGTACCACAGTCAAGCTTGATGATGTTGACGGCTGCGCTCACGGGCCGCGACCAATTGCTGGCGATCTACCAGGGGGCATTGGAGAAAAAATTCCGCTTCTTCTCCTTTGGTGATGGCATGTTCGTAATGTAGGAAGCCAGTGCGACGCGAGGACGGTCGTGAAAGAAAAGAACTCGTACGCTGTAAGTAGCAGTAGTGGTATTTGCATCATTTGAGTACTACTTAATGTACGAAAGGGGGTGAACCGCATGCAAAAAGTTTCGGTCTTCGATTTCGTAGCCATAGTCGCGCTGTGGTTCGGCGGCGTGAACTGGGGTTTGGTGGGCCTCTTCCAGTACGACCTGGTGGAGAAGATATTTGGGTCGACGCAAAGTACGGGTGCGCGCATTGTGTACAGTTCCATTGCTCTTGCGACGCTCTACATTGCAATCTCTGCGTACGTACGAGAGAGCAGGAAGACGGCTCCGCTCAGTGCTAAGCGCGTACGTTTGCCCTCCATGCAGTAGCGAGCATTGGCCGTAGGGCGGCTCCCCGGGAGGAGAATTGCCACGCCAGGCGTTGTCAGGCACAATGCACGTGCATGCTCTACCGCCACCTCATCCGCCCCATCCTCTACCTGCTCAAGCCAGACACCATCCACCCCATCGTCGCAGGCGGGAGTGAGCTTGCCGCACGGACGCCTATCCTCGGCCGCGCCCTACGCCGCTCCTTCCGCGTGGATGACCCAGTACTTCGAACAACTGCGGATGGCGTCACCTACCCAAACCCCGTAGGCTTATCTGCGGGCTTTGATAAAGACGCGCAATTCCTGCACTTCGAAGAAGCGTTCGGTTTCGGTTTCGCCGAAATCGGCTCTATCACGGGTCAGCCGTACCGCGGGAACCCCAAGCCCTGGGCGCGACGGATGGTGCGGAATGAATCCTTAGTAGTGAACTACGGTTTGAAGAGCCAGGGTGTGGAGCGCGTGGCGCAGAGGCTGGAGCGGACGCACGTGGCCATGCCCTACGGTATCTCCGTTGCGAAGTCGAATCTGCCAGACTGCTTCGGTGCTGCGGCTATCGAAGACTACGTGAAAGTCTACGTGCGCACGAAAGGCCTCGGGCAGTACGCCACAATCAACTTGAGCTGCCCGAACACCGCCGATGGCACGCCGTTCAGCGATCCCGAGACCCTCGAGCCGCTCCTGAAGGCCCTTACGGACGCACGGGCGCAGCACAATATTCACAAGCCAACCTACCTCAAGATTAATCCAGACATGGCCCGCGAGAAGCTCGACAGCATCGTTGACCTCGTGCAGCAGTACGAGCTGCAAGGGCTCGTCATCGGCAACCTCATCAAAGACAAGGCTCGCGCGCACGCCCTACTCGACTACCCGGAAGACCACGACCTCAACTGGCCGGGAGGTATCTCGGGCAAACCTGTGCGCGCCCTCTCCACCGAAACCATCCGCTACGTCTACAGGAAGACGAATGGGGAAATGACCATCATCGGCACCGGCGGGATATTCACCGGCGACCACGCGTACGAGAAAATCCGTGCTGGTGCCAGCCTGGTCCAGCTCATTACTGGCTTCATCTTCGGTGGCCCCGCGACGATTCGCAACATCAACAAGCGTCTCCTCGTGCTGCTCAAACGGGATGGGCTCTCGAGTATCCAGCAAGCCGTTGGGGCGGACCATCACTAGGGGATTGCTTGCCGAGAAGCCTTCTGGTAGCATGAGGCGTACCTGAATTCAGCGACGGCACCTGGCGACGTAGTCCCGATTCGGCATCGCCGAATCGAGGACCCACGATTCGCTCATGGGCGAATCGGGACCAAGGCGGCCAGATGCTCATTTTTGCGGCGGTGCTCTGGCCACGTAGCCAAGTGGTAAGGCGAGGGTCTGCAAAACCCTTATACGGCGGTTCGATCCCGCCCGTGGCCTCCATGCACCAGTCGCTACGCTCCGGTGCATGGCAAGCCAAGGTCGTTCTGGTGCATGCCCTGTACCCGAACCCCGCGAGGCGGGGTAAACTCCGTGAGTGGTTCAGGGCAAAGACAATTTCATACGCGGGTGTAGTTCAGCAGTAGAACGCTTCCTTGCCAAGGAAGAGGCCGTGGGTGCGAATCCCATCACCCGCTCCAGTCGGTGAAACAACATACGAATGTATGTTGCGTTGGGATTCGCAGGGTTGACCGATGCGATGGAATCGCCGGGCAACCCCGGACCCGTAAGGGGGAATCCCATCACCCGCTCCAGTCGGTGAAGCAACATACGAATGTATGTTGCGTTGGGATTCGCAGGGTTCATCAATGCAATCATCCAACTTCGTTGCAAACTCTTCCTCATATTGAAGAGTTCGCTGAAGGAGGCTATACTACTGCATAGACTCGCAACTTAAAAGAAAAGCCTATGCGAAAGCTCCTCATCTCCCTCGCCGTGCTCGGGGCGTGCGCCATTGCCGCACCTGCACTCGCGGCTGACGGAACAATCAGCGGAACAGTCACCCGCGCCGCGGATGGCACGGCCATTTCTGGCATCTGGCTTTCGGCCCAGAACGTCAGCACGAGGGCGTACACCTACGTGTACGGTACGGGTGCTGATGGTTCGTACAGCTTCACCCTGGCACCTGGGACTTATGACATTGCTACGTACACAACCGTTACGGCGGAACCAAATGTCTTCTACTTGCGGAAGCTCTCAACGCTCACGCTCGCGAGTGGCGAAGTGAAGTCGGGCCAGAATTTTGCCCTCACGCGTGGCGGCCAATTCAGTGGCCACGTGTACGCAGCTGATGGCGTGACGCCGGTGAACGGGGTAAACCTTTCGTTCGTGAATGCCAGCGGTAACACATTTGGCTATGGTTACGCAACGACCGTATCAGATGGAAGCTACGTAATGAGCCCAACCCCAACTGATACCACGCAATCTGCAGTTGGCACCTACACTCTTACATTATCAAAATCTGGCTATTTTTCTGCCCAAGTGAGTGGATTGGCTTTAACCGGAGATGAGACGACGGTAACCCAAAACGTATCACTAACACCTGCGAGTACTGTTGCTGGCACAATTCTTGATCAGAACGGAGCCGCAGTCGCTGGCGCAACCGTTTCCATTGCAAAGTCCGTAGGATCCTCATTATACTTTGGCACCTACACGGCCACGACGAACGCTGCCGGTGCCTACACCGTGAGCATATTTGATACGAGTTCGTATAATGGCACCGCTGTATCGGATTACAATGTGACGGTCAGCAAGAGCGGGTACATTTCGAAAACGTCCACGCTCTCCATAACTGCCGATGGTACTGCGCTGACTGCAAACAACTACACGGTGACATTAGGAAAAACGTACAGTGGGACTGTCGTAGCGAAGAGCAATAGTGCAGCAATCGCAAACGCTAACGTTTACCTCTACAAACGGAACAAGGCCCGCGTCGATGTCCCCGACTTCTCGGCAACCACGAATGGCAGTGGCGCTTTCTCTATTGCGGGGATCCAAACCGGCAAATACCGAGTGAAGGTTGTGAAGAATAAGTACGTCACTATTGTCATTGATGCACTGAATGTACGGGCTGACATAAGCGGCGTAACGCACAAGCTAGATCTTGGCGGGACTATTACTGGTTCAATCTACACCGGCAACCGCGTTGGCGTTGACGGCGCGAGTGTAATCATCTACGCCTTGAGTAACGGGAAGCAAGTCACGTACGCCTCAACAACGGCTGATGAATCTGGAAACTATACAGTATCAGGACTGAAAGCTGGTACGTACCGCTTGAAAATTATAACGACGGACTACGTTACCCAGCTTGCCAACGTAGCAGTGAAGACTGGCAAGACGACGACCAAGAATCTCAAGTTGACTGCGGCTGGATCTATAGAGGGTTACGTAACGGACAGAGAGACTGGCTTGCCAGTGAGCGCTTGGGTGAGAGTTGTGGGGACTTCCACTGTTACTACATCGGACCTGAATGGGTTCTTCACGCTCGATGGTGTGGCCCCAGGGAAACGTAAGGTAACGGTTATAAGTGCGTACTACGATATGCCGAAGCAGATCACGGTAACGGTCACCGCTGGGAAGACCAAAACTGGCACGAACTTCGTGCTGAGGCCAAAGCAGTAGAAGAATAGGTAGAAAAACAGCGGGGGCCACAAGCTCCCGCTGTTTTGGTTGTCCGTCGTACCCGTTCGAGTCCCCATAATGCCCTCACGAACGTAGCGCGCAACACAGTGAGCACGCGCTCGTGAGGATGAGTGAGCTTGCCCCACACCGGAGTGTAACGACTGGTGCGGGGGCTTCGTGTGAATAATGTCTTACCTCCCTGCAAATGTGGCACGCAGTCCCGCACCTGCGGGACGAGTACGCGTTTGCAGGGCTAAGCGAGGCTGCTCGCTGAGGCCGGAGCGGGATGCGGCAAAGCTGCATCACGCGAAGGTCGACGCGAGCAACGAGCTGGTACCAGAGGTGGGACTCGGCCTTCGGCCCGGGGTGCTCCCGATGGGTCGCACCCGTTCGAGTCCCAACGATACACAGACGAGGCGACGCGAAAAATCGCGCAGCCTCGTCTGGTACCAGAGGTGGGACTCGAACCCACAAACCCTTACGGGTGGGAGATTTTAAGTCTCCTGCGTATGCCATTCCGCCACTCTGGCCTACCGCAATCCTACCCTAAATGCAAAACCGACGCGATAGCTGCGTCGGGTTAGCGTTCATTTTACTTTAAAATCTCAACCTTTACGCGCTTCACGCCCCACTGCTTGGCATCGTTACGTGTCTTCATCCAGATATCGCCTCGGCTAGAGCCGTACCGTGCGTGCATGCGATCCTGCACGACGAACACCTTACTGCCGAACTTCTCGGGAATGCGCACTTTCGTTCCAAAGGGCACGCCATTCATGGCAATGATGCCGTCCTTCACCCTCTGGCCAGAAGCCGTCGTGAATGGATCACCATCGGTCTGGTCACGGGTCGAGGAGTAGGCGGTCATGAGCACGGTCTTCACCTTCACGACCTTCGGCGTTGGAGCCTGTGGCTTCGGCGCTGGTTCGACCCGTGCCAGAGGTACGGCCGGGGTAAGCGGCTGCCCAACCGGAAGTACGATCGTCACGTCAGTTTCTGGCTTCGGCGTCTCTGCGGCAGTCTGCGCCATAGCGAAGTGTGGGAAGACAAACTGGCTGACGAGGGCCACCAGGGCAACCTGGAAGATCCGGCGGACGTGCTTGCGGTGGAAGTAGGGCTTGAGCATATGGGAAACAAAAAGTCTGCCAATTTCTGGCAGATTCTTGCGAAGCAGCACCTTAGCACAACGACGGATTAAGTCAATGGCTCGTGTGGAGAAGGTGTGTATAACAAAAAAATCGACTTCTCTACGAAGACGAAATTTCTTGTAATCCTAGCGAAAAAAAACTAACGTTTCGCCGTCTTGAATACCGCGTTCGTCATGAAGCTGAACACCCACAGAACCGCAGCACCAAGGAAGGCCGCCCAGAACCCATCAACATTGAAGCCTTTGACGACGGTGCTCACGAGCCAGAAGAGTGCCCCGTTAATGACGAAGGTGAAGAGGCCCAAGGTAAGGAGCGTAATCGGCAAGGTGAGGATGACGAGGATGGGCCGAACAATGGCATTGAGGACGCCAAGGATGAGCGCAACCAGGAGTGCCGTCCAGAAGGACTCCACAGAAATACCCGGCACCACGTAGGTGACGAGGATGACCAGGAGCGCATTGGTGAACCAGCGGAGGAGGAACATGAGGGTAGTATAGGGAGCCGCGCACAGTCCGTCCATTGACCCAGCACCACTTTGCGCGTATGCGCAAAAAGTGGTGCTGGGTTGACCGAATGCTCAACGTCAGTTACGCTACTCCTGCCGCGCTTCTGCGGCTTTTCGTACTCTGATTCATGAACCTCCGCAATATCGCCATTATCGCGCACGTCGACCACGGCAAGACCACGCTTGTGGACGCCTTGCTCAAGCAGACCCACTCGGTCAGTAAGTCAACCGAGGGTGGCAGCTTAATTATGGACTCCATGGACCTGGAGCGCGAACGCGGCATTACCATCAAGGCGAAGAATGCCAGCGTGGTGTACCACGACACGAAGATCAACATTGTCGACACCCCTGGCCACGCCGACTTCGGTGGCGAAGTGGAACGAACGCTCCGCATGGTGGATGGCGTCCTCTTGCTCGTCGACGCCAAAGAAGGGCCAATGCCGCAAACGAAATTCGTCCTGCGAAAAGCTTTGGAGCTGGGCCACAAGGCAATCGTCGTGGTGAATAAGATTGACCGGCCCGACGCGCAGATTGAGCACGTCGTGAACCGCACCTTCGACCTCTTCGTGGAGCTCAATGCTACGCACGACCAGCTCGAATTCCCCATCCTCTACACCTCTGCGGTGAACGGCACGGCCACGCTCGACCTAGAGAAGCCGGGCACGAACATGGAGCCACTCTTCGAAACCATTGTCAGTACAGTTCCAGAGCCTGTGGGGGATGCAAATGGGCCACTTCAGGTGCTCGTTCTCGCTATTGCGTACGACAACTACAAAGGCAAGATGGGTATCGGGAAGGTAACTGCGGGAACAATCAAGCGTGGCCAAGAATCGGCGCTGTCGCGGCTCGATGGTTCACTGGAGAAGGCGAAAGCTACTGATGTTCTGGTTTTCCAGGGTTTGCAACGGGTGAGCGTTGTGGAGGCGAGCATGGGTGAAATCGTCGCGGTCGCTGGCTTCGACGATGTAAAAATTGGCGAGACGTACACCGACCCGCTGAATCCGAAGCCGCTCCCGCCCGTCGCCATCGACGAGCCGACGATGCAGATGACGTTCGGTGTGAATACGAGCCCCTTCGCTGGCAAAGAAGGAACGTTCGTCACCTCACGTCACTTGAAGCAACGCTTGGAGAAAGAACTGGAAACGAACGTTGCGCTCCGCGTCGAGCCCGGACAGAGCGCGGACCAGTTCCTCGTCTCGGGTCGTGGCGAGCTCCACCTTGGCATCCTCATTGAGACCATGCGGCGCGAAGGTTTCGAGTTGCAAATTGCCCAGCCGCACGTCATTACCAAAGAGGTCGACGGCAAGACGCATGAGCCATGGGAATTCCTGAGCATCGAAGTGCCAGAGATGTACCAGGGCGACATCATCGCCGAAGTTGGAAAACGTCGCTCCGAACTGACGCACATGGAAGTCACGCCTGCTGGTGAGGCGCTCCTCGAGTACCGCATCCCGACGCGCGGCATCATCGGCCTGAAGAGCGTGCTGCTCACGAAGACGCGCGGCACCATCATCATGCACCACTTGTTTGACGCGTACCGGCCAGCCGCTGGCGACCTGAATGCCTTCCCGCACGGCTCGCTCATCGCCACCGAAGCTGGGAATTCCAATGCCTACGGCCTCGAAATAGCCCAGGGCCGAGGGGTGCTCTTCACCAAGCCAGGCGTCCCCGTGTACCAGGGCATGGTCGTAGGGCAGTGCAGCCGCGACGAGGACATTGAGGTGAACATCTGCAAGAGCAAACGACTCTCCAACATGCGCTCATCTGGTGCTGACGATGCGATCCAGCTCACCCCGCCACGCGAAATGAACCTGGAGCTCGCGCTCGAGTACATCGGTGATGACGAACTCGTCGAGGTGACGCCGAAGAACATTCGCATACGCAAGCGCTTCCTGGATCCGAACGAACGCAAGCGCGCCTTCCGACAGCAACGCGACACGCAGAGCAACTAATTGCAGTACCTGAATGAGCAGAAACGTTGCTTGACAGCGTTTTTTGTGTTACAATATGTACATCACGTATTTCAACGTGTTCAATGATCAAGGGTTGTGCAGCAATGCACGCCCAATGAGAGGAGGTGTGACCACCATGGCAAAGAAGAAGAAGGCCGCAAAGAAGAAGAAGGTAGCGAAGAAGAAGAAGCGCTAGTTCGCGAAGTAGAAACGTTTAAGACAACGATAGGTAACCTATCTCAGTCTGAAAAGCAAAGTTCCGCCGCACCTATGCTGGCGGAATTTTGTTGTTCGCGAACTTCAACGCGTAACCACATCGCAGGGAAGACTGTACCGGGTGCCGTGTACGTGAAGGTCATCAGGGTGTACCTACAAGAATGGCAATTTTATGCATATATTAGCTCATTTCTAGCCGCTGAACGCAAAAGAAGGACATTAGAAAATCACGGCAAAACATGTACACGCGAAGGTTCAGGCACGCCCGTAATGTGAGAATGACGCGCATCAAAAGCCGCGGCGCCTTGTGTGGCATGCGGATGCTGTTTGTATTGTCTCCATGTAAGTCGGTCGTGAGAGTACTATTGCACACTCCGACCATGATGCGCTGAAAATCGCACAACGTCACGCATGATACAGTGCGACATGGGTCTTACGTGCTTACTTCTACGTGAGCTACGGTACACGCAGGCGTTGGTTTACGGCAACTGTAAATAAATGGCGCGACGCACAGTGCAGAGAACGCCATTTCCTTGAATTATCCACAGGGCGTTACGAAAAACTTTTTTTGCTAAGTGCAGTGCAAAAACGGACGCAACGCGAAGAAAAACCTCCCAGAAAACACAGAACTGCCGCTACGGTCGTTGGAGCGCGAGTTGTGCTGCTCGTTCTCTATCGACAGCGCTCACGAAGAGACCGAAGAGAATCCACCACGTTATGCTCCCAACCTCAAACCAACTCGGCAAGAACTGCGCGCTCACCACGACTGCGGTGAAGCTAACGGTGAAGAACGCAGCGAAGCGCCGCAGGTCATCGCGCTGCGTTGCGTACTGCGTAACGAGCCAAGTGAGAACACTGCCGACGGTTGCAAGCGCCAGTGCTAACCCCGGCCACCCAAATTCCTGGGTCACCTGCACGTACCACGACTCTGGATTACGTACGTAACGGCCGGTATTCAATGTCGCGAGCCCGACAGATCCCAGGCCAGTGCCCCACGGATACGCACGGATGCGCTCCCAGCCATCCAGGCGCGCATTCCGGTGCAAGATGGAAGAGGAGTTGTGGAAGAGCAGCGTCTGCAGCTTGGATGCGCCCACAAGATTCGAAGTCGGGACAACACTCAGGTAGAGCGCGCCAGCGAGTACGACGAAAACGAAAGCAGTGACTGCCGCCGGGAGCCGTGTGGTACGGAGCAACCTACGCCAACAGAGAAGGCCGTACACGCCTAGGCCGACTATCACGCTGAGCATGTGCGCACGCGAGTACGTCGTTAAAAGCACGATTGCAATGAGCGTGGTATCGAGTAACCACCATCGACGTGGAAACCAGCGCTTGCCAAAGAAGAGCGATGCGAGCAGGAGGAACGCAGCATACATTGCGAGGCTATTTGGGCCGGGGAAGGTGGACATCGCCCGTACCAGGCTATCTCCAATCAAATGGAACGGGGGCAGGGGATTACCACCAACTTGCACCGTGTTCGAGTACCCGAAGTGCTCCAGGAACGTACGGGGGAGCAGGAACACCTGGAGCACACCGAAGTGCAGCAGCGGGAGAGCAGCCAGGTTTAAGGTACGGAGCAACCGGAGCAGCGTCGCAACATCGCTCCAGAAGCTACGGGCCACGAAGTAGAAGACGAGGACCGCGAAGTCGTACCGAAAACCAAATACAATGTCGTCACCGCTTCGGATAATTGATCCACCGACTAGCACCCCGTACAGCATGAAGAGCACGATGAGCCAATCCATGGCATGCATACGGAAGGGAAGCCGCCGGTACCGTACGGCGCGCCAGACGACGGCCAGAACGAGGATGCCAAGGATGCCCTCTTTCCAGCCCTTCGTGGCGAGGGCGACGGCATTCCCAAGTGGAACGCCGAGGATGTCGAACCCGTGACGCAGCGCTTGCAGCACGAAGGTGGCGTACGGCATGAAGAGGAGCAAGCCGAGGCCCAGCCACACGAAGACACGGTGCCGTATGGGAAAGGGTAATTTCGAGGCCATGGGGGAAGCTTACTCTCGCGGCGGGGCGAAGGCGAGATTCTGAAAAGCGACGAGCAAGCCCACAGCCACCCACACGTGCATGATGTAGAGAATTGAGAACGTCTGGTACTGCACGAGGATGCCAACCACGGCAGCGAGGCCCCCGACGAGCAATGCCCGAAGGTTTGGCGAGGGCGCGCGGCGAATCGCGCGGATACTTCGGACGATGAGGATAGTGAACGCCAGGGCGAGCGCGAGGAGACCAAGCATCCCGGCTTCGGCGAGAATTTCTAGTGTGAGGTTGTTCACGATCTTCCAGCCGTCTTCCGGCTCGTACGATGGGTTGATGGAGGCGTACGGGCCGAACTGGCCCGGACCAATGCCAACCAGCGGCTGTTCGCGGAACGCTTGGCGAGCAAGGTCGAACGTAGCAATGCGTTCCTCGTAGCTCGCGCCAGTGAAGAGGTTCGTGATGTGCCCGGTGAACTTCTGCACGCTGAAGGCATCGGTCCCACCGCCGAGGAGCTGCATTGCAACAGCACCGACGATGAGCACGCTGGCACCGAACGCCAGGATGCGACCCGGGTGGAGGAACTGGCGGAGTGAGAAGATGATGATGACTACGATGCTCGCCGCGAAGGCCATGTACCCGCCGCGCGCCACAGTGAGGACGAGAACCAAGCCGGCTAGGAGGAGGAGGGGTAAACCGAAGAAACCCTTCCGCTGCACCCGGCTGAAGAGCGACGCCGTGAGGAGCGAGAGTGGGAGGAGGAGGAAGTTCGCGAAGTACAACGGCTCCAGCGCGGTAGACTGGACGCGCGGAAAACCGAGGACGTCTTTCGTGTATAGGTCCCGTAGACCCGTAACGCTCGTCGGCAATCCAGCGTAGTCACCGAGGAATTGGAAGAGGCCGAATGCGGAAACGATTGCGGTGGTGGTGAGGAGCACGTTCACGACGCGATTGGCCTGTACTTCGGATCGTATAATTTGAGGGATGAGTATGCTCACACCGAGCGTGAATGCGGTGAACGCAAAAACGAAGAGACCTCGCGTCGGGTTCTCGGCGTGCGTCAAGCCAACGCCAAGCACGACGAGGTATGCACACAGGGGGATGAGGAGTGGCTGGGGCCGCCAGGAGAGCCGCCCACGCCACGCAATCCGGGTCAGCCAGGCAGCAATGAGCGCAACCGCGACGACTTGGCTGGGGCGGACCGTAACGCCAGCGAAATCAATGGCGCCAATGCGCTCGAAAGGGAGCAGGAAGACAATAGCGAGAATACCGAACATGGGCCAGCGTAAGAACACGACGTACAGGGCAACGCCTACGATAGCCGCGAGGGCGACGAGCGGCGCACGACTGGCAATGTAGGCCACTGGGATGCTTACCGCAGCTACCAGAGCAAGTACCATGATTCCCCGGGGGTTGGCGATGGTGCGCTCGGTCATGTGCGGGCGGTGGTGAGAAGCGCTTCGAGCGTGAGCTGTGCGGTTCGTGCCCAGGTGAACGTCGCGGCGCGCCGAAGGCCTTGCTCACGGAGCTTGGTGCGGAGCGGTGCGTCGGCAATGATGCGGCCAATTTGCATTTGCCATGCTTCCTTATCGGCAGGATCGGCGTAGAGCACGGCTTCACCGCCCACTTCGGGTATGGACGATGCGGTGCTCGCAACCACGGGTACGCCGCAGGCCATGGCTTCGAGGATGGGTAAGCCGAACCCTTCGTAGCGCGACGGGAAGAGGAGCGCGGTTGCCCCGCCGAGCAGTGGTACGAGATCATCTTCGGCAACGTACTCCAAGACGCGCACGCGGTCGCCCATGTGGTACTGACGGATCCGCTGGTCGAGCGCGGGCGCATCCCAGCCGCGCTTCCCAACGATGACCAGGTCGTGGTCTTCCCGCTTCGCCACGCCGAATGCGTCAACGAGGAACGGGTAGTTCTTCCGTGGCTCAATGGTACCAATGGCAATGCAGTACGGTCGCGGGAGGTTGTAGGTATGCCGAACACGGTCGACGAGCGACGTATCGGTGACAGGTTTGAACTTCGCATCAACGCCGAGGGGCGTCACGGAGATACGCGATGGCTGGACACCTAAGAGCCGAACGACGTCACGCTTCGTGGATTCGGAAATAACGAGGACGTGGTCGGCATGACGAATGCCTGCAGGGAGGAGGTCGTGCCAGTACATGCGTGCGGTGCGTGAGAAGTACTGGGGGAAGAGCCGGCCGATGAGGTCGTGACAGGTGACAACGAGCTTCCCGGGCCAGAGCACGGGCGCGCTGAACGCCGGAACGAAGAGCACATCTGGCCGGCGCCACGCGGCGGTGAGTGGCAGGCCGAGTTGGTCCCACAGCATACGCTTCGGCGTGTTTAGGTTCCGCTTGACCCTGGTGATGTCTTGAAATGTCACATCCGATGGCGCAATGCTCCCCAGTGCCGAACGGAGCTGGCGCACGTAGCGTCCGAACCCCGTCGTCTGCCCCGCAGTGGCTTGGAGGTCAATCGCGACGCGCATAGCGGAACCGTTGCGGGAGAGACTGAAGGAGCTCATGCGGGATTGCTCGGAAAGCGAAGAGCATTGCACCGTACAGGACGGTGGCGAGGCCGAGCCGAGGGAAGAGCGTCCAACTGGGTGTAGCCCAAAGCCCGCAGGCCATCACCGCACACGCTAGCGCGACGCGCCCGAGCATGCCGACGCGGAAGCGTGCGCCGCTCACGTGCAGCACCAACGCAATAGCGACACTCGCAATAGTGAACTCACTCACGACACGGACAATCGCGGCAGCCATCATGCCATGGGTAGGGATGGTGAGGAGGTACGCCGTCAGCGCCCCAACGGCGACTGCCGCGTAGCCCCAGAGCATTCGGCGCTGCGCCCCAACGGCCACGACGGTATTCGCGAAGAGGTTGCCGAAGAAGATTGCCGCCGTTGCGAGCATGAGCACCGTCAGCGCCGGTGCGCCATCGACGAATGCCTCACCGCCAGTCAGACGCATGACGTCGCGAGCAATGAACGGCGTGCCGACCGCAAGTGGGAGAGCGAGGAGCGCCAGACCGTGCACCGCGCGTTGCAGGATGAACGCGAAGCGCTCACGATCCTGCTGAGCGAAGGCCGCGGCTAAGAGCGGGGTGAGCAATCCCGCCAGCATCGCCGGGAAGGTGATGAGCACTTCCAGAACCTTGTACGCCTGGCCGTACAGCCCAACGACGCTTGCAGGATGCGTTGCCGCAAGAATCAGCGTGTCGGCTTTGAAGTAGATCAAGTTGAATGCAACCGAGAGGGCAACTGGCCACCCTTCACGCACGAACACCCAGAACCGTGCTCGGTCCAGTTGGAGCCGGATGTGGACGAGCCGGCGGCTGAACCAGAAACTCACCAGAAGGTTTGCCACCGCGCCAAAGGCAACGGCGGCAATGACCCACGGCACGGTCGGCGCAAGCCAGGCCACCAAGGCAGTCGCCGCGAGTAAGACCACACGGCCGACCAACTCCGCGATGACCACTTTCCCCATTTGCATGCCGCGTTGGAAAATGCCAACGAGAACCTGGTTCACCACAATAGCGAAGGTTGAAATTGCGCCAATCGCAATGCCGACCTTGATATCGCTGGCGTAGTTCGTGAACAGCGCGACGATGGGAGCCAGAACCACGAGGCCGAGTGCGGTGATGAGGCGCACGGTGAATGCCGTGCTCGACCAGGCGTCGGCGTTCTGAGGGTCTTCCGCAAGCTTCTTGAGCAAGACGATGTACAGACCCAAGTCGGCGAGCACACCGAAAACCTGCAGGAAGGCGAATGCGGTGTAGTAGTGCCCAGAACCGCTTGGCCCCAACGCACGGGCAACGATGGCGATGACAACAAAGCCAAGCGCAGTGCTCGCAATTTTTCCAGCAACCTGCACGCCCGAGTTCCAGGCGAGTTTTTGCGTCAAAGACATACCATTACAGTAGCATAGCGATGGAAAAGTGAATTGACATTTGACCATATTTTATGCTACAATGCAATACGTCAATGCACTTGATTGTGTTTCCTCGTCACACTCGAAGCACTCGCACCACCACGCTCGCTGCTTGCGTCGGTCTTTTCGTCATCCTCGGACTTGCCCAGGGAGCGCCAGCAACTGCAGCAACAAAGAAAGTGCCGACGCCGCCGTACCGCGCAACTGTTGGTGCTCGGTCGCTCGACTACCTCCAACTTGAGCCAGGGAAGACGCTGACCTTCAGTATCGACGTCACGAACACTGGTGCCAAGGTGTGGCGCGCGAAAGGAACGAACCTTGTGGCGCTCAATGCAGTGAAGAAGACGAGGGCTGGACTGGATATTAACAAAGGCACGAAATTCTTCGACAAGAGTTGGGGGACGATTGTTCGGCCAGTGGGTTTGAAAAAAGACGTGAAGCCAGGAGAAACCACGACCCTGAAGTTCACCCTGAAAGCGCCGAAGACCGCAGGGGAGTACCGCGAGTGGTTCTCCTTAGCAGTGAAGGGCGTGGACTTCATGCCTGGCGCAGCGTTTGAGTTGCTCATCCGTGTCGGCGCGCCGAAGGCTGCAGCGTACCGCGTCGATGCTGGGCTGGCATCATCGACGACGTTCACGATGGAGCCAAGTCGAGCAAAGACGTTCGACATCACGGTGCAGAATACCGGCACGGTAACCTGGAATCGTCGTGGCGCAGGTGAAGTCGTGCTCGCCCTGGCGGAGCCAATGCAGCGCACGAGCGTACTGTGGCATCAGAATTGGTACGGCAAGACCATCCTTGGCCGACTCACGACGAGCACGGTGAAACCGGGACAGAAAGGAACGTTCCGCTTCGCCCTCCAAGCACCGAAAGACTACGGCGAGTACCTGGAGAAGGTCCAGGTCATTGCCCCGGGGCTCACCCGGGCGGTTGACGGCCTCCTAACCATTACCGTCGTCGTGCCAAGCCCAAGCCCTGTGCAGGTGAGCACGAGCAGCCTCGGTACCGAGCCGACCATCCGCGTTGGCTTAGTGACGACGTCTGATGGCTGGGTGGAAGTCGCGGGGGACAAGCCGACGCGCATCACCGATAGCGCCGGAGCTGTCGTCGCTGACGTTGCAGCGAATGCGGTGGCTCGCCTTGCCTTCCTGAACAATGCGTACGCAGTGACTGCTAATGGCACGACGGTTGCTGCGCCGGGTCCGCTGCGGATGGTCGGACAGGAAGCCGGTACAATCCTGACTGTCACGAGCTGGAAGAGCCAGTACAACAAGTTCCGGGGTACGCTCGAACTACGCTCCACACCCGCAACGAAGAAAGTGTGGCTCATCAACGAGCTCCCCATGGAGCAGTACGTTAGCGGCCTGGGTGAGACTGGGAACACCGGCCCAACGGAATTCTTGAAGACCATGGCCGTGGCAGCGCGCTCCTACGCGCTCTTCCACAACTTGCGCAAGACTAAGCACGCCGATGAATTCTACGACATCAACGCCACGACGGACCAAGTGTACCTGGGCTACGGCTACGAGCTGAAAGTACCGAACCTCGTCGCCGCCGTTACCGCGACGCGTGGTGTGGTGATGACCCACCCGACGCCAGTGACCGCCAAGAACACCGTCGGTACAATTGTCGCGGCGTACTCGTCCTGCACCGATGGCCGAACACGGAGCATTAAAGAGGTATGGAACCTCGACATTGAGTACTTCCCCTACCTGGTGAGCGTGCCAGACCCTACGGGCGTATGTACGAGCCCGCCCTACCCTGCGAGCTACATCACTGGCGGGGGCGGCAACCACATGGTGGGCATGTCCGCCTACGGTGCTGTGAAGTACGCGCGCGACCAGGGCAAGACCTTCGACTGGATCCTCTCCTACTACTACACGGGCATCACCTTGAAGCAGGTATACCCGTAGGAATAGGCATGGTTAGATGGTAAGGGTGTAGATGCTCGAATGCGGAGATAGGTTGCGAGGGATGTGAAGAACGAACGAAACCATCTTTCGATACCGTAACGAGCTTCAATACCCATTCCCTATACCCAACCCGGCAGCTATACTGCACCTATGCCAACGTTGCAGGACGTTACCATTAGCGCCGATGAGTGGCAGAACATGCTCGCCGAACTTGCGAATTACTCGCAGAGTAAGCGCTGGAGAGATTTCGCGTGGCACGCCTCACGCTTGGCAATCCTTGACCCCGAGCGCTTCCGTCAAATTGAAATAACCGATGCCCACTGGGATGGCCTGGTCGGCGACCTCTCGAAAGCCGAGGAACAGGGGGACTGGGATGGCGTCGCCGTTCGTTTGGCGCACATGAAAATGATTGACCCCGCACGCGGCGTCATCCTGGTGGTACCCGAAGACCTCTGGGCAGCCATGCTCAACGAGCTCGACACCCTGCGTGCGACGAAGAACTGGGAGGAATTCATTGGCCACGCCCACCACCTGCACTTCGCCGATCCAGACCGCTACCACTCGGGGCTCATCACCGACGAAGATTGGCTGGAAGTCATGCGGGCTATCCAGAAGCAGAAAGATGCCGGGGACTGGGACAGGGTAGCACGACTGTGCGCGTACCTGGTTGGCGTTGACCCAAGCCGGGCCAGCCAGACGCCAATGCTCACCGACACGGAGTGGAACAACCTCTTCGTGGCACTCGAAGCCGCCCGCCAGCAAGGCTACTGGTCAGCGTTCACGGCGCAAGCGAGCCGCATTAAGGTGCTCCTGACGGCGGCGCAGCATCTGCCGGTGGAGCTGACCGGGGTTCCGGCGAGGTAGCCCTCGTCTTCGGCGCTGCTGAGCCCTCGAGGAGCTCGCCATCCATTCTGGCCATCGTGTTGGCTCCCATTTGGTTTTCGATTTGCTCGAGCAGGTGCATCACCGATTTCGCTACGGCCTCGGGATCGGGAATGTGCTCGAAGGTGAACTTCCCTTGCTCGCCAGCCGTCTGGATGGTGACGTTGCCGAACTTGAAGATGTTCCCTAGCACACCCTCGATCTGCCAGGTGACGTCCTGCACGCGGTAGAGTTTCTGCTCGCTCACGATGCGGTGGAAGAGCCGCTGCTGCGTGATGTTGATGATCCGCTCGTTCGTGATGACCCACACGTCCAGGTAGTAATTGAGCCAAGATACGAAGAAGAGGAGCCCCCATACCAACGCGTAGGCCGCGAGGAGGAGCGTGACCAGGGCGTACCCCGCACCCGTAGCGTCGACGAAGATATCTGTTCGCAGGCCAACGAGCACCCAGGCCGCCACGGGAACCAATGCCAGGAGGAGGTAGACGAGTGCAATGCGGAACGCGACGAAGCCATGGCGGTGGAGCATGAGCACCACGCGCTCGCCGGGGAGCATGTTGGGGAATGTCGGCTGGATGTTCATGGGGTGAACGGCGAACGAATGTTGACCGAGGGCAACTCAACGCTGGGCGCGCCAATTGCAAGGCTGGCAGACCAGTCGACGTCGCGCAAACTCACGGCTGTTCCAACCAAGACGGCAACAGAGAAGACCACGAAGAAGAGGCTAGAGATAATCGCCGGCCGGCTGACGTAGCCGAAACGGAGCATCTTCACGATTGCCACAATGCTCAAGACCAACCACACGACCAGCATGAGGCCGAAGGGGACGAGGAGGAGCCAGAGGGAAAGGGTCATGGGGAAAGTATAGCGGTAAGCTGGAGAGCCATAAAGCTATAAGGATACGTGAATGTAACCGTAAGAGAGGGCTACACACCGACGCTCCGGCTTACGGCCTACAGGGTTCTAAAGTTATTTCAAGTTTTTCCCTATACCAGTCGCTGCCGCAGGTCCGCAGGTGCCTCCCGCTGCGGGTGCTGGTAGGCTACGGGTGTAGCTACCCGGCCCTGCAGAGTACGGCGAGGTCAATTTCATTGAAATCCATAACCGCCATATCACTCTCGGAAATTGGTTTTCTGCTGTACTGCAGGTAGGCAATCGCGTACATGGATAGCGCTTTGGCCGCAATAATACCTGAGCGGGCGTCATCTATAGCAAAAGCCTCTTGCCCAGCTATACCAAGTTTCTGCAGAGCGCACGTAAGCATCTCGGGGTCGGGCTTCCCCTTTGTAATTGATTCACCACCAATAATGACGGAGACATACTTTTGAATGCCAAATTTTTCCAAGATGAGCTGGAGGATATCGGAGTAAGTGCTTGAGGCTACACCAATGAGCATGCGGGCGGTGTACAAATGGTCCATAAATTCTTGAAGGTGTGGCGCGGGCTTCGCTTTTGCTGCGTAGAGTTCACGCAGTATGTCGTGGTGTCGTGCTACTACTTCTCCAAGATTAATATTTCGGTGAAAGGTATGGCAAATATCCGCAATAACCTCTCGGGGTGTCATGCCAATCTTGGTATGGAGGAAATCAAGGGGAACGGCTAATGCCAGGGTGCGGAACACTTCACCGTACGCCTCGTCATGGAGGGGGATCCCATCGGTAATGACGCCATCACAATCGAAAACGACTCCTCTGTATCGCATACCTACAACATAGCACGTTTACACCAGCCGCTGCTGGAGGTCCGCCGGTGCTTCGCGCTGCAGGTGCTGGTAGGCCACTGGCGTAGCTACCCGGCCGCGCGGCGTGCGGACGAGCAAGCCAGCCTGCAAAAGGAACGGTTCCACGACATCCTCGAGCGTGCGCACGTCTTCACCGGTCGTTGCTGCCAACGTGGAGAGCCCAACTGGCCCGCCGTTGAACTGGTCGATAATGGTGACGAGCGTCCGCCGGTCCGTCGGGTCGAGGCCGAGCTGGTCTATGCCCAGCTGCTCCAGCGCGGCAGTCGTGCTCGGTACGTCCACAGTGCCGCCGGTGCGGACCGTGGCGAAATCACGCACGCGTTTGAGCAAGCGGTTCGCGACGCGTGGCGTCCGGCGTGAACGGCCGGCGAGGAGGGCGCGGGCGGCTGGCTCCAGTGGGACTTTGAGCAGCTTCGCTGATCGTGCCAGGATGCTGCTAATATCGTCTTCACTGTAGTAGTCCAAATGGTAGGTGAGGCCGAAGCGGTCACGGAGCGGGGAGGAAAGGAGTGCTAAACGGGTCGTGGCGCCAATGAGCGTGAAGCGCGGTAAATCGAGACGAAGCGTGCGCGCCGCCGGCCCTTTGCCGACGATGAGGTCAATGGCGTACTCCTCCATGGCCGGGTAGAGTATTTCCTCAACGGTTCGGGGCAGACGGTGGATTTCATCGATGAAGAGCACGTCGCCGTCGCTGAGGTTTGTGAGAATTGCCGCGACGTCGCCTGCGCGCTCCAGGGCTGGGCCGCTGGTCACGCGTACCTGGGCGCCGAGCTCCTTGCTGATGACGTGCGCCAGCGTCGTCTTGCCCAAGCCGGGGCTGCCGTGGAGCAGCACGTGCTCGAGCGGTTCCTTGCGGTGCCGCGCCGCGTGGATAGCAATGGTGAGATTCTCCTTCACCGTGGCCTGCCCCACGTACTCGCCCAGTGACGTTGGCCGCAAGGCAATGTCGAACGACTGGTCGTCTGGCTTCTCCTCAGGGGTGAGGATGTTAGGCGGCGGCATACTTCCGTGCGTAGGCGATGAGCAGACGGACGCCAGCCCCGGCCGATCCCTTCGCCAGGAACTGACCGTCAATTGTCGTCATGGTTGGGGCAATGTCGATGTGCGCCCAGCGGGAGAACTTCTTGGCAAACTGCCACAGGAACGCTGCGCCGGTTATGGCCCCACCGTACCGAACTTTGCTGCTGTTCGCTACATCGCCGAATGTTCCTTGGATATCCGCTTCGTACTCTTCCCAGAGTGGTAGCGGCCAGGCCAGGTCGCCAGACTCCTCGGCGAGAGTGTGGAGCTGCTGACTGAATGCCTCGTTCGGCGAGAGGATGGCGGCGGCGCGTTGGCCCAGCGCGACCATTGCTGCACCGGTCAGCGTCGCCACATCGATGACTGCGCTGGGCTTGTACCGCTCGGCGTAGGTGAGCGCATCTGCCAGGATGACGCGGCCTTCGGCATCGGTGTGCATCACCTCAATAGTCTTGCCCGAGAGCGTCCGGAGCTGATCACCCGGTCGGTAGGCATCACCGGCAGACATGTTCTCTGCTGCGGGGATGAGCCCAATGACCCGGAGCGGGAGCTTCAGGAGAGCAATGGCGCACATAGCCGCAATGACTGCCGCAGCACCAGACATGTCCATGTGCATTTCGTACATCGACGTATCGGGCTTCACGTTCAGGCCACCGCTGTCGAACGTCACGCCTTTCCCGACGTACACTATGGGCTTGTCCGTGGCGTGGCCAGGTGCCGTGTACTCCATGATGGTGAACGTTGGTGAATGCGGTGAACCCTGCGAGACCCCGAGCAAGCCACCCATACCTTCGCGTTCAATAGCGTCCTTCTTCATGACGGTGACGAAAAAACCAGACTTCTTCCCTTCCGCAACCGCGGCGTTCGCGAGCAAGGCCGGCGTCATGTCGCTGCCCGGGGTATTCGCCAGGTCGCGGGCGGCATTATTCGCTGCACCGATGACCGTACCGACACGGACGCCTTTCGCTGCAGCGGTACGGTCAGCGAGCCGAACGTGCAGGACGTACGACGCGAGCTTGGGCCAGCCACCCTTCGGGATCTTCCGGTAGCGGGTGAAGCTGTAGTCGGCAAGCTGGGCGTTCTCAGCGACGAGCTGAGCAAGCGACGCAACATCGACGTTCGGGAGCTGCAGATCAGCGAGCCGAAGCGCAATGTCGGTAATCTTGTGCTGCTTGGCCACGACGACAACCTGTCGACTAGCGAGCGTCGCTTTCCGCCGGTTCCAATCCTTGCGCACGCCGAGCCCGAGGAGCACGACGCGTCGTACTGGCGCGCCGAAGGGGATCACGTGCACCTCACCGCTCTTGCCGATGAACTCTTTCGACTTTGCGAAGGCCAGGACAGTCTGCTTCGCCCCTGCGGGGAGGGCAGGAAACCACGGATGCTTCGCTGGGGACGCATCCTGAAATAGCGCGAGCGCAATACCTCGAGCTGTTGGGCGAGGCGAAGGGGAAAGGGAGAGGCGCATAGACCTGGCTGTGGGTAGAGAGTGGAAAAAGTCTACCACCTCTGGAGCAAGAAAACAAGCTTTTTTGCCTGAAGTTAGCCAAAAATCAGCCTTGTGCATACACCGAACCTTGACATGTGGAGCCTCCCATGCTAAGGTTTCGGGTCAATTACGAGAGAGCCTTCACAAGCCACATCACCCATCGTCATTCGTTTTCGTGCGGGCCTAGCAACCTGCAGCCACGACAAGCATGGGGGTTGTACCCAGGAGTTCACGGAGTCTTCTCTACGATCCTCCTAGGCGCAACCTTCTTGGCTGCAGATTGCTAGCCCTGCCATGGAACGTCCCTCTCGATGGCAGCATACTTTTGAGCACCACAAACAAACAGCACATTGGAAGGAGCTTCAATGGAAAGGTTGAGAGATTTCCTCCAAAGCGCTTGGGACTTCATGACGCTCACCTGGAACTGGTCCATGCAGCTCCCCGACGCGGGGTGCGCGGTGTTCATAATCATCGCCCTGCTCCTTGCCCTCACCCTGCGGGGCAAAATGGCAAAGGCGTGCGTCTGCATCCCAGCGCTGGTAATCTTCTGTCAGCACTTCTTACCCTCAGCCCTGAAAATGTAAGGCACCACGCTAGAGAGAGTGCCTACCCTAAGGCCCGACACTGGAAACTCGTCGGGCTTTTTTCTTGAGCCTAGGATTCTGCCTCCGCTGCAATCTCCTCAGCGGTCGCACCTACGAGCCACACCTCCTGCCAGGCACGGTACACGCTGCTGAAGGTCTGGCTTGCCGTCTTCCCATCCTTCGTCACCGTGTAGGTGAAGGATGCAGAACCGCCGTTGTGCGCCCGCTCTAAGCGCTTCTTCACCCCGGGCTTCAGGTCGGTTGTTTTAATGTACTTGGTCGCGGGCGGCTTGGTGACGTTGAAGAGCTTTGGCGTTGTGGTGGTTGCGACGCGCGAATCCTTGGTGCCGTAGAAGTCGAAGATGAGGTTGTCACCCGAGACGCGCGCCTGCAGCAAGAGGGATGACGTGTAGTCGTTCTTGATACGGAAGTCGGGCTTGGGGTCGTAGATCGTCGCGTCCATGCCCACGGGCGGCTCGTAGTAGCTCACGCGGTAACTGTGGTTCCGGCGCTCGATGATTGGGATCCCGGCATCCAGCGCGAGCCGGAACATGGTCGTGCCTACCTGGCACAAGCCACCGCCAACTTCGGGGATTGTCCGATTCCCTTTTATGACGAGCTCGGGGAGGTAGCCGTTGGAGAGCTCGATGGGCGAGAGCGCTTTCACCAATGAGAACTCCTCGCCCGGCTTGATGAGGAGGCCATTCAGGAGGCGGACGGCATTCGCAATGTTCTTCCGTCGGTTGGTGGGGCTGCCGGCAAAGTTCGTCTTGCCCGTGGCGACGAGCTCGGTGATGCCGAGCGCGGCGGCACTGTCTGCGGCAGACTGCGGCTTCACTTCCGTAATGACTGCCGCCACCTTTGCCTGCTGCTGCTCCAGCAGCGTTGTGTTCATTGCCGCAACAGTGGCCGCCAGGTCGAACGTGCGGCCAACTTGCCCCTGCTGGAATTCCGAAACCTTACCGTCGACGATGCGGAATCGTGATTCTTTTGCCTCCACATCAATGCTCGCTTTAAGCTTCTTCAAAACCGACGTGAGCTTTGCCTCTGTGAATGCGAGGGAAACCCTATTCTTCTGTCCCAGCACGACATCCAGGCCGGTGCCCACGGTTGCGGCATCGAGCGTTGAAGTCTTGCCGTCCGCGAGGGTGAGCGTGAATGGCGCCCGTGCAACCATAGCGTGTGCATCGTCAAGGAAATCCTGCGCTCGATCTGCAGTGAGGCGCGAGTTCTCCTCCCCTCGCTCCAGGGTAATCGTCGCCGGCAGTA
>Ga0172379_10001197_pt1 | contig 54356 bp, 45 predicted proteins | sample GrowelOW334metaG_FD_119756 | JGI IMG/M metagenome (GOLD analysis project Ga0172379, IMG submission 119756) | Groundwater microbial communities from an aquifer near a municipal landfill in Southern Ontario, Canada - Groundwater well OW334 metaG | ecosystem: Environmental > Aquatic > Deep... | reverse complement strand
TTCAATGTAAGAATTCCGCCCGAATTGCATAGAAAAGCAAAGAGAACGGCAGTGAAGATGGGAATATCGTTGAATCAGTTCATGCAAAAAGCGCTTGAAGACGAACTGGCTAAGGAAAGTATCAGGAACTAGAGCATCGGCTCGAGTGGCGTAAGCGGGAATGAATACCGCCACGGGTAGCGTCCGCGTGCTTCGTCAGCGGAGACGAGGGTTCGACTCCCTCCTCGGGCATACCGTTATAAGAGATAACAGGACCCTCATGACCGACAGGAAAAAGCCTTTAGTAAAAAACCGCGTTTCCTTCTTCTCTTCTCTTTACCTAAATCCTTCTTCCGTAAATCCCGCCCATCCCGTTATCCTGTCTAAATCCTTACAGCAGCTGCCACGGAATCGCCGTGATATGTTCATCCAATTGCTGCGGACGGGAACACCTGCACACGATGTATGCCCTTCTCGCCCTACCTTTCGAATCATCGATGAAGGTGCGTAGATGTCGGGCGTCCTTCAGGGAAGGTGACTGCGTCCACTTAGCCTCGATGGGGATCCATTCTTCGTCCCTCTCGAGGATGAAATCGATTTCGGCGCCTCCCCTAGTGCGATAATGCGAGAGTCGGCCTTCTCCCGCATAGGACAGTTTTCTGAAGAGTTCCATGCCCACCCATTGCTCGAAAAAATGTCCTGGATCGAGCGATATGATAGATTCATCGATACGAATGCCTGCCGCCGCGTTTCTCACGCCCATATCGAAGAAGTAGAATCGCCCCGCCGATACAAGGGATTTCTGCTCGCTTCCGGAAAATGATGGCACGGTAAATCCTATGAACATGTCTTCGAGCAGCTGATAGTAAGCGCGCACAGTGGGAGCGGAGATTCCAACTTCCTTCGAGAGTCCCAACAGATTTACCATGGATCCTGAATTGACTGCCGCCAGCTTCAAAAATCGCAAGAAGGCGGGAAGATCCCGCAAGCTTGATTCTCTTCTGATTTCACCTTCAAGGTGTATCGCGGCATAGGATTTTAATACTTCCCGTCTCGCTTCCATGTCATCGAGTGCCGCGATTCCCGGCAGATCACCAAATGCGAGTCGATCTTCGAGTCCGCGCTTGGGGAACCGCTGAAGGCTCACGGCTTGCTCAGAACTGTGCTCGAGTAAAAGGGGAGAAAATTCTTCTCCAAAGGGTCCTGCTTCTCTGTCATATTCTTCGTTTATCAAGGGATAAAGCCGGTGCAGGATACTTCTCCCCGGCAGCAGATTGGTGCCTGTGGCTTTCAGCCTCCGCGCCGAACTTCCGCAGAGAATAAAACGGAAGGCTGTTTTGTCCGCATCGTAGAGGCTTTGGATGGCATTAAAAAGGTCGGGAACCATCTGGACTTCATCGATAAAGACGTAGCGCGGTTCGCTGGTCTTTTTCAGCGCTCTGCAGTTCCTGATCAATTCCTGGGGGTCGCCGAGGTACTTCATGCGTTCCTGTGGCTCGGCAAGATTGATAACGAGCGCATCAGGAGGAAGTATTTGCTTGATCAAGGTCGATTTTCCCGTCTGCCGCGCACCGAACACAATGTGGACGAAAGGTTTGGCTATGAAGCGCCGAAGCCGGGCTTCATACCATCGATTATAGGGTAGCATACCTTTATTATAGCATTATACATGTAATAATGAAACCACAACTTTCAAAATTACATGCAAATACAATTTAAGTTAAAAAAAGGGGTCAGACCCCAATTTTTAACTTTTAGACAGGATAACAGGACCCTCAGGACCGACAGGAAAAAGCCTTTAGTAAAGAACCGCTCTTTCTTCTTTTCTTCTCTTCTCTTTACCTAAATCCTTCTCCCGTAAATCCTGCTCATCCCGTTATCTTGTCGTATATATACCGCACCCCAAAGCACTCCCCTGCCATGTCCACGAGCGCGACCCTGGTGGCTTCGGCGGCGAGGGGCGTTATGTCGATGCTGATCTTGAACCCAAGCTCCTCGGGGAGGAGTCCCGTTACCTTCACCCAGCCTGAGTGGGCCGAGAGTTTTCTCGCGAAGGCGATGCGGGGGGCCAGGCCCATGAAGCGCAGGCGTCGCTTTACCGAGAAGAGCCAGCGCTCGGGCTTGTAGTCTTTCTTGTCGACAAGGCGGAACTCGAGATCGGCGGCATGGTGGGGCGATCCACCCGCGAAGCGCGCAGCCGATTCCCCTGTCAGGCAGAGGGATCCGAAAGCGCCCGCCTCGTGCAGCGAACGCAAGGTGGCGACCTGGAGGCACTCGTGCAGGACGCAAAGCTTCTCTTCCGGCGTCTTTGCCAGGGCGGCAAGCTCAAGGATTTCTTCGCGCATCATAGGCTTGCCCTCAGGAAGGCCCCGGTGGCGCGCGCGAGCCTCGGCCGGCCCGCGCGCGCCGCGAAGCCCTCGAGCCTCCCCACATCCAGCGGCTCGCCGCCCAAGTCCGACTTGTTACCCCGCCCCGAACTTAAGCCCCTCGGGCTTAATCTCGCCGCCTCGATCCTCCCCTCATCCCACTCCCCGCCCTCCATGAACCAGTAGTCCAGAAGCGCCTTCTCTGGCAGCGCCACGCGCACGGGCCGCCCGCCAAGCACCTCGGTTTTTGTGCCGAAGAGGAGGTCACGGGGAAAGGTGGCGTAGGAATAGCGACCGAAGGAGTTTTCGAAGACTTTGGCGGGGCGCGCCGTCACCGAGGTGAATTCAGGGCGCGGCGTCCCGTTGCCGCCACCCCGCGCCTCGCCGTCGCCCAGCTTCGCCATCACACCGTGGCGCTCAAGCACCCAGCGCCCCGATAGGTAGGAGGGCGCGTAGATCGGACCAGCCAGGGCGGCGGCCAGCCCAGCCCCCTCCTCCCCCACGAGCGAGCCCTTTCGCCATGGTTCGGCCAGGGTGAACATACCCCGCCTGAGCTCGATCAGTTTGCCGCCCTGCCGCCAGCGGTAGAGCTCTGTGTGGATGCAAGCCGCGTCCTCCCCCGACATGAGGAGGACCATCTCAAAGTCGAACCAGTCCTTGTCCGCGAACAATCGCACGATTTCGTCGAATTTCATCACCGATACTATACACTACTGTTCAGTATCGTGCAGCAAAAAGCGGGATCAGACCCCAATTTTTAACTTTTGGACAGGATAACAGGACCCTCAAGACCGACAGGAAAAAGCTTTTATTAAAGAATCCTCTTTCTTATCTTCTCTTTACCTAAATCCTTCTTCCGTAAATCCTGCTTCTCCCGTTATCCTGTCATTTATATACGGCAAACAAATCTTATTCACAACAACACATGCTTCAAATCGCCTATTCCGATCGGTATTACTCCTCCAAATACTTCACCTTCACCGGCAGCCCTGTCTTGGCCGACTCCATGATCGCGAGGATCACGAGCGAGGTGTTGGCCGCGTCCTCAAGGCTCACGAGGAAATCGCCCCCGTCGACGAGTTTGTCCACGAAGTGGCGTATGCTCTCGTAGGCGAAGCCCTTGGCCTTGCCGTGGACGAAATGCTGGACAAGGACGTCCGGCCGGTCGCTCTCGGTTTCGGTGAAGCGCTCGATCATCTGGCTGTTGCTCAGGTCCAAGTTGATCATGCCCTTGGTCCCCGTGATGTTGAACTTGATGTCGTTCACGCAGGGGCTGGTGTTGGGGATGATCCAGCCGTTTTCTATTGTCGCTATTCCGCCTTTCTTGAAGCGCAGCACCGCCTGGAAGACGTCTTCGGTGTCGACGCCTAAGCCCCGCAGCACGCCCGAACTCGAAACCGCGTAGACAGTGTCCACCTCGTCGGAAAAAATCCAGCGCAGGGTGTCGATCGTGTGGCTGCCCAGAAACCAGAGGATGGAGGAGCGCGCGGCCCAGGGGAGCATATCGGTGGCCACCCATCGCTGGTCGTTCAGGCGGAAGTAGGCGCTCACCGGCGTGCCCAGGTTCCCGTCCTCGATGTTTTGCTTCGTTACGGCGAAGGGCGGGCTCCAGCGGTTGTGGAGGTCCACCATCACGCGGACATTGTTGCGCCGCGCCGATTCCACGATGCGGCTCACGTCGGCCGCCGTGGTGGCGAGGGGCTTTTCGATGAGCATGTCGATGCCGCGCTCGGCGCATTCCACCGCTATGTCGGCGTGGGCGAAGTCGGGCGTGATGATCGCCACTGCGTCGGGCTTCACCATGTCGAGCATGGAGCGGTAGTCGGAATAGACTTCCTTCACCCCGAATTCGTCGGCGAGCGCCTGGGCTTTTCCCAAGTCCAGATCACAGACGGCCACGAGCTCGGCCTTTGGGTGTTCCTTGTAAAGAAAAGCGTGCGTCCGGCCCCAGGCCCCGGCCCCGATGATGGCGATGCGTATCTTTGCCGACATATTCGTCCTCCCGCTGATGCGATTGTGTTTTTACTCTTTCATTGCCCCGAAGGTCATGCCTCGGATGAGCTGTTTCTGTATCAGGAAAGCGAAAATCAATATAGGAAGAATGGCGACCACCCCTACCGCCGACATTTCGCCCCAGAGCACCCCGGTGACGGAGAGAAACTCGGTCACGATGGTGGGCACTGTCTTTGCCCTGAAGCTTGTCAGGAAAAAGGCGAGGGTGAACTCGTTCCAGGACTGTATGACGCAGAAAATAGCCGTGGCGATCAGTCCCGGCGACACGAGGGGAATAACGACGCTGAAGAGCCCGCGCATGCGCGAGCAGCCGTCCAGCCAGGCCGATTCCTCGAGTTCCTTGGGGATGTCCTCGATGTAGCCCCTCATCATCCAGATGGCGAAGGGAATGTTGAAACTCATGTAGATGACGCTCAAATACAGTTGTTTGTCCAGCACCCTCAACATGCGGCCGAGGATGAAGAAGGAAATCACGACCGCCATCGGCGGGAGCATGCGTAGCGACAATATCCAGAACGCGAGGCTTTCCTTCTTCTTGAACTCGAAGCGCGCGAAGCCGTAGGCGGCCATCGTCCCGAGAAGGACGGAAGCGGCCACGGTCGTCGATACGACGATCACGCTGTTGAGCAGGTTTAAGGGAAGGTTCCTCTTCGTGAAGACATCGATGTAATTATCCAAAATGGGCTTGAAGGTCCAGACGGCCGGATTGATCACGTCCACCCGCTCCTTGAGCGAGGTCAGGATCATCCAGAAGAAGGGGAAAAAGCAGAGAAGAGCGTAGCAGCCCATGAGAAGGCCCACGACCGCCTTGCCCAGTTTGTTTCGCAGTGTCATTTCGCGTTCCTGTTCAAAAGGCCCGACAGTCTCGTGAAGAAGGGCGAGATCGCCAGGATCATGATGACGGCGTAGGCCGAGGCCCTGCCGACCATGTTGGAGTGCTGGAATCCGATCCGGTATATGCGCAGGCTCAAGAGTTCGGTGGCCGTGCCCGGGCCTCCCAGGGTGAGGCTATAGATGATATCGAAGACCTTGATCGAGTCGATGAGCCGCAGGATCAGGGCGATGAGGACGAGGCGCGAGATCATGGGCAGGGTGATACCAAAAAAGGTTTGGAACGCGTTGGCCCCATCCATGCGCGCCGCCTCGAAGGGTTCGAGGGGGAGGGACGTGAGAGCGGCGTGAAGCATGAGGACCATGAAGGGCGTCCATTGCCACAGGTCGACGAGGACGACGCTCGTGAAGGCGCTCTGGACGCCCAGCCAGTTCACTTTCCCGAGGCCCGCCAGGCCAAGAAGGTAGTTCGCCACGCCGTATTCGGTGTTCAGGATGAGTTTCCACATAAGGCCGATGATGGAGGGCGTGCAGACCATGGGAATGATGATGATGGCGAGGATGAGCCGCCTCGAAAGCTTGAGCCTTCCTAAGCCGAGCGCGATAAGCATGCCCAGGACGAGCTCGGTGGAAACGGTCGTCAGGACGAAAAGAAGCGTCAGCCAAAGGGATTTCCAGAAAAGGGGATCCTTGAAAAGCAAAAAGAAGTAGTTCTCCAGGCCGATGAAGCGCTTGGCCTCCCAGCCCGAGGTAAGGCTGTAGTTCGTCAGGCTCACGTAGTAGAGGAAGATCGTGGGAAAAATGACGACCAGCGCGAGGGCGACAAGAGCCGGCGCTATGAAGATCAAGTGCTCGTTTCGGCGTTTCACGTCATCACCTGGATGAGGGCGGGCGGCGGCGAGGCCGCGAAGCCCTGCCGCCGCCCATCCCAAAATAGCGCTCGAAAGCCGCCTCGCGGCGGCTTTCCCGATAGGGTCTTTACTTTTCCGCCATCACGCGTTCGCACTCGATCTGGGCTTGGCGCATGGCTTCCTCGGGGGTTAGTTCGCCCGCGAAGGCTCTGGCTCCGTATTCGCCGCCGATCTCGAGCACCTTGATCGCCTTGACATTGGGCGGGATCCAGATGCGTCCGGTTTTGACGAGGTTGTCGGCCGCCACGAGGGATTCGAGCATCACCGGCAGATAGGGGTGCACTTTCAGGATGGCCTGGTCGGTGCCGAGTGACTGTCGCATCGGGGTGCCGCCGCCGAGGACGTATTGCCTGGCGTTCGCCTTGCCTGTCATCCAGGTGATGAATGCCCAGGCCGCGTTCTGGTGCTTGACGTCCACGTCGCTCGAGATGCCGATGCCCCATCCGGCCATGACGCCGAAGTCGCCCGCCGGTCCCGCGGGGGGAGGAGCGAAGGCCACTTTGTCATACACGGTGGATTTCTTCGGGTCGAGGATCCAGGGCGCTATGGCCGTGGCATCGAGCCACATGGCCGTTTTGCCCGCCATGAAGGCCGATATGGCTTCCTCATGGGTGTACACGCCCACATCGGGGGGAGCGTTCTTCAAGAGTTCGATGTAGTACTTGAGCGAAGAGATGGTTCCCGGGGTATTGCAGGTGGGTTTCCAGGTTTTCTGGTCCAGGAATTCCCCTCCCAGGGAGTACATCAGGGTCATCCAGCCCGAGGCGAATTGGATTCCCCTCTGGGCGCGCATCGCTATGCCGTAGAGCCCGGGTTCTTTGCCGTTGAAGAACTTGGCCAGGGCGAGCATTTCGTCCAGAGTTTTGGGCGCCTTTTTCCCGTACTTGTCGAAGAGGTCCTTCCGGTAGCCCAGGAAACGGGTCTCGCCGGCGATGGGCACGGAGTAGATCGTGCCGTTGTAGGCGCCGACGCCGTTCCTGAAGGCGGCCGAGAGGTCCTGGTAGTCGAACCAAGCGGGGGTAAGGGTTTTGTTGTCCAGGAAGGGCTTGAGGGGCAGGGCGACGCCTGAGGGTGAATACTCGGCGAGGTTGAAGGCGTCAATCATGAGGACGTCGTAGACGCCGGTTTTAGACTGGTGTTCCATGAGGAGTTTCTGGCGCAGGTAGCCTTCCTCCATGATGTCCCATTGCACTTTGATGCCGGTCGCGTCGGTGAAATCCTTCACCATGGCCCGCATCGAGTCGGTGGATGTGTGGCCGGTGGCCGCGATGGTGATGGTCATGCCCCCATAGGTTTTCTTGATCATGTCGACCCAGGGGTCGCCCGCGGCCGGCCCGGCGGCGAACTGGGTGCCTGCCGCGATGAGCAATACCATCGTCAGCGAGAAAATCTTCCTTTTCATCGCAATTCCTCCTTAGAAGCCTTGAGCATGCAACACGATCGACGATCGTGGTTCAGTGCATCACATAGGGAAATTCGTTCGCGAAGAAGGTTTCCACGGCCCAATCGCTGGCTCCTTTCAGGGCCGATTGGTTGCCGTAGCCGGAAAACTGCAGGGCAGGCGGGGCGAAGCGGCTGATAAGCCGCAGTTGTTCGCGCAGGTAGGGAAGGGCGAAGTCGGCGAGGCCGGGCATGAGGCAGATGTCCCCGCCCACTACCACTTCGTCGGGGTCTGTCACGAGCTGGATGTTGTTGATGAGGAGGGCGAGCTTGCGCAGGTAGCCTTTGACGATGTCGGCGGCCTCGGCGTTCCCGGTATTCGCGGCTTCGAAGAGGCTGTGGACGACCACGAGGTTCTCGTCCTTTTTCGCGTAATCCTCGTAGCGGGAGTCCCAGCCCAGGCGTTCCTTGGCTTGGGCGCAGAGCCAGATAAAGGAGTGGGATTTCGCGAAGATGCGTTTCGACTCGTCCTGGGCCTGGAACTCTGAGGCCATGAAGCCGATTTCGCCGACGGTGCAGTGTCTTCCTCTGAATACCTGGCCTCCGAGCACGAGGCCGGCGCCGATTTCGAAGCCTATGTCGAGGCAGAGGAGGTTTTCGATTTTTTTCTCTTTGAGGTTCTGGAATTCGGCGAAGGCTGAGAGGTTGACGACGTTGTCCACGAAGACGGGCTTCCTGAAGGCTTTTTCGAGGGGTTTCTTCAAATTGACACCCTCGTACTCCTTGTGGAAGACGGCGGTCTTGATGTCGCCCGAGGCCACGTCCACGATACCCGGCGATCCTATGCCGATCGCCTTGAGGTTTCTGGCGGGGCTCACTCCCTCTTGGGCGGGGAGGTTCCGCATTATCGCGCCGATTTCTCGCTCGAGGAGTTCGGCGATGGGGGTGCCGTCGGGTTCGAAGGTGTAGTAGGAGGCTTCGTTCTCGAAGGCCAGGCTTTGGGCGACGATGGCGTGTTTCAAAAGGTCCACGCCGACGACAAAGCCGTGTCGTACCGATGCCCGGTAGAAGGATACGTTCCTTCCCGCGGCGCTTCTCTGGTGGTCGACTTCCTCCAAAAACTCGCGTTTTACGAGCGAATCCACGGCCCGCGATATAGCAGGGATGCTCAAATTGAGGTCTTCGGCGATCTTGGACTTGTGTGCGGGGCCTGTATGTCTCAAATAATTGAACACGACCGACTGGTTGATCCTGTTCTGCAGCGTGGGATTTACCCCTTGAGCCACCTCGATATAGTTCATGTCACCTTCCTGACTAACTTACTGTTAGTATAGGAGGACATTTTTAGGCTGTCAAACGAAATCTCATATTCAATTTTTCGCATATGAAACATAACAATTTTTTGTGCCAGCCCTTGCATCCTGCCGATAGTGTTCATAGAATGTTCAAAGATTGAACGATCCCGGGCTTCCGCCCGGAATCGCCCCCCATACCCTTGGCCCGACCCGTTCAGCGTGTTTCGGCCGCGATCGGATCGCCATGGCGACAGTCCTCTTTCCCGAGAGGAACCAGCCTGAAGGCTCAGCCTGAAGGCTGGAGGGCGAAGCTCTGTAAATATTTAGTAACATTATCTCACTAAAAAGGTCCACAATGAAAACACTAGCGCTTATTGGATGCGGACGCATTAGTTTTAAGCATATTGAAGCAGCCGCGAAGAATAGCCAAAGGCTGCGGCTTGTCGCATGCTGTGATCCTCTTGCGGAGAGAGCTGAAGCTAAAGCAGCCGAATACAAGAAGTTTTTTCCAAAAGCGGAAGTCGCGCTTTATACCGATTACCGACAAATGCTCAATACGGAGCATCCTGATATTTGCGCAATAGCTACGGAATCAGGCTATCATCCTGCCATCGCCATCGATTGTCTTAAGGCTGGTCCCCACGTCATATGCGAGAAGCCTATGGCTTTATCCACTGATGACGCCGAGGCGATGATCGCAGCCGCAAAAAAAGCGGACAGGAAACTGACTGTCTGCTTCCAGAATCGTTTCAATGCGCCCATACAGCAAGCGCGTGTCGCTTTCGAAGCAGCGCGTTTCGGTAAAATGCTGCATGGCTCAATCCAAGTCAGATGGAATAGGAACGAAGAGTATTATGCTCAAGCTCCCTGGCGAGGCACCTGGGCGCTCGATGGCGGAACCCTGATGAACCAGTGTACGCATGGTATTGATCTATTGCAGTGGATGATGGGCGAGGACGCAGTGCGAGTGCAGGCGGCCACGCGGCATTTCAATCGACCGATCGAAGCAGAGGACTTTGGTGCTGCTATTGTCGAATTTGCTTCGGGAGCTGTGGGTATAATAGAAGGCTCTGCGGTTATCTACCCTACCAATCTCAATGAAACTTTGTCGCTTTTTGGCGAAAAGGGTTCCGTCGTTATTGGGGGGCTAGCAGTTAACAAGATACAAACGTGGCGTTTCGCGGATTCAAATGATGTGGGCGATACTGAAGAAAAAATACTCGATCCTGATGCGAAAGACCCGCCTACCGTTTATGGATTTGGCCATTCCGCGCTGTATGCTGATTTCCTGGACGCTATTGATACGGGGCGGGAGCCTCTCGTCAGCGGTAAGCGGGCTAAAAAGGCGTTGGAGATCATACTGGCTATCTACAAATCGCAGAAGACGGGCAAACCCGTCGATATCCCTAGCGACTTCTCCACCGAAGAGATGTGCGGATATTTCGAATGAAAGAGATACTTACAGTTGTCGGCGCCCGGCCTCAATTCGTGAAAGCCGCCGTCTTCAGCAGATATATTAAAAAACACGGTACCCGCTTGGGCTTAAGTGAATACTTGGTACACACCGGCCAGCATTATGATGACAATATGTCCGAAATTTTTTTCCGCGAGATGGAAATTCCCGCGCCGGACATAAATCTGAATATCGGGTCGGGTAGTCATGGAAAGATGACCGGCGAAATGCTTGGGCGACTCGAGGCGGTGCTGTTGGACAGGGCTCCAGATATCGTCCTCGTTTACGGCGATACCAATTCGACGTTTGCCGGTGCGCTCGCCGCGTCGAAGCTGCACATCCCGGTTGCCCATGTGGAGGCAGGCCTTCGTTCTTTTATGATGGTTATGCCGGAGGAGCAAAACCGCAGGCTCACGGACCAGCTTTCCACCTGGCTTCTTTGCCCGACCGCGACGGCGATTGCCAACCTTGAATCGGAAGGAATTCGGAATACCACAGAAAAGCGCCCGAGTTCGGATCACAAAAGTGTCGTGAATGTTGGGGATATCATGCTTGAAGCATCGCTTTACTATCGCGGAAAAGCATTGGAGAAAAACGACGCAATCCCACTATCAGCAGTGAGAGCGAGCGGCAGATTCGCCCTTCTCACGCTGCACAGAGCCGAAAACACCGATGACTCAGGGAGACTCCGGAGCATCGCGGCGGCCTTGAATCGTTTGGACAGCATAGAATTCTTGTTCCCGGTTCACCCACGCACGCGAAAAATTATGGCCTCGCTGGGTATTGAGCTGGGCAAGCATATAAAAAAAATCGAGCCTGTCGGATATTTGGATATGATCAGGCTCGAAGCTGAGTGCGATTTCGTAATCACCGATTCGGGCGGGGTACAGAAAGAGGCATTCTTTTTCGGCAAACCATGCATCACCCTGCGCGACAATACGGAGTGGGTCGAGTTGGTGGATGCGGGGTGGAACACTATAGCGGGATCGGATACCGAACGCATCCTGGCCGCGGTAAAAAACCTCAGGAAACCAATTGAAAGGCCCATTCTGTATGGCGACGGAAAATGCGCCGAAAAGATCGCGCACGAACTAGTTATGGGAGTTGAATCATGAAAGTACCATTCTATACCTCTACGCGCGAATATGCCGCGCGCAGGGATGAATTCGACGCCGCGGTGCGCGGCGTTATGGAACGCGGCGATTTTATCCTCGGCGGGGAAGTCGCAGAGTTCGAGAAAGAGGCGGCCGCCTGGCTTGGCGTCCGGTATGCGGTAGGCGTCGCCTCTGGCTCTGACGCTCTTATTCTTGGCTCCGATATCCTCGGTTTTAAGGACGGGGCGGAGGTGCTCACGCCTACCTTCACCTTCTTTGCGTCCACCTCCTGTGTGGCGCGTTTGGGCGGCAAGCCAGTACTAGTGGATATGGACGAGGAAACGCTCAATATGGACCTTGCCGACGCCGCCAGGAAAGTGACAAAAGCTACAAAGGGCATCATCCCCGTGCATCTCTTCCAGCAACCGACGCCAATGCAGGGAGTTATGGATCTCGCCCGCGCCCATGGACTCAAGGTTCTGGAAGACGCTGCTGAAGCCTGGGGCATGAAGAGCCTTGTGGATGGAGTTTGGCGCATAGCTGGCACTGTCGGCGACATAGGGGCCTACTCGTTCTTCCCCACCAAGACCCTGGGAGCCTATGGCGACGCGGGGCTCGCCGTCACCGACGATGAGGAGCTGTACAGGAAACTCAAAAGCTACCGGGTGCATGGCAGCTCGGTGAAATATCAGCATGACTACATTGGGTACAATTCGCGGCTGGACACCCTGCAAGCGGCGATATTGCGCGTCAAGCTCAGGACGATCGACGAAGCTATAGCCGCCAGAGCGCGGCATGCCGCCCACTATTTCGATCGCCTTGGAGCCATACAGGGAGTACGCATACCTGGAATCGCGCGCGGAAACAAGGGCGTATTCTACGTCTACAACATTCTCATCGACGAACGCGACGCCCTCGCCGCCCGGCTGAAGGAGAAAGAAATCGGGTTTTCCATTTATTACCCAAAACCGCTCCATCTGCAGAAATGTTTCGCGTATCTGGGGTATAAGGAAGGCGACTTTCCCATTGCCGAATCGGTGGCGAAGCGTATCCTCGCGCTTCCGATCTATCCAGAAATTACAGACGCAGAAGTTGACTACGTATGCGATGAGATCGCCTCGTTCTGCCAATCGTAGGGATGCACAATGACTAATATAGCCAATCCGGAACTTGTAGAAGAACAAGCAGAAGGCGGCGAAACATACCAACGCCATGAATCGGCATATGTCGACCAAGGGGCAAAAATCGGCCCAGGCACGAAGATATGGCATTTTTCGCATATTATGAGCGGGGCGAAAATCGGAGCCAAATGCTCTCTCGGGCAAAACGTCAATGTCGGTGGCGCCGCTATCATCGGAAACGGCGTGAAAATCCAGAACAATGTTTCCATCTACGATGATGTCGTCATCGAAGACGATGTATTCTGTGGTCCCTCCTGTGTCTTTACTAATGTATTCAACCCGAGAGCTTTCGTGGAGCGCAAACATGAGTATCGCAGAACTCTCGTGAAGCGCGGAGCGGCAATCGGAGCCAATGCGACCATCGTCTGCGGTGTTACCCTGGGAGAATACTGCTTTGTGGGGGCGGGAAGCGTGGTTACGAAGGACGTGCCTCCCCGCGCTATGGTCTACGGCAGCCCGGCACTCCTCCGCGGTTGGATCTGCGATTGTGGTGTAAAGCTCGGCGAGGATCTCATCTGTCCTGCTTGTGGTACACAATATCAGAAAGAAGGCGAAGGTCTGACACTGGCTCAGCAAGATATAAAATAGATGCAAGGAACAAAAAATGGCAGACAATTTCAATGAAATCATGAAGAAAATCGTTTCACGCTCCGTAGTCGTCGGTGTCATTGGCTTAGGATATGTGGGACTTCCCCTGGCGGTCTCTTTCGCCCGTAAAGGCGTGAAGGTACTGGGATTCGAGAAAAGCGTAAAGAAGGCTCAGGCAGTAAACGATGGGAAAAACTACATCGCTGACATCACCGATTCCGAATTTTCTGACGTGCTCGCAGCGGGAAAGTTGTCCGCTACTACGGAATTCTCGCGACTCTCAGAAGTGGACGCGGCGATCATCTGCGTACCGACGCCGCTTGACAAGTTCAAGAAGCCGGACATGAGTTTCATAGAAGCCAGCTGCAGGGATATCGGGCGGTACATGAAGATCGGAACCTTCGTGAGCCTCGAGAGCACAACCTACCCGACGACAACCGAGGATTTGATGAAGCCGATCCTCGAGAAAGAATCGGGCTTGACGGAAGGCACCGACTTCTGGCTCTGCTTTTCCCCCGAGCGTGTGGATCCGGGCAATAAGACTTATAAAACCGCGAATACGCCGAAGGTTGTGGGGGGGCTGGGCCCTGAAGCGCAAAAAATCGCTCTTGCCCTTTACGGAATCGCTATAGAGCATCTGTATCCCGTGAGCTCTCCCCGAGCCGCGGAGATGGTTAAAATTCTTGAAAATACCTATCGGCTAGTGAATATTTCACTCATAAACGAACTTGCCCTCCTTTCGGGTAAAATGGACATTAATATCTGGGAAGTGATTGAGGCCGCAAAATCAAAACCTTACGGATTCCAAGCTTTCTATCCCGGACCAGGCATTGGCGGCCACTGCATTCCCCTTGATCCCTTCTACCTCGAGTACATCGCCAAGGGCTTCAACTTCGACCTCACGATGATCAACACCGCGGGCAACATCAACAACCTGATGCCCTACAGGATGATGAACAAGATATCCTCTGCCTTGAATCGCCATAAAAAGCCCCTGAAAGGCTCTACAGTGCTTTTCCTTGGGGTGGCTTACAAACCGGACATTGATGATGCTCGTGAAAGTCCTGCTCTTCTTGTGATGGAGCAGGTGGCTCATAAAGGCGCTGTGGTGCTTTACCATGATCCCTATATCTCTGATGTGAATGACGAGCATGGGCATAAATGGAAGAGTGTTGCCCTCACCGATGATCTCATCTCTTCAGTTGATTGTGTAGTCTTCACGACAAATCATACATGCTTCGACGTAGACAATGTGATAAAAAAAGCATCGTTAGTAGTGGATATGCGCAATGCTGTTAAGAGTGTCAGCATTGAAAACGATAAAGTTTTCAAACTATAGAGTTGTGGCCGTGGTTTGGAGAACAAGATGATCTTTACCAAGAGTATATAGTGTGTCCAATTTTGAAAGGACTCCCGATGTTTTGATTAGAATCTGCATTGATAATATGAAGCATGCCGAAGGATGTTTTGGATGAATATCGTACATGTTGAAGATATGTTTTATCCAACAGCTGGGTATCAACTTAATATAATACCAAAGTATATGGCTAGGTATGGCCATAAAGTTACGATAATAGCATCGAAAATGGAGGATATTCCCGTTCATCTAACTACTTTCTTTGGACGAGAGAGGATAAAAGCTGAGGATGATGAGTATACAAAACAAACAGGTGTTACAGTAATCAGATTACCATTAAAAGGTTTTATTAGCGGTCGTGCAGTATTTGGCAAAGAGCTGGATGAGCAAATAAGAGCAATTGCACCGGATATTCTCTATGTTCATGGTAATGATTCTTTGACAGGGATAAGGTACATTTGCAAATCGAAACGATTAAAAATGCCTATTATTCTCGACAGTCATATGTTGGAGATGGCGGCTAGAAATCCATTTAGCAAAGCTTTTCACTTTTTTTACAGACACTTTATTACTCCAACAATAATAAAAAACAAGATCACTATTCTCCGTACAGCAGATGATGACTATGTGGAACGATGCCTTGGAATTCCTCTATCTCAATGCCCGTTGATGCCTTTTGGGTCGGATATCATGCTTTTTCATCCTGATGATAATGCGAAAAGCAATTTCCGACAGAAACATGGCATTGAACAAGATGCTTTTGTTGTTGTTTACACTGGAAAACTTGACGAGGCAAAAGGTGGCTTTTTATTGGCTCAAGCGTTTGAGCATAAATTTGCTTCAAGAAAAAAAATTGTACTCCTTGTTGTTGGGAATATTGCCAGCGGCAGTTATGGCGGGAATGTGGACGAGCTTTTTGTTAGATCAGAAAATAGGGTAATCCGATTTCCAACACAAAAGTATATCGATTTACCTGTTTTCTATCAGGCATCTGATTTGTCTGTGTTCCCAAAGCAGTGCAGCTTAAGTTTTTTTGATGCACAAGCTTGTGGATTGCCTGTTGTCTTCGAAGACAATTTTATAAATCAACATAGATCCTTGTATGGTAACGCTTATTGTTATAAAGAAAATGATGTTTCCGATTTTAGAAAGAAAATACTAATGTGCATAGAGACGCAATCTGACCAGTATCAGGAGATGAAACGTAAGGCTGCCAATTTTGTAAATAGTAATTATAACTATGATACTATTTCTCAAAAATATATGGAAATTTTGGAAAGTGAATACAGAAAAGCCAAGGTCAAGAAGGGTTAAGAGTGCCATTGCAGGGGGATAGTTAAAAGTATAGAGAGCATTATTAAGAATAATGCCTAGATGGTAATCCAAAGTAGTTAATATATTGTTTATTTTAGAATATTTTATACAATGACTAATAGGTTGCAAAAATGGGTAGCTATTTACTTTTGCTAACACACGCTTTTCCGTATGCACCTCCGATTGAGGAGTTTATTGAAAACGAAATTGAATACATGGCGAATATTTTTGATGGAATTTTCATTATTCCAACTTCGAAAACCGCAAAGACAGATGCCAAGAGATATATCGAGTCGGAAAAGGTGCAAGTGAGACGTTTGGAGAGAGGCAGCAAAATTGTTGAGGTTTTTAAAGCGCTTTTGAAGTCGGCGATTTGGCAAAGTGCATTTTATCTTGATTTAATCACCCTGGTAAAAAAAAGCATGCTGTTGAATAGGGCAGCAATTATGCAGTTCTTTCTATATCACACGAATTCTTATATTGCGTGTGAAAAAGTATTGGACATTATTCCTACATTAGGTTTGCTGAAAAATGATAAGCTGGTTGTGTACTCATATTGGCTATCTGATCTTGCATATGCGGCAATACTAATCAAGAAGAATCTCATTGAAAAAGGGTATATGAATGTCTGGGCTGTTTCAAGGGCTCATGGTGCTTCTGATGTGTTCATATCATATCTTATGGGTGGCTTTAAGCCTTGCTACAAGCAACTTGATAGGCAATTAGACATGATTGCTCCAATTAGCAAAAAAGGGTGCAATTACCTAAAGGATATAGGATTCTCCGACAGCAAGTTGCATGTCAATTATTTGGGTGTCAAGAAACAGGTTGAGGACTGTTTAGTGGTGAGAAGAGATGCCTTTAGGATTATAACTTGTTCTAGTCTGACGCCCATCAAACGAGTGAGTTTAATCGTTGATGCATTATCTACAATAAAGGATGTTCCAATTGAATGGGATGTCTTTGGCGATGGGCCATTATTTTCAGAAATACTGACTATGTGCGAATCTAAATTGAGCAAAAATGTAAAGTGGAGACTATTGGGAAGTGTAAAACATGAAGCCATCATAACTCATTTCAAAGATTCCCGCCCTGATGTATTCATCAATGTGTCATCAATGGAGGGCATACCTGTTTCCATTATGGAAGCAATTTCATTCGGAGTGCCCATCATCGCGACTAATGTTGGAGGGGTCAGCGAAATATGCATAGATGGGCTTAATGGAGTGCTGTTGAAAAGGGATTTTAAGCGGGAAGATTTGGCTGAATCGATCAAGTATATCTATTCAATGAAGCAGGATGCATATAGGACGATGTGTGCGGCATCATATTCTGTTTTCAGGGGAAAATTTGACCAAGAAATAAACTACAAAAAATTTGCGCAAAATTTTGCAAGAATGTTAGGCGGTTCATATAGAGCGAAAAATAATGGGTAATGTGTCTGCGAAAAGACCTTCAAGGGGTATTGTCAGCAAACTGATAAGTCTATATTTTTTTTTATGCCCAATTGAATTTGGACTCAATGCTGTACTTCCTGGAGGGTCGTCAATAAAATATCTCGGTTTTGTGATAGTATTAATAGTTATACTAAAAAACCTTAAAAGGCCGCTGAAGCCTAGATTTTACCACATTGCCGCCATCCTATGGATTCTGCTATGTTTTGTCAGTTTGGTATGGACTATATCTTCGGATTATTCAATCTTGTATTTAAAAATGTATACGAATATAACATTTTTTTTTATTATCCTTACAGTAATTTGGCATGATGGGACTTCAATTAAAGCGTATTTGCTTTCCGCTATGTATGGCTCAACAATGGCATCAATACTTTTGCTTGCCATGGGTACAAATCTAGAAGGTACGACCTTAACAAGATATACATTGACAATTTTTGGTGCGCAGATTGATCCTAACGGTGCGGCAGCATTGATTGCAAATGGCGTGGTAATAGCAGTGTATTTTGCTATGTTTGGTGCAAAAAATAAAATTCTATACTCCATAATTGTGGCAATTAACTTGTTTGCTATCTTGTTTACTGGGTCAAGAAGCGGATTGGTTGCAGTTGCTTTTTCTATAGGGGTATCTTTGATATTTTATCTAAAAAAAGCACAACATAGCTTTCGGTATATCCTTGGAATATTCATTATTGCCACGTTATCTGTTCTCGTAGTCGTGATTACCAATAATATTTTGCCTGCTACAATTAAAGAACGTCTATTTAAATTGGAGAATTATAGCGGTGGAAGTAATAGAATATTGATTTGGATGACATTGTTACCGTATTTCCCTGCTCGTTCAGTCTTCGGCTATGGACTCGGCAGTACCGTGCAGTTAACAATGGATATTTTTGGAAAGCCAACAGGAGCTCACAATACATACCTGCAAGTGCTCATGGATGTAGGCATAATCGGTTTCGTCTTCTTTATCGCGATAATCCTTATTTTGCTTCAAAGAGGTATCAAAAAGAAGCGAGTTATTCAGTTGATGCTAATTATTGCCGCAATAGTACCGGCATTTTTTCTAGATAGTATAGGACAAAGAAACTTTTGGAATGGTTTAATACTAGCGGCTGTGGTATCTAATTACTTTGATTTGGATAAAGAGGGCGAATCATGCATATTAGTGCCTGGAACGGTTCAATAATTGAGTAATGAATGATAGTAAATCCGCGATTTGATTGTAAATACTTAAAATTAAGAAAGCCGAAGTACAACTATCATATAGAGTATTTTGAACAAGCGAGAGATGCATTGAGCTATATTGCTAAATCTTGTGCTCCGTACTCAGAACGTAAGGTTGGAATACCAGAATACATTTGTGATGTTGTGCCAGAAGCATTCAAGAAATGCGGATGGATTGTGAAATACTTTGCGTCAGAAAACTATGCAGAGATAACTACAAAGGATCTCGATCCTTTGGAGAATGAAGGTATCAGTCTGCTTTTGATACCACACTATTTTGGAATACTTCAAAAGCTTGATCCCATTACTTCATGGTGCAGAAAGCATAATATCTACTTAATTGAAGACTGTGCACACCTTCCGTTGGTCGCAGAAGAAGAACCCCGATATGGTAATTATGGAGATGCGGCCATATTCAGCTTAAGGAAGTTTTCTCCGTATTGTATCGCAGTGATGCGCATTAACAACATGAGTATGATGAAAAATGATTGTGGCGAAAAGAAAGAGGCATTGTATCGGACCAGCGTTATTCGTAAAATAAAAGAAAAAGTGAAGAAAGCGATTACTGAGCATACTAACTTCGATATGATAATGCAAAAAAGAAAGAATAATTATTTGTATCTTAAAGAAATATTACCGTCATCTTCTTATGCATTTTTGCATGAAGATGACCAATGTGTTATGGGTGCACTAGCTTTTCCAATTAAGCTTAACCACCCGCCTGTCGGGACTGGGACTGGGACTGGGACTGGTGAAATTGAGAATTTTGGCTATTTTTGGCCAAGATTTCCAAAAGAAATAGATAATCAATCAGATAATTACGTCGGGAATAAAGTGTTTCTACTGCCAATTCATCAGTCACTTACGCTCCTTAGTATTGAGAGATATGTAAGTGTATTGCGTCAAAGCGGGATGTTGAAATGACTGTCTTTACAATAAGGACACTTGAAGAAGTAAAAAAGCTAGAATCGGAATGGCTAAGGCTTCAAAGTCAGGAATGCTATTCTACTAATCCATTTATCAATTACTACCGTATGTGTGCCTGGCTAGAGATGAATGAAGAAGAAAAGAAATATGAAGTAAAAATTGTGGTCATTGAAGAAAATGATCGAATTGTATTGATAGCCCCTTTTGCAAAGAGGAAGGTTCTTTTAAATTTTTATGTAATATATTTTGCTGGCGCTGAATACGCAGACTATGGTGATGTTCTGATAGAATCTGGATATGAGTATTGCATTGAGGATGCGCTTAAAAAAGTTTTGGGATGGTTTGGCATCGCTGTGCTACGTTGCGTAAGTGCAGATAGCATGATCTACAGAGCTATGAGAAGTAAGAAGAAGCTGCTTTCCTATGAGATTGAAACAACAAAATGTCCGTATATAGAAATGGAAAATGAATGGATTACATTCCCAGACAACCTAGATAAATCTTTGAAAAAAGATATTATATATAATATAAGAAGGTTAAGCCGCGATCAGCCTCTTGAGTATATCGTTCCTAAAATGCAGGAAGAGAAAAGCATACTACTAAATGACTTGTTCTCTTTGCATACTGAAGAGTGGAATTCTCGCGGTAAGCGCAGTATCTTTGAAAATCCATATTGTCGGCGATATTATGAATTATTGCTGAAGTGGAATAATATCGGTGATGCTAAGGTTTACTTAGCTGCTCTGAAGGCGGGAGAAGAATATGTAGGCATTTTTTGGGGGCAACGAGATATAGATCGGTTTTATTACTATAAACCTGCCTATAATTATAAGCTGCATAAGTATTCCCCCGGGAAAATACTTTTATACTATCTCATAGAAGAATGTTTGAGGAATGACATTCGATACTTTGATTTTTTAGTTGGAGTAGAACCTTATAAGTTGAATTGGACAGATACGATGATCCCCATTTACGCCATTTTTTGTGGGCAAAAAAATATTTTATCTTGGGTGTTGCTTAAGTTTCTTAATAATCGGGAGCATTTAAAAATTAATCGACGGAGTAAAAATGAAGAAAATCAGTAATATTTTGAAAGAAATTGTTATAAGAACATTCCTAGGTATTGATTATATAAGCGGCAAGAAGGTAGGGATACCTGCTTTGCTTTATCACCGAGTATTGGAATCAGATATAGAATCGCCTGTTGCATGTGTAACAAAAGAAATGTTCAAAAAGCAAATGAAGTATCTGAAAAATTCGGGATATCATTCGATTTCAATAGAAGAACTGGTCAGCTATTTGAAAACAGGGAAAGGCAGTTGCGAAAAAGCTGTTATTATAACATTTGATGATGGATTTGAAGACAATTACGATGCAATCAAAATTGCTGGACAATATGGATTTACTGCTGTGTTGTTTGTTTCTACAGGTTTCTGTGGTAAAGAATATGACCACATACCTTATATTGGCGAAAAGACTGAAGAAGAATTCGAAAGGAGCATTAAGCAGAACGTTTATCCCAGAATAAGCTATCTGGGTATTCAGGAGCTTCAAGCACTAAGCGCGATTGGAACTGAAGTATATCCGCACACAGTCCATCATAGGCAGCTTGCTTCAGCCAGTTTTGCCGATCAAAAACTGGAAATACTTGAGGCGCATAACTTTCTCAAGAGCAACATCCAACAAGATTTTGATTGCTTTGCGTATCCCTATGGCATGTATAACGAGAATACGATCGAATGCTTAAAAGAAATTGGCTATAAATGTGCCTTTCAGGTGAGCGATGGTCTCAATAAAGTTGGCGATGATCTTTTTCGGCTTAAGCGACATAATGTAGGGAATACTCAGTCGATGGCGTACTTCAAATTGCTATTAACCAATCAATACTACTATTATAAGAAGGCTGCGAGCTTGTTCAGGAGAAGGGAAAACGACAATACTAAGAGATCTTTAGCGCCTTGATGCAGCGGTTTTCGGGTACTGAACGTTCACATACAATGGCAAGATGCAATCAATCATGTATTTTAATCGAGCTAGCTTTATAAAATGTCCTTGAAAGGTAACTAAGCGTAATGAAAAGAATCCTGATCCTGATTTTTTCAAATTTTGGTGTTAAAATTGTAACAATTCTGTATGGAGTATTGGGCGCGCGTTTATTAGGGCCTGAACTTAAAGGTATATACGCGTTAGTACTATTGCTTCCAAGCCTTTATGTTTCTTTTTTCGATTTTGGTATTGGTCAGGCATCTGTATATTTTTTTAAAAAAAAGGATTTAGACGTTAAGCAGAGCTTTTCTTCGCTAGTCGCATTCACAGCGTTTCTCAGCGTTATTGTACCCATAGCGTTGCTTCTCTTGCAGCCGGTTTTACGATTGCTGTTTCCGCTAATAAAGGATGCTTGGATATTCTACTTGTCGATCCTTATCTATCCGTTTTTGCTTTTTCAAACATATGCAAGTGTCTTTGTATTGGCGATCAACTATGTGAAAAGGTATAGCTTAATATGGTTCTGCAAAGAATTAGTCTCTTTATTGTTGATCTCGATTCTATATGTATTGCATATAAAAAGCATTGGACTGATGCTTGCCGTTTATATGACTACCAACATTGCGTCTTGTTTGGTTCTGTATTTTACGATAAACAGCAAGGTGCGTTTTAGCAAAAAAGATGTCTCTGTTCCAATTGTAAAGAAACTCGTCAGTTACGGATACAAATTTAACATATTATCAATATTGCAATGGGTATACTATAAAGTCAATTTTATAATTGTCGGTATTTTCATTATGGATCCCGCACAACTTGGAATATTTTCAGTCGCAAGTTCTTTTGCGGATTTGATGTTCATTATTTCATCATCCGCGACGAGTATACTGTTTATTGATGAAGCGACAGCAAAAGACGAAAAAGGTTCTGCAGCAAAGTTCGATAAAGTACGCTTAAATATTAAAATGCTGATGCTTCTCATGGTTGCAGTCGGAATTTTGGCTGTGCTGTTTGGGTATCCGGCAATCCTGATCATGTATTCTAGGGCATATATTAATGCTTACTATCCGTTAGTAATCTTGATTCCTGGAAACATTGTGTTTTCAATTTATAAGCTATATGGAAGCCTAATTGCTGCTAGTGGAAAACCAGAAAAGTTGATAGGCATATCTTTTATTGCGATGTTGGGATCCATCATCCTAAATATTCTCGCTGTGCCGAGGTATGGAATTATTGGGGCGGCTTTTGCCACTTCCATATCATATACAATTGCGGCCATCATCACTGTAGTAATTTATAAGCGACTAAAAAAGTGCACGATCAAAGAGATGTTGCTGTTGAATCGAAATGAGTTTGCTTATGTGCAGAGCAAAATACTGCAACTTAGGAGATTTGGTCGATGAGTGAAGAAAGCGCGGCGATCTCCAGGAAAATATTATCGCTGTCTGTTTTGCCATTGGGGTGGGGTGGGGATCTAAAGAAAGGTATGCCCTCAGTGTACTTTGCGCAAAAGGGGCTTGTTGATTCGGGGTACGAAGTTCATTACGTGACGCTGGGAACAAGGGGGGAACCCCAATATGAGCGGCAGGAAGGCATAAACATATACCGCTATTTTATAAATTTCAGACCTAACAAAAAAAGAGTACTGTTTACAATATCAGCGTGGCTATACTGGATTACGATTTATTTAAAAATACGTGCTTCAGTAAGGCAAATACTGAAGAACGTAAAACCGGATATAGTAATTGGGCATACATTTTACTGTGCCTTGCCAGCGTATTGTATTGCAAGAAAACTTGGAGTGAAATGCATATTTCGTGAATACGGTACGATGATGCTTTATGATTATGTTCGCGCAGGCTTTTTAAAGAGGTTGATAAGATTATATGAAGTAATGGCTTATAAGTTGCCCTTGTCTAAATATATTTTGACGGATGATGGTTCACGAACAAAAGATGTAGCGATACTTTTAGGGGTGCCGGAGAAAAAAATTATATTTTTAAAAAATGGTATTTTTAACAGTAATGAATTTCATACACAGGAGCTTCCAAGAGACAAAGTGATAATAGTGACAGCCGCTAGGCTGAATAAGTACAAAAACATGGACAATATCATACGCGGCTTTGCTCTATCGAAAAGCAAAAAAAAAGCAGTCCTTTATGTTGTAGGGGATGGCGAGATGGCTGATGAACTTAAGCAAATTGCGATGGAGGAAGGTGTTGCTTGTGATGTCGTCTTCACCGGAGGGTTGCCTCGAGAAACTGTCATAGGTTATTTCAAAGCAAGTGATATAGTGATATCCATGGGATCGATTAATCCATTGTTGGAGTCAATGGCCTGCGGCAAGGCCATCATTACTCTTGATTTGGGTGATACAGCGAAGACCGTCAGGCATATGGAAAATGGAATACTTTTAAAGAAAAGAGATCATGTATATATCGCAGAGAGCATAGATCTACTTGTAGAGAATACAGATTTGCGGAATAGGTTGGGAAAAAACGCAAAGGAGTATGTCAGCAAGCATTTTGATACGTGGAATGAAAGAATTAAGAAGGAAGTCGGGATTATATCCAGTGCCATGAGAGGAGACATAAAATGAAAGAAAATTATTGGTTTAAATCGGCAATTGTTACGGGCGGAGCTGGGTTTATCGGGAGTCATATATGCGATGAGTTGATAGCCAATGGGGTATCTGTAACATGCATTGACAATTTGGCTAATGGTAAGCTTGAAAATATAATGCATTTACAAAGCAGTCCGTTGTTTTCATTCTATGAGCGGGACGTAACAAAGTATGAAGAAGTGGAGCCTTTATTCAAGGGTATTGAAGTTGTGTTTCATGAAGCGTGTTCAAAAAATACAGTTTGCATGACAAATCCTCGGCTTGATCTATTGGTCAACGCAATGGGGACGTATAATGTTTTAGAAGCAGCGCGTGTAAATAACGTTAAGCGGTTTATCCATGCTTCTTCAGGTTCGGTATTTGGCAACCCATTGTACTTGCCAGAAGATGAGGGGCATCCGCTCAATCCTGTATCATTCTATGGAACCAGTAAACTGGCTGGCGAGAAGTATTGCTTTACGTTTGCAAGCCTGTATGGAATGAAAGTCACGGCTCTACGCTACTTCCATGTATACGGTCCTCGCCAAGATGATTCCGATAAAGGAGGGGTGGTTTCCATTTTTACAAGAAAGCTCATTCATGGAGAATCTCCAATAATATATGGCGATGGTACGCAGCTTAGATCGTTCACATATGTAAAGGATGTGGTTAAAGCGAATTTGCTGTGTGCTCAAAAAGAAGAGGCAATAAATCAAGTATATATTGTGGCATCTGGATTGAAGATCACCATCGGGGAACTGGCTGAAAAAATAATTAAAGCATTCGGTGCTGATTCCATCAGCCCTGTTTTCCAAGAGTGGCGAAGCGGTGATATCAAAGTGTTCGATATCGATAATTCGAAGATCAAGAAATTGGGAGTGTCTTTTGAGCGCACTTTTGATGAAGGTCTTGGGGAAACAATCACTTGGATGAAGGAGTATTATGGGAATAAATAGTTTGTTAAGCAGGAAAATGTATCGCCTTGTCGAAGAACTATGGGCCGCGTCTTTTAAAATAATGCCCGCATGGTTCGCAAGTTGTGTAGACAAAATAGTGTTCAATTCCGGGTCTTATCTGGCTTTTGCCGTAAGAGCAGCAGTTGCCAGAAAACTTTTTTCTAAATGCGGAATGGAACTAAAAATCTCTAGCGGGGTTGTTATCAAGGATAGGGGGAACTTGAGGGTTGGTACGAATGTTTCGATTAACGAGTACAGCTTTATCTCTGCGGCAGGAGGGCTTACAATCGGTGACGAAGTCCTTATTGGGCATGGTGTAAGCATTTTGACATCGAATCACAATTTTTTTGATCCAACAATCAGTATCTGCAAACAAGGACTAAGCTATGCTCCAGTGATAATTGAAAATAACTGTTGGATCGGTGCAAGAGCGACAATCTTAAGTGGGGTAACGATCTCAACTGGGTGTGTAATTGCTGCTGGCGCTGTTGTAACAAAAGATATTCCTGCACATTGTGTTGTTGGCGGAGTCCCCGGGAAAGTAATTAAGCGAATTGGCTAGAAAAATGACGGAACGGGATAAGGTAATAAGTTGTATCCGTTTAGCTATTTTGATGGCGTATAGATTTTATTTTGCATAATTGTCCATGGCAACCTGTAATCTAAAATATATGGATGGTGGCGTAGAAAGTGAAAGCAATAATCATAAATTCGGTATGCAAGTATGGAAGTACAGGCGCTATAGCATATAATTTGCATAGATTTTTGGAGAATAAGGAACATGAATCCATAATCTGCTATGGTCGTGGAAAAAAGTATCCTAAGGAAAAAAAATTAGTAAAAATCGATACTGATCCAGAAGTTTATATTCATGCAGTATTAGCTAGATTTACAGGTCTACAGGGCTATTTTTCCAATTTTGCGACTTCCAGGTTGTTGAGTATTATAAAAGAATTTAAGCCAGATGTTGTCTATCTGCAAAACCTTCATGGGTATTATGTGAATGAATTTCGGTTGCTGCAATATTTGAAGAAAAGTAACATATTTACAGTGTACCTAATGCCGGATGAATATGCATTTATGGGGAAATGTTGCTACTCATATGACTGTGAAAGGTATAAAACAGGCTGCAACAGATGTCCCCACCTCAGGGATTATCCAAAAAGCTTGATTTTTGATACATCCAAGCTGCTTTTCAATCGGAAAAAAAGTCTATACGGAATGTGGAAAAATATAATTTTCGCAACGGTACCATATATTGTGGATAAATGTAAAGAATCAAAAATAAATAAAGAAAATTTATTTTTTAAGATTGATACGGGTATCGACCTGCATGGAAAATATTACATTCGGGATAGTAGAATACTTCGGCAAAGGCTAAATATCCCCGATGGAAATAAAGTTGTCTTGAACATAGGGAGCCTCTCAAGTCGAAGGAAGGGAATTTGGTACTTCATTGAGGCGGCAAATCGTCTAACGGATGAAAAAATTACATTTGTGAATGTCGGATTCGATGGAGATAGTTCCATATGTCCGAAAAATTTCATTCCTATCAGTTATGTTAATGATCAAGATGAGTTAGCTGAATACTATTCAATGGCAGATCTATTAGTCTGTACTAGTATTGCAGATGCTATGCCAAATGTATGTTTACAGGCCTTAGCTTGCGGTACCCCTGTGTGCGGGTTCAATATTTCTGGTGTTCCTTATGTCGCATCTGAAGAGTTCGGGCAATTTGTGATGCCTTTTGATATAGGTGAACTTGCGTGTGCAATTTTAAAAGCTCCTCTAAAAACAGCGAGACGCAGTGATGAATGTAGAGCGTATGCAGAGAGCCGATATTCCAATGAATTGTTTTTGGAAACATTGGAAAAGTTAGGAGTCTCTAAGGGCGCTTCGGTGCGTATAGGCCTCGCATAAATATAATATGGAGTTGTATATATGAAATTGATAGGGCCTAAAATATATTTAGTTCCAATTTCTGATATGGATACAGAGAATATCATAAAATGGCGCAATAACAAAAATGTCAAAACATATTTCCTTTTTCAATCGCAGATAACTATAAATACGCATAAGGAATGGATGGAAAAAATTGTCAATACCGGCAAAGCTAGACAGTTTATTATTTACGTTAAGAAATCGGACAAGCCTGTGGGGTCTGTTTACCTGCGAGATATAGATACTCAGTATGAAAAAGCCGAGTTTGGAATCTTTATTGGTGAAGATGAAGCAAGAGGGAAGGGATATGGTAGTGAGGCTGCGGAGTTGGTATGTAATTATGGCTTTCAAACTTTAAAACTCCATAAAATTTTTCTTCGTGTATTTGCTGATAATACAAATGCGATACATAGTTATGAAAGAGCTGGATTCGAAAAGGAAGCATATTTAAAAGATGAGGTAAAGATTAATTCAAAATTCAGAGATATTGTTTTGATGTCGCGAATAGCTCCGCGCTGATGGCCATATATCGTCGAACAATAATAGGAGAAGGCTATGATAGATTTCAATGTTCCGCTATTTTTCGGCAATGAAATGGACTATATAAAGAAAGCAATCGAGAACAGAAAAATTTGTGGTGATGGTGAATTTACAAAAAAGTGCAGCACATGGATGGAAAAAAGATTTAATTCCAGCAAAGTGCTCCTAACTACTTCATGCACACATGCTTTGGAGATGGCTGCTCTTTTAGCTGAGATAAAATATGGTGATGAGATCATAATGCCTGCATATACTTTTGTCTCTACAGCCGATGCTTTCGTATTGCGAGGAGCAAGAATAGTATTTGTTGATATTCGCCCAGATACGATGAATATTGATGAAAACCTGATAGAAGCAGCTATTACATCTAAAACACGCGCCATCGTTCCAGTTCACTATGCTGGAGTGGCCTGTGAAATGGATAAAATACTTGAAATTGCCAAAAAAAATGCTTTGTTTGTTATTGAAGATGCTGCTCAGGGTGTTTTTTCTACCTACAATGGGCAGCCTTTGGGAACAATAGGAGATTTTGGATGCTTTAGCTTTCACGAGACAAAGAACTTCTGCATGGGAGAAGGGGGTGCAATATCTATTCGGGAAAAAAGCAATATTGAGAGGGCTGAAATAATAAGGGAAAAAGGTACTAATCGAAGTAAATTTTTCCGTGGTCAAATAGATAAATACTCATGGGTAGATCTTGGTTCATCGTATTTGCCTAGCGAGTTCAATGCTGCATACCTATTTGCGCAACTGGAACATGCGGAGGAGATTAATGAAAATCGTATATCCACATGGAATTTGTATTATAGTTTGCTTAATGGACTTCAGGGGAAAGGGCTAATCCAACTACCACATACGCCAAATGGATGCGTGCATAACGCACATATGTTCTATATAAAAACGAAAAACCTTGATGAAAGAAGTCTGCTAATACAGTATCTAAAAGTGAATGGCATAATGGCTGTGTTCCATTATATCCCATTACATACTGCCCCGGCAGGGATGAAGTATGGCCACTTTTTTGGTGAAGATCGGCATACAACCGTTGAGAGCGAGAGGCTGTTGCGGCTTCCGCTTTACTATGGTCTTGAAAAAGATAAGGTAGAATATATTGTGTCAGTGATATACGATTTCTACAAGAAGAGGTGATTGCAATGAAGGGCATCATACTAGCTGGTGGGAAGGGTTCCCGCTTATATCCCTTAACGAAGGTTACTTCAAAACAGCTTCTCCCAATTTATGATAAGCCTCTGATATACTATCCGCTTTCTGTATTGATGTTGGCCGGAATTAGAGAAATTTTAATAATTTCGACGAGAGAAGATATACCCGCCTATAAACGTCTGTTAGGCGATGGGGCTATTCTTGGACTAAAAATTTCGTACATGATACAGGAGACCCCTAGGGGCCTTGCTGATGCATTTATTCTTGGAGAAGAGTTTATTGGAACTGACCGCGTATGCTTGATACTTGGCGATAATGTATTCTATGGTCAGGATCTGACAAGAATTCTAAATCAAGCAATGCAAAGACCGATCGGAGCAGTAATTTTTGGATACCCGGTAAAAGATCCGAGATCATTCGGTGTTGTTGAGTTTGACCAAAATTATAAAGTGATATCGATCGAAGAAAAACCGCAAACCCCTAAATCCGACTATGCGGTACCGGGCCTTTATTTCTATGATAATAGGGTTGTCTCTATTGCAAAAGGGGTTCGCCCTTCTTCTCGCGGTGAAATCGAGATTACGGCTGTAAACAATGTATATTTAGAAACGGGAGAATTAAATGTGATTTTACTTGGTCGCGGCATGGCGTGGCTGGATACCGGCACTCCAGAAGGAATGCTGAAAGCTTCAGAATATGTAGAAGCGATTCAATCGAGGCAGGGGTTGTATATTTCGTGTATAGAGGAAATTGCTTGGCGCCGCAATTTTATAACCGATAGTGAGTTGAGGGTCATAGGGGAAAGTCTGAGAATGACTGACTATGGGCAATATATTCTATCGTTGCTGGAGGAAAGAAAGTAAAATTTCCCCAAGCATTTGTGGTCCTGTCATATTTTTTTAGGCTCTATCAAGGGAAACATAGTCCTCTTTCAAAATTTAGCACAAGACTAAAATAATGATCCGTGAATGGGAGAAATGAATGCTCAAAGATAGTGTGCTTGTGATTACCGGTGGTACAGGATCGTTTGGAAATGCGGTTCTCAAAAAATACATAAAGGCCGGAATTGGAGAAATTCGTATATTCAGCAGAGATGAGAAAAAACAAGATGATATGCGTCATTATTACCAGAATGACAGGGTACGATACTATATCGGAGATGTACGAGACCTCGAAAGTGTACGTTCGGTAATGGTTGGTGCTGATTATGTATTCCATGCGGCAGCACTCAAGCAGGTACCATCTTGCGAATTTTATCCTATCGAAGCAGTTAAGACGAACGTGCTTGGTGCAAATAACGTGCTTACTGCTGCAACGGATGCTGGGGTAAAACGCGTTGTTATTTTGAGTACTGATAAAGCTGTCTATCCAATAAATGCCATGGGAATGTCTAAGGCCCTCATGGAAAAAGTGATGGTAGCAAAATCGCGCGTTCTTGATGGGATAAAGCAGGTCCAGTGTGCTACGCGTTATGGCAATGTAATGGCTTCACGAGGGTCGGTTATTCCTTTGTTTCTCGAACAAATCTCTGCTGGTAAACCTCTTACCATAACTGATCCAAAAATGACCAGATTTCTGCTGAGCTTAGATGAAGCGGTAGAATTAGTTGAATATGCTTTCGAACATGCTAAGAATGGGGATATTTTTGTCAAAAAGGCGCCTGCTAGCACAATTTATAATCTGGCAATTGCTGTGAAAGAAATCCTTCATGCCAACAACGAAATAGTAGTAATCGGTACACGTCATGGCGAAAAGCTCTACGAAACACTCGTGAATCGTGAAGAAATGCTTAAAGCTCATGATTTGGGAGATTATTATCAAATACCCGCTGATAACAGGGATCTCAATTATGATAAATACTTTATAGCGGGAGATGAAAAAATTGGGCAGACTGATGAATACACATCACATAACACACAGAGATTGGATATTGAAGGGATAAAGAAGTTGCTTCTCAGGCTGGATTGTATTCAAGAAGCTATGCATGCGAGAGGCCTAAGATGAAAATTCTTGTTACCGGGGCAGAGGGTTTTATAGGTAGGAATCTCTGCATTCGCCTTGCTAGAATAGATGGCTGGCAAGTCATTCCTTTCGATTTGTCAAATGATGTTGAGTATTTATATGCTGCCATTAGCGAGGCTGAAGCTGTAGTGCACTTGGCAGGCATAAACAGACCTAATGATCCTTCAGAGTTTGTGTCTGGGAACCTGGGACTCACCTCTGATATAGCTGGATACTTGGAAAGGATAGGGCATATGACTTTGGTTATATTCGCCTCTTCAATCCAGGCTGAATTGGACAATGATTATGGCAGAAGTAAACGAGCTGCAGAGGAACGACTTAAGCTATATGCAGAAAGGACAGGCTCCTGCGTACGAATATTCCGCTTTGCAAATGTTTTTGGGAAATGGTGCAAGCCGAATTACAATTCAGCTGTGGCAACTTTCTGTCATAATGTTGCCCATGATCTTCCGATTAGGATTAACGATCCCGATATACCTTTGCGCCTTATCTATATCGATGATGTTGTGGCTGCTATTATACGCGAGCTTGAGTTGTATTCGATCTCCCGTGGTTTTTCATTTGCCAATGCGAAACCAGTTTATGCAACTACTGTGGGGGCTGTCGCTGATACTATCCATATGCTTCATGATGGACGTCTTTCAGGACTCTTGCCTGATTTTTCTGATCCGCTCATCAAGAAGCTCAATTCCACATATCTTAGCTACCTTGAACCTCAAGATATTCCCTTACCTGCTAATATGAGGAGAGATGGACGGGGGTGGCTTTTCGAGCTTGTAAAGTCGATACAAGGAGGGCAGTTATTTGTTTCCACCACACTACCGGGCAAGAAACGAGGGAATCACTTTCATGATACCAAGGTGGAGAAGTTTTGTGTCGTAAGCGGTCAAGCCCGCATAAGTCTCAGACGGGTAGACGGAACCACACGATTGGATTTTGATGTTGACGGTGAAACAGTGCAAATAGTAGATATCCCTCCAGGCTATACACATTCAATTTTGAATACTGGCAATGAAAACTGCGTAACCATATTTTGGGCAAATGAAATATTTGATCCAGCAAGGTCCGATACATATTACATTGAGGTTTGATTATGAAAAGATTAAAGCTCGTTACCATTATTGGCACAAGGCCGGAGGTAATTCGCCTTTCCGAAGTAATTCGTTTATGCGATGAGTGCTTCGATCATATCCTTGTGCATACTGGTCAAAATTGGGACTATACACTAAACGAAATATTTTTCAAAGATCTTGATCTTCGGACACCAGATCGCTATCTCAATGTAGTTGGAGCGGATTTGGGCGAGACGATGGGCAACATCATTTCAGCCTCTTATAAGCTGCTCGTAGAAGTGAAGCCCGATGCTCTCTTAATCTTGGGGGACACTAATTCTGCTCTCTGTGCTATTCCTGCAAAGCGGCTCAAGATTCCAATCTTTCACATGGAAGCGGGCAACCGCTGTTTCGATCAGAATGTTCCCGAAGAAATTAATCGAAGGATCGTTGATCATATTGCGGATATTAATCTACCATACACCGAACACTCCCGGCGCTACCTTTTAGCTGAAGGATTTCGCAAAGAGCATATCTTTGTAACAGGGTCGCCAATAGCGGAGGTTATTCATCGAAATCGGGCAAAAATCGATGCATCGAACGCTATAGAGAAGTATGGCGTATCGCGTGGTGGATATTTTCTAGTTAGCATGCATCGGGAAGAAAATGTTGACATCGAGTACAAATTTAATGAACTCATCAAAGCACTAAATTCCATTGCTGAGATATACGGCGTGCCGATTGTGTTTTCAACACATCCGAGAACGCTAAAACGTCTCGAGGCAAGCGGGACTGTCTTTAATCCGCTTATTCGTAACGTTAAGCCATTTGGCTTTACTGACTATTGCAAATTACAGCTTAACGCGAAGTGTGTTATCTCTGACTCAGGAACGCTGAGTGAGGAATCTTCAATGCTACATTTCCCTGCGGTTCTTCTCCGAAATTCCACCGAGCGTCCAGAGGTACTCGACAAAGGCACTATGGTAATCGGTGGGTATCGTACCGACTCTCTCCTGCAGTCAACTGAAATTGCCATGAGTCTTGCTGATTTCGAAGACCACAGCCCAATCGACTATCGTGATCTCAATGTTTCATCAAAAGTTGTGAAGCTGATTCAGAGCTATACACCAATCATCGAGAATGTGATATGGGACAAAAGATGATTTGTGGCGTGAATGTAGCAAGACGGATGACACTGCATGATATAGACGCTGTTGTATGTGTCCACATTGAATCGTTTAAAAGATTTTTTCTCACTTTTCTAGGGGAAAAATTTCTACGGGTTCTGTATTCATATTTTTTGAAGGATCCTTCGGGTATTGCGATAGTCGTTGAAAGTAACAAGGGAAAGATTATCGGTTTTGTAGCAGGGACGCTAGACCCAAGCGGCTTTTATTCTAGAGCGATCAGAGCCAGAGCTATTTCTTTTGCCTTTGCGGCTTGCTTTGCGATCCTTCGAAAGCCTTCGATACTTGGCCGTTTGTGCAGAGCTCTACGAAAACCTACTGAAGCTGCCGAAAGTCCAGGTGATTGTGAGCTTATGACGATAGGGGTCTCGCCTACAGTTGCAGGCATGGGCGTAGGAAAGGTTCTTGAGAGATCATTCTGCGACGAGGCACTGCAGCGTGGGGCAAAGCTAGTCCGACTTACTACTGACCATTGCGATAATGACTATGTAAATACATTTTATATACATCAGGGATATGTTCTTGACAGCATGTATACGACACTGGAAGGGCGCAAAATGAATCTCTATCTAAAAACACTACAATAGATCTTTGTTATGAAACTTCTTTTTTTTTCCATGTGGTATACTCCTGAACCTGTTGGGAAACCGCATTCGCTGGCGAGGGAGTTGACCCGTCTTGGACACTCGGTAACCGTCATAACTGGGTTTCCGAATTACCCACAGGGAGAAATATATCCAAACTACCATTCTGCTAAATTGATTGCTTTCGAATATGAAGATGGGGTGCGCATCATCCGTATCCGCACTTTGATCGACCGAAGCTCAAATGCATTCCGGCGAATGGGGGCAATGCTTTCATATTCTATAACTGCTATAATTGTTAGCTTGATTCTAAGTGACCGATATGATGTGGTTTGGTCTTATCAGATTGGATTACCGGGAATGCTCTATTCAGTGTTTACTGGCAAGCCACATCTGCATGAAGTTCAGGATTTATGGCCAGCATGGGGAGAGGGTTCATTGCGTGGGTTCAATGGTATTTTAACCCGACTGCTGGTGGCTTCACAGCGATTCATCTATATTCAAGCCCGAAAATTATCAACAATTTCTAGCGGTTTCGCTCTAGCTGTATCATCAATTTATGGCATTTCATTATCCAAGATAATAATCTTGCCTAACTGGGCTGAGAGCGATATTTACAGTCGCGATTCTCAAATTTGGCACAGTCGCACCGAATTTGGCCTTCCTGAAGGATTCATAGTCACCTATGGTGGCAATGTCGGTACCGCTCAAGGGCTCATTGCTCTTGTCGATGCTGCAGCTTGCTTGAAAGATATTTCTGACCTAACAGTAGTCATTGCGGGTGAAGGTGTCGAGAAGCTTCGGTTAGTTGAACATGCCAAGGATATCAACTCTTGTAATGTGGTTTTTTTGCCTAAACTACCTCCTGGCACTATGGGTGCCCTACTCTCCATATCTGATCTTCTGTATCTCGGATTGAGCAAGGAAACAAAATACAAGATGACAATACCATCAAAAACATATGCATATCTCTCTTCAGGAAAGCCTATTCTTGCTGCAGTAGCAGGCGATACCGCAGAACTCGTAACAAAATATGGTGTTGGTGTGGTAATTCCCCCTGAGGATGTTGCGGCAATTGCTTCTGCTATTAAAAAGGCTGTACTAGGTAATCGATCAGATTTAAAAAAGATGGGAGATCAAGCATATTATATTTCTAAAACAGAATACTCAGGGCCTTTGATTGCAAAATGCTACGAAAATACTTTTTTGTCTTTAAAACATATTTAATTATAAAGACAGTACTTTAGGGAGAGTTCAATGAAAGATCAACTGACACTATGGAAAGTCCAACTCTTTAAGCTCAATTACGATGAGCGTGAATATGGAGCCGTAATGGACACCCTCAAATCGGGCTGGATCACGATGGGGCAGAAGACCTTGGATTTCGAGGAAGCCTATGGCAGGGAACTCGGCGAGGATTCGAAGTGCGTAGCAGTTTCGAATGGAACGGCGGCGCTTCATATTGCCGTGCTGGCCTGCGGGGTAAAGCCAGGAGATGAGGTGATTGTGCCTTCGCTCACGTTCATCGCCGATCTCAATTCGGTGAGAGTGTCAGGCGGCGAGGTGGTGATCGGGGACGTGACCTCGCTCGAGGATTGGGCAATGGATCCTGCCGATATCGAAGCGAAGATTACGCCCAAGACCAAGGCGGTGATGATCGTGCACTACGCAGGCTATGCCTGCGATATGGACGCGATTGTGGATATCTGTAGGCGGCACAATCTTAAGCTTATTGAAGACTGCGCGCATTCGAATGGCGGATCCTATAAAGGTAAGAAGCTCGGTACCTTCGGCGATATCTCGGCATGGAGTTTCTTCTCCAACAAGAATCTGGCGGTGGGCGAGGGCGGTATGGTCGCCACGCGGGATCCTGAGGTGTTTCAGAAATGCAAGAATTTGCGTTCCCACGGGATGACGGTCGCTAGTTTCGACAGGATGAAAGGCCGCGCGGCTACCTACGACGTCGTGGAGCCAGGGTTCAATTATCGCATTGATGAAGTCCGCGCCGCTTTGGGGCTTGTGCAGCTCGCTAAATTGCCCGGGGCAAATGCCGCTCGCGCGGCGCTTGTGGCACGGTATTTTTCCCGGCTAGATGCGATGGAAGAATTTTTGAGCGTTCCGTTTCGCCGTTACGATAGAGGAACTCCTACCTACCATATCATGCCGGTTCTTCTTTCCAAGGAAATCGATAGGGCCGCGCTCATTGAGCGGATGAAGGAGGATGGCATACAGACTTCCATCCACTATCCTTCGATACAGAGCTTCACCGCGTACAAGGACAAGGTTGGTCCAACGCCCAAAAGCCAGTACATCAGCGAACACGAACTCACCCTTCCCCTCTATCCCACAATGACGATTGTCGAAGTGGATCTTGTTTGCGATTCCCTTGAAAAGAATTTAAAAAAGGTTTGATCCTACTTATTTGGAGTATTCATGGATTCTGTTCTGGATCTTATCGGAAGGAAAAACGAACTCTTTGCCACCGACTTGGCTTCCCATGAGGCTGAGCTATCCCGCCTCGTCAAATCCTCTCGCTTCCTTGTCATCGGCGGCGCAGGTTCCATTGGCCAGGCGGTCACGCGCGAGATATTCAGGCGCGACCCCAAGCTGCTCCATGTCGTGGATATCAGCGAGAACAACATGGTAGAGCTGGTGCGCGATCTGCGTTCATCCATCGGCTATTCTTCGGGCGAGTTCGCCACCTTCGCCATCGACGCGGGCAGCGGTATTTTCGATGCCTTCATAGCGAATGGTCCAGGCTACGATTACGTGCTCAATCTTTCCGCGCTGAAGCATGTGCGCAGCGAGAAGGATCCTTATACCTTAATGCGCATGGTCGACGTCAATGTGTTCAACACCGACAAGACCATGAGACAGGCCTCCGCAGCGGGAGCGAGAAAGTATTTCTGCGTGTCGACGGACAAGGCGGCGAATCCAGTTAACATGATGGGCGCCAGCAAACGCATCATGGAATATTTTCTTATGCGCCGGAGCCTGGAACTGCCCGTATCCACCGCCCGTTTCGCCAATGTGGCTTTTTCGGATGGAAGCCTCCTCTATGGTTTCAATAGACGCCTTGAGAAAGAACAGCCTATTTCCGCTCCTAACGATGTCAGGCGCTACTTTGTCACGCCCAAGGAATCGGGCGAGCTTTGCCTTATGTCCGCGCTCCTGGGCGAAAACCGCGATCTCTTCTTTCCCAAGCTCGACGCGGAAGCGAATCTCATAACGTTCTCCGAGATAGCGGAGCGTTATCTCAAGTATCGGGGTTATGAGCCAGTTGAATGTTCGAGCGAGGATGAAGCACGTTCCCGCGTAGGTGAATTGAAAGCGCTGGGCAAGTGGCCCGTTTTCTTCTTCTCGAGCGACACAACAGGCGAAAAGGACTTCGAGGAGTTCTTCACCGATAAGGAAAGCCTTGATATGGAGCGCTTCGAATCCATAGGCGTCATTAAAAATGATCCGTCTTATGATGCTCGCGCGCTTGATCGCTTCGAGTCAGAAATCCGCGCCATGCGTGCCCGGGGCTCCTGGACGCGCACTGAGCTTATTGATCTCTTCAACGCCACGATCCCCGAATTCGCCCATAAGGAAACCGGGAAGTTTCTCGACGGGAGGATGTGATTTTGCTCATTCGGCTTTTCGATATTGTCTGTTCCGGGCTGGCAATGCTCGTGCTTTTTCCTTTCATGCTTCCGATCATGATTGGCCTCAAGCTTACTGGTGAACATTATATCTTCTACCTGCAGTCCAGGGTGGGAAAGAAAGGCAAGGATTTCTCTGTTTTCAAGTTCGCCACAATGCTCAAGGATAGCCCCAATCTTCCAGGGGGAGTGCTCACGCAAAAAAATGATGCACGCATTCTTCCAATGGGTAGCTTCCTGCGGAAAACGAAGATCAACGAACTGCCACAGTTGGCGAATATTTTCATTGGGCAGATGAGTTTCGTCGGTCCCCGCCCACAAGCGAGGCGCCACTATGAGCTGTATTCGGCACAGGTTCGCGCGGCCATCGATGCCGTGCCGCCTGGCCTCACGGGCATTGGCTCCGTTGTTTTTCGCGACGAGGAATCCATCCTCGACGAGGTTCCCGGCGATCGAGATCACTTTCATGACACTATCGTCGCTCCCTACAAAGGAGATCTCGAAGTGTGGTGGACGAAAAACCGTACGCTGGGGAATTACTTCAAACTCATCTTCCTCACCGCGTGGTCGTTAGTGAGTCCGCGAACATCGTTGTGGAAAAAGTGGTTTATAGATTTGCCAGAGCCAGTTATTGAATTAAAAAGATATTGGGGCTGTACTAGATAAAATCAGATGTTATACTTAAAAAGTGATCATAAGTCATTGCAGGTTAATGAAAAGAACACAAGAAAGACTCCTCGAATTCTTTGTGCTAGAAGTAACTGCTAGATCTGCTGCAAATATATTAGAAATACATCCTAATTCTGCAGCTCTTTTCTATCGGAAAATTCGTCAAGTTATTGCCTTTTATTTAGCCCAGGAAGCAGCGGAAGTATTCAATGGCGAAGTAGAAATTGATGAAAGCTACTTCGGTGGAGTTCGCAAAGGTAAACGAGGCCGAGGCGCTGCTGGGAAAGTAGTCGTCTTTGGCATGCTAAAGCGCCATGGCAAGGTTTTTACCGTTGTTGTGGAGAATACCAAGACCAAGACCCTAATGAACGAAATTGCCCGTAAAATCAAGCCAGATAGTGTTGTCTATTCTGACGCTTATCACAGTTACGATGCATTGGACGTTAGTGAATTCCATCATTACCGAATAAATCATTCAGATGTATTTGTTGATGAAAAAAATCACATCAACGGGATAGAAAACTTCTGGAACCAGGCCAAGAGAGTATTAAGAAAGTACAATGGAATAGACAAGAAATATTTCTATCTGTTCCTAAAAGAGTGTGAGTTCCGATTCAACTACGGAACACCAAAGAATCAACTTAAAATTCTTAGAAAATGGTGCTCAATCTAGACTTTTATCTAGTACAGCCCCAAGATATTTATAAAACGGAGCATATCCCAATTATTAATTCTTAAGGAATCCCAATGAGAAAACTATCCTCGATCCTTGTCACCGGCGGTTCAGGTTTTATTGGCTCCAACTTCATCCACTATCTTTTCGACCGACCTGACTTCGCCGGGCGCGTCATCAATCTCGACGCGCTTACCTATGCGGGGAATCCCGAGAACCTTGCCGACATTGACGCTTCATTCGGAGGTTCAAGATATTTCTTTGCCAAAGGAGATATCGGCGACAGGGCCTTTGTGGAGAAAGCTTTCGCCGATTATGATATTGATACCGTTGTCCATTTCGCCGCCGAAAGTCATGTTGACCGCTCCATTCTCGGTCCCGAAGCCTTCGTGCGCACTAATGTTCTTGGCACCTACACCTTGCTTGATGTCGCTCGCAAAGCCTGGGGTTTTGCCTCGGCAGGCGGCGCCCGCGATGATGTCCTCTTCCATCACGTGAGCACGGATGAAGTATTCGGCTCCTTAGGCGACTCGGGCTATTTCACCGAGTCAACGGCCTATGATCCCCGCTCACCCTATTCGGCATCCAAAGCTTCAAGCGATCACTTGGCAAAAGCCTACTTCCATACCTACGGTCTTCCGGTCACCGTCTCGAACTGCTCCAATAACTATGGACCTTACCAGTTTCCTGAAAAGCTCATTCCGCTGATGATCCTCAACATGCTCGAGGGTAAGCCGCTTCCCGTCTATGGTGATGGCAGGAATATCCGCGACTGGGTGTATGTCGAAGACCACAACGAAGCGGTATGGACAATCATGAACAAGGGCCGGGCAGGTGAAACCTACAATATTGGCGGCGAGAACGAGTGGGAGAACATCACGCTTCTGCATCGCCTCATTGAGCTTGTCGCTGAAGAAAGTGGAAAGGACCTTACTAAATTGAATAGCCTTATTACCTATGTGAAGGACAGGCCGGGGCACGACAGGCGCTATGCCATCGATTGTTCGAAGCTCAAATCCGAACTCGGATGGAAACAGCGATTCAGTTTCGATGATGGTTTGAGAAAGACGGTTCGCTGGTATTTGGATAATCAGAAATGGTGTTCCCGCGTGCGTTCCGGTGAATATAGAAACTGGATAAAGAAAAACTACGAAACAAGAGGGGTCTGAACCACCTTATCAAGCTGCACAGGGACTTACTTTACGTGATATAGTGAACCCCATGAATCGGAGAATGCGAATGCTAAAATTTTCCATAAAGACAAAGATCCTCACCTCAGCGCTGCTCTTTGCTATCGGCGTATTTTCGATAGGCCTTGGCGCCCAAACCGTGGACCAGGCCGCTCTCGCTCAGGCGCTGGCCGCTACCCAGGCAATGCAGGGAACGACCGGGGGTACGGCGCCGGTGGTGGCTCCGACTCAGCCAGTCGTAAACTCATTGACAGCACAAAGCACGCCTACGAATCCCGCGCAGACCGCGACGACGGTAGCTACCGTGGGAACGGCTCCGATCGCTCCCGCGCCCTCGACGATAGAGTCGATGTTCTCGAGCATGTCTTCCAATCTCGGTATGCCCGCTCAGGCGCTCAGCCAATTCGGCTACTCGCTCTTCGATAAGCCGACATCGCCCTCCCTGGCTTCCATCGGTGACGATTACGTGCTTGGGCCTGGTGATAGTCTCATTCTCTATCTCTGGGGCGATCCCGTGGATATCAAGGAACTATCCTCATCCTATACGCTTACGGTAGACCGCAACGGCTTTATCTTCCTGCCGCCCGCCGGGCAGATTGCGGCACTGGGGCAGGACCTTGGCACGCTGCGGAGCGTGATAAAGGGCATGCTTAGCCGGAGCTATAAGAAGCTCGAGATGAGCCTTACGCTCTCCACGCTCAGGCAATTCCCGGTCTTCGTCTCCGGGTACGCCGTGAATCCAGGCACCGTCCTCGCGACGGGCGTCGATACGGTCATGTCCATTCTTTCCCGAGCAGGAGGCATACGGAAAACCGGCTCCCTGCGGGCGATCACCCTTTCGCGACAGGGCAAGGACGGCGTCGAAAAACAGGAAATCGATATCTACGACAGCCTGATAAAGGGCATGTCCGTGGATCTTCGCGTGCGTGAAGGCGATTCGTTGTTCGTGCCGGGCATTGGCCCGGTGGCGGCTCTGGCGGGAGAAGTCAGAAGGCCGGGCATCTATGAGCTGAAAGGCGAGACAAGCATAGCGAAAACCCTTGAACTCGCGGGTGGCGTATTGCCTTCCGCTCGATCGGGCGGCGTCACCTTGCTCCGCTTCTCGGAAACCGGGAAAAGCCTCGCGACCGGCGACCTGGCCAATCCTTCCTTCGCCTCAAAACCAGCCTTCGATGGCGATTTCATCTACTTCGGCAAGGTGACCGACCTTCTCGTCGGCCAAACCCAGATATCGGGTCCCGTAAAATACGCGGGACGCTACGATATAGCCTCATTCAAGACGCTTTCCTCGCTGCTCAACAAGGCACAGGTACTTCCCGAAACGAATCTCTTCTATGGCCGCGTGTACCGCATGGACGCTTCAGGCAGGGACAAGTCCTTCGCCTTCTCCCCGCGCGACGTTCTCTCGGGCTCCGATATTCCTTTGGCTGAATTCGACAAGGTCGTTCTCTATCGCTACGATGATGTGAAAGTCGACCCCGATTTCGACCACTTCGCTAACACCATCGTTGTATCGGGACCGGTGAAATATCCCGGCTTCTACCTCTATAAGGCGGGATCCAGCATCGCGGGACTCCTCGCGGCCAACGCTCTCACCCTCAACGCCAATCCGCGCTACGCGGAGATCGTGCGGAGGACAGCTTCGGGAAGGGAAGAGTACATAACCTTCTCTCCAGCCGACATACTCTCCGGCGGCGCCGATTTCCCGCTCGCGCCCCTCGACCGGGTGAGCTTCGCCAAACGCGGCGCCGACGCGGCCGCCCATGATTTCAACACCTTCTCGGGCGCTGTGGCGCTGACCGGTCAGGTCGCCATCCCCGATGTCTATGCGTCGGTCAAGGGACTCAAGCTCTCGAAGATCCTCACGAAGGACCAGATCCTTCTCGACACGAACCTCAACTACGCCGAAATCACCAGGCTTAAAGCCGACGGGAAAGACGAGTACCTGACCTTCAGGCCCTCCGAAGTCCTGGATGGGTCATGGGATTTCGATCTTGGCTCGAGGGATGTGGTGAACCTTCTCAAGGTAGGCTATTCCCCTGAAACCCCCGACTTCGACCGCTTTTCAAACGCCGTACAGGTTATGGGTCCCGCTCAATTCGGGGGCCTCTATGCCTGGCGGGAGGGCATGAAGCTCTCAAGTCTCCTGGCTATGGCAAAACCTTCGCGCGGCGTCAACCAATACTATGCCGAGATTGTCCGTCCCTCGGGCGGCGATCGCTTCGAGTACATCACCTTCGCGCCTCGTGAAGTGGCGTCAGGCGTTTTCGACGCGGCGCTGCAAGCCCGCGATGTGGTGAAGCTGTATGCCTCGGTGAAAGCCGTGGTGAAACCGACTGAAGCGACGGCGGTGCAAACTGCCGAGCCAGCCGTCCTTGGCGCGGCACCGGCTCCAAACGCGCTCCCGACAATCGTCGCTCCAGCGGCAACGACTCCAAATCAGCTTCCCGCTCCCGTGAATCAGGCTGTGGCCCCGCCTGCCGCTCCCGCGGCTCAGACGAATCCGCTTTCCGCGACTCCCCCGGCAATTGCCGGAACCGCGGCGCCAGCTCCGGCGCCGACCGCAACGGTGGCGGCGACTCCCGCGACCGTGGCGGCACCAGTGGCGATGGCCCCTGCGGTGGTGGTCAATCCGGCTATAGCTGAAGTCCCTGCATCTGAAACCATCGACCTCGCGTCCGAGCACCTGAATGCCGTCAGGGAGTACGTGGCGGTTTCGGGCTCGGTGCGCTATGCCGGACCCTACGCCCGCACGCCCTCGCTGAAGCTCTCTTCCGTAATCACCGCCGATCAGTTGCTTGAGGAGACGAATCTCGATTACGCCGAACTCACCCGGCTCAAGGCCGATGGGAGTTACGAATATTTGACCTTCGCGCCAGCCGAGGTGCTGGGCGGGAAATTCGACCTTCCCTTGCGCGCCAGGGACTCGATTCGGCTTGTGAAGAAAACAGCCTTTGGCGGCACCCTTGAAGCGGCGAATGTGGAAAAATTCGCCGATATCGTGCAATTGGTAGGCCAGGTGGCCAGACCTGAGGTCTTCGCCTACAGGCCAGGCATGAAGCTTTCCGCTCTGCTGACAAAGGACCAGGTACTTCTCGACACGAATCTCAACTACGCCGAGATCACGAGGCTCAAGGCCGATGGCAAGAACGACTACATCACCTTCAGCCCCGCGTCGCTGCTCTCCAAGGCCTGGGACTTCGATCTTGGGCAGCGGGACCTTATAAAGCTGTTCAAGGTAGGCTATGCCCCGGCGAAACCCGACTTCGATCGCTTCGCCGACGCCGTACTCCTTACCGGTCCTGCCCAGTTCGGCGGGCTTTACGCCTGGAACTCGGGCATGAAGCTGTCAGATCTTCTCGCAAAGGCCAAGCCCGCCCTTGAGACGAACCAAGTTTACGCGGAAATCGTCCGACCTCTCGGCGGCAACGCCTTCGAATACCAAACCTTCGCGCCCCGCGAAATAGCCTCGGGCGCCTTCGATCTTCCGCTTAAGGCCAAGGATACGGTGAAGCTGTACACGACGGTGCCCCCTGTCGTCGCCAAACAGGGCGCGGAAGCCACTCCGGCGCCAGCAGCGCCCGCCGTGCCAACTGCGCCAGCGCCCGCTGCCGAAATGGCTGGCTACGATTCGATGCCCGGCGATTTGAGCCGCTTCCTTGAAGTCGTAACCGTTTCCGGCTCGGTCCGCTACGTTGGCCCTTATGCGCGGACCCCCTCGCTTAAACTCTCATCGGTGGTCACCCCCGACCAGATGCTCGAGGAGACGAATCTCGACTATGCCGAGCTGACGCGGCTCAAGGCCGATGGGAGCTATGAATACGAAACCTTCGCTCCGCGGGACGTGCTCGAGGGCACGTATGATCTTCAGCTGCGCGCCCGCGATTCCCTGCGCTTCGTCCGGAAGACCGATTTTGGAGGGAAGCTCGTCGAGGCGAACGCCCAGAAGTATGCCAATCTCGTCCAACTGATAGGCCAGGTCGCCCGGCCGGAAGTCTTCGCCTTAAGGCCCGGCATGAAGCTTTCGCAGGTACTGACGAAGGATCAGATCCTCCTCGACACGAATCTGAACTACGCCGAAGTGCTCCGCTACAATGATGACGGGAAAAATCAATATATCACCTTCAGGCCCGCGGAGGTGCTGAACGGGACTTGGGATTTGGATCTCGCTTCCCGCGATGAGGTGAGCCTCGTGAAGGTGGGCTACGCTCCCGTGAAGCCCGACTTCGACCGCTTCGCCGATGCCGTGGCGATCAAAGGCCCCATGCAATTCCCGGGCCTCTATGCCTGGCGCGAGGGGATGAAGCTCTCCTCCCTCCTTGCCCTGGCTAAGCCCACTCTCGACGCGAACCGCTACTACGCCGAGATTATACGGCCTCTGGGCGGTGGGCGCTTCGAATACTCCACCTTCGCGCCCCGCGAGGTCGACGCGAATGCCTTTGATATGGAACTTCTCGCCCGCGACACGGTGACGCTCTATACCACGGCCCCGGCACTCGACGGGAAACAGGGCGCCAAGGCCGTCGAAACGACGAATGGGGCTGCCCCGGCGCCGATTCCCGTCCCGGCGAACGGAGAAAAGAAAGGCGTTGCCACCGAGTCTCCCGCGGGCGCGCCCCTTGCGGCTCCCGCGATGGCGCCTCCTCCTCCACCCGCCGATTCCGCCGCTGTCCTCTCCGATGCTTCAGCGTCGGAACCCGCCGACTTGGGCAGGTTCCTCGAAGTCGTCAACGTTTCAGGGACTATCCGCTATGTCGGCCCCTATGCCCGCACGCCTTCCCTGATGCTTTCCTCCGTGGTCACGGCCGAGCAGATGCTCGAGAATACCAACCTTGAATACGCCGAACTCACGAGGCTCAATCCCGATGCCTCTCCCGAATACCTCACCTTCGCTCCCCGCGATGTGCTGGAAGGAAGCTTCGATCTCGCCCTCAAGGCCAAGGACTCCATCCGCTTCGTGGCTAAGACGGCCTTCGGGAGCGCGGCTCCCGCCGCGAATGTCGAACGGTTCGCCGATGTCGTGCAACTGGGCGGCCAGGCGGCGAGGCCTGAAGTCTATGCCCTGCGTCCCGGGATGAAGCTCTCGCGGATTCTGACGAAGAACCAGATTCTCCTGGACACCAATCTCAATTACGCGGAAATCGTCAGGCTGAAAGCCGACGGCAAGAATCAATACCTCACCTTCAGGCCCTCTGAAGTCTTGGCAGGGACATGGGATCTGGATTTGGGCCAGCGGGACATGATACGGCTGGTCAAGGTGGGCTATGCCCCCGAAAAGCCCGATTTTGACCGCTTTGTCGATGTCGTTCAGGTAAAAGGCCCCGTGCAGTTCGCCGGCCTCTATGCCTGGCGCCCGGGCATGAAACTCTCCGATCTCCAGGCTACGGCCTCCATCGTCCTTGAGACGAATCAGGTCTACGCCGACATAACTCGACCCCTTTCGGGAGGCAAAAACCAGGTGCTGACCTTCGCCCCCAGGGAAGTGGCATCGGGCGAATTCGATGTCGATCTCCTGGCGAGGGATGTTGTCAGCTTCTATTCCATCAACGCGGTAAAGGCCGAGGTTCAGGCTTTGGGCAAAACCGAGCCAACCGCGACCAATGGCGGGGCGGGGGGTGCCGCGACCGTGGCCGGGGCCCAAGCTCCCGGAGCTGCGGGCGCGACGGGCGCCGCCATGGTGGGCGTCGCCGCTCCTGGCGTCGCGCCGGGCGCCGCCGCCACGACTGGTGGCCTCGCCGCTGGCGCCGTCGGGGCTCCCGGGATGGGCTCCTCGATCGCCACGGATACGGGCTTCTACCTCGAAGTCGTCAACGTTATGGGCGTCGTCCGCTATGAGGGCCCCTACGCGAGAACACCCTCGCTCAAACTTTCCTCGGTAGTCACCGCCGATCAGATCCTCCAGGACACCAACCTCGACTACGCCGAACTCACGCGACGCAAGGCCGACGGGGGCTGGGAATATTCCACCTTCTCGCCGCGCGAAGTCCTTTCCGGCAAAGTGGACATGGCCCTGCGCGCCCAGGATTCGATCCGCTTCGTGAAAGTGGGCTATATGCCCGCCAAGCCCGATTTCGACCATTTCGGCAACGCCTACGCCGTAACCGGCGTGGCCAATCTGCCTGGCCTCTACTCCATATCCAAGCCCAAGATGCTTTCCGATATCATCACGGCCAATCAGATGCTCAGCAATACGGACGTCCATTACGCCGAGATCGAACGCTGGGTGACGGGAGGGCGGACCGAGTACAAGACCTTCAGCCCCGTCGCCGTCCTCGAAGGCATGCAGGACGAGCGCATCTTCCCGCGCGATATCATCAGGCTGGTACCGGCCGGCGACAAGGGCGATACCCACGATTTCTCGCGCTATCCCGACACGATCCTGATCAAGGGGACGGTGCGCTATCCCGGCCGCTATGCCTGGTACGAGGGCATGAAGCTGGCCGATATCCTCGGCCCCGACGACCTCCTCATCGACACGGATTCTGGCTACGCCGAGGTGAGACGTCAGAGCGCCGCGGCCCAGACGATCCTCAGTTTCTCGCCCCAGTCGGTGGCCGCCGGCGAAAGCGAACTGACGCTGTCCTCCCGCGATGTCGTCATCTTCTATCCCAAGTATTTCAACAAGCCGGTGACGGTTTCGGGCGAAGTGGCCGAACCTAAGGTGATTCCCTACTACGATGGCATGGAGCTGTCGGCCGTCCTGCGTTCCGTGAGCCTGAGCGGCAACTTCATCTCGCTGAAGGCCGTGGTGACGAGGGCCGCGGGGGGAAGCGCCGATGTCTATCTCGAGGAATACTTCAGGAAACAGACTTCCGGCAAAGTGACCCTGTCTCCCGGTGATTCGATATCGATAAAGAAGCTCCTGCCCGACGAGCACTTGCCGGTGATCACGGTGCGCGGGGCTGTCGTGAAGCCCCAGTCCCTCGAATTCACGGACGGGATGAGGCTGGCCGAGGCTTTGACGGCGGCGGGCGGCTTCGATTCGCGTGCCTATCCCTATGGGCTCGTCCTCATACGCAAGTCGGCGGCGGAGATGCAGCAAAAGCAGGTGGATCGCCTCATCGCCCAGCTGGAAGCGGCTTCGGCCGCGGGGGCCGCCCTGCCGACCTCCAGCGACAGCACCTTAAGTTCAGCCGCCGCCATCGTGGCCAATCTCCAGATTGACCTCGCCATGCAGCGCGCGAAGCTGGGAGGGCTCAAACAGCTTTACAAGGAAGGGTTTGGCCGAATCTCCATCGATATGCCCGCTTCCGTGGAGGAGCTTTCGAAATCTCCCTCCAACGTCGTGCTCGAGCGCAACGACCTGATCTACGTGCCCACTACCCCGACCTACGTTCTTGTCTCGGGCGAGGTATCGGACCAAAGTGTCGTCGCCTACCGCGATGGCATGACGGTAAAGCAGGCTATCATCGAATCGGGCTGGCTTTCCTCGGAGGCCGACATCTCCAAGGCCTATATCATCAGGGCTTCGGGTAGGCTGGACAGCACCGAAGGCAAGGGCTTTCTTTTCTTCAGGCCCAATATCCTGAACTACAAGCTGACGCCGGGAGACACGGTGGTCGTGCCTTCCAAGTCCGTGAAGGTGAGCGTGGCCTGGTCGTACGTGAAGGATGGCCTTACCGTCATCAGCACGATTCTTACCGGCGCCCTTACGGCCAAAACCCTCCTGGGCATCTAAAAGAGGTTATGAACGTGTCCGACAACGAAACGGAAAAAGCGCGCCCCGAGGGCGACGAAGACGAGATAAGCCTGGTGGACCTCGCGGCCACGCTCTGGCGGCGCAAGTGGCTCATCGTGGGGGTGACGGTTGCCGCCGCCATCCTCTCGGTGGTCTACGCTCTCGGGCAGCCCAACATTTTCATGGCCACCAGCACGATGTTGCCCATTTCGGGTTCCTCCTCGTCGATGCTTTCCCAATACGCGGGCCTTGCCTCCCTCGCGGGAGTGAGCCTCCCCGGGGCCAGCGCCTCCGATCCCACCGTGAAGCTCCAGGCTATTCTCAATTCCCGGGCTTTCGCCGAAAAACTCATCACCGAGATGAACCTGGTGCCTGTCCTCGTGGAACATCCGGAAAAGGTCAAAGGCGCCACGCCCCTTGGCATGGCGATCGAAAAATTCCAGAAAGGCATTTTCTCTGTCTCGGTCGACGCGAAAACCTCCCTCATCAAGATTTCCGCCAAGACGAAGGATCCCGCCCTTTCCCGCGATATCGCGAACAAGGCGGTGGATCTGATCCAGGCCGACCTGGTGGCGCGCACCCTTTCGGCCAGCGGCAAGAATATCATCGTGCTCGAGCAGCAGGTGGCCGACCAGGAACAGAAGGTAAGAGCGGCCCAGAACAAGCTCACCGCCTACCAGCGGAAGAACAAGCTCGTCGCGCCGGAAGCCCAGAGCGCGGGGAGCCTTCAGCTGTATCAGACCCTGATCCAGCAGAAAATCACGATGGAGATCGAGATTTCGAGGCTCGGAAGCGCCCTCTCGGCTGACAATCCCAAGCTCGTGGCGGCCCAGACTCAGCTCGACGCGGTAAAGAAGCAGATCGCCGATTTCGAGAAGACGGGGGGCGGGGTGGGACCCTCGATGAGCCAGGCTCCCGCCGCCATGATGGAGTACGCCAATCTTACCGCCGAACTGGAACTCGCCACGAAAATGTATGGGGGCATGCTCACCAATCTGGAGAGCATGCGATTCCAGGAAGCCTCGGAAAAGCTCTTCGTCGAGGTGATCGACAGGGCGGTGGCGCCCGAAAAGAAGAGCGAGCCCTCGCGATCCATGATCTGCGTCGTCGGCACGATGGCGGGGGCCTTCCTTTCGGTGCTCCTGGCCTTTGTCCTCGACGCCATGAAGAAATTACTGGCCGATCCCGAGGTGAGGGCGAAGTTTTCGAGTGGCGGCAAGAAGCCGAAACGCGCATCCGCCCGCTGAATCGCTTGCATTCCGGATGATGAAGGTTATACTTGCGATATTGAAAAAGGGGGATGGAGGATAGCATCCATTGGACCGAAAAAATAAGTAGCACAAAAACCAGTACGTGAACGATGCTGATTCCGAAAAAAGGTATGGGCAAACGAGTAATGTCGATTGTCTCGGCGGCTTTTTTTACGCTGGCCGGCCTCTGTTTCGCGCAAGGGCCCATCGCTTCCGATGTGGCCGTCGGCGAGGCCCTGCACAGGGTGAGCCTGGAGCGGCTCGACAAGGATCCGCCGCTCTTCCTCGCCAAGGACAGCGTGATCGCTCCCGCCAAGGGCATCTCCAGCTTTTCGATCGTCGCGACAATGGCCGAAAACAAAGAATTGAAATCGCTCATCGTTACCCTGGTGGGCGCAAGCATGTTTTCCGCCTCGGGCGAACTGGAATGGGTCTTCCCTGCCGGCGGACAGATCAACCTCTACGGCAAGACGGCCTCCAAGTCCCTGAAAGACGGGATGACCGAGTGCACGATCAGCCTCCTCGCGGGGCTGGCCGATCTCCATGACCATTCGGCCTTTTCGGGGGGCGGGAATGTCATCTTAAGACTGTATTCCAAAAAAGGGAGCGTGATGGAAATCGAACTGCCTTCCGCATTCATCAAGCTTCTATCGGATCCGACGGCGTAATTTATGCAGTATTCGACGATCCTCGTTTCGGCCGCGCTCTCCGCCCTTTCCATGCCGATCATCATCGGCATCGCGAAGAAAAAGAAGTTATACGACACTACGGGCGGCCGCAAGATCCACGACGGCCTAATTCCGCGCCTGGGCGGCGTGGGGATGTTCTGGTCGTTTTTCATCGCGCTTGGTCTCCTTGCCCTCTGCGGCAATAAGGGCCTCTTCCTGGGGTTTTCGGGCAGAATGTCCAAGCTCCTTCCCTTGGCCATCGGGGCGGCGGCCATGCATTTTCTCGGCTTGGCCGACGATCTGCGCAGCTTGCGCGCCAGGACGAAGTTCGTTGTTCAAGCCGTGGTGGCGTTTCTCATCGTGGCCGCGGGATTCCGCTTCCGTAGCCTGAGCTACGGCCAGGAACTTTTTTCCGGACCCTTCGTCTGGATCTCCTACCTCGTTACCTGGGGCTGGATCGTGGGCATGACGAACGCCATTAACCTCATCGACGGGATGGACGGGCTGGCGGGGGGTATTGTCGCCATTGTGGCCGTGGCTTTCAGCGGCTTCTATGTCCTTGAGGGGGAGCTGCCAGCCGCCCTCATCTGCTTTACCCTGGCGGGTGTCGTTTTGGGCTTTCTCTGCTTTAACTTTCCCGCGCCGAAGGCGAGGCTCTTCATGGGCGATTCGGGCAGCCTTTTCCTGGGCTTCGCCCTCTCGGTGATGCCCTTCCTCGGGCAGACGGTCCCCGGTTCCAAGGCCGATCCGGGCGCCTTCGCTCCCGGCATCCTGCCCAGCATGGTTCTTCTGGCCATCCCGATGATCGATACCCTGCGCGCCATCGTACGGCGGCTGGGCGCCGGCACGAGCATCGGCATCGGCGACCGCAAGCATGTCCACCACCTGCTTCTGGACCACGGCTATAGACCTCGCCAGATCCTGAAAATCATCTATTTCGTGACCGTCCTCCAGGCCCTGGTTTTCATCGTGGCCCGCACGATGCCCATGATCATGGCCCTTATCCTGACCTTCCTGTCCCTGGCTATCGTCGGGGCATTCTTCTTTTACGTCACAGGACTCCCTCCCAAGGAAACGTGAACCCTTCAGATACCGAGCTTCAGCTCCTCGAAACCATCTACTCAAAACAAGGCGCGCCCGAGGTCCTCTCCCAAAGGGACCTCGCCGGAGCCTCAGGTCTGTCCCTGGGGATGACGAACGCCCTCATAAAGCGCTTCATCGAACGGGGCTGGATCAAATTGACGCATATTTCCGGCAGGAGCCTGAAATACATCCTCACGGCCGAGGGCATGGAGGAGGTGTTGCGCCGCTCCATCTCCTTCTTCACCCGCGCGGTGCGGAGCGCTTCCCTCTATCGCGACAAGATCGATTCCTTCGTGATGGGGTTGGCCAAGACCGGGTACGCCGTCCTCGTGCTCGAGGGCCCGGCTGAATTGGATTTCCTCTTCGACTATTCCTGCGAGCGCCACGGCCTGGAATTCGTGAAGAATCCCGGCGAAATCCGCAGGGCGGCCCTCGTCGCCCGGGCCGACGCCTACTTTGTCATAGCCCGCTTCCCCGAGACAAATCCAAGCGATTGCGACGAGATAGGCGCTTTCGCCCCCAAGCTGGCCTGCGCCGCCTTGGGAGAAGCTGCCGCTTCCTGCGTTCTTCTGACCGACATTCTCTTCGATTGCGCCCCGGAAGAGAGGGTTGGCGGCGCGGCGAGCTGAACGGCGCGACGATACGCGGCGCGAGGATACGCGGCGCGACGGCGCGCTCCCTTTCGATCCATGGCCGACCGGGCTTTCCCGGTCGGCTTTTTTTTTGCGCTTTTGCTATTGACTATGTTCAATATTATTAACATAATGTGTTTATAGATTCTATATGTTAAATATAGTTAACAGGAGAGTTGAATGGATTTTATTGGCGTGCGGGCTGATGGTGCCCATGCCGGGACGATCCATCGCGGCGGCGACACGTACTCATTCAACTACGATCCCGACAAGGGAGAGATGCCCTGGGTCTCGTTGACAATGCCCTTTCGGGCGCGAAGCTGGAATTGGGAGAAGCGTCTGCACCCCATATTCGAGATGAACCTTCCCGAAGGTTACCTTTTCGAGCTGCTGAGGCAATTGGTTCTGAAGGAGTATGGAGCGGCTGACGATTTTTCCTTGCTGAGCCTTTTGTCGGGGAATATTCGCGGCAGGCTGGAATACGAGAGCCCGCTCTTCCGCGGAGGAACCCGGAATGCCGCGACCTTCTCACTCGATGAGATTCTGTCATCCGGCGAAGAGGATTTGTTCGCGAGGCTTCTGGGGATGTATCTCGAAGATTCTTTCGTTTCAGGTATTCAGCCTAAATTTCTCGCCCGGCTTTTCGACAAATCTTTGTTTTCCATGAGCGACTATATCGTGAAGAGTTGGGGAGAAGAATTTCCCCGTTTGGCCGAAAACGAGCATTTCTGCATGAGCGCCGCGAAAAGGGCGGGAATTCCCGTTCCATCGTTTTTCCTTTCCGGGGACAAAAGGCTTTTCGTCGTCGAGCGTTTCGACAGAGCAGCGAATGGGGCCTATCTCGGATTCGAGGAACTTTGCGTACTGCAGGCCAAGAACAAGAGCGAAAAATATTCGGGAAGCTATGAGCGAGCCGCGAAAACGATCGCCGGTTTCGTGTCGCCCGATCGGCGCCAAGCTTCGCTGCGTCAGTATTTCAAGATGGTCGTTCTTTCGATGTTTCTGCGAAATGGAGACGCGCACCTCAAGAACTTCGGAATCCTGTATTCGCCCGACAGGGCCGATCGCTGGCTCGCCCCCTGCTACGATGTGGTGACGACAACCGCCTATGTTTTCAAGGACAGACCCGCGCTCATGATGGCCGGAAAGAAATCATGGCCGGGGCGCGGGCAGCTCATCGATTTTGGGGTGAGCGAGTGCTTCCTGGGCAAGACCGAAGCGGCGGCTTTGTACGATGAATGCCTTCAAGCGGTCGACGATACCGCTCTCGAAGTGAAAGCATACTGCGAGACGGTTCCGGAATTCGCCGCTATAGGGAAAAGAATGCTGGCTTCCTGGGCAAGCTCCCGGGAAGGTGAACCCGCATAAGGATAATGCCAATGAAGTATTGGGAAATTGGGCCATCGATGAGGGCTCTGAGAAAAGAAAAGGGCTTGCGGCAATCCGAGCTGGCCGCGGCGGTCGGCCTGAGCAGGGTTACCTTGAGCAAGCTGGAGAACGGAAAACTGGCGGGGATTTCCATCGGGTCGATGCTTTCGATTCTTGAGCGCTTGGGCAGGGAAATCGCTTTCGTGGAGCCGGCCGCGCTGCCGACACTCGAGGAATTAGCCGCGGAAAAAGAAGCGGGGGAATGAGTCGCTATTCGATTTTTCGTTGACAGATCCCGATTATCGTCCTATTCTCTTCCGTAAGACATCAGACAATCTGATTAATGTATCGCCTCGATCAACCGGACTTTGGCCGGCGGGGCGCTGGAGGTTCGCATGAAGAAAGGCACCAAGTTCGGCGGGATCATCCCGCCTGTCATTACGCCCTTCGATGCCGATGGGGCGATCGACGAAACGAAATTCCGCAGGGAAGTGCGGCATCTCATTGAGTGCGGCGTCCATGGCCTTTCGCCGGGCGGCAGCACGGGCGAGGGGGCGGCGCTCACCGACGAGGAGCTGGTCAGGCTGATCGGCATCATCCGCGAGGAAAACAAGGGCGGCCTGCCCATCGTGGCGGGCGTGATCCGCACCTCCACCCAGGCGGCGGTGAAGACGGCGCTGGCGGCCAAGGCGGCCGGGGCCGACGCTCTCATGGTGACCCCTGTTTTCTACAATGTCCTCGTGCCGGACGAAAAGGGCAACGAGTCGTTCTTCAGGGCTATCGCCGAGGCGGCCAGGCTGCCGATCGTGATCTACAACGTGGTGCCGCAGAACGAGATTTCCCCCGAGCTCTTCTCCCGTCTTTTGGACATTCCCGAAGTGATAGGGATCAAGCAGAGCGTGGGCGGGATAATGGCGTGCTACGACATGGTGCTCACGAATGGGGAGCGCGGGATGGTCTATTCCGCCACCGATGAAATGATATATTCTACCTTCGATCTGGGAGCGGACGGGGCTATTTCGGCCGTGCTTTCCCTTTTCCCGAGGCTCTGCGTGAAAATGTGGGACCTGGAGAGGGCGGGCAGGGGCGATGAGGCCAGGGCGATCCAGAATTCCATCTTCCCGCTGTGGAAGGTAGTGCGGGGGCCCCAGTTCCCCGCGCGGATGAAAGCGGCGCTGAAAATCATGGGCCGCGATTGCGGCATGGGGCGTTCGCCGATGAGCGAGGTGAGCCAGGCCCAGATCGATCGCATGAAAGCGCTTTTGGAGCATGTCCGGGACGAATGATTCCCGGCGCGAGATCCTGGAAACGATGGGTGGTAGCATGAGCGATACGCTTTTTTCTGTGGACGGCCTTGTGGCTGTCGTCACCGGAGGCATGGGCCAGCTTGGCCGGCAATTCGTGAAGACTTTGGCGGAGCGCGGCGCCAAGGTGGCGATTTTCGCGCGCCGCGCGCCGGGGGAGTCGGCGATCCGGGAAGCCTTTCCCGGGCTCGCCGGTTCTATCATGGCCGTTTCCGTCGATATCACCAAGAAGGCGACGATCGAGGCGGGGCTGGCCGAGGTGACCGCGCGCTGGGGCGTTCCGCAGGTTCTGGTGAACAACGCGGGCCTGGACACCCAGCCTTCGGCTCCGCCCGAAGTGTCGGGGCCCTTCGAGAACTTCCCCGAGGAAGTGTTCCGCGAGGTGGTGGACGTGAATCTCGTGGGCACCTTTCTCTGCTGCCAGGTGGTGGGGGGAGCGATGGCCAAGGAAGGCCGCGGCTCCATCATCAACATAGGCTCGATCTACGGGATGCTTTCTCCGATTCAAGACATCTACGCCTACAAGGAAGCCAAGACGGGCAGGCCTTTTATAAAGCCGGTGGCCTATTCGGCCTCGAAATCGGGCGTTTACAATTTGACGCGCTATCTCGCGACCTACTGGGGCGCGAAGGGCGTGCGGGTGAACACGCTTACGCCTTCGGGCGTGTGGCGATCGACCCAGGACGCGGAATTCCAGGCCAATTATTGCGCCCGGATGCCCATGCGCAGGATGGCCAACGAGGATGAGTTCAACGGCGCCATCGTTTTCCTGGCTTCCAAGGCTTCCTCCTACATG
>Ga0172379_10001196_pt1 | contig 54418 bp, 53 predicted proteins | sample GrowelOW334metaG_FD_119756 | JGI IMG/M metagenome (GOLD analysis project Ga0172379, IMG submission 119756) | Groundwater microbial communities from an aquifer near a municipal landfill in Southern Ontario, Canada - Groundwater well OW334 metaG | ecosystem: Environmental > Aquatic > Deep... | reverse complement strand
GTAGTAATCCCTCTCTGTCTAAACCCAACCTTCCTGGTGTTCTTTCGTATGGTTCTAACCAAGCTCTTTCTCCCCTCTACAATACCTCAGGACTCGTGGGATATTGGAATTTTGATGAGGGGACCGGGACGATTGCTAAAGATACGAGTGGGAATGGGAATAATGGGACGTGGGCGGGTATACCAGCTCCCCAATGGATTTCTTGTAAGATTGGTACATGCCCTTACTTTAACGGCAATTGGATAACTATCCCCGATAATGATCTTTTGGATCTAACGACAACCGACTTTTCTTTTTCTTTTTGGATAAATCAATCGTCGTCCGATATAGATTTTAGCTACGCGCTTTCAAAGTCTGCCGGTGGCGGAAATCTTGGTTGGGGCTCCGCATTAAGCGCTTCTCATTATATTTGGAGCGAAGTTTATCCCGTTGGTGGTCAGAGGCAATACGCGCCATCTTTTTTTCTTCCGCTGGATTCATGGCATTTTATAACGGTGACTGTTTCTCGAAGCGGATACATGACGGTATATCTTGATTCGGTTTATAAGAGTCGCATAGATATCAGCGCTCAGAATGGTCTTTCTTTAGCAACGATATACCCATTAACTATGGGGTATTCGGGCATAAGCGGACTTATCGGCTCCATCGACGACGTTCGCGTCTACAATCGCGCCCTCTCCGTATCAGAAATCCAGGCCTTATACAACGCAACAAAATAACTATGCCCGCAGTAACTATCTCCGAGCTTCTTCCTAATCCTGCCGGGTCGGATACGGCGGGAGAATGGATTGAACTGCACAATACCGGTGATGTCGCACAATCGCTTGCGGGGTGGTCGCTCAAAGATGCATCGGGAAAGACGCATGTGTTTAAAACCGAATCCATGCCCGCGCATGGATTTTTAGTTTTGCCGTATAGCACGACAAAAATTTCCCTTAATAATTCGGGCGATACGATTTTTTTGTATGATGGTTCTGGTACGTTAGTTGATTCATTCTCATACGCACAGACGATGAAAGATGATGTGGCCTTGGTGCACAATGTGTCGGGGAATATTGTGGTGACCACGCAGCCGACACCGGGGAAAGAAAATGTGATTGTCGCGACAGCGCCAAAACAGAAGGCATCCCCGTTAGCGTCGTCTGTGGGTGGGGCGTTTTCCGAGAGTATCATCCCGTCGTTGGGGGGCGGCGAGGCGGCGGTAGCGCAAACAATTATTGATGACGGAACGACGGCGTTTTCGGTGGCGGGGTTGGCTTTGCTTATCGGGATAATTTGTGCGGGTGCAACCGTGTTTTTATATCGGAAACTTTTTCAAGAAACGGCGCTGTAGCTGATGCCGGGGAATTTATGAGATCTGAAAAGTTCGGTGACTGAGCGGCGCAGTTTGGCGGTTAGCTTGGGTGACTTATGTGGGGTTGACAACCTTATTTCATTTGTCTATACTCTGCCCACGATGTTGAATTCAAAGATACCCATGAGCGGACGGTGACGATACGCAATGGCGTGTCGCTTTCCATCCGCCTGCCTGGCGGATTTTTTATGCCTCGGGCATGGGAGCCGAAACGATTGATCGTTGACAATCAAAGAGCAAGAAATCAAGCGTAAAGCGAAAATGGTATTCAAGAAAGATACCATTTAACGCAGGTATAACCCTTTGGGAACGACGTTTCCGAAGGGTAGTCGTAAGCTTAAAAAAATAGTGTTTACTCAAGGGCGTATGGTGGATGCCTTGACATCAAATGGCGATGAAGGACGTAGCGTAACTGCGATAAGCTTCGGGGAGGTGTGTAGCAACCTGTGATCCGGAGATTTCCGAATGGGGAAACCCCATTGCGTAACCCGCAATGACTCCGCGCAAGTGGAGAGCGAACCTGCTGAAGTGAAACATCTCAGTAAGCAGAGGAAAAAAGAACGAAGTTATTCCCCTAGTAGCGGCGAGCGAAAAGGGAACTAGCCCAAACCATCTATGTGTCCGCAAGGATATGTGGGTGGGGTTGTAAGGTATGTGCGCTACTTTGCTCTTCGCTAAGCATTGAATGCTTAAGTGCTTGGCGAAAAGTAGAGAAAGGAGAGGTTACAAATTCTTCCGTTAGTCGAATCCGCTGGAACGCGGAACCAAAGAGGGCGAACGTCCCGTAGGCGAAAACGAAAGAACCTTTTAGCATGTATTCTTGAGTACTTCGAGGAATGAATGCTTCGGAGGAATCTTCCCGCACTATCGGGAAAGGCTAAATACATTTGATGATCGATAGCGAACTAGTACCGTGAGGGAAAGGTGAAAAGCAGGCCGACAAGGCCGATGAAATAGAATCTGAAACCATACGTCTACAAGGAACGGAAGTCCGCAAGGACAACCGTGTGCCTATTGAAGAATGAGCCAACGAGTTTATGTATATCCCTTGTCTAAGTTCTACGGAACGGAGGCGGAGCGAAAGCGAGTCTTAAAAGGGCGACAATGGGGGTATGTATAAGACCCGAAGCCAGGTGAGCTTGCCTTGAGCAGGGTGAACTCTCGAGAAATCGAGAGGGAGGCCCGAACCGGTTGGTTGTGCAAAACCTTCGGATGACTTGAGGTAGGGAGTGAAAAGCTAATCGAACCTGGTAATAGCTGGTTCTCTCCGAAATAGCTTTCGGGCTAGCGTCCGGGATTAACGTACGAGGGGTAGAGCAACTGGTTGAGAAGTAAAGGGGGAAACCCCGCCTTCTCAGTCAAACTCCGAATACTCGTGCGAATCGCCCGGGCAGTCAGAATGTGGGGGCTAAGCTCCATGTTCGCGAGGGGAACAGCCCAGATCATCATCTAAGGCCCCTAAATGTATACTCAGTGTCAAAGGTGGTAGCCTGCCAGAGACAGGTAGTAGGTTGGCTTAGAGGTAGCCATCCTTTAAAGAGTGTGTAACAACTCACTACTAGATGGCCGACTGCGCCGAAAATTTATCGGGGCTAAGTATACTGCCGAAGATATGGGTTTGTGGGCTTCATCGAGGATAAAAATTAGTACATTAGATTTTCTTCTTATATTGATTATTGATATCAATCAATGTGGGTTTGGCCGAGCGGGGGATCCTTCTCCATTTCAATGAGTTCTCATGCTTCCCGGGAAGTGTGAGAACTTCGATGTGGAACGATTCCAAAAAGGCGCCGGACAGTGGATCCGGAAATCCCAGGTTCGAATCCTGGAACCCACTCCAATATAAGAGGAGGCCATGGGCAAGAGCCATTAATCTTGCCTCCTCAATGAAGTCCACAAGCGGTAGGAGAGCATTCGTAGCGCGCTGAAGCGGGATCCGCGAGGACCCGTGGAGTACTACGAAGGGAGAATGTTGGCATGAGTAACCACAATGCTGATGAGAATTCAGCACCCCAAAAATCCAAGGTTTCCTCCGCAATGGAAGTCAACGGAGGGTTAGGCGGCCCTAAGGCGATGGCGAAAGCCGCAGCTGATGGACAGTTGGTTAATATTCCAACCCGCCCGCATCGTTCGATGGAGTGACGAGGTGTAGTATGGAAAGTGTCTCAGTGGTTTGGCATCCGTGGCATAGGGATCTTTCGTAGGTAAATCCGCGAAGGTGCTTTCAATGGCAAATCCGAGTGCAGCGGCGATGTCTGCCTTTGGCAGATAAAGTTTTCAAAGCACATCTCCAAGAAAAACTTCTAAGGTTAACGTTGTGGGCTCCGTACCGTAAACCGACACTGGTGGGTGAGGCGAGAAGCCTAAGGGGAACGAGTGAGTCATCCTTAAGGAACTCGGCAAAAAAGCGACCGTAACTTCGGGATAAGGTCTCCCCAACGCAAGTTGGGGCGCAGCGAAAGTCTCTCGGGTGACTGTTTACTAAAGACACAGCTCCCTGCAAACTCGTAAGAGGACGTATAGGGGGTGACGCCTGACCGATGCGAGAAGGTTAACGGTGCCGGTCGTGCCGCAAGGTACGGCTGAGTGCCCGAAGCCCTCGTCAATGTCAGCGGTAACTATAACCGTTCTAAGGTAGCGCAATTCCTTTTCGGGTAAGTTCCGAAGCGCACGAAAGGCGTAACGACCTGAGAACTGTCTCAAGGATGAGCTCGGTGAAAATGCGATTCCCGTGAAGACGCGGGATACCTGCAGCGGGACGAAAAGACCCCAGGAGCTTTACTGTAGCTTGATATTGATTGTAGGGCTTGGATGCGTAGTGTAGTGGGCAGCCTTTGAGGCCATGTTTTCGGATGTGGCGGAGGCAACAATGAAACACCCATCTTCTTTGCTTTACTGTCTAACCTCGACGGCAAAAACGGCGGGGGACAGTGTCTGGCGGGCAGTTTTAATGGGGCGTTATCCTCCTAAAAAGTAACGGAGGAGTTTAAAGGTCAGCTTAGTCCGGATGGAAATCGGACTGAATGTGTAAAGGCAAATGCTGGCTTGACGGCAAGACAGACATGTCGCGCCGACGCGAAAGCGGAACTTAGTGACCCGACGGTAATGATGCGGAACATTTATGATTCGTATTACTTCATAGGAAGGCCGGAGACAACGGATAAAAGCTACCCTGGGGATAACAGGCTGGTGAGATCTGAGAGTCCATATCGACGATCTCGCTCGGCACCTCGATGTCGGCTCACCCTAGCGCGGGGCTGGAGAAGGTCCCAAGCGTTTGGCTGTTCGCCAATTAAAAGGGTACGCGAGCTGGGTTTAGACCGTTCAGATGCAAACATGATTTGCGTTTGGACAGTCTAAATCCCACGAGGCGCGTTATTCCAATCGATAGTCGCAGAAGCGCTATTCGATATTATCTTTTCGTTTACAAAATTAGATTAAAGAAATCCAACATATCACGGCGGTCATGCTGAGTAATCGGCATGAATCAAGCTGACTGATGTCGGTAGAACCCCTCGCGGGCGATACCGAGGGAATCCCGATGCAATCGGGAGCCCGTAGAGACTACACGTTAGCCACCCTTTGCGGGGTGAAGATATAGTCCAATGCACATAGCAATATGTGGAAACATGCGTGAGACAGGTTGGTCTCTATCTGCTGCAGGCGTTGACGCTTGAGGGAGGTTGATCCTAGTACGAGAGGACCGGATTGAACGAACCTCTGGTCTACCAGCTTTGGTACCAACTGAAGCGCTGGGTAGCTATGTTCGGCAGGGATAAGCGCTGAAAGCATCTAAGCACGAAGCCCTTCCCAAGATTAGGCGTCTTAGGACCCTGGAAGACGACCAGGTTGATAGGCGTCAGGTGTACGCACCGCAAGGTGTTTAGCCGAGACGTACTAATAGTCCATTCAAACATTATTTTTTTGAGCACTACACTGCCCTTCAGAGGCGTGGTGCGCCAAGATGATTTTTTGCTCTTATGTGTGCCATCGTGAGAAACACGAGGCATTGCACTTGCTGGTGATCTACTCAAATGTGCCCCACCTCTTCCCATTCCGAACAGAGAAGTGAAAGCGTTTGAGCCCGATGATACTCATTCATTTGGGGAAAGTAGGGTTTGCCAGCATATGCAATGCCTCGTGTTTTTTTATTTCACTAGTCCGCCTCTGGGCGGGCATTTTGCTTTTGAGAGCCATAGTCCGTATAATATAGCAAGAGTTCTTATCGCTTTTTTGGCATGTGTTTTTCATTTTGATTTTTTATATTTAAATTTTGCATTTTTAACGTGCGTTTACTCAAGCAGTTGATATATGGGATCGGTTTTTTGGTTGTTGTTTTTCTCCTTGGCTGGGGTATCAAGGCGATGTTTTTTTCTGTACCGCCTTCCTGTTTTGATAACACGCAAAACCAAGGAGAAGCAGGCATTGATTGCGGTGGGCCGTGTCTATCGTGCGACGTTAAAAATGCACAACCGATTGCGATTCACTATGTAAAAGTTTTCAAAGCGGCTGATGGATTGGGGGTGATCGCGGAAATACAGAATCCCAATGCGACGCTGGGCGCAACAAATTTTGTTTATTCCATAGCGCTTATTAATGCATTGGGCGCTGCGCCGCAAACTATTAATGGCTCCATGTTTATTTATCCGGGAGAAATCAAGTATATTATTAAGCCATACATAATGCAGGATCCGGCACAAATTACGCAAGCGCAGGTTTCTATTCCAACGTCAACCATCACATGGGTGGGCGCCGATCGATTCGTTAAACCGCAAATTGATGTGCAGAATATTGTCACTGCCATGCAGCCGACCATGCAAGTGGCGGGACGATTGGCTAATCAAACGCAGTACGATTTTCCCGCACCGATTGTTGATGCGGTGCTCTACAATAAAAACGGAGACATTCTCGCCGCATCACAGGTAACGCTGGGGGACTTGGGAGCATTCGGATCGCAATTATTCACTATTCCCTTTGCGAGTAATTTAATGCTGTATGTTCCGCCACAGGCACCACAAATTCCTTCGTTCCCGCGCAACGTGAGTGTTGGCATGAGCGGTGATGATGTGACAAATTTGCAGGAAGTGCTGGCTGAACAGGGATTGCTTGCACGTTCGCCGACGGGGTATTATGATGTGGCAACGGTGCAGGCGGTTAAACAACTGCAGGTGCAGCTGAAGGTGAAGCAAACGGGAGCGCTTGATGAAGTAACGCGCGCGGCGTTGACGTTATTCTTGCAGGCACAGGTTCCTTATGTTCCGCAAGATACGCAGCTAGGGAACGTGGATCCGACTCGCACCCGCGTGTTTGTTGAGGCGAGGCAATGACATAATTAAGAACCAGATATATGATTTCAGAACAAGCATCAACCCAGCGCATTGAGAGAAAAGAATCTTTGGCGACAACGATGTGGATGATAGAAGATCGCGAGGAAATGGCATACGTTATCCGTCTGATGATTGAAGTTTCTTTTCCCGGTATTACCGTAAAAGAATTTCGCGACGGAGAGTCTGCGGTTAAAGCATTGCAGTCCGGCGGTGTGCCGATGCCATCAATGGTAACGGTTGATGGCGATTTGGGGCGGAACAAACAAACCGGCCCGCAGATTATTGAAGCGTTGGGGAAAGAACTGAATGCAAAAAAAGCAACGACGTATTTTGTAGCGATGAGCGGCGTCGATGAGCTTAATGACGAAATGTTTCGTGTGGCGCAAGACATTGGACAACCAGTGCAAGTAGTCGGCAAGGGTCCCGAGGCAAACACCAAGCTTCTGGCACTGCTTGAGGAAATTGAAAAGGGGGGCGAAAGCAAAAAGTCGGAAGAGTAAAACTGATGGGCTTTGCCTTTTTGAGTAAAAAAGTATAGGATAATCCTATGCTTTTTTGATGTGCATTGAGCATGGATGGAGACGTCCTTTGCGCCTCTTTCCGGGAATCCATTTTAATTTTTGATATTTGCATTTTACCTTTTTGACTATGCATCAGGATTTTCTCAAACCGTACGATCACAACGCCTTTGAAAACGATATTTACGCTGCCTGGGAAAAGAGCGGTTCTTTTGCTCCGCAAAAGGACGCGGGCGATCCCTACTGCATTATTATGCCGCCGCCCAATGCCAACGGCTCTTTGCATGTGGGGCACGCGGTCATGGTGGGTGTGGAAGATATTTTAATACGTTACTGGCGTCTGCGGGGCAAGAAAGTCCTCTGGCTTCCCGGTGCCGATCACGCGGGGTTTGAAACGCAGGTGGTGTTTGAAAAAAAGCTGGAGAAAGAAGGTACGAGCCGCTTTGAAATTTTAAATCAGGAGGGTGGACGTGAAAAGTTTTATCAGATGGTCTGGGATTTTACCCAGGCTCACAAATCGGGGATGGAGAGCCAAGTGCGACGCTTGGGTGCATCGTGTGATTGGAGCAAGGAATTATTTACGCTTGACCCGCGGATTGTTGCTGTTGTCTACCGGACGTTTAAGAAATTATATGACGACGGACTTGTGTATCGGGATAAGCGGATTGTCAATTTCTGCGTTAAGCACCAGACGTCCCTTTCCGATCTTGAGGTGGCATGGGAAGATCGCGAGGACAAACTGTATCATGTTCGTTATGCATTTGCCGATGATGCAAAAAGATTTATCACCATCGCAACCACGCGTCCCGAGACGATTCCGGGAGATGTGGCGGTGGCGGTTCATCCCACCGATCCGCGGTATAAAGATTTTGTTGGCAAGGAGGTTATTGAACCGATAACCGAACGGCGCATTTCTATTGTCGCCGACGAAGCGGTTGATATGGCGTTTGGCACCGGGGCGCTCAAGATTACTCCCGCACACGATGCGGTGGATTTTGAGGTGGGCAAGCGACACAACTTTGAGACGCGTCAAACCATTGATGCCAATGGACGACTTAATGATCTTGCCGGTCCGTTGGCGGGGATGAAAGTTCCCGAGGCACGTCAAAAAGCCGCAGAAATACTAGCTCAAAATGGTGCTCTTGAAAAAACCGAACCATATCAGCATCAGGTGGGAGTCTGTTATAAATGCCGGAATATTGTTGAGCCGATGATTTTGCCGCAGTGGTTTGTGGATTTGACAAAAAAAGGGAAAGAAAAAATAGTTGCGCCGGCGATAGAGGCGATTAAAAGCGGCAAAACAAAAATTACTCCCGATTTTCAGGAAAAAATATTTTTCCATTGGATGGAAAATATTCACGATTGGAATATTTCCCGACAGATTACCTGGGGGATTCCGATTCCGGCGTGGTATTGTATTAAATGTAACTGGGGAAAATTTAACAAGAACGACAGCATTACTTTGTCTGATCCTGATTGGGGCAGTAAAAAATATTTGGTTGGAGACCCAAATCATTTTATCTCAATAGAAGGATCTCCTAAATGCCCCGACTGCGGAGCCGAAGGCGAGTGGCTGCAGCAGGATCCGGATGTTTTTGATACGTGGTTTTCGTCGGGACAGTGGCCATTCGCCGCTTTGCTGGCGCAAAACGGCTCAAACGCAAATAGCAAAAATCAAAATGCAAAAATAATCGAGGAAACTGAGACTGATTATTTCAAAACATTTTATCCGACCGCGATGATGGAGACGGGATACGACATCCTGTTTTTCTGGGTGGCGCGCATGATGATGCTGGGGTTGTATGCAACCGGCAAGGTGCCATTCAAAGATGTGTATCTGCATGGACTGATTCGCGACAAGGATAAGCAAAAAATGTCCAAGTCAAAGGGGAATGTGGTTGATCCGCTGGGCGTGGTGGATCAATACGGCTCCGATGCCTTGCGTATGGCGCTGATTGTCGGCAATTCTCCCGGGCAGGACGTAGCGTACGATGAAAATAAGGTGCGCGGATACCGTAATTTTTCAAACAAACTTTGGAATATCGCCCGGTTTGTTGCGGCGCAGATTGATGCGGATAGTGCGCAAATTAACGCGGGGGACATCAAGCTAACGTCCGACGATCAAGAGCGAATTGCGGTATTTGAAAAAACAAAGGCGGAGGTGGCGGAAAATATCGAAAAACTTCGTTTCTCGCAGGCCGCCGAAACCGCATACCATTACGTCTGGCACACGTTTGCCGACGTGGTTATTGAAGAGGAGAAAAAAATACTCGCCGACCCAGCCGCATCCGAAGAACAAAAGCAGTCGGCACGCGCAACGCTTGATACGATTTTGCGCCGGTCATTGGTGGTTCTGCATCCGTTTATGCCGTTTGTCACCGAGGCCATCTATCAGCGGTTACCCGCTAAAAATAAGGAGTTTTTGATGGTGGAGAAGTGGTAGGTTCAAAAAGAAAGGAAGCCGGGGGGCTTCCTTGGGGGGTGGACCCAGTCGCGTTTAGTGGACGCGGGTAGATACCACCGCGAACGTGATGGCGATCAGGAGAATCACCGACGCCACCATTGGCCAGAGCGTCGAGACGTACTTGATCGTTGCGGTCTTGTTGTCCTGGTGGATCTGCCAGCTGTATAACGCCACGGCGCCGCCGAAAGATCCAACCAAAACCGCTAAAAGAGCTAATGTTAAAGACATTTTCCACCTCACTTTCTTATACGCATTATACATCATAAATATTATTTTGTCAATACCCACCAAGGTATGCATGGTGTTGCAAAAAGAGCGGTGCGGGAGTATGGTGTTTTCTTCGGGTGCGCCGAGTTTTGAAAAATTTTAAGAATGAATTTGATCGGGGAAGGCGCTGTGCGTGGCTGATGGGGTATCGTCAGAATATAAAAAACAAAAATGATTTTAGCAACGCATGCAGTGGTTGGCGCGGCGGTCGCGCGTTTATTTCCTCAGTACCCGTTCATCGGTTTTTTGGCGGCACTTGCGTCTCATTATTTTCTTGATGCTATCCCGCATTGGAACTATCATCTCCGCTCATTTCGTTCAACGAAAGAAACAACGCACGGACGTCCGGACATGGCGTGGGGGAGGGATTTTTTCGTCGACCTTTCAAAGATAGCGCTTGATGGAGTGTTGGGTTTGGGGTTGGCATTTCTTCTGTTTCGCCCGCAGTCGTGGCACGATGTATTGATAACGCTGGTGGGCATTGTGGGAGGCGTACTTCCCGATGCGCTGGAGTTTTTATATTGGAAATTAGGCGGGAAGCCTCTGGTGTGGCTACAGCGGCTGCATCACGCCACTCATTTCAAAGAGGACATCAAGAATCCCATTATTGGGGCATCATTGCAGGTGGTTTTTATTGGCATCCTTTTTGAGGTTGTGCGCAAAGTGCTTTAACCACTGGCCAAAAACACGGTGGCAGATTTTTCCTTTTTTTGATACTATGGCACGGTCGAGGGAGGGTATTTTAAATCGGACACAGACACGCGCTTGCGGTCACTAATTGAATGAATTTAGGACTGGAAATCATACTTGCGTTTTTGCCCGGATTAATCTGGCTTCTTTTCTTTCTGCAGGAAGACATTAATCACGATCCCAAGCGGATGATCGCTAAAGTTTTTTTTGCGGGCATGCTCTCGGCGATTGCGGCGCTGCTTATTGAAATCGTTACTCATAGTTGGCTACAGGGGGTTGCGTTGACCATCCCGCGCATCATTGAAGACAATATAAATATTTTTGTGGGATTTGCGTTTATTGAGGAGCTGACTAAATTTATTTTCGTGTACGCGGTGGTCCGGAGAAGTTCTTATTTTGATGAGCCGCTGGATGCAATGATTTATCTGGTGACCGGCGCACTCGGGTTTGCGACGGCCGAAAATCTGTTTTTAGTTTTTTCATCGCATAATATTCAGGACGCCTTTTCAATTATCGTGCTTCGTTTTATCGGCGCCACGTTATTGCACGCGCTGGCGTCGGGTGTGATGGGGCATCACTGGGCGCGGGGTATTAAGTATAAAATTGAAGGATGGGCGATTTTAATCGGGCTTGCGCTGGCAACGGGGATTCATGCGCTTTTTAATTATTTTATATTTAAATATAGCGATCTGTTGGTCTATCCCACGGCTTTTCTTTTCCTCGTCGGGTTTTTTGTCCTGTATGATTTTGAAGAATTGAAGCAAATAGAAGAGGCCGAAGGACCGCCACCCGTGCGTCCGCCAGCCGCTTCATAGAAATACGTTGTGCTCGCCTAGATGATGATGTATACTAAAACTATGGCTGACTCAAATAAAGATTTTTTTGAAAAACTTGCCGGGGTCGAAGCGGATAATGCCGCGGTAGAAGCCGCGGTATATCGCGAAGAAGAAGAAACCATTGAGGCACAATTGGTTCGCGCGCAGGCTGATGATGCGCCCCCAACCGAGATTGAGCCCAGCGTGGTTGATTCCGGCGATGCCGATGATTTACTGGGTGATGACTTTGAAGACGCCGAAGGGCACTTAACGATTGATGTCTATCAGAATCTGGAAAATATTACGATTGAATCGACGATTGCCGGCGTGGGACCCGACGATATTGATATTGCTATTACGCCCGAATCGGTGGCTATTAAAGGGCGTCGGGAACGGAGAGAAAAAATAAAGAAAGGAGATTATTTGCACCAGGAATGTTTCTGGGGAAAGTTCTCGCGTTCCATTATTTTGCCCCAGGAGATTGACCCGGATCGCGCGCACGCGTCGCTCAAAGACGGCGTGCTTAAAATCGTATTGCCCAAGATTCATCGTGATCGCACCAAAAAAGTGAAGGTGCGGTTGGACTAGCGAGGGTTTAAAAAGTTTTCCACATAAAACGCTTTCATATGAAGGCGTTTTATGATACCATAAACTCCAGCTACCAAAGGAGAGCGGCCGTGAAAAAGAAGTTGAGCAACTCTGGGTAACAACCGAACGAAGGTGCGGGCGTACCACGAGGGGCTCGCAGAAGCTGCGTCGATGACGTCTGCTGGTGAGCACAGAGCTCACGGGGCAAAAACCCAATAGCACGCGCATCAAATCGCGGATCCTGCGAGCGGGAAAAAGCTCAGAACAGACACGAAAATTGGGGGAATCCTCTCCACAGAACACAAGGGCTCGTCTACGACGAGCCCTTCATCATTATGTACTTATTCTAAATGAACGGATTGTTTGAAGAGCTTCAAATACGCGGCAAGGTAGGGGTGCTGCGAAAGTGTCGGGTCGGCGGCGATAAGATCTTGCGCCGCGGTGCGGGTTGCCTTAACAAAGTCCGGATGCTGGGCGGCTTTGGCGGCGATGTCGGGCATCCCGGTCTGCTCATTTCCCAAAAACTGTCCCGGCCCGCGCAATCGTAGATCTATTTCGGCAAGTTCAAATCCGTTTTTGGCGGCAATCAGCGCCTTGAGGCGATCACGTGTGGTTTTTGAATTGATGTCGGTGAAGAGAAAACAATACGACTGGTGTTCCCCGCGTCCCACCCGTCCGCGGAACTGATACAACTGCGAGAGGCCGAAGTGCTCGGACCCCTCTATCATCATAATAGAAGCGTTGGGAACATCTACTCCCACCTCAATAACAGACGTGGCGACCAGGACATCAATTTTTCCTTCCTTAAAGAGCCGCATGGTGTGCGTTTTCTCGTCGGATTTCATTTGTCCATGGAGCATTGTCACGCGTAGATCGGAAAAGATTTTTTTGGATAATTTTTCGTATTCTTCCTTGACCGATCGGGCGTCCAGCTGAAATAATTTTGCGCGGGTCATTTTTTCGTCTTTGTCGGTGGGGTCGATGCGCGGACAGACAACATACGCCTGGCGCCCCTCTTTAATCTGTGCGCGGATAAAATCGTATGCGTCATCGCGTCCGGTCGGGGGAATGATTTTGGTGAGAATCGGTTTTCTGTTCTTGGGCATCTCGTTAACCAGGGAAAGCTCCAGATCGCCAAAGACGGTGAGTGCCAGCGTGCGGGGGATCGGGGTGGCCGACATAGATAAAAAGTGCGGACTCAAAGACGCAGATTTTAGCTGATGGGACGCAGATGAACGCGGATGCCGTGCGGTGTCGTAGACAATCCTTTTTATGGCAAGTTCTCTGGTGCCGAAGTTTACCAATAAAGCGAGCCTGTATGTTGTGCCCCGCAGGTAATTCCACGTTTGTTTTTCTTCTGCGGATCCGATGAACGGCAAAGCCTTCAATTCTAAAATTATTCTATCATCAATGATAATATCGGGCGTATACGTTCCCACTTTCTTTCCCGCGTACATAACGGGAAGTTGTTTTTCGGTCGAAAAGGCAATATTATTTTTTGCTAATTCTTCAAGAAGCGCTCGGTGATAAATAGATTCTTTGTGGCCTGATCCGAGGGTGTTGTATACGGCAAAAAAAGCCTTGCGGAGAGCATAAGTAAGGTCTTTGTATAAAAAAGTTTCGGCGTCGGTGTCTGCGTGTATCTGCGTTTTTATCTGCGTTAATCTGCGTGAGAGCGAAGCTCTCTGCTGAACGCCGAATCGATGCTGTTCGTCAATAACAATAAACGCCGCATCGTCAAAGACAACGCTTTTTTGTAAAACGGCATGAGTGCCGATGATAATACGCACGCGCCCGGCGGCGATATGCGCCACCACGTCCTTTTTCTTCATTCCAGTCTCAAGCCCGTCTCCCAAAAAGAGTGCGCTGCGCGATGCGGTGAGCAACGCAATACCCGCGTCAAAGTGGGGAAAGAATTTGGTAAACGTGACATAGTGCTGGGTTGCTAAAACTTCCGTGGGTGCCATAAAAACCGCCTGTTTTTTTGCACGTGCCACAACCAGTGCAGCCAGTGCGGCGACGATAGTTTTTCCTGATCCCACGTCGCCTTGCAGGAGCCGGTTGGTGGCGTGCGGCTTTTTGAGGTCCTCTAAAATATCATAGAGCGCTTTTTTCTGCGCCAGCGTGAGTTCAAAGGGAAGCGTTTTTAATTCCTTTTTGATAACGTCGACGTCGTACAAAAACGCATGGGCCGGCGACGAAGAAAGCGCGTGTTGTTCGGAGGCGTTGATGAGTTGTAATAAAAAGAGATCTTGGAAAGCGATGCGGTTCTGGGCGTGTTCGGCTTCCTCAAGCGTACGGGGAAAATGGATTTGATAGAGCGCGTCACCGATGGCGGGAAGATGGTGTTCTGGTAACAAATTTTTGGGGAGAAATTCGGGGAGGGTTCGCATTTCCGAAGTGACTTTGCTGAGTGCAAAGCGCACGAGGCGCGAGGTGACGCCCTTGGTTTCCGGATAGATAGGGACGAGCCGTCCGGTATGTTTCCCGCTGTGCGGATCGGCATTGTGCGAAATAATTTCGTATTCGGGGCTTTGGAGAACAAACCGTTTCCCTTCGCGCGCGACCTTGCCGGCAAGATTGACCCATGTCCCTTGTTTGAGGGTGGTGATGATAAATTTCTGATTGAACCAGACGGCCTTCATTGTCCCCGCGTCATCCGCAATCGTCGCTTCAATGATATACATGTGCCGGCGCGGCGTGCGGTACATGCGGATGGTTTGTATCTGGCCGTATACCGTCGCCGTCCCTTCGTCGACAATGTCGGCAATGGGCGTAATCTGCGAAAAATCTTGGTAGCGGAAGGGGAGATAATAAAGAAGATCCTTCAGGGTGAGGATGTTGAGTTTTTCCAACCGTGCACCAAAATGGGCGCCGATGCCTTTAATATCACTGACGCGAGTTGCGAGACTGATCTCCATGATAAATAGTATATACGAAAAGAGCGCGTGCGGCACCTGGGGATGGGCTTTGACAGTGGTTGTCGGCAGTGCTATACCATATCGGCGTTATGAACGATGGTAAATCGTCCGAAACGTCCAGCACTTTGAATTGAGTCAATATACAGAACTATTTTTGTGGCGCTGATCGGCAAAGGGAATGCGATAGTTGCGAGCGTGAAAAAAACGTGGAGGTTGACATGAGATATCGAGTATTGCTGGCGGGCGAAGAGGCATGTCTTGCCAGAGTTACTTTCTTGCCGTTGTGTGACGGTACGCATATGGTGCACATCTTTCCGGATGTGGGCAATGATTTTGCTTTCATCGGAAAGATCGGGTGCGAAAACCATCGCCTCACCGCACGGGGATCGCTTGGTTTGTTTTCGTTTATTTCTCTGTCGCCATAGAGAAGGGAGAAGGAGCCATGGTTGGATTTTTTCAACGGAAGCATCGGCATCACCTCAACGCGGTTGGGTTTCGTTACGCGGAGACTCCCGACAAGATTATGGTATTTTTCAAATGTGCTCGGTGCGAATACGAGCACATAAAGTATCTGGAGGTAATGCCGGATCAACCGATCGTCGCTGCCGAGGAAAGAAGCGCCTTGGCGATGGACACTGTGTTTTTGGACTCGAAATGAAAGAAGGGATTTCGGCACCGGTGGCGGTGCCTTTTTTTACCACAAGAGAAAAAGCGGCGTGTTTTTAAAATAAACTAATATAAAAATACCCTGCCATGTGCAGGGTATTTTTATATGTGCCCTCGACCCCGCAAAAAAAACGCGGGGCAGGGAAGAATTGGCTCCGACTCATTATTCGCCGTCGCTCATAATGGTCTAGCCGCCACCTCGCGTCCGCCCGGGGCGGATACACTCCCTGCCTGCCGTAGGCAGGTGGCGTTCAATTCCTCACGCAAGCAAAGAAGTTTGCTTGCTCATGTGCCCTCGAGAGGAATTGAACCTCTATCACGAGCTTCGGAGGCCCGTGTTCTATCCGTTAAACTACGAGGGCGTTGCAATTTTTGCGGTCATTCCAGCATATCGGATTTTGATGACGCTGGCAATGAAAATCTTTTATAAAAAAAGAGCCCCGAGGAAGAAGGGCTCGTGCTCGCTCAAAGACGGCGAGCTACTAGGAATGAGCTTCTTCTCCCTCGGGGCGGGCGGGGTCAGACGTTCGCGGAGTAAAGGTGCTGACGCCTGAGGTCGATCACCTCTGGCGCGGACGCGGGTCTCGGCGGGTTTTGGTTGCTGGCCGTCATAACATTGACGTAGGCGACGGTCAGCGGAGTGAGGGCGATACGACCAGTGGTCGTTCGGCTCTCCATGGCGAAGTAGGGGGTCCCCGACACTCCTTCTCGGTTGGGAACCACGATGATGCTGCCCGTAGCGGCGTGTTCGAAGCTGCCGTTTCGGGTGGTGATGGCCGCCGCGTCTTGACTGATCGTGCGCGCTGCCGCACATGGCGTCGTCAGACTGGCCGGGATGCCGCAAACGTTCACCATCGCGGTCTTGGCGATGGGTGGGCCGTTTGCCTGGATCGCGACGCTCGCCAGTAGGGCGACGGTGAGAAACACCGTCAATAGAACGAGCCACCTTCTCATGTTGCCCTTCCTTTCTCCTCGCGATGCGAGGTTCTTCGCCCCAACCCTCCGTGGATTAGGTTGCTGGAGGTTACTTTATCATTTCAACAAAAAAAGTCAATAGATTATCTGTGAATAAAAATACCCCGCGTATAGCAGAGTATTTTTATATGTGCACCCGACCCCGCAAAAAAAATCACGGGGCAGGGAGGAATTTCACGTCGTCCGCCTTGGGCGGACTCCTTCAAACCCCTCGGTTTTGAATAATTTCCTACACGGGGAACCGCTAGTTCCCCGACCCCTTCCCGTTTCAATTCTCAAAGGATGTTCATATAAAAATACCCCGCGCACGGCAGAGTATTTTTATATGTGCACCCGAGAGGAATTGAACCCCTATTGCGAGATCCGCAATCTCGCGTCCTATCCATTGAACGACGGGTGCGCTTCTGGAAGATTTTTCTTCCGCGCTTTATATTCCCACTATCTTGGATAGGATGTCAAGCAATGACGGTTCGATGGGATGCTGGGGGACTTTTGTTTGCATAAAGGCAACGAGTTTATCTTTATCGCCGCGCCAAATGGGAATGCGCAGCATAGTACGCGCGCGTTTTTTGAAAACAAAGAAAAGCTCTATGTCGTCGGGTGAAAATGAATAAACATCAAAATACGCGAGGTGGTTATAGGGATATCGCGCTTCATCGCCGATAATCAACTCGTGTTCGGTGCATATAAATTTAATGACCGGTGCGCGCCGCGTTGAAAGATATAAAACAGTCCCCGTTGCCACAATAACAAAAACACCGAAGAGAAAATTATTTTGCCATATCGCAAACATAAGCAAGAGTGCCATGGCGGCGAGAATGGAAAAATAAAAAAGATTTCCATGCTCTCGTTCTGTGTGTGTCTTGATGTCCCACAAGAAAACGGGGTCTGATTCTTCTTGTGTCGGCGCATCATTGTGCTCGCGATGCGTGCGGTCGTGTGACGGCAAAGTCATAATGCGCCCAGTATACTCCAGGGCATGATTTTGCGCAATAAATGCGGGGGATAATGTCTTTTCCGATGGTATTGTTTGTGATATACTATAGCAAAGGAATAGGCGGATGTTGACCGCAAAAAATATTTTATTTAAGTGGGCTGACGCCAATAATAGAGGCGACAAAGGTCGAAGAAAAGTGAGTAACGGTATCGGGACGAGTATGGATACTAAACAACTCAATTGGCTCGACTGGACCGCGGTGGTGCTGGTGATTATCGGCGGATTGAACTGGGGACTGTATGGTCTTTTCCAGTTTGATCTGGTTGCATATCTTTTGGGGATCGCCAGCGTCTTGTCGCGCATCGTGTATGTCCTGGTTGGTCTGGCGGCCGTATATGTCTTGATTATTGCGGGCAAGCTTGGCAAAAAATAATAGTTGATGAGTAAGAGTAAATAATAATCCGCCTCGGTGTGTGCCGTGGCGGATTTTTATACAGAAAGAGCGTGTTGCGGTTTTGACGAGTGCGGGTATAGTAAATGGCGACAGGCAACGCATGATAAATCTATGGAATTATCTTCTCATGCTATTCAAAATTTTCGACGGATTGTGTATGCGCATTACCGTGTGCACGGCAGATCCTTACCGTGGCGCGTGCGTCCTACGCCGTATCGTGTTTTAGTTTCTGAAATAATGCTCCAACAGACGCAGGTGGATCGCGTTATGCCATTTTATACTTCTTTTTTGCACGCTTTTCCAACAATTCGATTATTGGCGCGTGCTTCTCGCCGCGATGTATTGGTTGCATGGCAAGGGCTTGGCTATAATCGCCGCGGATTATATCTTTGGCGGTGCGCGCAGATAATTGTTTCCCAGCACAAAAGCACAGTTCCTGCCGATCCGATTATATTGGCGCAGTTGCCGGGGATCGGTCCGGCGACGGCCGCCTCTATCGCCGCTTTTGCTTATGACGCGCCGACGGTTTTTATTGAAACTAATATACGGAGCGTTTTTATTCATTCTTTTTTCCCGCGGGCACGGCGTGTGTCCGACAGCCGCTTGGTCCCCCTCATCGAACAAACGCTCGATCGCTCTTGCCCGGCGCGCTGGTATAACGCGTTAATGGACTACGGCACGTTCCTTAAAAAAATAAACAAAAATCCTTCACGAAAAAGCGCTCATCACGTCCGTCAAAAACCGTTCGCCGGATCAGACCGGGAACTGCGCGGGAAAATATTGGCGTTTGTTGTCCGCGTTGAGAAAGTATCAAAAAAGGATCTGGTGGAAAATATGCCAGGCGCTAGAAAAACACGGATACTCGCTATCGCTCAATCTCTGGTTGATGAAGGACTGTTTGCGGAAAAGAGGGGACATTATGTCGTGTGAAGAGTGTTCGTGAATAAAAAAACCGCCGGCAGAAATCCGGCGGTCAATTGCTTCTTCTGTTCGTCTAAAGGAGCGCCCAGGGAAGCGGTGCGGTTGATGGTCGCGTCCATTCAAATGGCAAGTTGGCCATAAACCGATCGCCATAGGGGCGATGCCCGTCGGGGAAGAGTATGACCACGCGGATTTTTCCATCTTTGGCGCGAACGCTGTCCAGGGTATCTGACTTTTTTTGGTTCTTGAGGAATTGCAGTGCCCCCAGATACGCAAAACCGCTGCTGGGACCCGGCGTGATGCCCATGATCCAATTGAACCAGAGACTGGCAAGATACGATGAGCGAGTCTCCATTTCAACGATGTGGTCCGCCGATGTTTCCCAGGGGAGCGTAATTTCTTTCATGCGGTTTTTGTCCCGCACGCCTGGGATCTCATGCCCGGGGCTCAAGAGTACGCCGACGGTTGTTATTGCCATGCTTTTAATTCGCTGGCGCAAACCGTTGCCGACGCCGATCAGCGTTCCTCCCGTGCCGATGCCGGCGACAAAAACCGTTGGCGCGTGGTCCATCTGCCCCAGAATTTTTGGAGCGACGAAATCGGTGTAAAGCGTTATCCCGTTGGGATTGGCGTACTGATCGAGATTGAGCACTCCGTTGTCGTGTTGCCAGTTGTCCGGTTTCCATCCGCCGCCGCCCAGTGCGCGTGCCGTTGCGATTGCGCTCATGTTCTCGTGCGGTGCAATGATGTCGGCGCCCGCCAGAATGAGCGGATACCGTTTCCCATCCGGCAGGTCCGGGGCGACCACCAACTTGACGTGGGAGATGCCAAAGGCCTTTGCCATTCCCGCTAAAACGATGCCGGTGTTCCCCGATGTTGCCTCAACGAGCGTGTGTGTGCCATCAAGCGCTCCGCATTTTTCGGCTCCGTTGAGCAGTCCGAGCACGCCGTAGAACTTAATGTTTTCATACGGCAGATGAGACGCGGTGGCTGCAAATAACTCAACGCCGTCATTTTCAAACGGGTTGAGTTTCGACGGAATTTTGATGACCGGAAATGGCCATGATTCCCACTGATCTCTGTAGTAGTGCGTATTTTTCATCAGACCCTCCTTGTGATAGACGATGATATTGTTCTAGAGCTACGCTACATTGTCGCCCCAATTGCCCCACTAAGTCAAGGGGGCACATCTTTTTGCGTCTCGCACGAAATAAAAATAAAAAGGGACCCTTAGGGTCCCGAGAGGATAATCCTGCGGAGAACGTCGATCCTCCGGTCCAGCGCCTCCTTGGCTGCGTCCTGCAGGTTATTTTTCAACTTCACCTGCAGGAGGAGTGCTACCTCCTGGCGGGGGTCCCAACGTTTTGACTGGACTCCCAGCATCAGTTCAACGATCTCCATCTCTGTGATCATCTCCTGCCCTCCTTTCGTGCTGGTATATATTAAAGACTGTTTATATATAAATGTCAATAGATTGATAGGGAGAGCGAGAGGGTGGTTATTTTGTCCCGTAAAAAATGGAGAGCGTGGTATCGCACGGGCATTGCACGGGTTGGTTGACCCCGCCGGCATGGAAGACCGTTGCGTAGGAGATGATGATATACTCACTTCCCTTTGTGTAGCCGCTGATACTGCTTCCCGGTCCGCCGGCCTCAAGCATATTGTCTCTAGTCCATCCGGCCGCTTGGAGTTTCTGACGGTAGTATTGCTCAAACGGCGTGGAGACGGCGGCGATGTTGGTGATATTTTGTACCGTTTCGGAAGTGACGCGGTATCCGGTTAATTTTATTGGTCTTTCTCCCATGGGGACGCTGTCGGTTGATGGCGTTTCTGCTCCCCATGTAATTCCCGAATAGAGAGGATAGAGAGCGGCGGGAAAGTGCTGCGTTGTGGGGCAGCTTTCTTCCCAGACTCGCAGGCATTTATTTTTTGACTGGCACCACGAATAGCCGGCGGCGGCCAAACATCCGTGCGCGTCTTTGTCCCCGCCAATGAGCGGCTCGTGTGTTATTTCAAACGGCGCACTTTCGGCCGATATTGGGTTGGTAACGGGAATTGATTGGTAACTACTGATTCCCAGCACATAGGTGCCGGTCGGATATTGATCGGCGATCGTCCAGTCAACGGTACCGGTGTTTGGGAGGTCAGTAAAAAGAATCGGATCAAACTCCTGTCCTTCGGTTTGCAGCGGCGGCGGGGGAACTCTGTGGATGGTGATGGAAATTTTATTTTCTGCGGGGATATTTTTTGTCGTCCAGGTGATGGTATTCGCTGATCCGATCGTCCAGTTGTCTCCGGTCTGTGGGGAGGTTACGGTAATTTCCGGCACGGCAGGAGATCGGTCGCTTGTTTTCCAGATATAGAGTCCGGCGCCAACAATAATAACCGCGCCGATAAGTGCGACCACGAGCCGAAAGAGGGGTGTTTTGAATGAGGGTATCATGTACCGATTATAGTCCCTTTTTGGCGGGAGGGGGAGGGGAAGAAAATGTGGTTTTTGGTTTAGGGTCGTTCTACTAGAGACCCCTGTTAGATTTTCATCAATCTAAATATCACAAAATCTGGTATTTTGCTGAGCCGGTAGTAGACAGTCGGATCAATTTCTTTGAGTGCATCTACTGGCCGCGGCTCAACGAGACGTTCAATTAAAAATCCTGCGTCGGTGACATTTTTTGCAATGTCTCCTAAGGGCATGTTCCATGCGTCAACGGTGTTGTCTCCAAATAGGTTGGTTATCTTTCTCTTTGCCAGATAGTCTCCGGTGATGGTTAGTTCTTTTGTGTTTTTATCTTTTGACATTTCGAGTCTCAAAATTGAATGAGCGTTATCACTGGCGTCGTCCATTGCAAATCGTGCCGGATGCCCGCACGAAAATAAAAAGTATGACTGGGGCTTGAGCACGCGAAAAACCTCTTGAAACACCCCCTCCCAATCTTCTACGTAATGAATCGCCAGACTTGAATATACAAAATCAAAATGTGCATCGGGGAAGTCCAATTTTTCCATGTCCATGATCTGAAATTCACAATCCGGGTAGGTATCAGTCGCTATTTTAATAAGTGCTCCCGATATATCTATCCCGACTGATTTCTGTGCGCCGTGCGTTTTGAGATAGTTGCTGTCTTCTCCGCTTCCGCATCCAATGCTCAATGCCGACATATCTTTCAAATCGGGTAGCAATGCACGCATGGCTGGTTTTTCGTAATAGGCGTGGTATGGAGAGTTTTTGGGGTCCCGAACGTGAGCGGCATATGCCTCTGCATTTTTCTCGTACCAATCTTTTGTTTTTTCGTTTGCTGGCATGCTTCAATATTTTTCTCCGCTTCCTGGGTGAATTTCTTCAGCTCATCTTCCGTCATAAGTTGCACCCCCAGCTCTTGTGCAACATCTCGTATGTGGGCCTCTGCTTTTAATTGATCCTCTTTCTTTTCAATCATCTGTTCTATTTCCATGTGCCACTCCCATATATCGCTGTATTTCAAAGCAATCTCACAATCTTTATATTGATAATTGAGTCTCTTTTGTGGCCCACTCATTATTTTTGCAGGAAGCCCTAGGTTTTCAATGAGATGATGTGCTGTCTCGAATTGTTCGGGCGGGAAATACAGCTCCGTTTCCGGGAAGGCTGCTCCGTCGCCAATCCGGCTAAGTTTAAGAGAGATTTTTGCCGTTCCTTTCGAAGTATTATTGACCAACTTTAGTAATCTATCGGGAAGAATATAGTAGATAACCTCCTTGTCGTCTTCACCTAAAAATTCGCCCCTCTCGTCCAAGAACATTTTGAGAGCGTCGTATTGTTCCCGATCCAATCTTGCTCGAAACTCAATTTCAAACATGTTGTTTGTTTTAACGCTTCGGTTATGTCGGCGGGATAGTGGCACCTGATTTACTGATAGAAATGTATGCTCGCGGGTAAGCGAGGGATTCTCCTTCGGCTCAATTGTACGCCGTCGCGCGTGATTGGTCTAGATATCAACTCGTGTCCCGATGTGCGATATCTTCGGGTTTACCAGTCAGCGACTAAGTTTCTTGATCCCCTGAGGTACTCCGCGATTCTTCTTTGAGCCGCTGGACCTATGTTTTGCGGCAAGTCACCCAGATCAAACCATTGGGCGTCCTCAAGCTCCCATTGTTTTTCAAATCGAGGAGCGTCCAGTTTAACTACAAAAATATGAACGGTGTCTCTTTTGCCTTCTTTGTGCGTAAGATATTCCCCAAGTTTGAATTCCGTTTTTGCGATAGACAAATCAAGCTCTTCTTTTAATTCGCGCATCAAGCATTGTTCTGGAGATTCGGGATAATCAATTTTCCCGCCCGGGAGCGACCAATGGCTTACGTTGATATTTCTGGCTAGCAAAATTTTATTACCGTGTAAAATAAGCGCTCGCGATCCGTATGTTTTTGGTTTAAAAATCCGCCAATATAAACGAACGAAGGGGTGGGTTATTTTATAAATAATTTTTCTCATGTCTTGCGGGTGATTTTATTTTGTCGTGAACCTTTCGGGTTAGGTGTCTATGACGTGAGGTAGTATAAGACTTTTTGGGACGCGGGTCGATTGGGGATGACTGACACGCTCGAATCAGGAGATCGCATCTTGAATTTGGGACAGAACGATGAGCACGGCAATGTGCCGTTGGATCTTATTTTGCTTGACTCTGAATGTCACAAGAGAGAAACTGTCAGAGTGTTTTAGCGGTTTTATTGTTACATGGCTGATACGGAGCAAGAATTGTCGCACTCATTTAACGTGAAATTAAGTAGGGAGCTTTCCCAAGAGCTTTTTGCTATCCAAAAACAATTAAGAAAAAATATTTCCGAAAGGAGAGACTATGACCCGTCCCCACATCTGGCGATAGCCACTAAATTTATGCGTGGGTCTGATACGCAAAAATTTATACAAGCATTGTCCGGCGAATTTTCCGAAGATAGAGCGTGGGATCTTGCATTTGTCGGATTCTCTCCATCGGAGACGGGGGACTATATTTTTCTGAACCTTAGCGAGGAATCAAAAGAGACGCTTCGTGCTCTCCATAAACGCGCTCTTGCTACGACCAAAGGGGTTGGTTTTGAGGGGATTGGTGGATTGCCACCAAAATACGCCTACGATCCGCATATTTCGATAATAAAACTGCAACCCAAGGAAGTCTCTTTGGCTATGGAAATTATTGGTGGGGGGTTTTCTAGGGCCGCGATGAAAGTTAATTCTTATGAAGTCACGAGGCAAGAAAACGATAAGTTGGGCTTTGGCAACTTCCCAGCGCTGAAGGAAATTCGATTGAAGTCGTGATGGAGCTTCTGGATAAAAATTGTCTTGGCGGATCATTCGGATTGGGCGCCGCAGATATGAAGAGGCGTTATGGATTGAGTGGAACGTCCAGCCATATATTCCATGGCGTATGTTCGATGTTTTTCTGGTAAATGCGAATTGAAGTAACCTCAAACCCGCCGATATCTCCCAATTCTCGTTGTCCCCTCTGTTTCATTTCGGTCGCCTCTTTTTCGGTGAGGCCCCATTTCATTCCGCCCAGAGTTAGATGCGGATGATATTGATTGTCGTCAGAATATTTATTTGCCGAGTTTTCGTATTCTCCAAGGGCGTCAAGTAAAATCTTGTGGAGGTCTACGAGTCTTTGTGAAAAAGCGGGTCTCAAAAAAACAACATTTTCGCCAAATCCATCAATTCCCTCAAGCGAGATTTGAAATCCACCAAAATTTTTGGTGGCCAGTTTGATTTTCGACAGCCATGCTTCGCTCTCCGTTAATTCTTCCGGTGGTCTTAAGGTAATGTGTGGTTCAATTTTCTCTGGGACTTTATTATTGGGAAAGCTTTTTTGAAAAGCAATAATCTTCCCTCGTATGGGCTCTGGCGGAGTAATTCCTATAAAAAATTTCATATAGTTTAAATTGCAGGGCTTCCGATGCTAGATTGTCACTGCGGTGGTGATGCCTCGAAGTTGGAACCTAAAAAGTGGCTCAAATTCAAGGATATTGATAATAGTGTACAGGAATTAAGGCGTATCTTCAAAGTTCATCCAGAATGGTTTGAAACACCACATCAGGAGTCTAATAGGGGCAAAAATGAGGTGGATTATTCAATCTAATAAGATAATAACATCTTTAACTATGTGCGCCAGGAAGTTCCACCTGTGAATATCAAACCTCCTAACGAATATTCAATTTCTGCATTCGTTTTTTTAGTGCATCACCCCCTCCTTCAAGTATATTTACAATGTCGTCCTGAATCTGCTTAACTTCAATTCCACCGTTGCGATACTTGAGAGTATTGTTTTCATTTTCCGCAACTATGACATTCTCAGAATCAGTGAGTAGTAGCAGATTAGGACTATGGGTCGCCACTATCACTTGACGTCTTTCTTTTTGGTCTAAAATAAGCTTCCTTAGGTCATTTGAAATTCCAGAGACATCGATATCATTTTCTGGCTGATCGATAATTATCGGATATCCACTTTTTGACAGATTAAAGATGAGATCCAAAAGCGCCATCGCTTTCTGTCCGCCAGTCATATTTTCAAAATCTATCAATTCCTCTCCATCTTTATATTTAACAGATTTTGTGAAATTGATACCATATCTACAGCTCAGCAATGTCAGCAATGCGCTCTCTTTATCACCACCAGTGGTCTTCAATTTTGCAGTAGATGCATCAATGACAATGTCTTTAATAATTTGAACTATTTCAGTTTTATCAAAATCCCTTTTTTCATCAAAAAACTTTTTGAAACACTCCCCAGACCGTCCATCAATGTATACATCAAAAAACCTACTCTTATATTCATCTTCACTGTAACTCACAGTAAAATCGAATGTTATGAAAGTAAAATTATCAAATGCATCTTTGAGTGTCTGAACTATTCCCTCAATTTTACCTTTAAAAGATAAGTACAAATCGGCTATTTCGCTAATTATTCCTCCTTCTTTTTGGTTAGATTCTTTGACAAACTTTCCCAGTTTTTCTATTTCTTTTTTCTCTTCACCGAGCTTGTTTATTTCCTTTAGGATTTTTTCAATGGTTTTATTTTGCTGTAATTTCTCTGTTATCGGAACTAACTCTTTTTCGACAGTAACTTTTCTATCTTTTTTAGTCTTAGCCTTAGTCGTCAAATCTGTTAGCAGCTTATTTAGATACGCTTTGATTTCTTGAGCTGAAAGTTTCTCAATGTGTTTTTCAATTAACTCTAGGGTTGTCTGAGATAACCCAAAGAACGCTTCATTATCGACTGTGATGAAACTTACATCACTACCGCTGTTGATAGTCTTTATAATCTGGACGTCTTGCTCTAGTAACTTAATCTCTTTGATAAGTGATTCTATCTCTGACGAATGCTTTGTTTGATTTTCAATATCCGCATCGGTTATATCAATCTTTCCAAGCTTGTTGATTTCTTCCTGCTTAATTTTTATTGCACTGTCTTTATCCTCAGCTTTTCCTAGCGGTTTTAGTTGGCTGGTAGTATCAACAATCTGTCTATGTATGCTCAGGGCTTCTTTGACTTTTGCATTGATTTTAAGCTCTATCGAATCAACAGTATCAGTCTTGCTTGTATCGGCATTTTTGAATAAATCATTATTAAACAGACGCGCCTTAAGCATTTCATCCCGTTTATCATAGTCTCTACCGTCCTCATATGTGATGGTCGATAAATAGTTTTGTGGTATATATTCAACAAATTTATTTTCAGACGTATTGTCACACCAATGAATTTGAAAATCCTGTAACTTTTCTATCTTTTTAACGTCAGGTTGTTCTTGCTCACCAAGCACATTAAAAGCAATATGTTTGAGTAAAACGGACTTTCCAGCACCTCGTTTGCCAATAACAGAGTTTATATCCTTGTTAAAATAAACTGTTTGAGTTTCGGGCCCTTGTTTATATTCCATTCGATCAATAAAAAGTTCAGGGGATGAATTTTTGCTTTCAGAGGGATTTCTTTCTTGTATCAAAACTCTGTTTTCATAATCTACAACCACTTGTCTCAATGTCTCAAAACTAGTATTGCCCTTAATCCACGTAAAACAATGCCCCAGATCTTTAGGGTTAGTACTGGTAAAATCAAATTTTGCTACACCGTTATCTTTAGTTTGTTTAATGGTATGAGCATCACTACAGTGTAGTAAACGAGCGTTTGCTTGTCGGCTGTTTAATGATTTAATATTTTTATTCGCTTGTTCTGCGCTTGGCGAAGCAGAAAAAACGATATGAGCATTATTGATGATATCTTTCTTATCGGCGGGAGATCCTGTCCATCTAAAATCTTCCCATTCTGACTTTCCAATAGCTTTTATGTATTTACCCTTAAGATACGTGTTCGGTTCTTTGATTTCTCCCAGACACTCTTTAAGTTTATCGAGACTATAACTGATGTTGTTAAATCCAATTTCAAAATAATTGTCATTTTCTCTTTTATCCTCTGGTGTTGAATCGTATATTTTTTTACCAAGATCAATAAGACTTTGTTTTGTAACAACACCACCCCATGTGACACCATTAACATCACTTTCATCAAGATTGCATGATGACCTGAAGCAAGATAGAAATTGTGCTTCAATAGCACTAACATCAAGTATTCCTTGCTCTGCAAAAATAATGTGATAATTAATCTTTTTTAATTGTTCATTACCTACAAATTCTTTTAATCTAAATTCTACAACAGGTAAAATCAAATCTATATTTTTCAATTTTCCACTATTTTTATATTCTATTACTTTTTTATAACCATCTAAAAATAGATAGTCGTTGATGCCAACAACTTTTATATCTTTCGGCAAGGCTTCTAGCCCTTTGATAAAACTCTCCCATTTTTCTTCCTCTGTCGCCCCAGCGTATTCTGATGTATGAGAAAATGGCGTATGGACATGTAAATCCCACTTACTCCATTCAGAACCCCGATTGTATTTTTGATCTTCTTCCATAATTTTATTTTAGGAATCGAATCTGAAAATTAAGCTTCATTCTTTGTTCGTCATTTTCTTTATAGATTTTCCCAAATCCATGACGAGTAGTGCTAGGCGTATCGAGTTTTGTGTTATGGAATAGATAGTCCTCAAATTTATCGCGGTTGTAGAGGTGATAACAAACAACATCGCCGTCTTCTTTAACGATAATATAGCCACCATGTGCTTCGGTATATCCATCCCAATCTTTGCTCGGCATCATTCCAAGAGCTATGCTTGAGAGAAAACGCTTTATGTTCATCACTAGCATTTCCTTGGTGAAATCAATTCGCCCCATAAAGACGGAATCATCTGCAATTTTGTTTGCGAGATCATTGATTGTGATCGCTTCTCCCATGTAGTAATGTCGCAACATTTGAGCAACTATTTCGGGGAATATGGAATCAATCTTTCGTAGGTTGCGACGGAACACGTCGCTGTCCATTCCTATAAACTCAAGTTGCGCACCGACACCATACGTCAGTTTTGTCGCGTCTCTCACCGACATATCATCACTACTTTGTACGGGTTGGTTATCTTCTGTAGCAATACGATATAGAAAATTTGTAGCCCCAGAAGCATTTAAAAGCGTGGCTGGCGAACCAAGCATTGATTTGATACTGAAACCGAGTTCTTGGAATTCGGGAGATTTTTTATCATGCAGAACAATGGTCAAGTCGGCTTTTTTACCACTTGAAGCACGCATTTGAGTACAGTGAAGATCGTGCATCGGACTTGCTGCGCTCGCGACTTCAAATGTCGTGCCTTTGGAATTTTTAATTTGCTCAAAAACGTTGGCGACACTTCCTTTGATTTTTTCCAGATCCACTATTGCTAGTTCTGTATTTCCATCAGAAACAACCACTCGTCCATCGTTTTTTGAAATGTCGTATTCTTTCTTTCCGATTGCTTCTTGGCGAATTATTTTCAATACGATATGGAAATGATCTTCAAGAATTTTTAAATATTTGTCAGCAGTAAAAACCTTTCCGTCGGTTAGGATTTTAATAAAGGCATAGAACTCAGACCATTCGCCCTTGTTGCCTGTGATAGTTGTTTTAGTTTTATTTGTCATATTTTTCTAGTGTTTCAATTATTCTTTCCGCAACAGCTTGAATTGCAGGTACAGCGACAGAGTTGCCGAGCTGCTTCATTGACTGTACTGACGATACATCTTCAGGAAACTCAAACCACTCGGGGAATCCTTGCATTTTCAAGCCCTCTTTAGGCCCGAGCTGGACTATTTTTCCATCAACACGATACGCGTCCCAGTTGCGTCGATCAGTGATCTGACTTCCGCGACCTCCTACACGAAGTGTAAAGCCAACATCTTTATTACACTTTCCACCGAAAATATCGGACATTGTGTATTTCAATTCCTTGACTGGTTCGGGCCATTCAAAATCGTGACCGTCCCTGAAACCGACCATAAACAAACGCGGACGGTGTTGTGGCATACCAAAATCCGATGCTTTAACGATTTTTGCATGGAATGAATAGCCGAGATCTTCTTCAATGATGCGCTTAATTGTTTCAAATGTTTTTCCTCCATCGTGAGCGTAAAGACCCCGCACGTTTTCAAGGAAAAATGCCTTAGGTTGCTTTTCTTTCATAAGGCGAACTACATCAAAAAACAATGTGCCGCGTGCTTCATTAAAACCTTTCTTGAAACCTGCTTGTGAAAATGGCTGACAAGGAAAACCGCCCGTAATGATGTCAAAATCAGGCATTTCTTTTTCGTTCACCTTAGTGATATCGCCAACGAAATTGCCATTTCTAAATATATCGGGAGATACTTTATAAAAGTTGTGTCTGTACGTATTTCGCGCTTTTTCGTCCCATTCAGACACAAACACACATTCAGCGCCCGCATTATGAAAGGCAACATGGAAACCACCAATACCTGCAAAGAGATCGATAAACTTATGTTTGGTTTTTGTTATAGGTTCGGGTGCTTTATCATTTACTCCGAGAAAATACATATGACGAGAATCCACAAGCAGATCAAAAAGTGATCCTTGGTTGCCTTCGGCAACATAGTCAGTCGCCTTTGGTTCTACTTTTTGCAATTCAGCAAGAATACTATGCACGCCTCGTTCTGCGATGATAAGAAAATCAAGTACATTGATACCGACAATTTTACCTGCTTCAACAATTCGAGCGGCAACTTGTTTATCTTCATCGCTGGGCGATGGGTCACCCGACGGATGATTATGAATAACGATAACGCTGGCAGCATGTTTTTCAAGTCCAGGAGCAAACACTTCTCGCGGGTGGATAATACTCTTATCCAATGTGCCGATCGAAACAATCTCCTTATGCACAAGCACACTTCGAGCATTCAAGTAAAGGCAGACCAAATGTTCTTTTTTTGCGGTTTTTAGTTCAGGGACTAATCGTGCGGCATCAAGCGCCGACAATACTTTATGTTCTTCCTCCCCGTTATGCTTTTCGTACATTCGACGTGCTAGTGCAAACATTGAGGTGATTTGCAACGCTTTCGCATTACCGATCCCAGGAATCTGAATAAGATCCTCCACTGTCGCATTCATGAGCTTATCGCCAAATTTTCGAGAAATTTTCTGAGCAAGCGACTTAACATTTGTTCCTTTGATACCGCTTCCAAGCAAAATAGCCAAAAGCTCGCTATCGGTCAGCGCATCAGGGCCTTTTTCCAGAAACTTTTCTCTAGGTCTATCAAATTTTGGAATGTCTTTTATCTTTGGCATAATTATTTTATTAAATCTTCAACCTTAACATCTAAAGCCTTTGCAATTTTTTGCAAGGTTTCAATAGTGGGATTTTGAGTCTCGTCGAGTTCTAGTTTGGCAATAGTATTTAAAGAAATATCTGCCAGTTTGGAAAGCCGATCTTGCGAAATACCTTTTAGCTCTCTTAATTTTCGAATGTTTTTACTGATTGTGGACATAATTTATCTTTACTAAAATATATTGATTATATTATACACCCTATCTAAAATAATACAAAAAGCCGACTTCATTTGAAATCAGCTTTTATTGTCCAAAAACCCTTATTTTACTTGGGTTCAAACTTGGTAATCTGGCGGAGAGGGAGGGATTCGAACCCTCGGAGGGGTTGCCCCCTCGACATCTTAGCAGGATGCCGCTTTCAACCACTCAGCCACCTCTCCGTATTTATCACAAACCATATTTTCTTCGTATCTCCTCTCGTTTGTACCCTTTTTTGTATTCTTTCTCAAGTATGCGGGCCTCTTTTTCCGTATCACACCCGACGTACTCGAGGAGTACAAATGGCCGGCGTGATTTAGTTGATTGTGTCTGTCCGGAATTATGTTCGGCTAAACGTCGTTTTAAATCATTCGTTTTGCCGATGTACATGCCGCCATCCTTCTCACTTTTTAGGACGTAGACACAAAACATAATGGATGCCGCTTTCAACCCCTGCCTGCCGGCAGGCAGGACTCAGCCTCGGGCCCAAGCCACCTCTCCGTTTAACAAACAACTTACAAGGTACAACTAATCGCCGACCGTCACCAACTTCCTGGTGATACTACCTTGTCAGAATGCAAAAATCAATTATAATCAATCCAATCATTCATGATCCCGCCCCCGCGGCGGCTGTTAAAATAATATGAGCGAAAAAGGAGCTGATGGTCACGTGCGCATTGTGGTTCCCAATTCCCGCAAAGTAAACGTTCCCGAAGGAATGGAAAGCGGAAATGAATTGCGGGGCACCGAATCAGAACAGGAAAAGCTTGCCGTTGCTTTTTTGGCGGTGATGAAAAGTCTTGACGACATCGCTCGGCGAGGATTTATTATTCTGAATGGGGAACGGATCGTAAAACTTCCGGTCCAGCCGTCTGATTTTGAGGGGTCGTTGAAATTATACGAAGAAAAATTGGGGGAATTTGTTCGCTGGTTTGACGAGGTTATTTTTCCCCGTCAGACGGCGCTGGAAAAGAAGGGGTTTAAGGTTTCGTTCCATCGGAAATTGGATATCGGCGCTTTGCGACTCTCCGATTATGAGAGCTTGTTCGGAAAAATAACAAACGATTTTGATGCACTGCTGGCGATCGCACACGATTTTCAGAACGAAACTCTGGGAGAAGATGCCTATGTGAAATCCAGCGATGACTTATCGCGCGAAATTGATGCAAAAATTGATGCCATTGCCGATCAATTCGGCTATCAATTAGCAAACAACAGAGAATGGTACGAAGAACTGGAGCGCCGCAATAATATTAAGGGGCTGACCCAATCGTCGCTCTATTCCGACCTGAAAATTATTGAAAAATTTGCGGACCATTTGAAACAATAATTAGCATACAAGCGGGATTTTTTGTTTGCCATCTCTTATTTTGTGTGCTACCGTAGAGGCCAGTTATGGCCTCTTTAAATTCAAAAACTGAAAACAGTGGCGCAATTGGCGCGCAAATGCCTCGTCCGCCCATCGTCGTGGTGATGGGCCACGTTGATCATGGCAAGACGACGCTGCTTGACGCTATCCGCAAGACAAAAATCGCCCAACGCGAAGCGGGCGGTATTACGCAATCAATCGGCGCCTATGAGGTCCAAGAAAAAGACCAGCGCATCACTTTTATCGACACGCCTGGCCACCAGGCATTTACGAGCATGCGCCAGCGCGGCGCGCATGTTGCCGATGTGGCCATTCTGATTGTTGCCGCCGACGATGGCGTTCAGCCGCAAACGCAGGAGGCAATCGCTATTTTAAAAGATTCGCAGACGCCGTTTATCGTGGCAATCAACAAGATTGATAAGGGCAACGCCGATATTGAACGGACAAAAAATTCATTGCTTGCCAACAGCGTGCTTTTGGAAAAATACGGCGGGGATGTGCCATGGGTGGCGCTCTCGGCAAAAACAGGTGAGGGAATCAACGATCTGCTTGACATGGTTTTGTTGGTGGCGCACATGGAAAGCTTGACGTGCGATCCGACGGGATTGGCAAAGGGATTTGTTCTTGAATCAAAAATGGACAGTCAGCGAGGAATCCTGGCATCGGTGGTTATCACCGATGGCACGGTGCGCGTGGGTGATGCGATTGCCGCCGGCCATGCGCGCGGGAAAATAAAAGCGCTTGAAAATTTTATGGGAAAACGCGTTGATGCGCTCACGCCGTCCAGCCCGGCATTGATAACGGGCTTTGATGTATTGCCGGCCGCTGGAGATGAATTTGTGGCGGGCATTCTTGATGCGGGCGATGCGGCAATGATAGCTCCCGACAAAAAAGAAGCCGCGCCGCTTCCAACCGAATCAACCGGCGATCAACTGCGCGTCATCGTCAAAGGAGATGTGAGTGGATCGCTTGAGGCGCTCTGCCAGATGATTCAAAATCTTGAGATTGACGGCAAGCGATTTCGGATTATGTCCCAAGATGTAGGCGACATCAGCGATGGCGATGTGAAAATGGCTGCAACCTTTGGCGCAAAGATCATCGGGTTTAACGTAAAAACAAGCAAGGCTGCCGAGCTTGCCGCACGCGCGCAAAGCGTAGAAATGATTGCGTCCGATGTTATTTACCGCATCATTGAAGCGTTGGAGGCATGGGTGGGCGGGTTATATAAAAAACAAGAGATTGGATCATTGGAAGTGCTGGCGCTCTTTTCAAAAAAAGACAGAAAGCAATTAGTGGGCGGCAAGATTCTCTCCGGATTTTTAACTCTCAATCAGCGGGTCAACATTGTCCGCGCTGAACAGCCGATCGGCCAGGGGCGCATTACCAATCTTCAGCAGGGGAAGAAAAACGTGACGAAAGTGGATACGGGAGAATGCGGCGTGATGGTGGAATCACCCGTTGAGGTACAGGTGGGGGATTATCTGATTATAGAAAAATAATTTTTTTGACGACTACGGCGTATGTATAGAAAAGAACGGATGGCCAGCGTGATGCGCGATTTGCTGGCGCAAGAAATCGGAAAAACGATTGATCCCAACGGTGCGTTGTTAACCGTGATGGATGTTTCGATTGACGAGGATCTTGAAAATGCGGTGGTGACGATTTCTGTTTTTCCCGACGACAAAAAAAGCGGTCTCGTGCGTACGTTAAATAAAAATGCTCCCACGCTGGCGTTTTTTCTTTTAAAAAAAATGAAGATCCGCAAAGTGCCGTTGCTTGAGTTTGTATAATTTTTTCCGTACACTTTTTATGCGGTCGTGTTACGCCGTTTGGAGGCGATGAAAATGGGGCGGTCCCATGAAGCGGGGCAACAGAAAGAGCTGTTGAAAAAGAAATGTGGCCAGGTGGCGAAGTGGTAACGCGGTGGTCTGCAAAACCATCATGCAGGGGTTCAATTCCCCTCCTGGCCTCAAGGCGGTCTGTTACGATCGGATGGGCTAGAAAGTGGATGAGCTTTCTAACGGGAGCAAACGCTCCCTGGGCCGCCATCCGAAACAGTTTTTTGAGTGAGACAAAGTCGAGAGATAAATATGCTCGGATGGCGGAATGGTATACGCGCGACACTTAAAATGTCGTGGTCACAAAATGGCCGTGTGGGTTCGAGTCCCACTCCGAGCACATAATAAAGTCTCCCAAGCGGGGGATTTTATTATGTGTTTGGATGGTGGGTTCGAATTGGAAAGGGGTCGGGGAAACAACGTTTCCCCGTGTAGGAAATTATTCAAAACCGAGGGTTTTGAAGGAGTCCGCCCTGGGCGGACGACGTGAGAGTCCCACTCCGAGCACATAATAAATCGTTTGCAATAAAAAAAGGGGGCGACCGTAGCCGTCCCCGTGCTTCTTGTTCTTCCGTCGACTTATATAATCTTGTCGACGAATCCCAGTTCAAGCGCCTTTTCGGCGTTGAGCCTGGTGACGTTCTCTCCGACGCGAATCAGTTGTCTGATCTTGTCGATGTCCTGTCCCGTTCGCGCCGCGAACAGCTCTTCGACGCGTCTCTGCATTCCGGAGATTTCCGCCAAACTCTTGGCTCTTTCTGCGTCATCCTCCAGAACGTCCAGAGGTCGGTCGACGCGAATTGCGTGGAGGAGCATTTCTGCTCCGCGCATAATCATTCGTCGCCGGCACGCTTGTGTGACGACGGAGGCCATGCTGTTGGCGCGCCGATAAATGATGGCGTCCACGGGTGCCGTTGAGTTTTTGATGGCATCGACGATGTCCAGCCCAGCTCCCGCCTTCCCTCCTGGGCTGTCGACATAGATCGTGATGGGCTCGCTGCTTAATGCATTGAGCCAGACGATGGCTGCTCCCACCTCGGCGGCCATTTGGTCTGTAATCTCTCCGTGGAGATACAAAATTCTTTTCCGGAAGAGATCAAGATCAAACTCTGTCTTGAGCTCCTTGGTATCCATGGCCACCTCCCGATAATCCCCGAGGGGATGTTTTATTGAGTGCTATTGTATATCAGAAGGATTTCTGATATACTAGCATTATGCAATACATTGAGTGTATTGTCAAATATAAGTAATCGTAAGAGGCATGTCTATGTTTGAGAAAATATTTCCGCCCAAGAAGGACGAAGAGGGAAAGCGATATAACGACGGGACCAAATCGGGCCCCGATCATCAGGTAAGCGCGGAAGATGGCGACAAAGAAACTACCGCAGAAAAAAGCGATAACGATACTGGTTTGGTTGGTGCGGCGCCCAACGGCGTTGTGCTCACCCCCGAAGAACTCAAGGAATGGCGGGAGAATCGGGACATACATGAACAGCCGTAATATTTTTTGTTCCGTTCAATCTTATTCAACAATAAAAAAACAGACCGGAGAAAATCCAGTCTGTTTTTTTATTGTTGATGGAGAGGAGCATTCAGTAATAATACCCGCCCTGTATTTTGGGGAAGTGTTTTTTCTCGAACGTGACTACCATGAACCACCCCCAGGAAACCGTGCGGTTATCCGCGCCAACGAAATCAAACCATACATCGGAGAATGTCTCGCGATCAATCCAACGCTCCGGTTCGTTTGCCGCCGGATCGGAGATGACGATATTCTTGTCGGTGATGGATATAACAACGCTGTAGTGATCGCCGTCTTTATCAAACCACCCGATAATCGTGGGGAGTTTTTCTTCTTTGAGAAAATACTCCAAGTCCTCAATGGTGCTGTTTTCTTTGGCAAAGACAAAGCCGCCGATTTCTTTGATGGCCTGTATCATGCCTTCGTGTTCCGTGCCACTGTCCATGGTGGCCGATGCCAGTCCTTGGAGCTGTTTTTCGGTATAGGCCCTCCCAAAATGTGAAAGCAAAATTTTGAGCGACGCCGGACCGCATAGTCCGGCGGTTTGCTGCGTATGGTCAACGCGTATGAACGTATTTTTATTTGTTTGTTCTGACATGGATGTCGGCAATAAATGTTTTTAGATTTTTGTATTTCTTGGGGAAGTTGTCGTCTCCGAGATACGCGCCACCGGCGGCACGACGCGACTCCTTTTCGGCGGCAGTTGCCCAATCGTGTGCCACGTCATACGACTTTCCTTTACTCATCAGGTCGCGCTCCAACGATTCGTGCGCGAGGACATGAGGGATTTCGCGCGGATCAAGCTTGGCATCAATCCAGATTTCATTTTTGGGGATGTATGGGTATACCAAGTCGTGTCCGCCCATAACAAACTGTGGGTCAATGTGGCGGCGGACAATACTGCCGTCAACGGAGATGATTTGCTTCTGCTGGTGCCGTGACCGTTTGGTGATAAACCAGGGAATCGGTCCGGGAACGGTAAAGCGGCGAATTATTTTTTTTCGAAGAAGCGCAAAGGACGGCGTGGCGTCGGCCCAGAGTGCGCGCTCAACAGCCAGGAGAAAAGGTGCTTCATCGGCAAACCGCTCGTCGCACCACCACTCGCCGTTTGGGATATACCATTTTGAGCCAAATGAAAGCGCGCCAGCTTGGCTGGTCTCCAGGACGTTAAAGTCCGGATCAAGAAATTGACGAATCTTAAAGCCGTTGACGTAGTGAATGCGCATAAAGCTGTTGATAGAGCCTTCCTATGGTATATCAGCGGAGGGGAAAAAACCAGACAGACAAAAACAGTATTGCGCGGTCTGTTGCGTGCATGTCATGGATGCGTCGGGGCTATCGAGCGGCTTGGCGGTACCATTGAGTTTTTGTTATCGCTATGATATGGTAATCGCGATTTGTACGAGAAACATCCATGAAACGAACAATTCTTCTTTTGGGGGTTATTGGTATTCTCATCGGCATCGGGTATATGGCATACGCTTCTTTTGCCGAAGAAGGGGCGGCGGTTCCGTCATCGGCAAATGCCGCATCGGCCGCATCAAGCGCCGCTTCGCTCATACCGTAGAAAAAACGCGGCACACCAAACCGCAATCGGCCCTATCGTCTTCGCCCGTAGGGTGATCGCTCTTTGAGCGAAACGGTTAGGACGGCGCCCTTTTCACCCTGCGCCTGCCTGACGGTAGACAGGGGTGACCACCCTCTGGGTGGCACGGCACATAAAAAGTGGAAAAGTTTGATACAAAGACAGATGTGTTGCGGAGGGAGCGGTTTTTGAAAAACAACAGTGCGGCGAAAGAAGGACTTTTAAAAAGAATAAGCAATGGCCCTATCGTCTAACGGTTAGGACGGCGCCCTTCCACGGCGCAAATCCGGGTTCGATTCCCGGTGGGGTCACAATATAAAAAAACGCCCGTGTGGCGTTTTTTTATATGGCGCGCGTTCCTTTGACTATTTTTCTTATTTGTTGCATGCTTGATGCGCTCTTTTGATTGTATGGCATTTTTTAAATCATCGCGATTTTTTGAGATTCTCCCGGGCGCACTGGCGTGGCTCACCATTATTCTGATGTTTGTTGGATCGTGGTATCTGCCGGTGTGGGCGGCCGTTTTTATTATTCTTTTTGACCTCTACTGGCTCCTCAAGACCATTTATTTGTCTTTGCATTTGCGGTCCAGTTTTTCAAAGATGCGCGCAACGATGAAAATCAATTGGCGGGCACGGCTGGATCAAGATGCGCGCACGCGCGACACATGGCACGAACTGTATCATCTGATTATTTTGCCGATGTACAACGAGCCGCATGCGGTCGTGCGAGAAACATTTCAGCAACTGGCGGCGACCAACTATTCGCTGGATAAATTTATTATCGTCTTAGCATTGGAGGAGCGTGCGGGCGAAGAAGCGCAAAAAACAGCGCGGGTAATCGGCGATGAATTTGGAAAGACTTTTTTCAAATTTCTTGTAACCACGCATCCGGCGGGCGTGGCGGGGGAAATTCCCGGCAAGGGATCCAATGAGGCGTGGGCGGCGCAGAAAGTGAAAGAAGAAATTATCGATCCGCTGGGTATCGCGTATGAAAAAGTCATTGCATCTGTTTTTGATATTGATACCCAGGTCTTTCCCGAATACTTCGGTTTGCTCTCGCATTCGTTTTTAACGGCGGACAAGCCATTGCGTTCAACATTCCAACCGGTTGCACTTTTTACCAATAACATCTTTGATGCCCCAGCACTGGCGCGCGTGATTAGTTTTTCGTCCACTTTTTGGCAGTTGACCCAGCAGTCGCGTCCGGAAAAATTACGCAGTTTTTCGTCCCATTCAATGTCGTTTGCGCCGTTGGTGGAAATCGGGTTTTGGCATCGCGATGTGGTATCGGAGGATTCACGCATTTTTTGGCAGTGCTGGGTTCATTTTAAGGGAGACTGGCAAACGGTGCCATTGTTTTATCCGCTTTCCATGGACTCGAACGTCGCGCCCACATTTTGGGGGACGATGGTGAATTTGTATAAACAACAGCGCCGCTGGGGATGGGGAGCAGAAAATATATCGTACGTTTTTCCCGCCATGATTGGGAACAAAGCTATCGCATTGCGCGATAAGCTGACGCGCGGGTTTGATTTGCTGGAGGGATTCCATTCGTGGGCGACCAACTCGTTAATTATCTTTGCGCTTGGCTGGTTGCCGATTATCTTGGGAGGACAAGTGTTCCGGTCATCTTTGCTGGCGTACAATCTTCCCGAAATCACGCGATGGATTATGAATCTGGCGATGATTGGCATTGCGACCTCGGCAACACTTTCTATCATGCTTTTGCCGCCCCGCCCGCTTCATTTCAAGCGGTTCCAATATGTGGTGTATTTTCTTTCCTGGGTATTAATTCCTATAACGCTTATCGTGTTCGGGTCGTTTGCGGCGCTTGAGGCGCAAACGCGTTTGATGCTATCGGGAAAGTACCGGTTAGATTTTTGGGTGACGCCGAAACATCGAAAGACGGGAAGAACTTAAAAATGCAAAGTAATTAATGCCCCGCGGTTCTTCGGATGATTCTAAATCCCATTCTGCCATTTTGATTTTTAAATTTTACTTTTGAAACATGAAAATACTTGCCATTGAGACCAGTTGCGACGAAACCGCATTTGCGGTGGTAAATGTTTCCGGCACGCGGTTGGCGCCGCGTTTTCGCATACTCAAAAACATTATTGCCTCGCAGGTGAAAATACACGCGCCGTTTGGCGGCGTGGTCCCCAATCTTGCCAAGCGAGAGCATCTTAAAAACCTTCCCATTCTTCTTAAAAAAATCGATCCGCGCGGAACACTCAAAAAAAACATTGACGCAATTGCAGTAACGGTTGGACCGGGACTGGAGCCGGCGCTCTGGACGGGGATACAATTTGCGCAAGAACTTGCGCAAAAATGGAATCTGTCGCTTGCGGGTACCAACCACATCAAGGGGCATCTGTATAGTTTTTTGTTGTCGCCCGCGGTCATGCGTCTGCGTACGGAGAAGAAAAAATTATTTCCAGCGATTGGCATTATAGTAAGTGGGGGACATACGATGCTTATTCTTATGAAGAGTTTGCACGACTACGTCACACTGGGAGAAACATATGATGACGCCGTAGGTGAATCGTTTGATAAAGTGGCGCGTCTTTTAAACCTGCCCTATCCGGGCGGTCCAGCGTTGGAACAGCTGGCAAAAAAGGGAAACCCACTCTCTATTCCATTTCCCTCGCCGATGATCAATCAAAAAAATTATAACTTCAGTTACTCGGGCCTCAAAACGGCAGTGCTGTATTATTTGCGCAATCTTGGCGCGGGCGCGAATGATTTTTCTCTCTCGGCGGCGCAAAAAAAACAATTGGCGCGCATTGAACAGAAAGGAACGGTTGCCGCCGATATTGCCGCATCGTTTCAATACGCGGCGTTTCATGTACTGGCGACAAAAGCGATTCGCGCGGTACGCGAATACGGTGCACGGACAATTTTTATCGGCGGGGGCGTGTCGGCCAACAAAGAGTTGCCGCGTCTGCTCAAGCGTGCACTGAAAAAAAATAAAATGGATGTGCCGGTTATTATCCCGCCGTTTATTTATTGCCAGGACAACGCGGCGATGATCGCGGTTGCGGCGTATATGGATAGCACACAGAGTGTTGTGTGGCCATTGCGCGCCAACGGGATGCTGGATTTATAAAAATAAAATCATGCCTGCCGCCTGCCTGCCGGTAGGCGGGGTAGACGGGCAAAATGCAAAATCGACGCTTTTGCGCGGATGCCTTGATTATTTTGATATTTGGTTTTTTCGTTTTGCATTTTCGTGTGCTATACTCTCTTCCGTATCAGTAATTTTTTTATATGGGAAAAAACTTAACGCGAAAAATTATCGAGGTTGGCATTGCCGATGTGCCTGAGGTGGGCGGCAAGAACGCATCGCTGGGAGAAATGCTCCAGGCATTGCACCAAAAAGGCGTTGCCGTGCCGGACGGGTTTGTGACCACCGCGTCGGCCTTCCGTTATTTTATGAAGGAGACGGGGCTTGATGTCTTTGTGCGGGAAGAATTGAAAGGGCTTAATACCAGAAATCTAGCATCACTTCACGCGAAGGGTGAGAAAATCCGCAAGGCGATTGTGCAGGCGGCGCTTCCCAAGGATTTGGAGGCTGAGGTTGTGTCCCGTTATCGGGAGATGGAAAAGCAGTATTTCAAAAATGTTGATGTGGCGGTGCGATCATCGGCGACGGCGGAGGATCTTCCGGGTGCATCATTTGCCGGACAACAAGAGACGTATTTAAACATTGAGGGCGCGCCAGCACTTCTTGTGGCGGTTAAAAAATGTTTTGCGTCGCTTTTTACCGATCGGGCGATTTCATATCGGCACGATAAGGGATTTGATCATATGACCGTGGCCTTGTCAGCCGGGATTCAAAAAATGGTTCGTTCGGACAAGGGTGCGTCGGGCGTAATGTTCTCCGTTGATACCGAGTCGGGATTCAAGGATGTGGTTCTCATCAATGGTTCGTGGGGGTTGGGAGAGATGATTGTGCAAGGCGAGGTGATACCCGACGAATTTCTGGTGTACAAATCATTTTTGGGGAAGAAGGGCGTCGTGCCGATTATCGGCAAAGCTTTGGGGCAGAAAGATCGCAAGATGATCTATGCCGCCGGGACCAAACCAACGAAGATCGTTTCAACAACCGATGCCGAACGGAACGCTTTTGTGCTTTCGGATAAAGAGATTATGCAATTAGCGTTGTGGGCAAAAACAATTGAGGATCATTATTCGTCGGTGCATAAGGTATGGACGCCGATGGATATGGAGTGGGCCAAGGATGGCGTTACGGGCAAATTATATATTGTGCAGGCGCGTCCAGAAACCGTGCAGGCACGCAAGGATTTTTCAAAAGTGAAGGAATATAAACTCAGCAAAGAGGGGAAGGTGCTCACCAAAGGGGCATCGGTCGGAACGGCAATCGCCACGGGTTCGGCGCACATTATTTTAAGCGTCAAAGATATCGCCAAGTTCAAAAAGGGCGAAGCCTTGGTAACCACGATGACCGATCCGGACTGGGAGCCGATTATGAAAATGGCATCGGCGATTATTACCGACAAGGGCGGGCGGACGTCGCATGCGGCAATCGTATCGCGCGAACTTGGGATCCCGTGCATCGTGGGAACCGACACGGCAACGCGCATGATAAAAAATGGGCAACCGATTACGGTGGATACGACGGGGAGCGAAGGATTTGTCTACGACGGCGCAGTGCCATTTGCGGTTACCGAACATGACATAACAAAACTTCCCAAACTTGCAACCAAAATCATGGTGAACATCGGCACGCCCGACAGCGCCTTTGAAAAATCATTTCTGCCGGTTGCCGGCGTGGGATTGGCGCGCGAGGAATTCATTATCGCCTCATACATTGGCATTCATCCCATGGCATTGGTGCAATTTGCCGAGTTAAAAAAGAAGGCGGTGCGCGATCGGCAGATGGAAGTGATCGTGGCGCAGATTGAGAAGAAAACGGCCGGGTACAAGGATAAAAAACAATTTTATGTTGATCAGTTGTCGTATGGCATTGCCAAAATAGCCGCGGCGTTTTATCCGCGCCCGGTTATCGTCCGCTTCTCTGATTTTAAAACGAATGAATATCGTCAGTTAATTGGCGGCGATCTCTATGAGCCGCACGAAGAAAATCCGATGATCGGTTGGCGCGGCGCCGCACGGTATTATCATCCTGAATTTGCGGCGGCATTTGCCTTGGAGGTGGAGGCGATTAAAAAGGTGCGCGAAGAGATGGGACTCACAAATGTTGCGGTGATGATTCCGATGTGCCGCACGGTTGATGAGGGCAAAAAAGTTGTTGCGGTCATCGAAAAAGGAGGGTTGTCGCAGAAGAAGGGGCTTAAAGTTTATACGATGTGCGAGATTCCGGTCAACGTGCTCTTAGCGGACGAATTCTTAGAGATTTTTGATGGTATGAGCATCGGATCAAACGATCTGACACAGTTCACGCTGGCGTTGGATCGGGATGGCAATGAACGCATTCGCGGCGTTGGCAATGAAAACAATGAAGCGGTCAAGCAATTGGTGGCGCGTGTTATTGCCGTGTGCAAGCGGAAGAAAAAGTATATCGGCATCTGCGGCGATGCACCCTCAACCTTTATTGATTTTGCTCGGTTCTTGGTTGATGAGGGCATTGAATCCATGTCGCTTTCTCCCGATGCGGTTATCCCGACAATTGTGAAATTGGGGAAAAAATAATTTTGTTTTCGAAAACAATCCCAGATAACCATTTCTGACGATCGTCAGAAATGGTTATCTGGTTTTTTGTTGGTGTCTGTGTGGTGTTTGTGGCGCACAAAGAATTGAGGTGGGTTGGCGGGATAGCTCAAGACGGATGGCATGAAAATATTTTTTTGTGCGGTCTTCGCGATTGACTCAATGCTGTAAGCGTGCTATAAAATAATCATCCTGATAGTTATAAGGACGGCGCAGTGCCCTCCTGCTATCAGAAGCACATTTCAAAAGAGGAAAGGAGAAAGCCCATGTTTAAGAATGGGAGAGTCCTGACCCCCGAGCAATTTTCAGAACTGTTCGGGGACATCATCAAGATGATCACCAAGGCGCTTTTCGGTTTTACTAAGGAAGAGGTCCAGTGGCTCATCGGTCACAAGAAACAGCTGGCAGAGACAATCACCGGTGCTATCACTTCCTTAGTGTCGGAAATTGACACCTGGGGTGGGTGGCGAAACGAGTGGGAGAAGTTCTACTCGGATGTCATGGAAATGACGGTTGATTTCTCGTCCCTGGTCATCCCCGAAAAACCCGAAGGCAACTGGTGGTTGGTTGTGGTGGCGCCCGACGTTACCCACAATCAGATCATCGAAAAACTTCGAACGTTGTTCCCGGTCTGGATCAATGCCGCTGACTTTGACGAGGTCATTGATATAACCAAGGAACAGCGGCGAGCAACTGACAATCCATATGCCATTTGGGTTAAGGCAAACGATGAGGCCGGCCGGGAGAACGCCCACAAATCAGCCAACGATCTAGGCACCACTCCCCAAATTACTCTCATAGAGCGCCTGATTTTGGAATATGTTCATTTCAAGTGGCTTGGCGGGCATCTGGACATAAGCACCACAACGCTTTGTGCCGGATCACGGAAATCTGACGGCAACGTTCCGCGCGTGCACTGGGACGGTGGTCATGACAGGCTGGACGTTTATTGGTACCGCGCCGATGACCGGAGCGACTATCTGCGCTCTCGCAGCGTTTCCTGCTAACTCCTTTGCTTTCCTCTCGTGTCCCTTCGTCCCCCAATATCGCGCAAGCGTGCGGGGGACGTTTTTTATATGATCTTATATCCTACTTCGCGGACTCCCTCAATTTTTCGTATTTTGAGCGTAATCTCTTCGGCGCGCTCTTTGGTGGCTACGTCCGCGGTAACTTTTACAATGGGGAACGGGCTCTTTTCTCCGGTTGTTCGTAGACCACTGATTGATATTTTATTGCGTGCAAAAATCGCCAGAATATCTTTTGCCGCGCCGATGCGCTTGGCGACCACAATACGATATTCGGTTTTCCGCACGCGTGGTTCCTTTTTGTGCACGCTGGCTTTTATTTTTTTCTTTGCTTCGCCGGTTTTGACAAAACGCATCCAGTCCTCGGAGGGATGTTTTCCTTTTTGCGTCAGAATTTGTATGACATCGCCCGATTGGAGTTGAAAATCAAGCGGAACAATTTTATTGTTTACCTTAGCTCCAACACAACTGTCGCCCACATCGGTGTGCACTTTATAGGCAAAGTCCACGGGCGTGGCGCCGGTTGGCAGATCAATAACCTTTCCTCTGGGGGTGAGCACGAACACGCGGTCGGAAAAGAAATCGACTTTCAGCGCTTCAATAAACTCCTGTGATCCGGGGAATTGGTTCTGCCATTCTTTGAGCTGTTGCACCCAGAGCACTTCTTTAGAATCAGCCACGGCGCGAGTGCGTTCTTTTTCACTATGCTTTTTTGATTCATAAAACCAATGTGCCGCAGAGCCGTTCTCGGCGTGTTCGTGCATATCGTGCGTGCGGATCTGAAATTCAATCGGGCGATTGTCGACGCAAAAAACGGTGGTATGCAAACTTTGATAACCATTGGGCTTGGGAAGTGCGACGTAGTCCTTGATTTTTCCAGGCATGGGAGGCCACAGTTGATGAATGGCGCCCAGCACCAGATAGCATTCGTCGACAGTTGAAACGATAATCCGCATGGCAACCAGGTCATAAATCTGATCCAGATTCATGTCGTAGCGCAGAAGTTTTTTATACAGCGAAAAAAATCGTTTGGCGCGGTAATCGACGGATTGAGGGACGACGCCCGCTTTGCGGATATGTTCGCGGACAATGGGCTCTATTTTTTTAAGATACCGCTGGCGTTCATCATAGGATTCTCGGATATTATTTTTGAGCCATTGATACGCCTCGGGGTGGATGTAGGGGAATGCGAGATCCTCCAATTCGCCGGTAATACCCTGCATTCCCAATCGGTCGGCAATGGGTGCGTAGATTTCATTGGTTTCAAGCGCGATGCGGCGCTGTTTGGCCGGCGAAACAAACGAAAGTGTTTTCATGTTGTGCAACCGATCGGCCAATTTTATAAACACGACGCGCAGATCTTTGCTCACGGCCAAAATCATCTTGCGCAGACTTTCGATATTAACGTCTTCCTCGCGATATTTTAATGCGCCCAACTTCGTAACGCCATCAACCAATGATGCGGTTTCTTCGTCAAATTCTTTGGCGATTGTTGCGCGTGTGATGTTGCAATCTTCGATGGAATCATGCAAAAGGCCAGCCGCAATCGATTTGGCATCCATGCGCCAACAGGCAAGTTGTTTGGCGGTTTCAAAAACGTGTGAAAAATATTCTTCTCCGCTTTTTCGTTTCTGGTCTTTGTGGGCGTTTTTGGCAAATGCAAACGCACGGCGGATACATTGTTCGCCGTCATCTTGGTTGGCCGGGAAATGCTTGCGGTATTCATTGATGATCGTATCAACGGTCATTTCTTTTTTGATGCCGGCTTTATTTTCTTTGTGCCGGCTGTTTTACGAGTCTTTTTTCCGTTGGCCACCTTCTCTTTCCACTCTTTAAAAAGGACATCAAGTTCTTCTCGTGTCGTCGGTTTAACGTTGAGGATAAACGTGCAGTCCGGGTAACGGGTGCACCCCCAAAATGGCTTACTGCGCCCACGTCCCTTGCGTTCAACTAGATCGCCGGGTTTGTCCATGCGTTCGGGCGATGCCAAGCATGCGGGACAGGTAAAACCGATTTTATTCCAAATCTTTGCGATTCCTTTGCACGTCGGGTATCGGCTACACCCAAGGAAAAAACCGAATCGTCCGCGCTTCACTTTCATCGCCGCGCCGCATAGCGGGCATAGCTCGTCCTTCGTTTTTTCCTCAAGCTCTTTTATTTTCGCGGCTTCCTCGGGGAGAGGCATGGTAAATTTATTTTCCGGATCGGGGCAGGCAAGAAATTTTCCCATGCGGCCGAATTTGATAATCATCGGCTTGCCGCAGTGCGGGCAGAGCGTTGTGGATATTTCTATGTGCTTGTCCACTGATGCTTCTTTTTGATTGAGGTGTTCTTTGAAGGGGACGTAAAATTCTTTGCAGACTTGCGTCCAGGGAATATTGCCCTCGGCGATTTGGTCCAATTCTTCTTCGATGTGCGAAGTAAAATTAATGTCGACGATTTCGGGAAAATGCTCGACGAGCATATCGGTAACGACGCATCCGATTTCGGTGGGGACGTACTTTTTATCTATCTTTTCAACATAACCGCGATCCTGAATCGTTGAAAGCGTCGGGGCGTAGGTTGATGGGCGCCCAACCCCATACGATTCAAGCGCCTTAATGAGTGTGGCGTCGGTATAGCGCGCGGGCGGTTCGGTGAAGTGCTGTGCGGGCGTAATGGTTGTGGCGGTTATGGCGTCGCCCTGCGCCAGTGGTGGCAAGAGGCCGTCATCGTCTTCGGGACCGCCGTCCGATCCTTCCATGTAGACGCGCATAAAACCGTCAAAAAGAATTACTTGTCCGTTGGCGCGGAATATATGTTCTTTCTCCGGTGAGGCGACATCAACCGCGGTTTGTTGAAGGCGTGCCGCTTGCATCTGGCATGCGAGTGCCCGTTTCCATATTAATTCATAGAGGCGTTGATGCCCGCGGTCTTTAAAGGAAATGGCTGCGGCTGGCCGTGAAAAATCAGTTGGTCGAATGGCTTCGTGTGCTTCCTGTGCCCCCTTACTGTGCGTGGCATAGTAGCGCGGAGCATCAAGCGCGTATGATGGCCCAAATTGCTGTGCAATCACTTGGCTTGCCTGTGCGGTTGCGCTGGAGGCCATGTGTACGCTATCGGTGCGCATGTAGGTAATCAGCCCATTTTCATAAAGCTGCTGGGCAACGCCCATTGTTTGTTTGGCGGAGAATCCGAGTTTGCGTGCCGCTTCCTGCTGGAGGGTTGAGGTGGTAAACGGTGGCGCAGGTGCGCGAGAGATTTCTTTTGTGGTGATGGTCTCGACGTGCCACGCCGTGTGTTCGAGGGCGGCAACGATAGCATGTGCGTCCCGTTCCGTTTGAACCGCCATCTTGCCCATGTGTTTTGATGCGTATGTTGCCAGATGCGCAGAAAACGTTTTGGCATTTTTTGCGTTATGGAATATGCCGTCAATGGACCAGTATTCTTGGGCGGTAAATTTTTGTATTTCGCGTTCGCGTTCTACGACGAGGCGCAGGGCGACGCTTTGGACTCGTCCGGCCGAAAGACCATAGCGGATTTTGCGCCACAGGAACGGTGAAAGTTCATAGCCGACGAGGCGATCAAGAACACGGCGTGCTTGTTGAGCGTCAACGAGACGAAGGTCGATTTGTCGCGGATGAGCAAGTGCTTCATTGATGGCGGTTTTGGTGATTTCATGAAAAACAATCCGTTGCATCGGTTTTGCGTAGACGGTTTTTGTGGTAGCGTTTTTTGCCTTTTTTCCTTTCTCCGGATTGCCGAGAATATGGGCTATGTGCCATGCGATTGCTTCTCCTTCGCGGTCTTCATCGCTTGCCAGAATCACTTCCTCGGCTGCATCGGCCGCTGCGGTCAACGCGGCCACGTGCTCCTTGGCTTTTGGGGGGATAATATAGTGCGGTTCAAAATTATGCTCAACATCGATACTGAGCTTGCTCTTGGGAAGATCCCTCACATGGCCGTAGGAAGACAGCACGCGGAAATCTCCTTTTAAAAAAGAAGAAATAGTTTTTGCTTTTGTGGGGGACTCAACAATAATCAATTTCATATTTTTCGCCGATAGGTTCCGTTTCCTAAATCTTCAAGTGCGTCCATCAAAATCAGTTCAGTCACTGCCGTAGTGACGTCTTGGGGTTTTAGTGTAGTTAATGCCGAGAGCTTGTCAATGGAAAGTGAAACCGGCGATGCGGCGCATGCGGCATAGATTGCGCGCGCGGGTTGGCTCATTGGTGCCTGGCTAATTGCGGCGTGCGCCGGTGTATTGGATTGTTTTTCTCTTATCGCATCTGCCAGTGCGGGGATGTCGCGGAGAATGTCATCAAGCGAACGGACGCACAAAGCGCCGTGCCTGATAAGTTCGATTGATCCTTGATAGAGCGGTGCATCGGGAGGACCCGGGAGAACGCAAACGGGACGTCCGAATTCTTGTGCGTAAGCGGCTGTGCGCAGCGATCCTGAGTCATGAGGAGCTTCAATGATGACGATTGCATCGGCCAGTGCCGCAATGATCCGATTTCGCGCAACGAACTGGTTGGGATATGACGGGGTGCCCGGGGGGTATTGGGAGATAAGGCATCCGTTGTTTGCGAGTATGCGCGCGGCCAGGTGGGTATTTGAGGACGGGTAAACGCGATCAAGGCCGTGTGCGAGGACGGCAACCGTTACGCCGTTTTTTTCAACGCATCCGGTATGCGCCGCGGTATCGATGCCTAACGCCAATCCACTTACCACGACAAGTCCGCGTCGTGCCGCCTCTTGTGCTAACGTGCGTGCAAGCGCAAGACCGGTGGGCGAGGCACGGCGTGTGCCAACAATGGCAATGGACGGCTGCGTGCATGCAGCAAGATTGCCGCGGGCATACCATCGCTGATCCGGGTGTTGTTCAAGAACACCAAGCTTGTGGGGGAAGAGAGGATGTGTGCGATCAAATCGCATCATGGCGTTGTCTTCCATTATGCGGTAGTATACACTATTCTAAGGAAGATGTTATTATTTCGTTGATATGCCTGATCAGGAATTTAAGAAAAAACTCACTGTTCAACTTAGCGTGGTTGCGGTTTTTGTCGTCATCGTTGCGGTCTTCGCCGTTTTGTTTGAATTGAATATTTCTCGCCAGGTGGATGAGTTGGTGAGTCTCAAAAAACAGCGGGCAGTTCTTCAAAATTCCTCGCAAAATCTTTCGCAGCTTTTACAGGACGCAAAAGAAGCACGCGGATATGAATCGGCAGTCAGTGCATTGGTGCCGACTAAAGATCAGGTGTTGTTGGTCCAAAAGAGTCTTCAGGAACTGGGAACGTCGCAAGGAGTTTCGATTAATATTACGTTTGGCCAAGAGAGCAAAGTCAGCGAATCGGGGATGGAATCGATTTCATTCACCGCCACTGCCGAAGGCCCGTTTTCGGGAATATTTAATTTTTTGCGCATGTTACAAACGCAGTATCCGTACATAAGCATAGCGACGATTGATCTGACGGCACAAAACAATCGCGGGTCGTTTGCGGGGATGATGCTATTCTCTAGTCAGTAGCGCTTTATGAAAGAAACGTTTGCCACAATAAAAAAATATCAGCATGACATTTATTTTACCGCCATTGGTTTAGTGGTGAGTGCGCTTATGATTGTTTTTTTTGTTCATGCGTTGAGTTTCGTCGCTCAAGAATTGGCGCGTGCGCTCGAAAGCAACGCAGGAGCACAGAGCGTTGTTCGGTTCAATCTTGACGGATTGCGTCAGCTCAACGTAGGGGCCCCGGCGCAAAGTGCGCCATCGAGCACGCCAGCACGCTAGTTGTTTCTTGATTTTTTTATTGTCCCGCGATACAATGGCGGCACGTTTTTCTCAGCGTTCTTTGTTTGGGAATCGGGGGTGTTTGATTTGGTGGTGCTTACCCAAACGTGCTCGCCGTGAGTGCGGACGGGGATGCTGTTCTGATGCGTTTGTTGTTATGCGCACATAGTTCAATGGTAGAACGCTGTCCTGATAAGACAGAGGTTCTAGGTTCGATTCCTAGTGTGCGCACCAGAGGTGGGCGAAATGGGAGCCGCCCCACCAATTTTTCTGGTTTTTGTTTTTGATGATAGTACGGTGGTACCTTTATTAAAAATCGGAAGCGTACGCGCCTTTAGCTCAGTGGTAGAGCACTTCATTGACATTGAAGGGGTCGTAGGTTCAATCCCTACAAGGCGCACACCTATTTCCATGACATTGAAAGAGTATCAAAAAATATCCCGTTGCATGGCGCAATACTCTAATGCGGGGGATGACTTTACCTATTCGACGCTGGGAGTTTCCAGTCAAGCCGATGATGTGGCAGAAAAAATAATTCGCGACAAAGGGAAACTCACAGCCAATGAAACGCGGGATGTGGTCGCAAAGAAATTGGGCACTATCGCGTCTTGAGCGAGGCGCTTTGCATGGTAATGGCGACGAAAGATAAAAAAGTTTCTACGGAAAGTCCTGCAGTGCTTTATACAGAGAAGCGGTTTGTCATCATACATAAGCCGGCGGGTCTTTTGGTGCACGTGGCGCCACACATGAAGGAGCAATCAACGCAACCGACGCTTGCCGATTGGGTGCGCAAGCGTTTTCCTCAAACGCAAACTGTTGGTGATGATCCGGCATATCGTCCGGGGATTGTGCACCGACTTGATAAAGATACGTCCGGCGTGATGGTGGTTGCGCTGACGCAAGAATATTTTGAATATCTTAAAAAATTATTCGCTGGGCACGCGATGGAAAAAACGTATCTGGCCGTTGTCCGCGGAAAAGTGCCTGAGCCGGGCGGCGTTATCAACAAGCCGATTGGCATTACTTCGGGGACGACCAAGCGAAGTACCCGATCGACAAAAATGGCCAAAGAAGCGATAACGGAGTATGAAGTTGTCCGTCATTTTCAGCGCAATCACCAATCGTTTTCTCTTCTGCGGGTTATGCCTCGTACGGGGCGTACGCATCAGATTCGGGTGCATCTAGCGTCGCGCGGATGGCCGGTTGTTGGCGACCCGTTATACGGAGGGAAGAAAAACGTCCGTTTGGCGTCACGACTCATGTTGCACGCGCAGAAGTTAGTATTTGATGTGGATCCGGGGAAGCGCATGGAGTTTGACGCGGATCCTTCGCCAGACTTCGTTGACTTTTATCAAAAAACATAGTAGCATGGCCTCGATATGAACAAGGATGTTATGGATATGATAAAATCCGGTGCTTTGGTGGTTGTCACCGAGCGGATCAAAGAAAAAGACAAAGAACGCACCAGCAAGTTTAAAGGCGTGGTGTTGGCGTGCAAACATGGTTCGGGAAAGAACGCTACTTTTACGGTACGTTCGGTTGTGGGGGGCGTGGGGGTTGAGAAGGTGTACCCGTTTTTCTCGCCGATCATCGCGTCCGTGCAGATTGTTTCATCACCAAAGAAAGTGAAGCGGTCAAAGTTGTATTTTCTTCGAACTGTTTCCAAAAAACGGTCTCGGCAAAAGATTGGTTTGGCGGTATAGCGTTAAACCACGTAGAAATTTTAATCAAAAAGAGGGGGCGCCCCCTCTTTTTGAATGGGAGTTGAAAATGTTGTTTCTCTTCCCTATACTAATTCCGTTGATAATATCGTAGGTTGTCGGTTGATTGATCGCGCGGGTGGCGAAACTGGTAGACGCACTACCTTGAGGTGGTAGCGGGCATTATGTCCCATGGAGGTTCAAATCCTCTCCCGCGCACAGATATGTAAAAACGCCTATCGGCGTTTTTATTTTGTGTGCTGGCGAGCAAACTTCTTTGCTCGCGGGGGATTTGAACGCCGGAGCCATGTCCCGATGAGTACATCGGGACGGCGAGGCGGTGCCCAGCCCGAGGAGCGCGGCGGCGCGACGAGAGGCGAGGGAAAATCCTCTCCCGCGCACAGATATGTAAAAACGCCTATCGGCGTTTTTATTTTGTGTGCTGGCGAGCAAACTTTCCACCTCTCTTTTTCTTGGGTCGCGATACCGTATTCATCGAGAGGTTCTAGCCAATGCGCGCGAGGTCTTGCTCGCGGGTGCAAGGTGTGCTTTTCTGGAGATGGTTCTTAAGGAGGTGTGCGATGGTTATCAGAAAGTGTGGAGAATGTCGTCAACCATTTCCTGTTCCCCATGAATATCCGGAACAAACAATTTGTTTTTCGTGTTATCATTGGCACAAGGCGTCCAGTTGGCTCGAAAAGACCATTGACACTCAGCGGTGCTATCATCCCGCGGTGGTTGCCGTTGTTGAGGGTGAATGGGCGATGGCGCGCGCCGACTTTCAGCACTCCATATTTTTGAAAGAGCGGCCGTTGGATCGGGCGCATCTTCCCATCCGGCTTGTGCGACTTGAGATGCGGATCATGGTTGCCAACATTGACGTGGTCTGCGCCAAGCTCGGGAAGTCTGCTCGCGGGACGGTGCTTTTTGAACAGTACGAAAGGGAAATTATGCGTGCTTTTGGGGAAGGGGCCAGCGCGGGATGGAAAGCCGCGTGCGCGGGGCGGAAAAAAATCTTTGACGCTCTGCGGAGTGCACGAGACGAAAAACGTCTCTGCGATGCGGGGCGCAACCAGAGTTTGGTGGCGGGAGCGTAAGCCCCCGCCTTTTTTTATTTATTTTTTCTTGCTACACTGAAAATACTTTATTTTTTATTTCAGCGTATGAATGATCGACAGTATATTGTTGCAACCGACCCGGTTGCAGAGCAGTTACAAAAAGAATTAGAAGCCAAGGCCGATATCACGGGCCAGCGCCTTAAGCGGTTGCTCGCGCTCCCCGATCTTTCACGAACACCGGGGTCACCCATTCAATTCATTGTTGATGCTATTTTGGCTATTCCGGATTTTGCGCACTTTGATGTTTTGCAGTTTCCCGAAATCGTGACGGTGAAAAACAATTTTGATCTGCTTAACGTCCCGGCCGATCATCCCAGTCGAAAGGAAACCGATACCTACTATATAGATGCCGACTATGTGTTGCGCACGCAGACGACAGTGATGTGGTCGTTCTATCTGGGGCGGCCGGAAGTGCGCGAGGAATTAGAAAAAACCGGAGAAATCGGTTTGTTGAGTTACGGTAAAGTATTTCGCAAAGACGAAATTGATCGCAATCATTTTCCGGTCTTTCACCAGGTTGATGGACTTTATGTTTGTAAAAAAGAAAAGCAAATGCTTGGCATCCCCGAACTGCAGGCCGTTTTAACCGCTATCACGAAGGCGGTTTATGGCGAATCGGTTGAGTATCGGTTTTTAGAAGACACTTTTCCGTTTACCGATCCCAGTACGCAGATTGAAATCAAACAGGGCGATGCGTGGCTTGAGGTGGTGGGGGCGGGCGTCGTGCATACGCAGGTTTTAAAAAATCTTGGCATTGATCCGGAGCAATACAACGGATGGGCGTTCGGGTTTGGTTTGGAGCGTTTAGCGATGGTTAAGATGAATATTCCTGATATCCGTATTTTTTGGTCACGCGATGAGCGCATCACTGGCCAGTTTAAAGACATCAACAGTCAGTATCATGAGGTGAGCAAGTTCCCGATGAGCTATCGCGACATCTCATTTGTGGTAGAGAAGCATATGGCGCTCAATAATTATTACGAAATGGTGCGTGATTGTGCGGGAGATTTGGTCGAGGAGGTGAAATGCACCGATACCTATGAGAACAAAGAAAAATTCGGAGACGACAAAGTCAGCTATACGTTCCGTATCGTGTACCGCTCTCCGGAGCGGACGCTCACAAATGATGAGGTCAATCGCATACAAGAAAAAATCATAGAGAAGACAAGACAGGAATTCGGGGCGGCCGTGCGGTAAGATGTATGCCATTTATTAATTAATAATTTTTTACATGCATATGGATATTCATATGACAAAACATCAGCATGGTGATAACTGGATGAGTTCCACGGCGTGGCTCGTTCTTGGTATCGGAGCGGCGCTGATTATTGCTGGCGGGATAGCGACACAGTGGTGGTTTACTGCCATCCAAGCGCAAGCTCAGCGGGCGATAGCACAGCAACAAGTCCAGCTGGCGCAGGTGATGGAGCAGATCTATCAAATGCGCAATGGGCAGGACTTGGGCGGCAAGACTCCCGAGGAAACCCTGTATCAATATACTGAATCGGTTGAGATTGGATTTTATAAAGTTCCCAGCACCTATTTTGTCCGCGATATGCGTGCACAAGAAGCGCATCGTTTTGACGGGGTGTCACGAGACAAAGTGTGGCAGTTTGTGATGCTCATGAAAGACGAAACAGCCGCGGCCGCCGGACTTAAATTGACGGGCGACGTTGTTGCTATCCCGTCACCGCTGAAAGTAAAACTTCAAAAAGCGGCAAATGGTGTTTGGCAGATTTCGTCGATTGATTATTCATTTGCCAGCACGACCAGCAACTGACGGCCTACAACCAGTCAACTAACTGGTCGTAACAGAATATGTCCAGTCCCAGGTCCTTCACCCTCATCGAACTCCTCATCGTCATTGGTATCTTAGCGGTCCTCGTCGCCGCTATCGTTATAACCCTCAATCCCGCTCAGCTCTTGCAAGAAGCCCGTGACAGTAAGCGGGTGCAAGATCTCTCATCTTTACGCAGTGCT
>Ga0172379_10001195_pt1 | contig 54440 bp, 46 predicted proteins | sample GrowelOW334metaG_FD_119756 | JGI IMG/M metagenome (GOLD analysis project Ga0172379, IMG submission 119756) | Groundwater microbial communities from an aquifer near a municipal landfill in Southern Ontario, Canada - Groundwater well OW334 metaG | ecosystem: Environmental > Aquatic > Deep... | reverse complement strand
TTTTTGTATTTTTTTCCTGAACCACATGGGCATGGATCGTTTCTGCCAACTTGATTATTTTGAGGTTGTGAAACAACATTATTTTTTTGTGGTGCAGGGGCAACATCTACATGAAAAATCATATAAACGATCTGCCTGTCTATTTCCGCGAGTAATCTTTCAAATAATTCGTATCCATCTTTTTTAAACTCAAGTAATGGATCACGCTGGCCATAACCGCGCAATCTCACACTGTCCCGTAAATTCTCCATAGTGTCTAAATGCTCCTGCCAAAGCATGTCTATTGATCGCAGATAAACCATCTTTTCAATTTCACGCATTATTTGCGGGGTGACTTTCTGTTCCTTGGCTTCATATTCTTTCTTCACCATTTCCACAATTTTATTTGTCAACTTGAAAGAATCATTTTCATTTTCTAATGCATCTTTTGGTACTGGATAGATCACGCTCAACGCCTTATGCATTCCTTCAATATCGACTTCTCTTTCGCCATAAGACTGCTGAATTAAAGTTGTAATCTCAGTATCAATGAGATTTAAAATCTGCTCTTTTAAATCAATCTTATTGTGTAAAATATCCTTCCGCTTATTATAAACAACAGTTCTTTGTTTATTCATCACATCATCATATTCAAGCACGTGTTTGCGCGTGTCAAAGTTCAAGCCTTCGATTTTTCTTTGGGCGGATTCAATGGTTCGAGAAATCAATCCGTGTTCGATAGGTTGATCTTCGGGGATTCCCAAACTTTCCATCATAGAAGCAACCCGATCGCCGCCAAACAATCGCATTAAATCATCTTCCAAAGACAGAAAAAATTGCGATTCACCCGGATCACCCTGACGTCCAGCACGTCCGCGAAGCTGATTATCTATACGACGAGATTCATGGCGTTCTGTCCCAATAACAACCAAACCGCCGAGCTCTATAATTTTTGCTTGCTCTTCCAAATTGGGCGGATTGCCGCCTAAAATAATATCAACTCCGCGACCAGCAATGTTGGTCGCAAGCGTCACGGCTTTATATCGTCCAGCCTGGGCAATAATATGAGCTTCATGCTCATGATTTTTTGCATTCAAAAGTTCATGTTGCACTCCGGCCTGATGGAGCATCTGCGACAAAATTTCGTTTTTCTCAATGGAAATAGTACCGATTAAAACCGGCTGACCTTTATCATACCGTTCTTTTACAGCCTTAACGATTGCTTTATACTTCCCTTCCACTGACTTGTAAACTGAATCAGATAAATCTTTTCTGATCATTGGCTTATTGGTTGGAATTGGCACGACTTCCAATTTATAAATTTTATGAAACTCTTCCGCCTCTGTCTCAGCGGTCCCTGTCATGCCGCCAAGCTTATGATAAATTCGAAAATAATTTTGAAAAGTGATTGTAGCTAAAGTTTTGCTTTCTTGCTGAACCTTCACATTTTCTTTGGCTTCGATTGCTTGATGCAACCCCTCAGAATATCTGCGTCCATACATCAATCGGCCGGTAAATTCATCCACAATTACTATTTCATCATTGCGGACGACATAATGCACATCCTTTTTAAACAGTGCCCTGGCTCGCAATGCCTGCTCGATATGATGAATAGTGGTTATGCCTTCATGATCGTAGATATTATCCAAACCGAGAATTTTTTCCAAATGCGCGATACCTTCTTCAGTCAAAGTGGCATTGCGATGCTTTTCATCAACCTTATAGTCAGATTCTTTCGTAAGCTTATCTACGACTTTGGCGAATTGAAAATATTTATCAGTAGAATCCGTGTCAGGTGCGGAAATAATCAAAGGCGTCCGCGCTTCATCAATTAAAATTGAGTCCACTTCATCAACAATTGCAAAATGTAATTCGCGTTGCGCCATTTGGTGTGGTTGCCAAACCATATTATCGCGCAGATAATCAAAGCCATACTCATTATTCGTTCCGTAAGTAATGTCACAAGCATACGCTGTCTTCCGATCAATCGGGCGCATATGTTTAGCATCTAAAACCAAACCTTCAACTCGAGACTCAATCTGCTTAATCTGCTCATCTTCTGGTTTAAAATCTGGATCATACATAAAAGCCTGCTCATGCTGAATGGAAGCAACAGTTAAACCGAGATAATGATAAATTGCCCCCATCCAAGATGCTTGCCAACGAGCAAGATAATCATTCACAGTTACGAGATGCGCTCCGCGACCAGCAAGAGCATTTAAATACATTGCCAAAGTTGCGGATAAAGTTTTACCTTCTCCGGTTCTCATTTCAGCAATACTGCCTGCATGCAAAACCATACCCCCGATAAGTTGAACATCAAAAGCCCGTTGACCCAAGGTTCGCTTACCAGCTTCTCTGACAGCAGCAAAAGCTTGGGGCAAGATCTCGTCTAAAATCACTTTTTGCTCTTCCCAATCCTTATCTTTCAGCTGTTCTTTCCATTGATTAGTTAAGGCTTCCAGCTGATCTTGTGTTTTAGCAATAAATTCTGGTTCTAACGCGTTGATTTGTTCAACTCGCTTCTGATGTTCAACCAGAGGATTTCCTCCGACATTTTTGAAAATTTTAGTAAATATAGACATTAGTTTTTACTAATTAAAATTCCCCTCTCCTGACGAGGAGAGGGGTCAGGGGTGAGGCTAAGTATTATGTATTATACTGGAAATCACAAAAAAAAGAAACAGAAACGAAATAGTCTCTGTTACATATGACCCTTGCTTATCCAGATAATTTCAAAACTGACTAGATCTCAATGATCAGGGTCGCTCGTGGCTTTTCGTGCGGAAGATATCCCTTAAGTTGGATTCTAAACGACCTTGTACAAAGTCGCGAAAATGCTCGTTTTGCGACATCAAGTAAACACCGCTTTTTTGCACTGCGGAAGATTACCTCATGCGTAGCCACGGGTTTCCCTTGCCTGACAAACTTCACAGTGAACTTCAAAGCCTTTGTTCGCTTGTAAAAGCTCAATTCCTTAGATTTGGAAGCTGCCTTTACCTGAGGCTTGGGAGTTTCCTTCAGATAAGACAACTGAGACCCAATGTGCCGACGGATCCCATCACTACAAACTTCCATGAATTCCATGTCATAAGCCGCATCACTCATTTGAATCCTCCTTGAGCTTGGCTCGAGTTAATCATAACATATAAAAAAATCCCGGTCATGTTCCGGCGATAATCATGTATCTCTGAAGGAGAACAGGTTCCCTACGGGGCAGGCACGTAACACGAATTGATTTAAATAATTTTAAAAAAATAAACCTGTATAACTATCGGGAAAGAATAATCCCTTTATGAATATACAGGCCAATGGCTTGCTTGAAGAGATCACAATTCACGTCATCTCCGCATTTTTGAAGGACAGCATCAAGCTTATAGAAATCCTTCAAAACTGGAAAACCGGCTCTATGCAAAGGCCGTAATATTTCTATACTGGTCTTGGCATAAGCCCTGGCTTCTTCTATGAGTTGCTCCTCTGTGGTCGGCCTTCGGCTTTCAGGCCATCGGTCTAGATGTACAAACTCATGATAGATTCCGCACATGACTGTAGTACGAAATAAATCAGGGCTTTGCTCAGACCGAAATCTTCCCAGTATTTTTCCGTAAGCCACTATGGCTGGCTTCTCTTCGAAAGTGATAGCGGCAAAGATTGATTCAGGATTCGAGCCGTCCTCTTCTTGCACCCGTAGATCAATCTCGTGGTTCTTATTGAGTATTAAGATTTGAAAGATTTTCTGACGAATATCAACCGGAATCCGTTTGTCCACCATAATACCTTTCATCTCAATAGCCAGAAGCTCGGCCATGCTTAATCTATCATGACCGGTTGAGACTATTGAGTCGCTGGTTTGACTCAAAATAAAAACCAGCAAAATCATGAATACAAACGGAGCAATCACCCTCCTTACTCGTGAATGAATCTGCATCCTTCTCTGAATTTGCTTCTGTGCAAGCTTCTTCTTTGAAGCCATTGTATCCTCCTTTTTTGACTAAACATATTAACAAACTTCAAATATTTAGTCAATGGTAAAATCTTCCGGTCATGTTCCGGAAATAATCATGAATCATAAAACATGTAACATGAAACATACCAAGATCGGCAATAAATATAGGGACTTTATCGATTTCTTAAAAACTATTTAGCAAATAAAAAAATACGTATAGGTATACGTAAATAAATAAACCGTCTTTACCAGACAATTAAATAAAAAAATATTTTTTAAAAGTTTGGCTGTTGCTGAGTCATACAGTGGATCGTCCCGCCACCGTAAATTAAATCACTTGCGTCAATGCCTACAACTTTTCTGTCTGGAAAACAATTCTGAATAATTTTCAAAGCTTTTTCATCATTTGGATCATTAAAAATCGGAACCAAAACTACTTTATTCGCAATATAAAAATTCACATATGACACCGGCGCTTTAGTCCCGTCACCATATTTCATATGCGGCATTGGGATTGTAATAAGTTCAAAAGGTTCTTTTTTTAAAATCTGAAAATTACTTTTTAGGATTTCATAATTCTCATCGCTTATATCATCTTCATATGTGCATAAAATTTTATCCTCTGCCACAAACCTAGCAACATCATCAATATGACCGTCCGTATGATCATTTATTAAACCTTTTTTAAGCCAAATGATTTTTTCCACTCCCAAATAGCCTTTTAGATATTTTTCAATTTCGTTTTTTGAAAGTTTCGGGTTTCGATTAGGATTCAACAAACACTGCTCTGTTGTCATTACAGTCCCCTGTCCATTAACTTCAATTGAACCCCCTTCCATAACTATACCGGGACTAAATTTGTTACCTGGAGTTTTTAAATTATTAAAAACTAGATTGTCTTTTAGCAAATCAGTAAAGTATGGATCATCAGATTTACCATAAGCATTGTACTCCCACTTAACCCAATCGTTGTTATTTAAAAAAGTTGGTCCAAAATCTCTTGTCCAAACATCGGCATAATTTACAACATGAAACGTGATTTGTTTTAAATCGATATTATAATCTTGTAGTTTCTTTTCTACTGAACTTTTAGTATCATCATTTAAAACTAACAATTCTACGCGCTCGCTTTTTTCTAGTGCTTTAAAAATTTTACAATACGATTTCTCTACCCTATCCATTCTATTAGGAAAAGTCGTCTGGTCAAATGGCCAAGCAAGCCAAACTGCAGAATGGATTTCCCATTCTGCAGGCATTGATAAACCTAATTGTTTTGGCGTCGTATTCATTTATATGTTTCCGGACGTCGATTATTAAAAAATCCCCAACCCTTCCGAATCTTCCGGTTGAGTGAAAGATTAACCTCTCCTATCAAAAATTCCTCTTTGGTACTACTAGCTCTACACAGGATTTTACCAAAACTATCACACATAAATGACTGACCCCAAAATTTCAGATGATCTTCCCGGCCAACTCGGTTGATTGCAACAACATATACGCTATTAGCAATTGCGTGTCCGCGCATCACAGTTTCCCATGCATCATGCCAATCACCTTCAAAAGATTTATCGCCAATTATATTGCCAATAGCTGTTGGATAAAAAATTATATCTGCTCCAGCCAAAGTAGTCATTCGGGCAGCTTCTGGAAACCACTGGTCATAGCAGATTAAAACTCCAATTTTACCGTATTTCGTATTGTAAACTTTATAGCCGGTTTCGCCTTGGTTAAAATAATTTTTTTCATAAAATAGTGGGTCTTGTGGAATATGAATCTTATGATAAGTCGGTAAAAGTTTTCCAGTATGATCTATTACGGCCGCGGCATTAAAATATCCATTTTTCCGCTTTTCAAAAATCGGCACAATTATTACCACGCCATATTTTTTTGCTAATTTAGAAAACGCCCGGGTTGATTCACCTGGAATTGTCTCGGCATAGTCATCCTTTTTCTCTGATTTATATTGAGGGAAATAAACTGTACGGTACAATTCTTGTAAACAGATAATTTTAGCGCCTTTTCTTGCCGCATTTTCAACAAAAGACAAGGCTTTGATAAGATTTGAGGCAGAATTTTTCGAGACAAAAGTTTGGATTGCCGCAATTTTTAAAAGTTTTTTTTGAGCCATTAAAAATTTAATTAATTTTTATAAATCAAGCAATACTGCGGCGATCCAAGGGAAGACCACAGTCACGTCGCTTTGAATGATTTGGTAATAGCTTTCCGTAGATAATTTATCCCAAGTAATCTTCTCCTTACCGCCAGCACCAGAATACGAACCATAAGACATCGGGGAAGATCCAACTTCTATAAACCCTGCCCAGTCACGAACTTTTTTCAATTTTAAATCATGCTTCAATGATGGCACAACGCAAATCGGAAAATCCGCAGCAATTCCTCCACCTAACTGCAAGAATGCAATCGGCGAAGTCCTACTTTCTTTCATATACCAATCATACATCAGGTGAAAATATTCCAGACCAGTTTTCATAACATAACCATTTATCATCATGTCGCCTTTTTTCTTATGCTTCCCTTTATACGTGTAACTTGCAAAAATATTTCCCATAGTCGAATCTTCAAACCCCGGAACAATAATTGGAATATCTTTTTCAAAAGCCGCGTAAGCCCAGCAATCAAATGGATTGGCTTTAGCATCTGGTTGAATCAGTTTTTCTTTAAACAATCTTCGGAAGTACTCATGAGGGAAAAATCGTTCTTTTTTCTTCTCAGCATCTTTCCACATTTTCACTAAATGTGGTTCCATAATGCGAACACTTTCATCTTCGGGCAAAAAAGTATCAGTAATCCTTCTTAAACCCGCGTCGCGTAATTCGGCTTCCTGTTTTGGCGTAAGTTCTGTATAGCGTGGAATGTTCGCATAATGTGAATGCGCCACATAACGATAGTAAGACTCTTCGTGGTTCGCGCCTGTTGCCGAAACAATATGAACCTTGTTTTTTCGAATCAACTCCGCAAGCATCACTCCGACTTGAAAAGAACTCAATGCGCCAGCAATAGTTACCATGATTTTCCCGCCGTTTTTCAAGTGATTTTTTAGCCACAAAGCCGCTTCCATGACTGCCCCGCCATTCGTGTGATTTAATGTCAATTTGGCGTACTGGCTAATTGGTCTAGACGCCTCTTTAACATTTTGGCTTAACCGGCCAATTGATTTCTTATTATCTGGAATAATCAACTTTCTCAATTCTGGAGAAAGTTTGTCTAAAATAGATTTTTGCATATTTTTTAAATTATAAAGTTAAAAGGAAAAAGTAAAAAAATTTTTACTCTTACCTTTATACTCATAGCGAGGTATCCGGCAAAATTAACCTGCGCAACATGACTTCTCTTATCACCGTAGCGAGGTTTTAATGAAAAAATAGCCTTCATAATATAAACTCATAGCGAGGGTTTGTTTTTAAAAGAATCTCGCAGGTTGGTTTGCATGGTCTCGCAAAGCGTGAAACCAACCGAGAGCTTAGCGCCAATTTTTCGCTGGAAAAATTGAGCGCGTCTTTTAAAAACGAACCCGAGCGCCCTTACCAACCGAACTGCTTCCCAACCTCTTCGCTTGTTTCTCTGCGTCTGGCGATTTTTACCTCGCCGTTTTGGCAAATAATTTTAGCAGGAGAAGAAAGTAAACAGTGATGAGAAGCGAGTGGATCTTGATAAGCTCCTGTGTCGTAAAATGCTACATATAAACTATCTCCATTTTCAAGATCTTCTAGTCTCGGGATTAGGATGTTTCCGCCACCAGCTGTGTATTTATCATCAGAATCACAAGATGATCCTGCAAACCAAACTCGGTTTAGTTTTCCTGTGTTCATATAATTCGCGGGCGTCACATGCCATTTCCATTTAATCGCCCAGGTGTCAATCAGATCATTCATAAAACTGCCATCAATGACATACCACTTTCGTGCGCCACCATTGGAAACAACCTTCTCAGTCAGAATTTTATAAATTGTCATCTGAGCTGGAGCCGCCACATATCGCCCCCATTCCACAATTAAGTTTGGATGCTTAAGGTTATTTTTATCACAGAAATTTTTTGCTGTTCGAATAATCCGATTAATTGCTGACTTGGCTGTATAAAATTTCCCTTTTTTCTCATAAGGCACGCCTGCACCACCACCCATATCGATCGTATCAAGTGCGGGATTTTGTTCACGAAGTTTTTGATAAATCATCAGAGCACGCTTCAAAGGCTCAATCAAACCATCAGTTTTTTCGATTTGCGAGGAAATATGATAATGCAGAGTGCTTAAATTTCTAATTTTGCCGATTTTAAGAACTTCTTCTTCTCTAAATCCATATTTATTAAATTTTTTATCCCAATGCGATTTAACTTTTACATCTAGATTCAACCTGATTCCGGTCTCACCTTTAAATCGTTTAAAACGCTCGAGCTCTTCATAATCTTCAATAATTGGGATGACGGTCAATCCTTTTGCCTTCAGTTCTTCAATTAATGAGATATAAGCTTCGGTCTTTGGACCATTGCAGGTAACTCTGATTTTTGGATTGAACTTTTGCTGTTCAAGCATTTTTTTAATCAGCCAAAGTTCATTAACTGAGGCTACATCAAAATGCCCGCCTTCTGAAACCACAGGCAAAACAAACTCCTTATTCTGATTAACCTTCATGGCATAATGATAAAAAAACCGCCCCTTATAGCCGTAAAGCTTAATGTAGGCGTCAAAAATATCAATCAAATTGCGTACTCGATTTTCTAAGATAGTTGGAAAGACAATTTCAAGAGGAGTCCCGTATCGCTTGATCAGATCGTAGATATTGTATTGATAATTGCCTTCTTTGACGATTAAATTGCCGTCTTTGGACACGTCAAAGTGTTGGGTGTTGTATTCATCAAAACCTAATTTCCAAAAACGTTTATAGTTCCTAGACAATTTGCCTCATCCTTTCGAATAATAATTTATATTGAACAATTATTATCATACTCGCACCAGAACATTTGTCAAGCGATAAATCAAACTTACACCTCTCTTTTGGCGCGACGGGCGCCTTTTTTGATGAGATCGCTTTTTCGATCCTTAAATTTACTGATCTGTTCCTTAAGTTTCGGCACGACTAGATCAATGGCGCTGTACATATCATCTGTTTTAGTTTCTGCGCGCATAACCTTGCCACGGACAATCAACATAACTTCTGCGCGAAACACATCCCCTGTTTTATGCTTCCGTTCGCGTTCTGCTTCTACTTTAATTTCATTGACTTCGCGTAAATACTTTTCCAATGTTCCCATTTTGTCATTAATATGACTTTTTAAAGCCGGGGTCAAAATTAAATTTGTCGCTTTGATTGAAATTTTCATAATTTTATATTAATAGTAATGTTATTTTAACAATAAAAAAATATATGTCAATTAAATCCTATCATTTCCACTTCTGATTCGAGCTGTACGCCGAATTTATCAAGCAACGTTGCTCTGATTTTCTTGTCGAAATTAACCACATCCATAGCAGTTGCCTCGCCAAGATTAATAATCGACAAGGAATGCTTTGGTGAAATACCAACCCTCCCATCAATATACCCTTTTGCAAAACCAACTGCTTGTAAAAGTTTAGCCGCGGCAACCTTATACTTATTACTGCCTAGATCCCAATAATATGGTCTGGCTGTCAGCTCAATTTTACTTTCAAGCGGCTCAACAATACTTTTAATTTTTTCTAGTACCTCTCCAGTTACAACTGGATTTTTATAAAAAGAGCCGGCATTTTTAAAATTTTCAGCATTCGGTAAAATTACGTATCCTTTTTTCGATCGTATATCTAGCACTGCATTTCGAATTTCAACGATAGAAGGGCTTGAGTTATTTTTGAAATAATTTGCCAAATCATGATAGCTTGAAGTTCGTATACCCGGATCTAAAGACAACTGAAAAACTGCACTGATTATAAGATAGCGTCGATTGGAGCTTTTGAAAATACTATTGCGATAAGAAAATTGGCATTCAGCTTTTGATAAGATTATAAATTTACTTTCAAACAAATCCAATGCCATAACTTCTTGAATTATACTTTCACATGCTTGGCCATAAGCACCCGCATTTTGCACAATTGCTCCGCCTACAGTACCGGGTATTCCAGACAAACTTTCTGCGCCGCTCAAACCCTGCTCTACCGTAAACTTTGCGAAATTATCCCACAATTCCCCTGCTTGTGCGCGAACCAAGATTTTTCCTTCATCCAAAACCTCAAGCCCTTCTAAGCGGTTGATAACTACAAGCCCTTGAAACCCTGAATCAGAAACTAGGACATTACTGCCCATACCTAAAACTAGAATCGGAATATTTTTCTCTACTGCAAAACGACCGGCAAACTCAATATCTTCCCGGTTTTTTGCCTCGCAAAAATAACGAGCCAATCCGCCAATTTTGAAGGTTGTATAATCCTTTAATTCAATGTTTTCTAAAATCTGCATATTATTTTACGATTTCGCGGGCTAAATTATCTATGTCCCCGGCACCCATAAATATGACGGCATCAAAATCCTTAATAATCTCCAAAACCCTAACTTTGGTTGCTTGCAAATCTTTTGCATATTCAGCAGCGCCGCCAAGTTTTTTTACTTCATTTATTAAATCTTGCGACGAGATGTCTTGATCAACAGTTTTTTCCCGTCCTGAAACATCAAAAATTTCTGGAATAATAGTATATTGCGACGAAATCAAACTTTCAGCAAATTCGCCAAAAAGTTTTTTGGTTCTATTATGATGATGCGGCTGGAAAACTAACAAAACTTTTTTCCCAGCATAGAAATCTTTAATAGCTTCTAAAACTCCCGTTATCGCAGCTGGATGATGCCCGTAATCAGAATAAATTATTTTACCGTTAATCTCCCCGACTTTTTCAAATCTGCGCCAAATCCCTGAAAATTCTTGAATAGTTTGTTTGATTATTTCCGCGTCGACTCCAAGCTTGATTGCCGCGGCAACAGCCCCTAAAATATTAGAAATATTGTATTTACCCGGAATACTTACCGCACATCTAAACAAAAACTCATCTTTAAAGTGAACATCAAAATGCTGTTTTTGATCTTTGATTTCCAGATTCAGTGCTTGAACATCGCCGTAATGATGTATCCCAAAAGTTAATTTATGGCAATGAGCATTTCGTGCAACTTCGACAGCATTATGATCGTCTGCGTTATAAATTACCACTCCGTCATTTGGAAGGGTTGCGATATAATCGGAAAATGCTTTCTCGATATCAGTTAAATCTTTATAATAATCCAAATGATCTTCGGCAACATTAGTTAAAATTATCATTTGAGGCTTTCCTTCCATCATATGTCGATGATACTCATCAGCCTCACACACAAAATATTTTCCAAGACCAAAGCGAGCGTTGGCATGAAAGTTTTCTGTTTCATTAATTTCAGACAGCTTTGATCCAATAATTACAGATGGATCTAGTCCGGCATGGTCTAAAATTAAACCCAAGATCGCTGCAGTGGTTGATTTGCCATTTGTACCAGTTACGCCAATGCCATAATAGCCATCCATTAACATCCCTAAGGCTTGGGCATAACTCAAAATCGGAATCTGTAATTTTTCAGCTTTTTCAATTTCTATATATCCTTGGGAATCAGAAGTAATATCTTCTGTATAAATAACTAAATCTATAGAGTTATCTACGTAATTTTCAGAATGTCCGATATTTACTTTTATGCCAAATTTTTCTAGATCTTGAGTATTGGAAGATACTATGCGATCAGAGCCAGAAACGACCTTCCCAAGCTTCAAAAAAAACCGTGCCACAGCTGAGGTGCCAATACCACCGACGCCAACAATATAAATTCTGCTGATTTTATTTAAATCAATCATTTCTGAAAATTTTCTATTAATTTTTTAATTTCACTCACGGCTTGAGTGGCATTATACCTGCCTTCGTTATAAATAACATTAATATTTTTCGTCTCAATTTTGCCAAAATGTTTGACTCGTGGCTCAAGCATAATATCAGCTTCAATTTCCTGCCCTTTGATGCTTTCAGAGACTTTCAATGAAAGGTCTAGCGCTTGAATTAAAACTTTAAATGAATTTGGGCTTTTGACTTCTGCTTCGACTAAAGCATCGGATTGTGAATCAAATTGGAAAAAAATTCTTGATGCAAACTTGGAAAAAATCTGCCTCAAAAACTGCAAACCTAATAATTTAGTTAAGAATCGATAACCTTTCCAAATCGGCAATTTTTTTTCGTAAATAAATTTTGTCGCAGCAATATTTACGCCTATGACGATATCCGCGCCGAGATTTTTGACAACGTTTGTCGGAACTACATTAACCAAACCTCCATCAACCAGCACTCGATTCTCCCATATCACAGTCTCAAACAACCCCGGCACTGCCGCCGAAGCCTTAAATGCCTTATTAATATCGCCCTTGTCTAATGTAATTAATTCCCCACTATTTAGATCAGCGGCAACGAAAGCAAGTTTGGGATGATTAATATCCTCAAATTTCAAATCTTTTGTCATTTTGCTCAATTCTGAATCCGCTCGGTTATAATGCAAAAGTCCTCCATTATTCAAACTTACAGACCATAAACTCAAAATTTTCTTAACAGTCAGTTTATGAAAAAATTCTTTTAATATTTCCATCGTTCCTGTAGCGTAAGAGACAGCTACTAGCGCGCCTGACGAACACCCAACAATAATATCAATAGGAATATTATTTTCCTTTAAAACCTCCAACACGCCGATGTGAGCGATTGCTCTGCCGGATGACCCGGATAATGCTATGCCAACTTTAGGTTTTTTTTCGTTCATTAGAGTGTTTAATGATAATTCCAGCAAGAGTCTTTGCCGCCTCTGGACGATTCACTGTTTGAATATTTTTCTTAAGAGCCTTCTGTGTATCAGGATCAAAGTTTAATTTAAAAATAATTCTTTCTAAATTTTGCGCAGTTGCATGGTTTCGAAACAAGACGATCGCAGCCCCCATTAATTGCATCATGGTAGCATTATCTTCTTGGTGCGAATAAGGCATTGGAATAATAATAGAACATTTCCTAAGCGATGACAATTCTGTGATTGTAGATAACCCAGCTCGTGAAACAACTATATGAGCTTTTTGCATAATATAGGAATATTGCGGAAAGGGTAAAAAATCGAAAACATGATAATTTGAGTTCTGGAATAAAGAAATACTTTTTCCTTTACCTGCCATATGAACTACTTGGAAGCTTTTTACAAGTTTAGGCGCAATTTCAAAAATAAATTGATTAATTTGTTCCGCGCCGGTTGAACCGCCAAACACGAAAAGCACGGGAAGATCAGAATTCAGACCAAAAAAATCTTTAAAATCTAGCTGCTTTGACAAAATACTTGCGCGAATAGGATTGCCAACCCAAAGAGCGCGTGGATTCCATTTCTTCGTCATAAACCCGGATCCAGAATAAAATTCTTTGCTTGTGTATTCAAATGCAGTGGTAATACTGTCGGCTATAAAGGAAACAAGCTTATTCGCTAGACCGATTCGACTGTCTTGTTGATGAATTACAATTTTAGCTTTAAACAATTTGCCGACCCAACACAAAGGCACCTGCACGAACGAACCTGTTCCAAATATCACATCTGGTTGAAATCTCTTGATAATAAAAAATGATTTTATGATTCCGGCAAAAAACTTAAAAAAATCACATAAATTGTTGATTGAAAAATATCTGCGCAATTTTGCGCTTGGGACATGAGCGAAATCCAACCCAACGGCGGAGACAATTCCTTTTTCAGGACCGGTCTTTGTTCCGACAAAAAGTATTTCCGCTCTTGGCTTAAGTTTTTTAATTTCTTCCGCAACAGCGAGAGCAGGATTAACTGACCCCCCTGTTCCACCAGCAGCAATTATTATTTTCATAATTTATTTAAAATTTGTCTATAAATATTTAAAGTTTCTTCGCCAGCTTTTGTCCAAGAATAAGTTTTTCTTCGGTCATCTGATTTTTGCGCGTAAAGCTTGTTGATTTTAGGATTATCAGCGATACTGTACATTTTTTCAGCTAAATCATTCGGGCTATTTAAATTAAAATATATTACAGAATCACCCATAACTTCTTTAATCACATCAATATCTGAGGCAATGATCGGGAGTTTATACTTAGCAGCTTCTAGTAAAATCAGGCCAAATCCTTCAGTCTTGGACGGCAATATAAAAGCTGTTGCCGCAGAATATAAATGCGATAAATCTTCGTCATTGACTTTCCCAACCTCAATCAGCCTGTCACGATTATTTATTTTACGAATTTCTTGTTGGATTTCTGGGTAAAACGGATCCGGCTCCCCGGCTAATACAAGCTTAAAGCCAAAATTTTTCGCACAAAATAAATCAAAGGCTTTGGCTAAAACTGATAGATTTTTGTACCGACGATAAACCCCGACATAAAGAAAATATTTACTGTTAACATTAAACTTTTTATTAACGTAATTCTGCGCTTGCGTATATTCGTAAATTTTTAGATTGCCTGTCGCAGCCTCATAAACTACAAAAACTTTTTTTGAAACCTCTGGATAAAATTCTAAAATTTCTTTTTTGGTAAAATTTGAAACTGCTATGATTGCTTTACTTGCTTTAACTGCGTGAGAAAAAATCATTCGAAAGGCTGCCCTATGAAAAATTCTTGACTTATTTCGCCCTGGATAACGCTGGTGAATCAAATCGTGAATTGTGACAACAAAAGGTTTGCGATAAAAAAATGGAACATTAAAATGCGGAAAATGAACTAAATCTAATTTTTCTTTATATAACTGCCGGACAAATGTAGTCTGTTCACGGATAGAGTAATGCTTTGCATTCGTTTCAACGAGCTTCACTTTAAATCGGCTAAACTGATTTTTGATACTGTCATCGATTTTGTATAAAAACAAAACATACTCATTGGTTTTGTCTTGCTCCAAAATCGCCAAGGACAGTTCCTTGATATAGCGGGCAATCCCCGACCCTCCCCCATACATTCTCATATCAATCCCGATTTTCATTCTTTATTGATCAAATTAATTAATCCTGGTAATTCAGTAAAAGATTTTATTTGATATGTTGGTAAAATATTTCCAACCCGCTCTGAGTCATCAGGGCTACGAAAAAATGGGTCAGATAACCAAACGTTCTTTATACCAAACTCATTTGCTCCTTTAATATCTGAATTTAGCTGATTCCCAACGAACAATATCTCGTCCTTTAATAGTCCACACTCATCTAAAGCCATTTTGTAATATTTATAATCTGGTTTTCGTACACCCAAATCAGCTGATGTAATTATCCACGTAAAATATTTATCAATACCAGCCCTAGTCAGCCAAGATTTCAAATCCGATACCTTTGAACTTCTTGTGTTAGCCCATATACCCATTTTAATAGAAATCTTAGGGAGAACTCCTCTTAACCCCGGCATCATAATTACTTCTCTATCCCGTACGGGTATATCAACTTTTTCTAGCTCATTTATAATCGTATGCCCCCAATCAAAAATTAAAGCTTTTATCATTTCTCTAATTCCTTCGTCTCTTGACTTGTTGCCTCCCCTAGCACAAATCTTAATTTATTATCGCTCATTATATTCTTACTCTAATACACTAGTGTATTAGAGTTTAGTTAACTGACAATTTTTTAGATGCGCTCGAATTTTTCATAACCTTACGAGAAATCGTCCTTACCGCTTTGATACCATCCTGAACCATTTCTGAAATTCTTGGAGCACCTTTATACCTTGGAAAAATATTTTTTCGATTAGTTGACTTTGAAGATTCCAATAACTTTTTCAACTTGCTACTCGCTAACTTAAAACCCTCCCCATTACTTTCTAATCTATTACTAATCGCATTAATTGTATTGGAAGTTACTTTTATCCGATTAGCTATTTCATCATATGTTTGACCATCAATCAATCTTCTGGCAATCTCCAATCTTTTTGCCAGCATCTTATACTCCGTATGTGTAAACAAATCCCTAAACAACATCTTAACTTGATCTTTCGTACTTAATAACGTAAAAACAGACCATAGATTATTGATATAACCAGCTAATTCATTTTCATTTAAATACCTTTTAGATAATTTTGGCATAAATATATATTCCTCTTACTATAATACACTAGTGTATTATAGTATTCAAGAATTTGATGTTTTTCGAAATTCCTGGAATCTTTGTTCTATAAAACCTTTTATGTTCTTTTGAAATATTTTTTTATCAAATTTCAAGCCATTCGTGCGAATTTTTAATCGATCATATTTTGAACTGTTAAAATTTTTCAAAACAATTTCCAATGATTCGACTGTTTGTTTATCAAAAAACTCTCCTGTCTCGCCTTCTATAATTGTTTCAAGTGATCCGCCTGCTCGATACGCGATTACCGGAGTTCCACAGGCTTGCGCTTCAAGCACCATGATTCCAGCATCTTCTTCTGCGGGAAAAATAAAGGCTTTGGATTCTGAATACATTTTTCTTAAATCTTCATCTGAAACGCGACCAAAAAACTCAATATTTGGTTTGGCTATAGATTTTAATTTATCTAGTTGTGTGCCAACACCGGAAATTTTTAAAGACCATCCAAGTTTATTAAAGGTTTCTACAACTAAATCAATTTTTTTATATGGCTCCAGTCTTGATGCTGTAAAAAAATAACCCCCTTTTTTGCCTTGCGGTTGAAAAAAACTAGTATCAACTGGCGGATATATAACTTCAGAATCCCGGTTATAATATTTTTTAATCCGATTTTGAACATTTATAGAATTAGCAATAAAATAACTTGGCCTTTGACTAGCTTTTAAATCCCATTTTCGCAAAGATGGCAAAATCGTTTTGGCGATTTTCTTAGTCAACCAAGAACCTTTCTGACTATCAACATACTTTTCTGATTCAGTCCATAAAAATCTCGTCGGGGTATGGCAATAACAAATATGAAGTTTTCCCTTACTTTTTGCGCCTTTTGCAAATGATGAAGAATCAGAAATGACTACGTCATAATCCTGAAAATCAAATGATTCAACTGCCATTGGCATCAAAGGCAACAACCAACGATGATGATTACGAGATAAAAAACATTTATCCAAAAAGCTTGTTTTCAAATTATGAGATCCGAAAATCTTTCCGGTCTTGTTCTGGTCAAAAATCAAAACATGGACAGTAGCATCTGGCCAAATTTCTAAAAAATTTTCCAAAACGCGTTCTGCCCCGCCAAGCTGGTTAAGAAACTCATGAACTAGAGCTATTTTCATAACATATAGGATAGCGTGTAGCGTATAGCGCACAGTAACTATACCCTACACGCTATAAGCTATTCACTCTTTTAATAGTCCGCTTTTGGCTTGCGACCAAGCAACACTAAAATAGTTTTAAAGATAATTGTTAAGTCTAACCAGATTGACCAGTTCTCAATATAAAACGCGTCCAATTGAATTTCTTCTTGCCAAGAAATTTCCGGCTTCTCTGTGGCTTGAATAATTTGCGTCAAACCCGTCGCACCCGGCTTGATAATAAATAAACGCTTATAATCATTTCGAAAATGATCGACTTCCTTGACCATATGGATTCGGGGTCCAACTAAACTCATCTGCCCGCGCAAGATGTGCCACAGCTGAGGCATTTCATCAAGTTTTGTCTTGCGCAAAATCCTGCCAAAACGCGTAACACGAGGATCGTTTTTGATTTTCACATACGGCCCAACACGTGCGTTATTCTTCTCAAGATCTTTTCTGAGCTTGTCTCCTTGGGGCGTTCCCTCGCTCATTTCAAAATACATTGTTCGAAATTTATAAAACTCAAATGCACCAAGTCCAGCCGCTCGTAATTGATGAAACAACACAGGTCCTTTCGATTCCAATTTAATCACTATCGCAACAATTAAAAGTATCGGGCTTAAAATAATCAAGGCAATTGCGGAAACGATTATATCAACTACCCTTTTTACAACCTTTCCCCAGCCAGACAACGGAGTGCTTTTTAAATTAATAATAGGAGTTCCGCCAATTGTTTCTACCGCAATATTTCTTCTCGCGGTCTCAAAATAATTTGGAACAAAATTAAATAAGATCCCGTAATCGTGACAGAAACTCAAAATTCGAATGTTGACTTCATAAGGTAAGTGCAAGTTTGACTGGAGAATTTCATCCAATCCTTGGTCTTTGCGTATCTGTTCCAGTTCATTAATCAATTTTTCTAAATCGTCATTGATTAATTGCCCTGATCTGTAGTTAAATTTTAAAAGCTTAATAATCTTATAGCCTAATTCCGGACGTTTCAAAATTTCATTAAATATATTTTCATCGTTGGTGTCAGGCGAATCGATAATTACCAACCGATGAAGACCGATCCCTTTTTTTAGAAGTGTGATTTGAATGGCGCGCAAAATCATTCTGCCTAAACTAACCAAAACAATTGTCCCCGCCCAAGTCATTAATATAATCAAGCGAGAAGGAAATATCGTCTGGTTAAAAAAGAACAACACGACTATACCAAGCAACGCGAAAGAAACAGTGAGGATAATTTTTCCGATTTCTCTGGACATTTTCCTCGTACCTTTAAGATTATATAGTCCGGCAAGCGCAAATATCACAACAATCGTTGGAGCAATTAAAAACAGAATGGCTAAATAATTTGCCGCGGTTAAATTATAAATAATCGGACGAAATTCAGTCAGCTGAAAACGCAAATAAAAAGCAGCAATGCCAGCTGCCATGATCATAATAAAATCTACAAATATTGAGGCGATATTAAAAATTAATTCAGATTTTTTCATATAGTTAGCTCATTTACTATACCATTTTTAAAAGAATAAATAAACATTGACAAATTTATCAATTTAATGTAAAATATTTAAGCTCTTTTAGTAAACAGGCAATCGCGGCCATCTGTAAAGATGGTTGAGGAAAGTCCGAACACATGATTGGATGGTGTCTCATGAGATCATTCAATAGAGGTAGCGGGTAACCCCCGTCTGGAGTAATCCACGGGATGCGAACAGAGACGGATATTTTTGAAAAAAAATATCCGCCGTGCACCTGATCGAAAGTGAATGGTTCACGGCGAGCTTTATAGTAATATGAAGAATGAAACGGCTAAATTCCTACTTCTTAGTGCAATACCGCATAGGTCCGTGAAATGTTGCCGCAAGGCGATTATCTCACAGGACGGGTAGGTAGCATGATTCCGGTGGTAACATCGGAACAAGAGAGATGATTGCTTCCCCGGTCATTCGACCGGGTCAGACAGAATTCGGCTTATCGTTTGCTAAGAGAGCAAAATCTAAAACGCCTCAAACGATTTTACCACGAGGTGTTTTTAATTAATAAACCTTATGAGAAGAGAAGATATAAGAAATATAGCGATTATCGCGCACGTAGATCATGGTAAAACTACTTTGGTAGATGCCATGCTTAAACAAACCCACATTCAAAGAAACGTAGAAGAATTAGGCGAACGAATCATGGATTCTATGGATTTGGAGCGCGAACGTGGGATCACCATCAAAGCAAAAAACGCCTCCATTGTTTACAACAATATTAAAATTAATATTGTCGACACTCCAGGTCACGCTGATTTTGGCGGCGAAGTTGAACGAATTTTGCGAATGGTAGATGGCGTACTTTTGCTTGTTGATGCTAAAGAAGGCCCAATGGCTCAAACTAAATTTGTGCTGAAAAAAGCCTTAGAGCTTGGACTGAAGGCAATTGTCGTTATTAATAAAATCGACCGCCCCGATGCTCGGGTTACGGAAGTTGTAAACAAAACCTTTGATCTGTTTGCAAGCCTTAACGCCACCGAAGAACAATTAGACTTTCCTGTTATTTATGCTTCAGCTGTTTCTGGAACCGCAACCCTTGATCAAAATTCTATCGGAAAAAATTTAACTCCCTTATTTGATACTATTCTCAAACACATTCCGGCTCCGGAAATTTTAGAAGATCAACCTTTGCAAATTCTAGTCCTTGCTTTGGCTTATGATTCATACAAAGGTAAACAAGGAATTGGAAAAATTTATTCTGGCACCATCAAAAAAAATATGCCCCTTTTGGAAATCACTCCGACTGGTGAAAAAATTCCCGGTAAAGCAGTGGACATATCAATTTTTCAAGGATTAAAAAAAGAATCAGTTGACGAGGCAACCGCTGGAGAAATTGTTTCAGTTGCCGGGCTTACTGAAATCAGTATCGGATCTACCATCACAGACCCTGTTAACCCAAAAGTTCTCCCAACAATCACAATCGATGAACCCACGGTACAAATGACTTTTGCGGTAAACAACTCCCCTTTTGCCGGGCGGGAAGGCAAGTTCGTCACTTCACGAAACTTGCGAGAGCGCTTATTTAAAGAATTAGAAACTAATGTTGCTTTGAAAGTCGAAGAAACTCAAAGCGCGGATACTTTTCTAGTTGCCGGACGCGGTGAATTGCATTTGGCTATTCTTATCGAAACTATGCGGAGAGAAGGGTTTGAACTTCAGGTATCACAACCAGAGGTAATTATGCACGAAGAAGACGGCATTAAAACTGAACCGTTTGAACACTTATCAATTATTGTTCCTTTGGAATATCAAGGCGGCGTCATTGAAGAAACAGGAAGACGCAGAGCACAACTTTTAAACATGAACCATGCTGATAATGGAGAAGTACATTTAGATTACATAATTACCACGCGCGGCCTAATTGGCCTGAAAAGCAGACTTGTCACATTGAGCCGCGGAACGATTGTTATAAACCATATTTTTGATTCTTACAGGCCTTTTGAACAAGTTGGCGATATTAATACCCCTCATGGCTCGCTTGTAGTCTCTGAATCGGGCGTATCAAACAGTTATGGGCTAAACAACGCGCAAGAACGCGGAACCATGTTTATCGGTCCGGCTGTGGAAGTTTATCAAGGAATGGTGGTTGGACAGAACGCCAAAGCTGAAGACATTGAATTGAATGTTTGTAAAACCAAAAGACTATCCAATGTTCGCGCCTCAGGATCTGACGAAGCTATTATCTTAACACCGCCTAAAAATTTGAGCTTGGAAGAATCGCTTGAATATCTTGGACCAGATGAGTTATTAGAAGTCACACCCCAGTCTTTGAGATTGCGAAAAAGAACCCTTGATTCTCTTAAGAGAAAACGCGAGAAAAAAGCTTCTGAAAATCAGTAAAATTAAAAGCCTCCGCCTAATTAGGCGGAGGCTTTTTTATTAACCAAAATTATTTAGCATTACTACAAGACTTATGCTTAGCTAGTGCTTGCTTCAATTATATTACCTGACAACAAAACTACGCGTTGACTTTTACCCAAAATTTATATATTATATAAAATCCACAAGGAGGACACCATGCATGCGCTTGAACTGGATCTTTATATCCAGCAGATCCCTGATTTACTGGTCCAAACCTACGTGACCTTTATAGCAATTGTTGGCTTCATACTTGGAGTCGGCATTCTCCGCCAACTTCTCAAAGCATCCAAGAAAAGAGGGTAAGATAATGACAAGTAAAACCCCAACTACATTCGTGTACGAAACTGCTGTGCTGAGATTGTTCGGATGGAGTCTGATCAGGGAAACCTATCAGACGCCAACAAACCAGTTCAGCAGACTGGTGATCGTGCATCACTCAGCTGAAGAAGAGATAAGCATCCTTCTCAATGCGATAAACAGCGGAAAAGGATATCAAAACTGGGTGCGGATAACCAACCACCCCGTGCAGCCGTACGATATCATGTTGAAGACCATCGAGAATGATGATTTCGCCAGAGGCTAAGAATCTCACAAACCAGTTCTTCGCCTTTTTTTGTTACTAAAAACCCCGACGCTTTAGTCGGGGTTTTAAAATTAACGTTTGCTAAACTGTGGCGCTCGGCGAGCTCGCTTGAGTCCTGGCTTCTTTCGTTCTTTGATTCTTGGGTCGCGCTTTAAGTATCCTAATTTTTTTACCACTGTGCGGGACTCTGCGTCTCTCTTTACCAAGGCTCTAGCTATAGCATGCCTTAAACTTTCTGCCTGGGAATGGATGCCACCGGAAGAAACTTTGGATCTGACATCAATTCCTTTTTCAAGTCCCAATGAAACCATGGGAGATAGGACAATGTGCTGCAGATCTTGAGTTTGAAAATATTTTTCAAAAGGCAATTTGTTTACAGTAATATTACCGCTTCCTTCGCTGATTAACACCTGCGAAACTGAGGTCTTTCTTCTGCCAACAGCGTAGATTCCCTTGGTAGTTCCCTTTGAAGCTATCGCTGGTTTGGTCTGGTGCGTCGGATGAGCAACTGAATGTGTCTGCGGTTTGGTAAGCGCAGGATGATGCGCGGCAGTAACCCCTTTTGGACGTCCGCGTTTGCGTGCCGCTGGTTTGGCTTCAATTTTTTTATCGTGAGCTTTTTCCATAATATCCGGTATATCATCTTCGATAAAAAGTTAATAGATTCTCTTTATCAAAGGTTTAATGATTAATTAATAAATAATTCTAATCCGTTTTGTTTATCAATTCGTAAACGAATTGATATCGAAGTTGTATTACCGGATTAGCTTATTTTCCTTTCTACTTTAAAGTTATGTTTATCTCCTTTTACTACCTTGAGCCTTCGCATGATAAATTTCCGCAAACGATTGCCATCAATCATCTCTTTCACAGCATCTCTAATAACTTTTTCCGGTTCTTTTTGCATCCGATCTGACAAAAGCTTGGTAGTAATTCCGCCCGGATATCCGCTGTAATGATGGTACTTTTTCTGGCTTAGTTTGCGCCCAGAAAATTTAACTTTTTCCGCGTTGATAATAATTACAAAATCACCGACATCCATATGCGGAGTAAAATCGCGCTTATGCTTGCCGCGTAAAATCGTGGCAACGCGAGTAGCCAAGCGCCCAAGGTTAAAATTAGAAGCATCTGCTTCATACCACTGTCGCTTTATTTCTTTAGTCTTCGGTAAATATGATTTCATAGGGTTATCTTCTTTTATGTATTACTACACAAGTTCTAATTGAACTTTTGGCATACCATCTTTGAATTTTCCGATGCGGACAATTCTGGTATATCCGCCCTTGCGGTCTTTATATCGCTCTCCTAAAACTTCTATGGTTTTCTTCGCAGCCTTCAAAGGCAACGCGGAAAAAATAATTCGTTTATTGTGTAGGTCGGCTTTCTTGGCTTTTGTAATCAACTTCTCCACGACGCTTCGGACGATTTTCGCGCGTGCTTCAGTAGTTTGAATTTTTTCATAAACCACAACAGACGCAGCAATAGTGCGTAAAAGTTTTCGCTTGTGATCCTTGCCTTTGCCGATTTTCTTCTTCTTTAAATGTCGCATATATAATGAAATTTAGAATATTGAACCTGAAGTTAAAGTTTTTTAATAGCTTCTAATATTTCTGTAATTGATTTATCGCCCAAACCTTCCAAGTCATTCAGCTGCTCTTCTGTCATGCCTTTCAGTTGAGTTGCTTTGGAAATCCCGTTTTTTATCAAAGCATTATATGATCTGTTTGAGAGACCTAAGACCTGCAAATCATCAACTTCTAAAGCTTTTTCATTCTCTACTAATACTGGTGCATTTTCAGAATTATCAGAAGAAGATGTTTCTAGAGTCTCTGAAGGAACGTTTTCCGAAATAGCTTCCTCACCTACTTCCAAAAACAAACCATAATGCGAAGTTAAAACTTTTGCGGCAGTTTCGATAGCTTCTTTTCCAGTAATCGTGCCATCAGTTTCCAAATTTAAAGTTAGTTTATCATAATTGGTAATCTGACCCACGCGCACATGTTCAATATCATAATTAACATTTCGCATGGGAGTGTAGATGGCGTCAACCGCGATATTGCCAATTTCCAATTTTTCATGTTCTCGAAGTTCAACCGGAACATAACCGCGGCCAGTTTGGACAGTCAATTCCATTTCAAAATCAGCCGCTTTATTGTCCAGAGTCGCGATAACTAAATCCTGATTGATTATGTCAACATCACTATTTTTCTTAAAATCAGCAGCAGTCACTATTTTTTCACCTTTAGCTTTCAGCTCCAATTTAACCGGCTGATCTGTATGAATCTTCATGCGCAATTGTTTCAAGTTCAAAATCAGCTCGACTGCGTCTTCCTTCACATTCGGGACTGTGGTAAATTCATGGTCAACACCTTTAATTTTTACAGCTACAACCGCCGCTCCAGGAAGCGATGACAATAAAACTCGGCGCATGCTATTACCAATAGTAACACCATATCCTGGATATAAAGGCTCCATGACAACACGGTATTTATTGTTCCCTAAATCTTCGTAATTTATCTTATTAGGTAATGGGATGTTTTCCATAGGATTGGTTACTTGCTTAATTTGATTTTATAATTTTTTAAATTTAAAATATCTGCAAAAAAATTATCGGGAATAATGTTCAACAATCAGCTGTGTATTCACGCTGATATCCAATTGTTCGCGGCTGGGCTTAGACAAAACCTTGCCGGAAAAATTCTTGGCATCTAAATTCATCCACTCTGGAGTTTTAGCATTTGCTAGAGACAAAGAAAGATTCTTCATGTAATTGGAATTTTTCTTGTTCTCTTTCACTGTAATTTCATCTCCGACTTTGACTTCAAATGACGGTATGTCAACCTTTTTTCCATTAACATGGAAAAATCCATGATTAACCAGTTGCCTAGCTTGCGGCCTTGTTAGGGCAAATCCCAAGCGAAAGACAACATTGTCCAGTCGTAGCTCTAAAGCTTGTAGAAGAGCCAATCCGGTTTCACCTGTCTTCTTGCTGGCTTTTTCATAATATCGGCGAAATTGCTTTTCCATAATCCCATAAATCGCCTTTGCGCGCTGTTTCTCTCTCAATTGCGTACCGTATTCTGAAAGACGATGCGGGTTTTGTCCATGTTGTCCAGGACGGTAATTCCGCTTGGCTAAATATTTTTCGGCTTTCTTAGTCAGTGCTTCGCCGAACTTTCTTGATAATTTAATTTTTGGACCTGTATATCGTGACATATAAATAAATTATTTAATTCAGAATTTCGAATTTCGATTCAATTTCGAATATTTAAATAATAAATATTGATTCGAAATTCAAAATTAATTATTCAAAATTACTTTTTTAGACTCTTCGTGCTTTCTTTGGTCTTACTCCACCGTGAGGAGTTGGAGTCTGATCTTTAATCGTCAAAATGGTTAAACCTGTGCCTTGCAAGGCTCGAATTGCTGATTCTCGTCCTGTGCCGATTCCTTTCACAAAAACATCAACTTCCTGCAGTCCACTATCTTTAAGCCTGCCCATAACTTCTTCCATGGTTCGCTGTGCCGCATAAGGCGTAGATTTTTTACTGCCCTTAAAACCAGTTTTTCCTGCGCTTCCCCAAAGCAAAGTATTACCATTTTGATCAGCAACTGTAATTAAAGTGTTATTATAGGTTGACTGAATGTATATTTTACCTTTTGTGACCTTAATCTTTGTCTTACGTTTCTTGTACTTTGGCGCATCAGTAGTAGCAGCTGGCTTGTCCGCCACCTTTTTCTCTTCGTCTGGTGTAATTGATGCTGGTTTAGTTTGTCCCATTTGGATTAATTTACTGAATTCTTAATTCTTGATTCTTAATACTCTATTCTATTTTATGTCTTTTCTGCTGAAGATTTACGTCCTGAACCTGCAGTCTTTCTGACATTCCCGCGGCGAGTTCGCGTGTTGGTTCGAGTTCTTTGTCCTCTTACTGGAAGCCCGCGAATGTGGCGAATTCCCTGATAACTGCCCATCTCTTTCTTAATCTTAATATTTCCAGAAATTTGCTGTCTCAGTGACCCTTCAACGACAAAATTCTTTTCAATATAATTCTTAATCTTTGTAACTTCAACATCTGATAATTCAGATGTCCGTTTGTTTGGATCAATGTTCACATCCTTGAGAATCTTTTTAGAAGCTGGCCAGCCAACTCCAAAAATATACGGTAGTGCCGCTTCGACTCTTTTTTGTTGTGGGAGTGTGACTCCTGCTATACGTATTAAAGCCATAATGTTTAAAATTTTGAATTTAGAATTCTGAATTTCGAATCAATATTTATTATTTAAATATTTTAATTATTGAATCGGAATTCAAAATTAGTTATTAAATATTCCTTATTTATCCTTGTCTTTGCTTATGCTTGGGTATATCGCAAATAATAAAAACCCGTCCTTTGCGGCGGACCACTTTGCACTTTGTACAAATTTTCTTAACCGATGCTCGTACCTTCATAATGGTTTTTCTTCTTCTTACTCTCCCCTTTCAGGGGAGATATCGTGTACTCACGACAGAAAGGTTGTCTTAAACTTTCTTTATTATCTACCTCTCCCTCCCTGCCTGCGGCAGGCAGGTTATCCCTCTCCTCTCAAGCCTGCCTGCCGCAGGCAGGGAGAGGGAGGTTCTAATATGTAAATGGATTACTATCTTAATCTCCGGATAACTCTTCCTCGAGTCAAATCATAAGGAGTAACTTCAACTATGACTTTATCCCCAGGCAATATCCTTATTTTATTAACCCTGAGCTTCCCGGCTATGTGAGCTAGGATCATCTGTCCTGAGTTAATTTGAACGCGAAAAACAGCATTAGGCAAAGTTTCCACAACTTTGCCCTCAAGTTCAATAGTATTTTTTTGATGGGATGACGTCCCTAGATCTTGAGGTGCAGTAGAAATATGATTAAATTTTTTGCTAATTTAAGCTAAAATTGCTCTCCTTAGCCTTAATTATTCTACACTTTCTAGATTTTAACAAAAAAAACCAAAACAGTCAACTCTCAAATTTTGGCCAGACTACTTTGAAATCTCCGAAATAATCTTTACTTTGTTAGAAAAACGCGGTGATTTATGCACAAAAAACGGAGAAAACTTTACAGCCACTTGATCAATTTCGGGTTTTGTAAGGAGTATTTCTTTAATTTCAGATTCGGTCTTACCCGTAAGCAATTTAGCCAAGCTGGCTGTATTAACTCTATAAGCTATTGTGGTTTCGTAGTGAACTGAGATAATGCCAATCCCTTTTGATTTATCAAAACTTTTTTCTTTGATTGTAATATTTTTTCGAGCATCATCAACTAGATATTTATCTGCGGATAAAATATTTTGAATCTTCGTCTGCAAAAGAAAATTAATTTCAGATTCTTTATAAGCCAAACCTGTCACTCTGGCAATTACAGTCATGTCAAAATTTTCCGTAACCTCCCCAATGTTCTTGTTTGGAGTTTTGGCAAGTATCTCAACGCCATCAAAAGTCATGATTCTAACATTCGTCCCTTGCTCCGCGCTCAAACCAGACTCCAGTTCAGTAAACATATTGTCGACAATGTCCGTAGTTGCTTTGTTAATATCTTCTTCAGACACAACAGCCGCGGCGCTAGCTTGTCCGCCACCAATTGCTTTGTCATTCATCGCATAAACTTCTCGATCACCCAAGGCATTATTTATAATTGTAAATTTAGTATTGGCGGGAAGGTTATATGATTCGCCTGGATTTTCAGCAATAATTTCAACTTCGGCTATTAAAGAACCGGGATCAATATCAGATGTCGGGTCTGATGTTTTTCTTAAGGTTGGCTTTAACCCAGTTAAATCTTTTGCAAAAAAATAATTTTTGCCATTAGCAACTAAAGTGGTTGTAGATTTTCTCAAAGTTAAAGTGCTGTTTGTAAAATTATACAATCTAACAAAACCCTGCGATTTCAGCCCATCTAATTTAACACCTGTTGTTGTGAAGGTTTTAGTCTTGGCCATTTCTTTAGACACTGGAATCCCCTGCACCATTAGCTTCTCAACATCGGTTGTTGATAAATTTTTATCAATAGTCACATCTACGTCTCTTGAGACAGGTTCAGATCTGGCGTAAATCGTAATATTTGCCTGAGGCAAAAAAATTGAAACAGTTAAAACTAAGATGATTAATACTCCTATTCCGATTACAAAAAATCGAACGACTGAGCTGCTTTTAATCTTTTGCTGAAAACTTCGACTTATTGGACGCTCTATCTTGCCACCAAAAAAATCTTGTTTGTTAATTATAGGCAATTTAGCTTTAATTTTAGAAAAACCAAAAAAACTTTTTTTCTTATTTTCAACCAAATCCAGATCCTGTTCGGAAATCTCAACAAATCCTTTGACACCAGCGATTTTTGATTGCCTTGATTTATTCATCTTGATATCACCAACCGGCCGCATAATATCGCTTCTTTTGATACGAGAAGTTTTTAATACTGGTCTTGCCATTGCCAAATCATTGCCAAATAAAATTCCTGCTTTCTGGGCTATCTGCATGCCAATATCATCATTTGCATCTACAGAAACTTTGATAACCTTGCCTAAGACTTCCCCTGTTTTTCGCAATACCCGTAAATTGTCAGAGCTATACAAAAGGTTGGTCCCTTTTTTCATAATAAGCAAAAGCTGCCGGTCTTTACTGGCTTTTATCAAATGAGTGACAGATGCCACATCATCTTTGGGGTTGATTGTGATTGATTTGAAATCCATGTCTGATGTTATATTATACGATTTCTGCGAAAAATAAAAGCGCTTATGATACTAACTTTGAAAATTCTAAAGTATATTTCTCGGGGATGTTCAAAAACTCAACAGTTTGAGGATTTTTTATAGCTGTTTTATACATCGGTTCATTTTTAGCAATAGGGAATTGTTCTGCAAACTGCGACTGTATAAGCTCTCGAACTGGAGGAACTGAGGCATAGTTTGGATTTTGAACAAACGCAAATCTCTTATCTGGATATGCAACAACATAATAAGCCATGCCATGCTTTTCTTTGATTGGTTCGTAATTTGATTCGAAATTATCAGCACTCCAATTGGCTGTAACTAATACATCAGCTCCTAAATTGACCATTATGTGCCCATGGTTAGGTGGAATTACCACTTTCTCCCCTGTTGATACTTCAATATAAATCACATCAACAAGCTCTTTAAATTTGTTAGTCATTTTTTGAAACAAGAATAAAGCATGCCCATGAATTACCTCATACACTTCTGGGTACATTAAGCCACTACTATTTTCCGCATGATAATGACCCAACATTTTATTAAACTCTTGGCCAATCATTACTGGAGGCGTAACGGTAAAATCATAACGAATATTATTATCCTTTAGAATTTTTTCATCCTCAGGATTATGAATACCCCGATACATATAATACATTTCTTTAGTATCAGGTTTAGGCTTGGCATCTGGGTCTAATAGTACGGGTTTCATTTGATCAAGGGTGCGAATGTTGGGGATAATTTCCCGTAAAGGCTCGCGAAAAATCAATTGATAGTTTTTATCAATTGAAATTGGAAGCCCAGAAACTTTTTCTAAATCGATCATATAAATTTTTTCTTGTTCGAAGCAAAAGAGCGTACGCGACCGAGTTGAGAACTTCTCGATTCATCACACTCACTTCGAAAACTAATTATATACTGTTCGAAACGACTCAGAATAAAATGAGGAAGAGTCAAGAACTTCTATTACTCCACAATTGCTTTAATTCGACGAATACCCGCGGACGAGGCTTCTTCTTTGATAATTTTAAAATTACCAATTATACCAGTCTGCTCTACGTGCGGACCGCCGCAAAATTCGCGAGATATAATCTCACCCGTTTGCGGATCAATGATTGAATAAACCGAAACCGTATCAGGATACTTCTCTCCAAATACGCCGATCGCTCCGAGTTTTTTCGCGTCTTCAAGCGGGAGAATTTCTTTCTTGACTGGCAAACCACGAGTAATCCAATCATTCACCAGTTCTTCAACTTTTTTCTTTTCTTCATCTGTCATTTTTTTGTCATGTGTAAAATCAAAACGCGTGCGTTCTTCCGTGATATTACTGCCTCTTTGCCAGACATTTTCGCCTAAAACTTTTCGTAAAGCGGCATTCATAAGATGCGAAACTGTGTGCAGGCGGATAATTTTATCCGTGTGATCAGCCAGCCCGCCTTTGAACTGGCCGGCAGACGCTGTGCGTGAAAGTTCTTGGTGCTTAGCAAACTCTTCTTCAAATTCTTTACGATCTGAATATTTGCCGAACTCCTCAATCAATTCAAATGGAAATCCATAAGACTGAAACAAATCAAAAGCTTCGCGTCCGGTCAGTTTGTCTTTGCCTTCCAAAAGTTTTAAACCTTTAGAAAGAGTAACTCGAAACTTCATCTCTTCTTTATTCAATTCGTCTAAAATATGGTTGGCATGATGTGATAAATCTTTATAGATATCACTGTAATTATGAATCACAACCGCAGCGATTTCTGTAGAAAATTCATTTTCTATTCCCAGTTTCTTGCCATAAGTCACAGCGCGGCGGATAAGCCGGCGCAAAATATATCCCCTGTCTTTATTTGATGGCGACACTCCATCGCAAATCAAAAAAGTTGCGGCTCGCAAGTGGTCGGCAATGATTCTTTCCGATTTCGTATCTGTTTTTTTTGCCAAAGACTGAATTTTTTCAATCATTGGTTGAAATAGATAAGTATCAAATACAGTAGACTTTTCAGCTAAAATCGCACTCACGCGTTCCAAACCCATTCCAGTATCAACATTTTTTTGTGCAAGTGATTCGTATTTTCCATCAATAGTTTTATTGTACTGCATGAAGACATTATTCCAGATTTCCACCCATTTTTTATTTTCAACGTCAAAAATCTCTGGCGCGTCCCCTTCCCCTGTCCAATAAAACATTTCCGTATCCGGTCCGCACGGTCCGGTCACACCTGCGGGTCCCCACCAGTTATCTTTTTTTCCAAGATATCTAATTCGATCTTTTTGAATGCCGAGGTTTTCCCAAATTTTTGCAGATTCATCATCACGCGGAGCATCTTCATCTCCGCCAAATACAGTCACTGCTAAATTTTTCAAATCGAAACCCAACCAATCCTTGCTGGTTAAAAATTCAAACGACCATTTAATGGCTTCGTCTTTCCAATAATCCCCAAGCGACCAGTTTCCAAGCATTTCAAAAAACGTCAAATGAGTATCGTCACCGACTTCATCTATATCATCCGTTCGAACAGATTTTTGAAAATTGACAAGTCTTGGCCCAAGCGGATGTTTTTCGCCAAGCAAAAACGGGACCAAGGGGTGCATACCGGCTGTGGTAAATAAAACAGTCGGGTCGTTCTGCGGCACCAATGAAGCCGAAGGGATGACTTTGTGCCCCTTTTTTTCAAAAAATTCTAAATATTTGCGTCGTAATTCTTCTGCAAGCATATACATTTATGTCTATTAATTATAGCATAAACGACCAAAAATGTCTGATTAATCCTTATAATAATACCCAAAAAAATAACTAGTCACGTCTGACAAATTAAGGTTGTTTATAAACTCAGCCGCGTTCGTGTTTGTATAATCAAATTTATAAGATGACTTTGGAATAAAAAGATAGTTCAATAAAACATACAGACTTTCCTGACTATCAACATTGATTTTTTTTGCACTATCAAAATCTATTGAATTTAAATACCTTAAAGACTCTTGATCTTGCGCTTTAGCGGTTTTGTTATCCACATGGTGAGCAAAGTCTAGACTTGCCAAAACTAATAAATTTTCTTTATTTAAAGAATTGATTTGTTTAGACAAAGACTGCAGATTCTCAAGTCTTTGTCCTCTTTTCAAAACTATTGGCAAAATTTTGACATCTGGAAAAACTGCTTTAATATAACCTACTTGCAACCCGATTGAATGCTCACCTTCAAAAGCTTGTTCCTCAACTCTTACAACCCCTGATTTAATCAAGTCTTTGCTTAAAACTCTATCCAACTCCAAAATTCCCCAAGGCGTATTATAATTTTTTTCCGTCACAAAAGCGCTCCCACTGCCTGAATAAAAATGCGCGGGACCTAAAATTATAACAGTCTTGATTTTTTGTTTTTTAAGACGCAAATAAAAATTCGAAATCAATGGCGCCACTAACTGGTGATGCGACACAATTCCAGCATAAACTTTTTTTTCAAAAACATTATTTACGGTGCTTTTTTCTAAAGTCGGATAATAATCTTTTTTATTATACGTAGCATTTCTAGTTTCTTGGGGTTTAGTACTAATTGGTTTATTTTTTGACGCAAAAAAATATCCGATAGCAAATGCTATAACTACAAAAGTAATTATGTATCGGATATTTTTCTTCATTATTTCGCTACCGATCCTCCCCACTCAACGACTGTAAAACCTTTCCGTGTTATGTTTTTTGGCAAAATTTGAGGTGATATTTTCTTAAATTGTTCTAACCCTTTCGCGTGAATTAATACTCGGATTATGGTATCTGGATTTTCTGAAATCTTAAGTGGAGCAATTTTATCAACATCTGAATTCAACAAAAAAGAAATCTCATAATACGGTTTTTCTGATAATCTACCCAACCAGTAATCCTTAAAATCAGATAACTCTTTATCATTAAATCCTAACTGACTTAATTTTTGATCAAAAAAATTATTTAACCCCTCGCGCGCCACAACAAATCCTTCTGAATTTTCAGGATAATCAAATGCCAAACCTTCCCAAAAAAGATAATCATAAATCTTGCCATCGGTCAAATCTTTAATCAAGCCGTTGGGATTTGCCAGAACCTTCCATCCACCATTATAGACAGGGTTCGTGTAGATAAAACCACCGTTAGGATAAACTTCGACAGTCATTTCCTTTTGTTCGGTTGGATAAAGATAAATCACCGGTTTGCACATTTCCGCCATTGGCGCAAATTTCTTATTCATCATTTCAACCCAGTACCCAAGAGGATGCTGCCAGTAGATATAAGGACGCATATCGATATATTGTTGATATGAATAAGGATTTATATCTTTTGACGCTCCATCGCTCCAATAAGCAGCTGAATTTTTATCTTCATACAAGTCCTTCAAACGTTTAGATTGGGGGTCTTTATAAGCGTATAAATTTTCTCCTAACTCATTAACTCCAATCGCCTCAAGATCGCTTGAACTAAAGCTTGGATCATATACTTGAGCATCTCTGAAATCATTACAGGTCGCTCCGCAACTTGGAGTAATAAAATCATACTCTTCAACATTCTTTTGTCCATTATTCAAAACGAAATCAACCTTTCCTGAATTGATATCTAAGAATTTAATTTCAAAATTATAGCTTAATACTGTGTGATCAGCGCGTTTAACTATTAAGCAGTTATTATGACGATATACGTTTCCTAATAATTTATCCTGAAAAGCAATCTTTAACGCATTATCTTTGTTTAAATCTTCAAAAAAACCTCCTTCCCAACCTTTCTTTAAAATATATTTTGGATTTGACGGATATACAAGACTCTCAGGAAAATCATCCACGCCTTTAAATAAGACCGGATTTTTAATATCTCGATCTCCGCTCAAATAAACAGGTTCGTTATCCACCAAAACGAACCGACTATATAAAGTGACCATAGAATATTCTGAAAGAATATATAAAGGCTTGCCTTTAAATTCGCCTGTGGTAATGGCGCCTGTTAAATAAATATCTCCATTATCACTACATTTTCCATTATAGCAACTTCGGCACCAATCTTCCGTACAGGTTTGTCTTTCTAATGTAGGCAACCAATTGACCTCAACAAAATCTCCTTTGACTTCCCCTGCATTCTCATTCTGATTATTAGATGTCTGTCCTTGAGACTCTGTTGGTTCAACTTTTTGATTTTTAATGATAATGTAACCTGCAACCCCAAGCACTAAAATTATCGCCAGAACGCCAACCCAAATCGCATAAGTTTTTTTTGACCCAACTCCTCCCTGGTTCAAATCTGGAGTCTTAGAACTCTGCTCTGCATTTACACCATGATTGTTTTGTTCATCCATAAATTTATTATGTTAATATGTTTTAAGTATAAAACTATTTAATCATTAATACAATATTTTTAATTTTCTTATTTCCAATTTTTTATATCCACAAAAATCAGTAACTACATCCTCGCTGGTTTGTCTGGCAAGATGCGATTGTTCTGCAAATTTCCTCATCAAAATGCAGGCCTAAAATCTTGCGAAAAAAAGCTTTTTGCAATTTTCTCGCGCAAATTTTTATCAAAAAAAATATCTTCCGATTTCATAGATTGAATTCGGAAGATAATAAAAATTACATTACCTAAAGACAAACGACACCAACAATCCTGAAATGATTTTTTTTAACCATGCTTTTAGAATACTTCCAAAGCCTTTTCCATTTGCGGATCTTGATCTTTTGCCGCATCTTCTGCTTTCAGTTCGACCACAATATCAGGCTCAAGTCCAATTTTGTTAATTCCCCTGTCTTTCGGAGTAAACCACTTAGCTATGGTAATTTTCAAAGTGGAATCATTTTTCAGCTCTGTCAACTCTTGAACAGAACCCTTGCCGAAAGTTTTTTCTCCAATCAATGTTGCTAATTTATAATCCTGCAATGCTCCGGCTAAAATTTCTGATGCGCTAGCTGAACCGCCATTAACCAACACGACAGTTTTCACACCCTTCAGTCGATTAAGCCCTGTCGCTTTATAATCATTTGATTCGTCACCGTTTCCTTTTTCTTTCAAAACTATTTTACCGTTTTCTATCCAGTTCGACGCAATTGCAACAGCGGTTTCAAGATATCCCCCAGGATTATTTCGTAAATCAAGGATCAGCCCGTTATAGTTTCCTGACAACACTTTCGCCACAGCTTCATCAAAAGCTCCTTTAGTATCTTCTCCGAACCGATTCATTTTAATTACGGCGACTTTTTTGTTATCAATAGTTTTTGAAGAAAATTCAACTGATTTAATTTCAATCTTCGCACGAACAATTTTCACTTCTTTTGGCTCGCGTTTGCCTTTTGGCAAAATAGTCAGTTTTACCTCTGTACCAGCTTTGCCTCGAATTTTGGAAACAGCCACATCAACAGTCATGTTAGCAGTCGACTCATCATTAATGGCGAGTATTGCATCGCCCGGCATCAGTCCGGCTTTTTTTGCCGGAGTTCCCTCAAGTGGAGCCACTACCACTAATTGATCTTCTTTAATCCCGATTTCTGCGCCAATTCCATCAAATGCCCCTTGCAGTTCTTCAGCAAATTTCTTCGATTCATCTGGATCAAAAAATACAGTATATGGATCTCCTGCGGCATTTACTAAACCCGCTACAGCGCCATACATTAATTTTCTTTGATCGAGCGGCCTGTCAACGTATTTAGAGTTGAGTAGATCTAGTGTTTCCCAAAGCAGAGAATAATCAGCTTGATTGGGACTGCTTCCTTTATCTATGACGATTTTCCCTGAATTTATTGAGACATTTGATTTGCCTGTAAAATATCCGACAAAAAGACAGATTAGACACACGACCAAAATAACAACCAATGTTTTTTTTGATTGGCTCGCCTGAGGATAACTTGAAAAATTGCTATTTATTTGTTGTTCATTCATATGGATAATTTAGCAAAACAATAATTATTTGTAAAATATTATAATTATATTGACATTGCGTATTTAAGTTTTATACTAAAAATACCAAACAACTTGCCCCCATTTTCCAGAAAGGAGGAAAAGATCAGATACGTGAATCTTCCGTGGTGGCGATTGCGACGCCGGCACAGCCTCTTCTCGAGGCACCACTGGCGACTCGTCGCCTAAGATCAACCCAATCAACGCGGAGAAACCAAATGAGGATCAGGCTGTCCACCAGGACCATCGGATTGAAGGGGGGTGATCCCTCCCCTATCTAGCGGGCTTGCATGGCCGCTAGGACAGGACTTCCGATCCTGTTCGCCAGGGCTAGTCCCCCTGGTTTCCGATGAAGATCCTCACGCGTGGACGCGTTTGTCCACCCCGAAGTTCGCCTTCACCCGATACGCCGCCGCTGGCCTGTCGGGTGTTTTTTTATTTTAATCACATTATTATGACTTGATTATGACTTGCTAATATCACTAACACAATTATCTTAATATTTATGCGATCGCATAAATATTAAGATAAGCTAGTTTTTCTCATCAAATTGGAAATCCATAACATTTTTAATGTACTGACTTTTTGTTTCTAAAAAGATTTATTACTAAAACCAACAACATTCTCAAATTAATACCCAAATATACAAACTGATTAAACAGCCAATCATACTTCTTGGCATAATGCTTGCGATAAAAAATTTTCATAGCATTATGCGCCGCGCGGATCATTTTAAATGGAACGAGTCGGGAAGACCCGTATTTAAAATGGGTAATAAAAGTTTCTGGCACATACATAATTTTGTATCCTGCTTCTTTGATCCTCCAGCACCAATCCAAATCCTCGCCATACATAAAAAATTCTTCATCCAAAAGTCCTATTTTATCTATGACTTCTTTACGCACCAACATAAATGCGCCGGCTACAGCATCCACTTCAGTTTCTAAATTTTCATTATTTGAAAAATTATAATTACTAAACTTTCTTAGACCAAACAATCGCAAAAAAGAATTCCAAGGATTGGGAAATTTTCTACGGCAAGCCTTATCCAAACTTCCATCAGGAAGCAAAACCTTGCAACTCATTGCCCCAACTTGCGGATGTTCTTCCATGTATTTAACTGAAGTCTCCAAAGTGTTTGACTGAACTTCTGAGTCAGAATTCAAAAGTAAAACATATTTGCCCTGAGCTTGCCTGAGGGCAATATTATTTCCACCTGCAAAACCAAAATTCTTTTTTGCAGAAATAACACTAACTTGAGGGTAAGCTTTTTTTAATACTTCCACACTATCATCCTTTGAGGCATTATCAACAACGAAGACTTCATACTCAAAATTTATTTGAGATGCAAACACAGACCTTAAACATTTTAAGGTCAATTCCTTAGTGTTGTAATTAACAATGATTATTGATAAATACATTTTCTTTTCTTTAAAATTTTTGGAATCTGGTGGAATAATTCAGGTAAAACTTTTAGTGTACTGATTTCAAACAATACTATGTATCCGAGCATTGCTATCTCACGCAAAATAAACAAAGGGTGTATAAATGGCGCGTTCTTAATATACATCAAAATATGATTTTTGTAATTAAGCTTGCGAATCTGCGGAGAAATTGATCTGTGGTATTTGATAAACTGAAAAATTTTTAAATATCCGCCCTTACTACTTCCGGCTGTCCGGCCATGATAACTTACAGCATTAGGAACATACACATTGATAAATCCTGCACGATTCAACCGCCAAGATAAATCCACGTCTTCCCAATAAGCATAAAAGTCTTCATCAAAATATTCACAAACTTGCCTATCATCTGCTTTTAATATTTCTTCTAATAATTCCGGAAATTCTCTAGTTCCCATATCTTCATATGTATAATGACCCCTTCCTTTAAGTTCTATGATCCTGCCGCTTAATTTTTCATTATAAATTTCCAAACTTTGTTTTCCATCCTCTCTCTCATTATCGGAGGTAAATAAAACTATTTCGTCCGATTGTAACTTTAAATTTTCATCTATTGAAAAATTATAAAAATTTTCTCTAAAAGAGTCTTTAGTCTTGGGAATCTTCCATGGAGCAACTAAAATTAATTTCTTAATTTTCTTTTTGGATTCTCCCAACCACCGAACCAAAAATGCGCAACCGCAACTATGTCCAACTAAAACCGTATTTTCATTAACCGGATATTTTTCAAATTCCAGTTTAAAGGCTGCATAATCTGGTGCCCAAGGATTAGGCATTAAAGGAGACAAAACATTAGCCATCTTTTTCTTTAAATTTTCCACCACGTATGGTATCCAGTGCTTAGCGTTCATTCTTGTTATATCTATAAGGTCCTCTTCCTTGCTTGGACAACCATGAATGATAATACAATTTCTTTTTGCTTCACAGTATTTAATTTTTTCTAAAGCGCTTCGGCGATACATGGCGACTGCTCCGCTCACACCAAATACTTGTTGGAACTTATCGTATTGACCATTGTCGATTTCATTTTGTCCCCTGTCTCTGCCTCGACCAGATTTATTCATAACTATGCCAACGCTATCAATAACATTCGTTTTTTTGTTATTTATAAAATCATAGCGCAAAACTTTTCCTGTTGCTGCTCCAACTTTTTCGTCTTTAAAAGCTTCGATTAATTTTTGCAAGTTATTTGGCTCTAAAATCACATCTTGATTCACACAATAAATCAATTCACCGCTTGATTGCTTTATCCCTAAATTATTCCCTTTGCTAAACCAGAGATTAGCTTGCGGATCAATAATTTTAACTTTTGGATATTTCTGTGCGATTAATTCCTTTGATCCATCATTTGAACCATTTATAACTGCCAAAACTTCAAAATCCTTATAGGTTTGGCTAAAAATCGAATCAAACAATGGTTCGATATATTTCTTAGCGTTATAAATTAAAACAATAATACTGACTTTCATAAATTTAGGCAATGAATAAGCAACTTATAATACGGTAAAGTATTATAAGTACTAAATTAAACTTTTAATCCACTTAACAAAAATATCTTTGAGCTTTTTTAAGTGTTGCGGCTGACGGAAAGTATGTGGAGATTCTTTTATTACATGCAAATCTTTTTTCCCTGATAATTTGTCATAGAACATCTTTTGATGATCAAAGGGAGTTCCTTTATCTAAATCTCCTACAATTAGCAATACAGGCATAGTAAGTTTATTTGCTTCTGGTAATATATCGTATTTTAATCTGTCTTCCATTTCGGTCCATTTTAACTTTTTTATAAGACCAGGGATTGATTCACTTGGTTTACTTAACCAGCCTGTTCTTTTCCATTCTTCTAAAAGCCCTCGCTCGCTGCTTGCTTCAGCGCTTAATTTTCCTGACACAACTGTTGATATTGGAGCCAAGGCTTTGACCTTGTTAGGATATTTTTCAGTATATAACGCAACAGCAAAAGCTCCCAAGCTATGCCCAGCTAAACAAAACGGCTCAGTATAAAATGATTGGCTTTCTGACCAGTTAATAACATCCTCCAAATCTTCTAAATAATTAGTGGTTGTCGCATCTTCGTACTTACCTTCACTTTCCCCAAAAGTATGAGTGGCATCAAAACTAACAGCCGTATATCCGTTTTCCAAAAACGACTCTATCATTGCCCGAATATGTGGTTGCTCTTTAAACCCTCCGAGTCCGTGCATGACAAAAGCCAATTTACCCGCCGAAGCCTTGGCAAAGGCGGGGCCTTTTGGCTTTCCTTCCGGTTGTTCAACCACCACGCAGATCTTCTTATCATTTCGATTTTTTATAAATTCTTTAGACATATTTTTTTAAATATTTTCTCAATTTTTCGACATAAGGCTTTCTCTGCGAAGGAATGGTGTCCTTCCTTTCTTTGTCTAATTCATAAAGCCTGTCATTTTTATAACGAGGAAAAACCTGCAAATGATAATGCCAAACATCTTGCCCTCCATCAGACTCATTATGCTGCCGGAAACTGGTACCAGAACAATTATACGTTTTTTTTAAAACCAAAACGATTTTTTTACCCATTTTCTGTATCTTTATCAGAAGACTTTCTGGTAAATCATAAATATTTTCATAATGTTTTTTTGGAACAATCAAAACGTGCCCTGGATTGTTTGGCCACCAACTACTTGCAATAAAAATCATAATATTTTTATCTTTATAGATAATATCACGTTGGCGAGAAGCCACCTCTTTATGATCTTTGCCTGATGCTAGCTGACAAAACGGACAGAAATATTTTTTTGGAGCGTGATTGTACATGAAAATTTATTAAAATAAATTAATTTTTTTAAACAATAAAACTGTCGGCTTGCTTAAAGCGTAGTCATTTAAATTTTTAACGTCAACCCATTCAAGATGCTCAAGATCATCTGATGCAATCAAATCCCCTTTTTCATACTCACATTTATAAACCAAAAAGACATAATAAGTAATTTCCCCATGTTTATTCGGTTCCATGCCGGTATCCCAATGAATTTTTTCCAAATTTTTTACACCCAAACCAGTTTCTTCTTTAATTTCTCTTATAACCGCTTCGTCACAAGTTTCTTTTTCCAGCTCCACCCCGCCACCTGGGATATGCCAAGTATTGGGATACGGACCTCGATCTTTTTCTTTTTTACCTAAAAGAATCTTACCCTGGTTAAATATAACCGCTGAAACAATAATCCTATATTTCATATATTTTATATCCCGAAGTTAACATACCTTTAGTAAATTAAAATTTCATATTAAACCAATTTAAACCATATTCATTTTGAATTAACACGCGCTCGCCCTCTGGACTTTTTTTATTTTCTTCTAATCCTAAAAGGCTTATAGCTTCTTGAATATGGGCTTCGTCTTTTCCTTCAATTTCAAGATATGCTGGCATATTTGGGTACTGATCAAGATCAAATTGCCAATCCTTAAAAATCCAAGTTGTTCGATCTTTTTCTTGATAAGCATATTTTTCCAGCCCCAATTCTTTAAATAAATCCTTTACTTGTTCTAGATCCGAAACAATAAAATTAATTTCTTTATGCTGTCGTGAATCACCTAAAACGTCTGACTTGCCTTTCCAAGTAACTTCACATTTTCCAGATGAGTATTCGCGTATCCTTAAAAACCATGATAGTTTATCCCCTATTGTCGCTCCTTTTGGTTTAAACCATTCAACAAATAGTCGATTACTAGCGATCTGTTTGGCTCCTAATTTCAAAAATTTCTCACCAATTTCCTTACAATCAACATTCAAAATTTTTGTCTCTGTCTCATAAGTCATATTTTTGAAATTTCTTACTCACAACTAAATAACTAATAAATAAAAGCATCAGATCCAGATACATTTCGGCACGCACAGTGAATGATAGATATACGGTCATGACTATAAAAAACACTGCATATGCATAAAGATTGATTGACAAAAAATTCGGATTCACAAGCCAAAAACGATAAATTAGAGTTAAAAATCCAGCGATAATAAATGGAATAAAGAAAAATGCTGAGGTACCAAAATCTATGACAAATGGAAACAAATACGTACCTGTGTTCCACCAAGATTTGAAAATCGCGCCTAAATCAAAGTTTGATTTAAATTGATCAAGTCCCAAAATGTTAGTAAACGGATCAAGCGTTACCTTCCCTTTTTGAATAGGATGTGTTTCGTAATAGTCTTGCGCATGCAATAAAGCTTGCTGATTAAACGACACCCCAATATATAACGGCAATAGATATTTCGTGCCGTATTTGGCTTTGGAATTATCAATTTGCGTCACGCCGGCTAAATAATCTGCGCTACCGTAACTCTTATACTGCCGAATCAATGGAACCGCTGCTAGAACAAAAATTGAAATTAGTAAAAATATCGGATAAAACTTTAAAGATTGCTTCCAATTCGGCTTTCGGATAAATAGATATAACGCCATCACCCAAAGGTCAATAAAAAATATCTGAGTTCTGGAGGCAAATAGTGTCAGAACCAGAATGCCAAACAATGAAACAATTATTAAATCCGAATGTTTCTTAAAATTAAATCTTTGCACAAACATTACAAAAAATGAAAGCGGAATGAATATTCGAGCGAGTTGTGCTAAATAATTATAAAGACCGGGAACTTGTTCATCCGCGGTAAATCTAAAAACATCTGTGTCCGCGGCCAAAAGCGGAAAATTGCCAGAAATCGTATAAAATTTGTATAACCCAAACAAAGACAAAATCAATAGCACATAGATTACCAGCCGAATATTTTTTACAGAATAATCTTGCGTTATTAAAAACTTAAACTTTTGCCAAAATGGATATCTTTGCCAGATTTTATTAAAGACAAAAAATCCCAAGGCAAAACTTACCAGAGAGACAAACAACAGCCACCAATATTTAACTGGCCAAGCAAGCTCAATGCTTGATAAGTGCAGCTGGGAAATGCCAATTGCCGCAAACCATACAGCCAGCATCGGCCACAAAGGCGAAAGCTTGAGCTTCCCCCGAATAAATAAATAAATACAATAAACGGATAATATTGTAAAAATTGTAAATAAAAAAATGGTCATATTATTTTCTACCCCACCTAACCTCCCCTATTCTAGGGGAAGTTGATTATTCCCCTCCTAAAATAGGAGGGGTTAGGGGTGGTAAATTATTAATATACTTTGAAAGCTTAATTATTACTCCATCAATATTATTTGATATTTCTTTATTAGTAAATCGCAATACTTTTATATTTTGGCTGTCTAAATATACATCTCGTTTAAGATCTTGAAATCTTGCCTGATCATTTTCAAAATGAGAATCCCCATCAATTTCTATTGCTAATCTTAGCTTAGTACAGTAAAAATCTAAAATATAATTTGCAATACTATATTGCCTCCTGAATTTATAACCTTTAAAATTCTTCCCTCTTAAATAATACCACAAAATTTGTTCCGGCTTTGGCATATCATTCCGTAATTTCTGACGAGTTTTTTTAAAAGTTTGCTTATTATATAAGAAAGGCATTGATTCTACCCCACCTAACCTCCCCTATTCTAGGGGGGGAATTTTATTTTAAACTTTCAATTAATGCTAAAGTTTTTCGCGCGCATTCTTCCCATGTGAATTTCCGAGCCTGTAGAAGTCCTTTTTCAATCATCTCACTGCGCAATCCCTGATTGACCAAAACTTCCAAAATCCCATTTCTGATGGATTCCACTGAATTTGGATCGACTAGCTTCCCCGCCCCCCCGACCACTTCTGGCAAAGAAGAAATATTTGATACAACCACTGGCACTCCTGAAGCCATAGCCTCAAGTGGCGGTAAACCAAAACCTTCATAAAGCGCGGGCAAAGTCAAAAGCGACGCTCCAGCGTATAAAGTTTTTAAATCTGCATCTGAAACATAATTTAAATACACCAGCGAACCATCTTTAACGCCTTGAATTTTTTCATAAATCGGCTCCCAAAGCCATCCCTTACCTCCCACAATTACCAATTTTTCTTCAATCCTGTTCATTTTTCGAAGCAGTTCAAAAGCCTCAATCAGTTTCAAAATATTTTTCCGTGGCTGCAATGTTCCAACAAATAGAATATACTTTTGATACACCAAATTCCATTGATCCAAAACCGGCTGGACTTGTTCATAAGTTTTTGGGCTATACTTGCTTGCGTCAAATCCCAAATGAATTACTTCAATCTTATCCGGATCAGCTCCATAAATACGGACAAGATCATTTTTTGTAGACTCAGACACTGAAACAACTTTCTCTGCGCTCTTTACTGCAAATCTAGTTGACCATTGCAAATACTTGCGCATAAAAATTGTAAACGCTCGTGGAAACATTTCAAAGGCGATATCATGAACTGTAGCAATAGAATTTTTCGGATGAATCAATGGAAGTGCTGAGGCTAAAATCATCATGACATCAACCGGGTGAATAATTGTTTCCCAAGACAACCTTACTTGCGTCCAGAATTTCGGAAACGGCATAACCTTGCATTTAAAATTTGTGGGCAGCTGCCTAAACCATTGCGCCGGAGGCGTGCGGAAATATAAAATATATTCATTTTTATGGTCAATTTTTGCCAAATGTTTTATCAATTCTGCGGCATATCTTTCCACACCAGTAGGATTTGGCAAATTTGCCCGCTCTGCTTCAAGTCCGATAATCATTTGTTTAAATTTCTTTCCTTTTGTAGCTACCCTCTATCCCTCGGGAGAGGGGCAGGGGGTGAGGGTTAAGATGAAATTTCCGTATCCACTGGTTTCCTAATATCAATCGCTGATTTAAATAAATCCAAATCTTTTTGATGAAAAAATCTCAAGCCTAATAAAGTTAACATATAAACCACTCCCCCAACAGCGACCAATAACCAGACATTATAATTTTTAAAAACAACCAACACTGCACCCATAACCGCTCCGGCAATCAATGGCTTGATAAAGTTTCTAAAAAAAGCAAATCTGACAATTTTTTTATTTACAAAATAAGTATAACCGATTGTTTGGATGAGCTCGCTTCCAACTGTTATGGCTGCGCACGCCACAAAACCGAATTTTGGAACCAAAATAAAATTAGCGATAATATTAAACAACAAATTTAATCCAGTAATTTTTGTCGCAGTCCTTGTAAGCTGTGAAATTATCAAGCTGTTAACCGGCGAATAAATAATCAATAATGAAACGGCTATAACCAATAGCCATAAGGCGTCAGAAGCAGGCGCAAAATTCGGTCCATAAAAGGCCTCTGTGAGCTTAGAGGCTAAAATGTACGCCCCAACCGATAATGGCACTGCTATGGCAATCATATAGCGCGTATAAACCTCTAAACCTTCTTTCGCTTGGTCTAGCCTTCCTTTGGAAAGACTTTCGGCAAAAAAGGGGTACAAAGACACGCCTATCACAGCTGGTAAGTATGCTAGCGTATCCCAAAATTTATAAGCTGCGGAATAATACCCTGTTTCCGTGAAGTCTCTTAGGCGTGAAAGAATCAACGTGTCCACACGATTATAAATGCTGAAAAAAGTCAAAAGCGTGAAAGGCAAGGTCCAGACAAACAATTGCTTCACAAACGCCCAATCAAACGAAATTTTAAACGGAGTAATTTTTTTATGAACAATCCAAGAATAAGTTATCAGGTCAAATGTCCCTACCGCCACGCTAATAAACGCCAAAAATAAAATATTTTGATGAAAGATTATCGCAAGCAACATCATCAAGCCGTTGATAGCAGAATTAAAAAAGTTAACCTTAGCTATAATGGTAATTCTTTGATAAGCATTGATGATTGAACGTACAGGCAAACTTAAGGTTGAAATCAAAAGACCAAAGCCTGCAATATATAATGCGTTCTTAACATTTGCTGGATAATTTGAAAGCAATACCGTAACATCCATCACCAGCATAAATGCTACACCCAACAAAGCTTGAATGCTGAAATAATTTGAAAGATATTTTGCTGAATGCGTGCGGTCTTCGCTGACCTTTTTGATGACTAGCTGCGACATTCCGAGGTCAATAAAAAAATTAAACACAGTGACGTAAGCAGCCAAGAGCCCAAACTGTCCGGCTGCATCAGGACCAAGGTATTGAGCCAATCTCGTGTAAATTAAAAACAGGACAATTCCTGCCATTACGCGCGAAAATATCATGCTCATTATATTACGGCCTATTTGTTGCATCAAAATAATAATTTAATTACTAATTTTGAATTTCGATTCAATTTTGAATAATCTAATATTTAATATAGAACACAACGCGAAATTCATTATTCATAACTCGAAAAATTCTCCTACATTATACCCCAAATTTATAAATAAAAAAAGCTTGACACTTGACCATGAAAGAGTAGAATGTATCTATTCCGTTTGGTTTAGATTTACCCAAGCCAAACAAAACCACAGGGAGGAAAAACGATGTCTGAAGAACTTCGCCCAGCTCACGAGTGGCTGGTTGGAAGAATCATCCATCACAGCAACACTCTCTTGTTCGCACGAAAACCCGACTCGCATGGCCGCTACGGGGCGGAGCTCTGCCTGGACGAAAACTGCGATGCTCTCGCCCACAGCATCATTCCTGCCGACAAGATACCAGAAGTCGTCAACAGACTTCGAGCCCAGGCAAAAACCGTCGAGAATGAGGGTGAGGACGACGCCGGTAGGCAGATCAGACGCTATGCCGACGAAATCGAGCGGCGCCCAAAAGCCGCGCCGCCAATGCAGACATGACATCGACACTCAACCGCCAGTAGTCCCCGCTCGACCACTGGCTTTTTTTAACACAATTTTTCCGATCGGAAAAATTGTGTTTTTTTACAGTAAAATACAGTTAGTCATAATAACTACTATAAAAACAAATACTCTCATGATCTGTATCATGGGAGTATTTGCAAATTTTATCTAGTAATTTATTGAATAAAAAAAAAAGCGGACGAGAATGTTCAGTTCTCATCCGGAAATTCGCCAAAATCGCGTAGTGTGTAGTACTAGCTTACTTGCGATCAAGCCGATCAGTGTACGCGGAAACATCTTTCGATGTTAGCTTTGCCAAGGCTTCATCGATTCGGTGACGCGTCCACAGAAGACCTTGCTTGATCCCGCTCGCTTCCGCCTCAGAAGAGTCCTTTGGTGCCAACAACCGAAACGCTTCCAACGCAATCAGAAACTGTCCTCGCTTGGCTTCAGTTTCTTCCAGCCACAACACCAACCGATCTCCTCTCGGACCAGCAAGCGTCTCACAAAACGCATGGATCGACCACATTGAGGCTGGGTTGTCTGAACTATGGACATACTCCCACCCTCCAACTTCCTGCTCGAAACCAAGCGTGATCTTACCAGTCTCTCGGTTACGAACCAGACTCCACTTGAACTCTGCGGGGTCAGGGAGCCCCCACTCTCCAACCCGTTCGAACAGCCAAACCACAAACCCTTCAACTGCGCTTCGCAGTTTCTGGTTTGTGCTTGAGAACTGATCCCCAACTCTCATGATCCGTCCCATGAAGTCAGCAATTCGGCTCATACGACCTCTTTCCCGCGTTTTAGGTCCGCCGACCTTGAGGGTAATTCCTCCTGACATATTGTAAACGTATTATACCGAAAATTTACAAATAAAAAAAGAAGGCGTTTTGCCTTCTTTTTTTATTCTACTAACTACCGACTACAAGCTGCCAACTATTTAATCACTTCTCCTTCTGCATAACCATCTACTTCAGCTTGTGGTAATACTGTAGCCTTAGGGTATCTGGCTTTCTTATAACTTGCAGCTGTAAACATGCGCTTTAATCCCTGATCCATTTTATAGATGGCGCTTGAAACATCGCCCTTAATCACAGTGCCGTCAGTTGGTGGAAATGGGGTCGCTGTGACAATGCTTGCCATTTCTTCATCAGACAAGGTCAAGTGCGGAAAATATTTTACGCCGCGCTGTTTGTATACATAAGCCGAGACCGATCGCTTCTGACTATCTCTAAACCAATAAATCGTTGCGTCACTTGCTGATTTAATCGCGACTTTGTCAGGAGGAGCTAAATAAGGACCGAGTGAAAAATTAGTTACTTCATCATCAGAAAGCTTCATGACTTTAGCAAATGACAATTTACGCGCCATAAACACAGGATAAGAAATTGGCTGTTTCAGTCCTGCGGAAATTAAGTAAACCGTTTTATTTATATCCCCTGTCACTAAAGTCCCTTCATTCGGAGTGACATAAACACCCAAGCCATAAGTATCCACTTCTGCTTGCGGAACCGTAATTACATCGCTAAATTTATATTTCTTCTGGGCGAAAACTGGTCCGGAAATCGGCCGCCTGGTTGAGTCTTCAATTAAGTACACCGCTGCGGAGATGTCTCCTTTAATCAATGTTCCATCTTTCGGAGTGAGCGGCTTTTCTGTGATATAAGAATCAAATTCTGCTTGAGAAACAGTAATTATCACATCGGCTTTAATGCCGCGTTGCTGAGCAACAAATGCTGAAAACGGACGTTTGGAACCATTATCAATAACATACAAGATCGTGTCTCCTGATTTCTGCACAACCGTGCCGTTAGGATATCTAAACCAAGCTGTAAAAAATTTCCAAAAATTATAATTGCCATTAAACACGTGCGGGGTATAACGATACAAAGCCGCGGTCGCAAAATTTTGAATAGTCACAGATTGTGTAGCAGAAATATTTTCAAAAGCGCCCGTGGTATTATCCAAAATAATCGTATCTCTAACCCGTGCAGTCCGAACAACAGGTCTCCCGTAAACTCGATTTTGTGAATCAACCATAGGTCCGCGTCCAACCCTCACGCCATCGCGCTCTGTACGAAAAGATTTCATAAGTGACGCGGATGCTCCCAGCCACCTGCTACTGCTTGAATCAAATGATCCAAACAACTGTCTGTAGAAACCTAAAAATATATCTCCACACCCTTCATAATCTGGACAGCCAAAACCCACTGCCCGATCAAGTGCTCGCTGTAAGTCAGCGTCGGAATTAAATTGGTTGGCGATTAACCCCTGTTCTTTTTGGAGCAAAACCAATAATACTTGCGGGTTCAACCCTTTAGAAGTTGCTGCATCGTAAATCAATTCCGCGGCTGTTCGAAGTCTGGTTAAATTCGGTTGAGGATCCTCAAGCGCTGTCTTTGTCGCCACATCAGGTTCTTTCAGCTTTGCTAAAAAATCAACAGCAGTATTGGCAAGCACCGATGATTTCATTTCCAAAAACCGCTGCACTCCTTCAGCTGTGCCAAAAGTTCCAACATCTCCAAATTGTTCATCAGTAATAAGCATTCCTGGATTAAAAGCTGGATCTACTGGAATCTGGGCAAACGCCTGCATTGGCAAGAAGGAAGACAAAATCACCGCAAACAGCATTATTGAAGAAAGTCTAGTGTTTATTTTCATTTCATTATAATTTTAATTCTTAAAAAATCGGTTCTCCCGGAGCAATAACATCAATCTCTGCTTGTGGTAGAATTTTGACTTGCTTCCCGCGATAGTTTGCTGTATAGGCTTTATAACTTAAGGTATGCTTTTGACTATTTAAGATCACATAAATAGCCGGCTCTATCTTTGATTTAACCAAAGTGCCGTCTAAAGGAGCCAGCCAATAATTATCACTGGGTTTCGGTATGTGCTCAAAGTCTTGGACACTTGTCTTGATGATTTTTGTAAAAGAAAGTTTTCTTTGCATAAATACATAATATGTCACTGGCCGACGGACATTTTGATCCATAACATATACAGTAGGATCTCCTTCTTTCAAGACCAAGGTTTTGTCTGGAGGCCAATACCAATCTCCAAGCTCAATAAGCTGCAGATCATTGTCATCAATCGTCAAGACATTGGCAAAACTGAAACTTCTTGAAACAAAAACTAAATAAGTAATCGGGTGACGAACGCCGCCGATCACAGTATAAACCGTTGGATCAAACTGCGACTTAAGCAAGGTATTATCTAAAGGCGGATAAGCGCTGCCTAAATTATAATTAACTAACTGCCCTGAACTATCATCTATCACAATTTCATTTTGGAATCTTTGATAATAAACGAAATCCGAAACCGGTCTTTTCGTGTTTGAATCAATAAAATATTTTTTTGACGTGTAAACATCGCGGACAATACTGCCGTTAAAAATCGGCTGAGGCACAAGCGCTTTAAACGCGTTAATTCGTCCTCTACCTAAAAACCCGTTGCAACTAGACCCTAGACAATTAATCTGATTTAATTGATCAATATTGTCAGCTGTGCTTAAAATAATTTTCACAATCTCTTGGGATGAATAGTTTGGATGCGCTGCCTTTATCAAAGCAGCGACTCCGGATACAACCGGAGTAGCCAATGAAGTACCGGATGCATAAATCAAAAGATTGTTTGAAGGGTCTGATGGAAGATAAGCAGTTGTGAGAATTTTTTTACCCGGCGCGACAATATCCACGCAATTAATGCTAAAATTGGAAAAACTAGCCTTACTGTCATTTATATCGCTTGCAGCCACGCCTAAAACCATATTCTTCCCCTGATCAGAACAAATTGGAAAAACAGGATTGATATCCAGATTAATCCCATTTACAGAAAGATCGTTGCCGGCGGCAGAGACAATTAGAGCTCCTTTATTGTAAGCATAAGCAATGGCATTATTTAGAGTTTGATCCATGCCAAACCCTTGTCCGCCAATACTAAGATTGATAATATTTGCCCCGTGATCAGCCGCCCAAACTATACCCGCTGACACTGTAGCAATATCACCTGTGCCATCTTCTTTCAGCGCTTTGATAGGCATAATTTTCACACTCCAGTTGATACCTGAGATTCCCCTACCATTATTTGGAATAGCCCCAATTACACCCGCTACTGCTGTACCATGCCCATTATCATCAGAATTTGTGTTAGTCAATATTGATTGATTATTTATCGTGTCATAACCACCGATTACTCTGCCGTCATTCAATTCAATATGAGAAGCGTGGATACCCGTATCAACTACTGCCACTGTCACATCAGCGCTGCCCCTTGAGAATTCCCACGCTTCGGGCAAACGAATTTTAGGCAAATACCATTGCTTGTCTTCGACGCTTGAATCAGTCGTAAAATATGTATCGTTTGTAATGAGTGCCTGCTTAAGTTGTCGGTTTTGTGAAATGTACTGGACTTGTTTGGAATGAGAAAGTAAAAAATAACCCAACCGATTAGTTTGCGCAGAAACTGTAAACGGCAATTCTTCAGACTGTTCAAAAACTGTCTTAAAATTTTTCAGCGCATAAAATGCTTTGTTTTTTTCAAATTCAAAATTAGGCTTAAAGGCGATTAGCACATCCATCGGTGAAGTGAGAAAATTAACAAAAAATAGCAATGACAAAAAAGCTGGCAAAATTATGCCGGCTGCCAATAATTTTTTCTTGAAATTTGTGAATCTTAGTTTTTTCTTCATTGGCAACACTTAATTTTTTTAGTGTGTCAAATTCTATTAGCCTACTTAGATTATTTTGGAGAATATTTTCCTGTTAACGAATTCCATTTAATTTTAAACAAATCGAGTAGGGATTGCAGATACGCTTTCAGCGGCACATGGCTGCCACCGTGTTCTTCCCAGGAAATTGGAACTTCTTTAACGCGATAACTTAATTTATACGCAATGGCTATAAGTTCCATATCAAATCCCCAACCATAAATTGACAGATGCTTAAAAATCTCTTTCGCTGCCCTGCCATTAAACGCCTTGAAGCCGGTTTGTGTATCCTTAATGTGCACGCCCAAAACTATTTGGATAAGAATATTACTCATCCGAGAAAGAATAACCTTATACAAAGGCTGGCGAATCTTCACAGTTTCCGGATTTAAATATCTTGAACCAATGACCATCTCAATCCCCTGTTCAAGATAAGGAAAAAATTTTTCGATTTCGGAAATTGGAGTCGCATTATCCGCATCCATAAACACCATATACTGGCCTTGCGCTTCTGTTATTCCTTTTTTTACCGCATTGCCTTTGTTATTGCCAGCCACAACAGGCTCTTGCTCCAGAGCGCGACAGTTTTGCACAGTAGTTCGGCTTAATTGATCCACAACCTGGACTGTCTTATCATGACTTCCATTATCCACTACTAATATTTCATAAGTATAACCTTGTTTTTCCAAATAACCGTCAATATCACGCAGGGTTGCAGTTATTCTATTCTCCTCATTATAAGCGGGAATTATTACAGATAATTTTATCATTGGTTTCTAAGACGCAATTAATTTTGCCTCCGTATTATACCACTTTTTATAATTTTTTCCAAATCTTTATTCAATCAATGGAGGCTGGGCTGAAATCTCCTCTATTTGAGAACCTTCTTTGATATTATAAAGTTTTTTTGCCCAATTCCAAGAAGTGGAAATTATTATTGGAAGGTCAGAAAATTTTGGCTCAAACCCTAACTCTGAGACAATTTTCTGATTATCAGCAACAAGCTCAGCTGGATCGCCTGGACGGCGCGGACTAACTTCAATCGGGATCGTATGTCCTGTTACATTCATAACCGCCTTAACCACTTCCTCAACAGAAAATCCCTTGCCAGTACCGACATTGTAAATAAATAATCCTGTTTCATTTAAAACTTTAGGAATAGCCAAATAGTGCGCTTCTGCTAAATCTAAAACATGAATATAATCCCGAACACAAGTCCCATCAGGAGTTGGGTAATCGTTTCCAAAAACTTTTACTACCGGCATCTGTTTTGCGGCAACCTTAAGAACCTGCGGAATCAAATGCGTCATAACTGGCTTCTCTTCACCGATAGATCCATCCAAACTTGCTCCACAGGCGTTAAAATATCTCAAACACACAGCGCTAAAAGAATAAGCCATCGCGTACCATTTAAGAATTTTTTCAAATATTAACTTTGTCTCACCATACGCGTTTATGGGAAGCTTTGGATGACCTTCATCTAAGGGTGAATAAACCGGTTCGCCATAAACTGCGGCAGAAGAAGAAAATATTATTCTGCTCACTCCGTGACTGCGCATTGCCTCCAGAAGATTCAAGCCGTTAATAATATTATTCTCAAAATATTTTGCCGGCTCGCTCATAGATTCTTCAACGATTAAAGAGCTGGCAAAATGAATGACCGCATCAATCTGGTGCTCTGCAAAAACTTTATTTAAGAGTTCTTTATCAGCAAGGTCGCCGACAATCAAAGGGGCTGTGACAAATTTTGCGTGCCCAGTAGATAAATTATCCAACACAACAACCTTAAAACCTTTTTCCATAAGTAACCTTGCGGTGTGGGATCCGATGAATCCCGCTCCTCCTGTAACTAAGATTGTTTTTTGACTGGTATTTTCCATAAATTTCAATTAATTAAACAAAAAACCGCATTTGTCGGCTTTTGTTTGTGTGTTGTTTTCTTTTCTAACATTATAATAAAAAACAAAAAAAACTTATGCAAGTGGAAAACTTGCATAAGTTTATAAAAAATCTAATTTAAGAAGACTTCTAAGAGAATTTTCTTACTAACAAAACCACACCAACCGATAAAAATGCAAAAATCGCTGGAAAAAACTGATTTGCCGGACCTGAAGTTGGAGAGTGGTAGTTATTCTGGTTTGAATCAGACGTTGAGACGGGATTTGATTCTGAATCAGCCCCGGCGACTCTCGGTCGTTCTATATTAATCCGCAATTTATTATTATATTCTATATCAAAGGCAAATTTTGCCTCATCGTTAGGTAGCACTTGCTTAACTGCTGCTGTAACTTTCTTTTCTTTTACAGAATTTGGAGAAATATCTATCGGTGTCCAGGTTAACACTTGTGTCTCTTGATTGTAGCTGGCTCCGCCTAAATCTTTAAGTTCCATATAACGATTCAAATCTTTTAATGAAACCTCGAAAATATAACCGGAAATTACGCTATCATTTTGGTTCTCTGCAGCAAGAGTAAAAACTATAGTGTCACCCAAGCTTGCCTCAACTGACGCAGCATTGGCGTTCTTTTCTATATCGAATGCTGACACTGATAAAATTGGCTCAATTTTTTTATTTATTATTTCTTGAGGGTTCGCCTGCTTAAAAGAAAAATAAACAAAACCCGCAGCAAGAAGAATTAAAATTGAAAAGAAAATAAATAATCTCTTTGGCATTAAAGTAAATTTAGATCAATTGATAAGATCGGTTTATTAATCTTGTCCCTTGGATTTAATTATGAATGCGTTATAACACCATTATACCAAACCCCGTAATTTCGGAAAACTACGGGGTCGGGTAAAGTTACATAATCGCTATTTTAACCTTTTTTAAGACTAAGCCAAATAGTCCTTTTTTGTAGAAGACAAAGCTGATTAGCGTGAGAAGGGCGAAGATAATACTCATAGTTATCGGGTTGCCAGTTTTTGGGGCAACGAATATACCTTGCACTTGTGGTCTTCGAACATTGATATTTACAGAATTGCCATAAGTGTTTGACATAACATAATCTGTATTAGTTGGGATAGAATCTTTTACAGTAACTGAGAAAGTCTTCTCAACTTTGGAATTGGCAGGAATTGATAATCCTTGCCATTTGATAGAAAGTCCACCCATGTTAAACTGTCCCCCGCCAAAATCAGTCAAGGTCGCGATTTGCAGGACATCAGAAATGTCATCCTCAATCGTATAATTTGTCGCGGCTGTATTTCCACTATTGAACACTCCCAGAGTGTAAACGATTACATCTTTTGGATCAGCCACAACTGTAGACGCGTCAGCATTTTTAGTGATATTGTAAGCTTTTTTGCTGAATTGCAAATTGATGTTACCGCCGGCAACCTGTGACGCAGAAACTGAAGCGTTATCATTTACTGTTCCGGTATTATCCGCTGTAGCAGTAGCAACATTAGTCAAGGTGCCGGAGCTATTTACAACTGCAACAAAAGTAATAACTCGAGTGTCATTAGAACTCAAGTTTCCAACTGAAATCCATCCGTTAAACGGATTACCATAATAGATGTTGCCATCGATATTAAATGAATTTGCTTCATAGTTCAATCCAAAGGGAAGCGAATCACTGATTCTGACATTATTGGCGGTCCCAGATCCAGGATTACTAACAGTAATCCTAAACATAACTCTATCCCCGCTTTGAGCAGAAACATTATCATAATAAGATAACTGGCTTGCTGTTAAATTCCTAACAAATTTATTAATACTAAGATAGGTGCTTCCTCCGCCACCGCCACCGCCACTCGAACGATTAACTGTCACCGAGGCAGTATCAGAAACATTTCCATGATTTGCGCTTGAAGCTGTAGCAGTATTGATCCAATTGCTTGAGCCAAAAGGAAAGGATCCTTCAGAGGCAGCAGTTGCTCTTACCGTAGCCACATAATTTTGTCCAGCATTTAAAGTTCCTACGTCAAAGCTTAATGCAGTGTTTGCGGAAAAATTATTCGGCAGTGTATCAGTAATCGTAACATTCGTTGCATTAGTACTGCCATTATTCACAAGTTCGATTCTGAATTCAACTACATCGCCAGAAAGAGCATTAACATTTTCAACATAAGACCCAGTTCCAGAAGAAATATTTTTGACGGTTTTATTGATTTGTAATGAAGGTTGTCCTGAAGTTGATCTCGTCACAACTACTTTAGCTGTATCAGATACGTTTCCATGATTTGAAGCTGAAACTGTGGCAGTATTGATCCATTCTGATGTTCCGGTTGGGAACTCAGAAGCAGGACCAGTGACTGCTTGCA